>ERZ780141.1198-NODE-1198-length-15819-cov-5.079485_pt1 | contig 15819 bp, 9 predicted proteins | sample MGYA00433080_ERZ780141 | MGnify/ENA primary metagenome ERZ780141 (study PRJEB29588, sample SAMEA2154047) | human gut metagenome | biome: human gut; feature: human-associated habitat; material: faeces | place: Denmark | collected 2008/2010 ... | reverse complement strand
CTAATTAAAAATCAATCATATAACTGACAAAAATTAATTTTTGTCATCTACTAAAATTTCTGGTATCAAATTGCATAAATCTGATAGAACTTTAAAATTATAATTGTTATGAAAAAAGATTTTAATCTGTCTTTTGGCATTGATTTTCTCTATGCCTGTAATGGTACAAGCTCAAAGTAAGGAACTTGAAAAACAACTGAAGAAAGAGTACAAGCAAAAGCTTAAACAACTCAAGAAGGAAGGCTGGCAAGTGTATGGCACTTCTCGTAGCCTTGAGGTGTGCTTGTTGCTCCACTATCAAAAGCTCAATAGCGCTGATGCTCGAGAATTGCTTGGTACAGCCTCTAATTGTGGTTCGATGAACATTTGCCGTCAATCAGCTTTACAAAACGCTTGCGCATATTATTCTTCATTGGCAGGCTCAAAACTGAAGGGCCGTGTGATCTCTGACCTCGGAGCAAACGCTTCTGGCGATTTGAGCGCAGAGTTCGACAAATTCTATGCTGCTTACGAACGTCTTGTAGAAAAAGAAATCAAGGGCGAAATTCAAGACAGTTTCGCTTTGATAAAGAACTTGCCTAATGGTGCTCACGAAATGCAGGTTTTCTATGTAATAAACGAGAGCGAAGCCACTAAGGCTCGCATCCGTGCATGGGAGAACGCCGCTCGTGAATCAGAAGTTGCTCAAAAGTATGCAACAGAGGTTTCTGAATTCATCAAGGAAGGCTTCAAGACCGACGGTTCGGACGCGAAATAATATCATTGTTCGGCGGCATTGTGCCGCAAGGTGAAAACAAACGACATAGTAGAGGCATGGGCTTGACGTCCTGTGCCCCTACTTTGCCGTAAAAAATATCGCGTGCGCAGGCGCACATGTGTGCGTGTTATATATATATATTGTAGGCTTTGATATTGGGGCGAGAATCTGAAGTGATCGATTGCCCGCAGATTGGACCGAAAGAAAAATACCTAAAAACATATTTATTTGTTCTGGCTCCGAAAACGGGGAACGAAAACACAAGTATATTATTTTGAAATAGATTGATATGATACGGAATATAGGCATATTAGTGATGGCATGGATAGGCGCGAAAATACATGGCGATGTCAGAGCGAAATATAGTTTGGGCTGTTGCTATGAGAATGGCATTGGCGTGGGCAAGGATTATGATAAGGCTGTGAAATGGTATCGTGAGGCTGCCGAGCAGGGCGATGCCAGGGCGCAAGCGTGTTTGGGCGTTTGCTACAAGACTGGCCGAGGCGTTGCTGAAGACGTTGGTGAAGCTGTGAAGTGGTGGCGCAAGGCGGCAGAGCAAGGCGATGCCTATGCGCAATGTGGCTTGGCCCTTAGTTATAAATATGGCGAAGGCGTGAGCAAAGATATTAGCGAGGCTGTGAAATGGTATCGCAAAGCTGCTGAGCAGGGTTATGCTATGGCACAATATAAATTGGGGCTTTGCTATGAGAATGGCGAAGGCGTAAGTAAAGATATCAACGAGGCTGTGAAATGGTATCGCAAGGCGGCAGAGCAGGGCGATGCTGATGCGCAATGCAGATTGGGCATTTGTTATAAATATGGTGATGGTGTGAGCGAAGACATTCATGAGGCTGTGAAATGGTATCGCAAAGCTGCAGAGCAAGGCGATGCCAGTGCGCAAAATAATTTGGGCGTTTGTTATGCAAGTGGCAACGGCGTGAGAGAAGACCTTCGTGAGGCAGTGAAATGGTATAGCAAAGCAGCAGAGCAAGGCGATGTGGACGGGCAAATCAACTTGGGCTGGTGCTATAAATATGGCAAAGGCGTAGAGCAGGACTATAGTGAAACCGTAAAGTGGTGGCGCAAGGCCGCCGAGCAGGGCGATGCTGATGCGCAAAATAATCTTGGCAATTGCTATTATAAAGGCGAAGGCGTCGCTCAGGACGACAACGAGACCGTGAAGTGGTGGCGCAAGGCTGCCGAGCAGGGTGATGTCAGAGCGCAAAATAATCTGGGCGCTTGCTATGAGAATGGTATTGGCGTGAGCAAGGATATCAACGAGGCAGTGAAATGGTATCGTATGGCTGCAGCTCAGGGCTATGAATCTGCGAATAATAGTTTGGAGAGATTAGGATATTGATATGATGAAGCAAAGGATAGGCATATTGGTGGCGATAGTGGCGGCTGCGTGGATAAGCGTGGCTGCGCAGACGTTGGCGGTGACATCGTTTAAGCCATTGCCAAACGACCTCACGGCTAATATGGCAGGCACTCAGGAGAAGGACCAGAATGGCGACGTGGCAGCGCTGATAAAGGTGGTGACATCGCAGACTGGCTTCAGCTTTGAGGGCGGTATGGCTGGTATAGTCAAGACTCAGCAACGCACGGGCGAGATATGGGTGTATGTGCCACACGGCATCAAGAAAATCACGATATTGCACCAATCGCTCGGTGTGCTGCGCGATTATTATTTCCCATGTGCTATAGAAGCCGCAAAGACCTACGAGATGGCACTCACCTCGGGCGAGGTGCGCACCACGGTGGTGGAGGATTTGGGCGTGTCGTATCTGGTGTTGAGCGTGACGCCTAAGACCGCCAGCGTGTATATCGACGGCGAACTGCAGGCTAACGATGGTTCGGGCGAGATTGTGAAATCGTTGCCATACGGCGAACATCAATATCGCGTGGAGGCCGGCAACTATATGCCCGATGCCGGTGTGGTGCAGATAGGCAAGGATAAGACGGTGCTGAATGTAAACCTGAAATCAGCCCTCGCCACGTTGAAGGTGGCTACCACCACCCCTGGCACAGAGATTTATGTCAACGAGAAGAAGAAAGGCACCGACATGTGGAGCGGCAGCATTGGCGCAGGCACATACGTCTTGGAGGGACGCCTTGCCGGCCATAGAAGCCAGAAAATGTCGGTTACGGTGGCAAAGCAAGAAGAAAAGACCGTCACTCTGCCGGCGCTTGAGGCGATGTATGGCGTGCTTAACGTGAACTATAAGCCGGTAGGCACCGAGGTGTGGCTCGATGGCAAGATGCTTGGCACGTCGCCAGATATGTTTAAGAATATACTTGTTGGTAGCCATAAAGTGGAGTTTAAGAAATCTGGCCACGTGCCATATAGCGAAAATATCACCATCGCTGAGGGCGAGACGAAAGCCTTGACGGGAGCTTTGAGCAACAATATTACCATTGCTGAAGGTGAGACTAAAGCACTGACGGGGGCATTGTCTGATTTCGCTGGTAAAATCCCAGCAGAAGGCACCGAAGCCAGAGCCAATTACGATAAAGCCATTACAGGCGATGCCGCTGCGCAATGCGATTTGGGAGAATGTTATTATTATGGCAAAGGTGTGAAAAAGAATAAGGAAAGTGCTGTGTATTGGTATCGCAGGGCGGCGGATCAAGGCTATGCTGATGCGCAAAATTTGTTGGGCGTGTGCTATTATAAAGGCCACGGCGTTCGCAAGAACTATGAAGAGGCGGTGAAATGGTATCGCAAGGCGGCCGATCTGGGCAATCTCAGTGCGAAATATAATTTGGCCGACTGCTATTATAATGGCAAAGGCGTGTTCCAGGATACCGACAGGGCGAAGAAATGGTGGCGCAAGATGTCCGATCTGGGCGATGAGAGAGCAAGGTATATAATGAGGACATATGACATCTGGTTTAATAGCCATCCGAATAAGCAGTTCTGGGATGGAAAAAATAGTCCTCCAATTTAGGCGTCTCCTATTACAACGGCGAAGGCGTAAGCAAAGATATTAATGAAGCAGTGAAGTGGTATCGCAAAGCTGCAGACCAAGGAATTTCCATGGCAAAGAAAAGATTAAAAGAATTAGGATATTGATATTATGAAGCAAAGGATAGGCATATTGGTGGCGATTGTGGTGGCTGCGTGGATGAGCGTGGCTGCGCAGACGTTGTCGGTGGCATCGTTTAACCTGTTGCCAAACGACCTCACGGCCAATATGGCAGGCACACAAGAGAAAGACCAGAATGGCGACGTGGCAGCGCTGATAAAGGTGGTGACATCGCAGACAGGATTTAGTTTTGAAGGCGGAGCCGCCGGAATAGTCAAAATCAAGCAAGAAGTGGGCGAGATATGGGTGTATGTACCCCATGGCATCAAGAAAATCACTATAAAGCACCCGCAATTGGGCGTGCTGCGCGATTATTATTTCCCATGTGCCATAGAAGCCGCAAAGACCTACGAGATGGCACTCACCTCGGGCGAGGTGCGCACCGTAGTCACTCAGGATGCCGGCGGTTCGTTCCTCGCAATGTCGGTGACACCAAAGAATGCCGGTGTGTATATCGACGATGTGCTTCAGGCCAACGATGGCACAGGCGAGTATCTGCAGGTGTTGCCCTACGGCGAACACCAATATCGCGTGGAAGCAGGCGCATATATGCCCGAAGCCGGCGTGGTGCAGATAGGCAAAGATAAGACGGTGCTGAATGTGCATCTGAAGTCGGCAAAAGCCAAATTGATCGTGAAAAGCACAACTGCCGATGCCATAATCTTGGTGAACGAGCAGGAAAAGGGCAAAGGCACTTGGAGTGGCGAAGTGAATGCCGGCATGTATATCATAGAATGCCGTCTCGATGGCCACCAAAGCCACAAGTCATCGGTGACTCTGAAGAATCAGGAAGAGCGAGTGGTGACCATACCCGCGCTCGTGCCGCTGTATGGCATGCTTGAGGTGTCGTTTAAGCCATTAGGCGCCGAGGTGTGGATGGATGGCAAGAAACTTGGCGCAAGTCCCGACATCTTCAAGAATGTGCTCTGCGGAAAGCGCCGCGTGACCATTAAGAAGCCCGGTTATGCCGATCATTCAGAGGACGTGCTCGTGGAAGAAGGCAAGACGAGCAAGATGGTTGGCGTGCTCACTGGGGGCGAAAGCAGCAGCAATTATAGCGACTATAAAGGCAAAGTGCCGCAAGCAGGCACAAAGGCGCTTGATTACTACAATCAGGCAATTATGGGTGATGCCGAAGCGCAAAACAATTTAGGTTTGGCATTCGTCAAAGAAAAGAATTATGTCGATGCCGTGTATTGGTTTAGAAAATCAGCCGAACAGGGAGATCCTGTAGGACAATATAATCTTGGTGAAGCCTACCATAAAGGCTATGGCGTGAGAAAAAATATAGCCGAGGCATTGAAGCTATATCACAAGGCCGCTGCGCAGGGCGAGAAAAATGCCATAGGCAGCATAGGCTATTGCTACATCACCGGCGATGGCGTGGCGCAAGATTCCAAGCAAGCCGTGGAATGGTTTAAGAAAGCCGCAGCGCTTGGCAACAAGCAGTCGATGCACAACATGGGCCTGTGCTATGAGCTTGGCTATGGCGTGAGCAAGGATTTGCAGGAATCGGCGATATGGTATCGCAAGGCCGCCGAACTGGGCAATACCGCCTCGATGATGAATCTTGCCCAGTTCTATATGAATGGGCAAGGCGTGAAGCGCGACAAGGAGGAAGCCGTGAAATGGCTGATGAAAGCCGCCGAGCAGGGCAATGCCAGCGCGCAATACAACCTTGGCGCATGCTACGAGTTTGGCAATGGCGTGAAGAAAAACAAGGACGAGGCGCTGAAGTGGTATCGCATGGCTGCCGACAAGGGCGAGCGCCATGCACAGGAGCGTCTGTCGAAAATGTGATAATGTTTTGGAAAATAATAAAATTAACAACTATATGATACGAAAATTTGGAATATCACTATTGATGATGCTGACAATGTGGGCAACCGTGTCGGCACAGAGTGCTGAGCAGATACGCAACAGCAAGGAATTCCTCTCGGGAGAAGGCACAGGAGAAACGCTTAAAGCCGCCGACAATGCGGCGCTCAACGACCTGCTGAGCAAGATTTCGGTGAATGTGCAAGGGTCGTTTCAGACCGTAGAGAATGAGGTGGTGACAAACGGCAACCTCGACTCCCGTTCGGCATGCCAAATGGTGGTGAACACCTATTCGCAAGCCACACTCACCAACACCAATCGTCTGGTGATTTCCAACGAGCCCGATGCCCATGTGCTGCGATATGTGAAGCGCAGCGAGATAGAGCGCATCTTCGCCGGCCGTAAAAACAAGGTGATTGACCTCGTGGGCATGGCAGTGAAAGCCGAGAAGAGCGCCAAGGTAGACGATGCCCTGCGCAACTATTATTGGGCATTGTGCCTGCTCAAGAGCCTCCAATACGAAAACGAGGTGAAGTGGACCGATGGCGAGGGCAAAGAGCACTTGCTCATCACATGGATTCCAGAGCAAATCAATTCGATACTCGGCGACGTGTCGGTGCAGAAAACTGGCATGGACGGCAGCACTATGCTTATGCAATTTGGCTATAAGGGAAAACCGGTGCAGAGCCTCGATTTCACATACTTTGATGGTGTAGACTGGAGCCCGATATGCAGCGCTCGCGATGGCCGTGCGATGGCAGAGATGCGCCCAGGTCAGGTGCCAGAATCGGTGAACATCAAGTGCGAATACTCTTATGAGGGTCAGTCGCACATCGACAAGGAGATAGAGACCGTGATGGGCGTGATGAAGGGCACTTCGTTTCGCAAGGCTTATCTCACACTCTCCAACAAGGGCGGTGGCTCTAAGGTGGCAGGAGCCGCTAAGGGCGTGGCACAGCTTAGCACAGGCAACAGCACCGCAGCATTTGCCGCTTCGGGCTTGAAGACCGTAGACAACACCGGCACCTACGACAAGGTGATGGGCCGCATAGCAGCAGCCATCCAAAATCGCAACTACGAGGGCGTGAAGAGCGAGTTCACTCCCGATGGATGGACCACTTTCCGCAAACTCATACAATACGGGTCGGCACGCATCTATGGCACTCCACACTACACCTATGTGGGCTATGGCAACAAGGTGATTTGCCGTGGATTGCCAATGAACTTCTCGTTTAAGAGCAATCGCCGCCGCTTTATGGAGGAAGTGACATTCACATTCAACGCCAATAAGAAGATTGAAAACGTGGCATTCGGACTCGGTGAACAGGCCGAAAAAGACATCTTGATGAAAGGCGACTGGGCAGAACTTGCCCGCGTGGCGCTGATGAACTTCCTTGAGGACTATAAGACCGCTTTTGCGCTCAAAGACCTCAATTACATCAAGAGCGTATTCGACGATAATGCCGTGATTATCATCGGTAAAACTATCTCTCGCGCCGCACGCAAGCCTGGCGATGTGGGAGTGCATGTGAGCGACAAGGTATATAAATACACACGATATACCAAAGACGAGTATGTGAAAAACCTTGCGTATAGCTTCGCAAGCCAAGAGTTTATCAACATCCGCTTTGCCAACAACGATGTGGTGAAGCTTGGCAATGGCGGCGAGGTGTATGGCATACAGATTAAGCAAGACTACTATTCGTCGAGCTATGGCGATACCGGTTATCTGTTCTTGATGGTAGATCTCAACAACCCAGAGAAGCCAATCATCAAGGTGAGAACATGGCAACCAGAAAAAGACCCTAATTTCGGATTAATAAACGCATACGATTTCTGATATGGCAACGAAAAAACGAATTGGCGTGTTGTTGCTCGTTATGGCAGCGGCATGTATGGGCGCAAATGCTCAAAACACATCCGACGACTTCGATAGTTTCCGCAAGTCGATGTATAGCGGATTTAGTGATTTCCGCCAAAATATACTGTCGTCATACGCATCATTCCTTGAGGGAGTGTGGCGCGACTACAATGTGTTTCGTGGAGTGAAGAAAGACCCTGTGCCAAAGCCTAAGCAGGTGCCTGATGTGGAAAAGGATAAACCACAGCCTCAGGATAAGCCAGTGGTGACCGTGCCAAAGAAAGACCCGGAACCAATGGTTGACCCAGAACCTAAGCCAGAGCCGAAACCAGAGCCAAAGCCTGCACCCGCTCCAGCACCTAAGCCTGTGCCAGCTCCGGCGCCAACACCTGTGTCGCCTGCCGTGCAGATGGTGAATGTGGATTTGTTCGGGCTTGACCTGAAGTTGCCAAAGGTTGAGGTGACTACGCTTGATGGCATTGGCGGCGGAGATTTGTCGGAAAAATGGGGTGAAATGCTCGATACCGACCTCGCCGATGATGTGATAACAGCACTGAAAGCCGATGTCGTGAAATATAGAATGGGCGACTGGCAGACCTTCCAATATGCAAGGCGCTATGCCGCACGCATCAATAGCGACGCCAACACGCAGATGTTTATCACGCACTTTATGCTTGTGGCGCTTGGTTATGATTCGCGCGTAGGCGTGGCTAACGGCAGCGACCTTGTGATGCTGTTGCCATTCGACCACATGATATATGCCCGCACATATCTTGACAAAAATGGCGAGAAATTCTTTATCTTTGCAAGCGACAATGCCAAGAAGATAGAAACGGTGAGCACCTACGACACTTCTGCCGATCAGGGCGCGCTCCGTGCGTTGAATCTGGTGATTAAGCAAGAGCCATTGTTGCCAAACAATGCCAAGACATATTCGCTGAAATCATCGAAGATTAAAGTCACTGGTACGGTCAACCGCAACCTGATAGCGCTGATGGACGGCTATCCACAGATGCCGGTGCCTGGATTCGCAATGTCGGATTATTCCAGCGCCACACGCCGCGAGGTGGTGGAGCAGATTAAGCGCCAAGTGCAGGGCATGAGCACCCTCGATGCCGTGAACACGATTCTCGACTTCGTGCAGAAGGCATTTGAGTATGCCACCGACGATGAGCAGTTTGGCTATGAGAAGCCATTCTTCTTTGAGGAGACGCTCTATTATCCTTATTGCGACTGCGAAGACCGTGCCGTATTCTACACCTATCTGCTGCGCAATGTGCTCGGAATGGATGCGCAACTTGTGCATTACCCTGGCCATGAGGCTGCGGTGGTGGTATTGCCAAACCCAATCAATGGCGTGGGCTATCGCTACAACGGAAAGGTGTATTATATCTCCGACCCTACATATATAGGCGCATCTACAGGTATGTGTATGCCCGATTATGAGAATACTGCTCCAGAACTTGAGTTGTACTAAAACAACATGAAATAAAGAGAGAATATGAAACGAAAACTATATACATTATTAATGATGATGCTCGTGGGCGCAAGTTGCCTGTGGGCACAGGGAATTTCGGTAACGACGTTTAAGCCATTGCAAAACGATATCACGGCAAACTTGGCTGGAACGCAAGTAAAGGACCAAAACGGCGAGGTGGCTGCCTTGATTAAGGTGGTGACCACGCAGACGGGCTTCTCGTTTGAGGGCGGTGCGGCAGGCATCGTGAAAGTAAAGCAAGAAGTGGGCGAGATATGGGTGTATGTGCCTCACGGCATCAAGAAGATCACGCTGAAGCACCCACAGTTGGGTATTCTGCGCGACTACTACTTTCCATGCCCAATCGAGGCTGCTTGCACCTACGAGATGACGCTTGCTTCGGGCGAGGTGCGCACCGTGGTCACTCAGGATGCCGGTGGCTCGTTCTTGGCAATGACAGTAGACCCTAAAAACGCAAGTGTGTATATCGATGGCGAATTGCAGCCGGTTGATGGCAATGGCGAATTGATGACCATGCTTCCGTATGGCGACCACCAATATCGCATCGAGGCAAACGGATATATGAATGAGGCTGGCGTGATAAATATCGGCAAGGAGACTGTCACTAAGGTAGTGCGATTAAAGTCGGCTCTCGCCACTCTCACCATCAATAGCGCTACACCGGGCGCCGATATCATCATCAACAATCAGAAGCGTGGCACAGGCGATTGGAGCGGCAGGCTCACGGCTGGTATGTATCTGATTGAGGTGCAAAAGCCAGGTTATCAAAGCTATCAGACCTCTATTCAACTTGCAAAGCAAGAGGAGAAGTCGCTCACTATCCCAGCTCTTGCGGCAAAATACGCCACAATGGTGGTGAGCGTGAAGCCAATCGGCGCGGAAGTTTGGATGGATGGCGAAAAATTGGGTGCATCTCCAAGTATATTTAATAAGGTGCTCGCCATGAAGCACTCTGTGGTGATAAAGAAAGATGGATATAAGTCGCTTGAAAAGACCATAGAGCTTGCCGAGGGCGAGAAGCAAACCATTGACGGCACTCTCGAAAAAGTGCAGTCGGCCGCTGCATCATCGCCGGCTGGCGGCTCACAAGGTGCCAACACCTATGTCGGCAGCACAACAAACAGTGCTGGCATAGATATGGTATATGTTCAAGGCGGCAGCTTCATAATGGGTAAAGATGCAGCGTCGGAAGACGAGAAGCCAGAGCACAATGTCACACTCAGCAACTACTATATCAGTAAGACCGAAATCACCCAAGGTCAATGGAAGGCGGTGATGGGCTACACCAAGAATTCAAGATTAAGCGACAATCAACCAGTGTGCGCAACTTTCTCAGAAGCGCAGCAGTTTGTGAGAGCGCTCAATCAGAAAACGGGCAAGAGCTATCGCTTACCTACCGAGGCTGAATGGGAATTCGCAGCGCGTGGTGGCAACAATAGCCGTGGATATAAATATAGCGGAAGCAACAATGCCGATGAGGTGGCATGGTACGGCAGTTTGTCGGAGTGCAAACCTGTGGCAACTAAGAAGCCTAACGAATTGGGCATATATGATATGAGCGGCAACCTTGAGGAATGGACTGCCGACTATTATGATAGCTATAGTAGCCAATCGCAGGTCAATCCTACGGGCCCAAGTCGCGGAAGCAAACGTGTGGTTCGCGGCGGTGGCTATTGGCATTCTATGGACTGGGCTGTGCGTATTGCTAATCGTGATGATCAAGAAGAGAATTCATCGATTTTCGGCTTCCGTGTGGTGATGTCGGCCAGTGGTTCTGGGGCGTCAATGACTCAAAACTTGCCTTCTTCGGGCAATTACAGCCCACGAGGCAACGGTACGCTCAAGCTTTTCCCTGTTTGGGGCGTTGACCTTGGCGTGTCTACTAAGAATGACCTTAAGAATCAGGGCTATAAGGTGGAAAACCGCTCGGATGGCGACAAATATGCAAGTATTAGAGGTATACAGTGCTGGGACTTCACACACGATGGCAAGTTCGAGACAATGTATTTCACCCATTATGATAAGATACCTACGGAATGGGAATCGCAAGGTTTTGTGAAGACATTGAGTTATAACGGATATATCAAATTCTTTACGCAGAATGGTTATAGCTATAAGGTGACCAAATCTCCGTCGGTGAAGGAATGGAGCGGCAGAAACACACTTTCTGCAGAACTTGAGTTCACTTCTGGCGATGGCAGATACCAAGTGCGCATAAGCTTTGATTATGGCAACGATAATGGCGAAGGCTTCACTGTTGATTCGCCAAATTCGGCTTACTCGTTTAATATCAAAGCGTTGTGATAAACCCAAATCGGTCATATACTAAGAAAAGATATAAATAAGAAATGGTGATGCGAAAGATAATATCAATCGTAATGATGGTGGCTGCGTGGATGGGCGTGGCGGCGCAATCGTTGTCGGTGACGGATTTTAAGCCGTTGCCCAACGACCTTACGGCCAATATGGCTGGCACTCAGGTGAAGGACCAAAATGGCGAGGTGGCGGCCTTGATAAAGGTGGTGACCACGCAGACGGGTTTCACCTTTGAGGGCGGTATGGCTGGTATTGTCAAGACTCAGCAACGCACGGGTGAGATATGGGTGTATGTGCCACACGGCATTAAGAAAATCACGATATTGCATCAGGCGCTCGGTGTGCTGCGCGACTACTATTTCCCATGCGCCATCGAGGCTGCTTGCACCTATGAGATGACGCTTGCCTCGGGCGAGGTGCGCACCGTGGTGACGCAAGACACTGGCGGTTCGTTCTTGGCAATCTCGGTGACACCCAAGAATGCCAGCGTGTATATCGATGGCGAACTGCAGGGAAACGACGGTTCGGGAGAGATAGTGAAACTATTGCCCTACGGCGAGCACCAATATCGCGTGGAAGCAGGAGGCTGTATGCCAGAGGCTGGCGTGGTGCAGATAGGCAAAGAGAAGTCGGTGCTAAGCATCGCGCTGAAGTCGGCATTGGCACGCTTGAGTATCGCGGCAAGCACGATGTTCACCGATATCTACCTAAATGAGCACGAACTCACATTTGATAGATGGAGCGGCGAGTTGCCAGCCGGAATGTATGTGATAGAGGGCCGAAAAGAAGGTTATCGCACACACAAGCAAACCATCAACCTCGCCAAGCAAGAGGAGAAAGAAGTGATAATTCCACCACTCGAACCGATTTACGGCATGCTGAGCGTGAATTTCAAGCCGATTGGTGCCGAGGTGTGGATGGATGGCAAGAAACTTGGCACCAGTCCAGACATTTTCAAGAGCGTGCTTGTAGGCACCCATAAGGTGGAAATAAAGAAAGATGGCCATGTGCCATATAGCGAATCTGTCACCATCGCTGAGGGCGAAACAAAAGCCCTGTCGGGAGCGTTGAGCGACAATCTTTATCCCGATTTCGCTGGCAAGATACCGGCAGAAGGCACCAAAGCCAGAGCCATGTATGATAAAGCGATAATGGGCGATGCTGCTGCGCAATGTAGTTTGGGCTATTGGTATGAAACAAGCGAAAAAGATATGGCGAGTGCCGTGTATTGGTATCGCAAATCGGCAGAATTAGGTAATATGTATGCGCAATGTAATTTAGGATTGTGCTATGAATTTAGCAAAGGCGTAAGCAAGGATATTAATGAGGCCGTGAAGTGGTATCGCAAGTCGGCAGAACAAGGCTATGTCACGGCGCAATATAATTTGGGAAATTGTTATCGTAAAGGCGAGGGCGTAAGCAAAGACTATTATGAAGCGGCAAAGTGGTATCGCAAGGCCGCCGAGCAGGGCTATGCCGATGCGCAATGTAGTTTAGGATACTGGTATGAAACAAGCGAAAAAGATATGGTGAGTGCCGTGTATTGGTATCGCAAATCGGCAGAATTAGGTAATAAGTATGCGCAATGTAATTTAGGACTGTGCTATGAATTTAGCAAAGGCGTAAGCAAGGATATTAATGAGGCCGTGAAGTGGTATCGAAAGGCTGCAGAGCAAGGCCAGACCAAAGCAAAGGAAAGATTGAAAGAATTAGGGTATTAGAAAAAACAAATAACCGATATAACTATGAGAAAAAGATTATTTGCAATTTTAGTGGTGTTGGCGTTGGTGCCAATGGCTGCTACGGCAGGAGAGAAACAAGAGGCTAAGCCTCTGAAGGAGTTGCAACAGGCGTTTGTGGACTTGCGTTTCGGCATGTTTATCCACTTCAATATGCCTACGTTTTGCCCAGAGGACTGGTGCGATCCAGATGCCAGCCCAGAGTTGTTCAACCCGGTGAAGCTCGATTGCTCGCAGTGGGCAAAGGCTGCTAAGTCGGCAGGGATGACCTACGGCTGCCTCACCACTAAGCACCATAGCGGATTCTGCATCTGGGACACCAAGAGCACCGACTACAACGTGATGCGTTCGCCACTGAAGCGCGACGTGGTGCGCGAGTTTGCCGATGCATATCGCAAGGCTGGTTTGAGAGTGATGCTGTATTACTCGATACTCGACACACATCATCGTTTGCGCCCAGGATGCATTCGCCCTGAGCATTTGACGATGATTAAGACACAGCTCACCGAGTTGCTCACACAATATGGCGACATCGATGCGTTGATTATCGACGGTTGGGATGCTCCTTGGAGCCGTATCTCCTACACCGACATACCATTTGCCGAAATCTATCGCATGATTAAGAGCCTTCAGCCAAATTGCTTGGTGATGGACCTTAATTCGGCAAAATATCCAGCCGAGGGCTTGTTCTACTCAGATATTAAGGCTTATGAGCAAGGCGCTGGCCAGAAAATCTCGAAGGACGAAAACAATCTGCCTGCTATGTCGTGCTTGCCATTGCAGCCACACTGGTGGTTCTGGAAGGATTATTTCCCAACAACGCCAGAACTGAAGACTGCGGAATTTATCGTGAAAGAAAACGTCGACCCAATGGGCAAGGTGTTCTGCAACTTTATGCTCAACGTAGCGCCCAATCGCGACGGCTTGATGGACGACAACGCAGTGAAGCGCTTGAAGGAAATAGGCGCACTTTACACCAAGCGCGGCCATGTGGCTGACCTCGGACACTTTGAGGATGCCATAAACGTGCCAAACATCGCTATTGGCAAACCAGTAGAAGGCACTTGGAGCTACGACTGCCAGTTGTTTGACTTTATCAACGACGACAGCTTTAAGACAGCGTGGTATGCTCACAACTCGGTGAAGAATCCTAATGTGACCATCTCGCTCGGTTCGGAGCAACCATTCAATGCCATAGTGATAACCGACGTAGAGAACGATGATATGCAGGAATATACCTTGGAATATCGTAGCAACAACGTGTGGAAGACCATATTCACAGGCAAGGCTAAGAACGCCAAGCGTGTGAAGTATCACCGCTTCGACACCGTATGGGGCGATGCCGTGCGCCTGACAGTGCATAGCTATAAGGGCGAAATGCTTGGCATAGAAGAATTGGGCATCTACAACGAGGTGCGATAATCCCCGATTTGAGTTAACCCCAGATATGGGTTAACCCCCTTCGACGTAGGAGAGGAAAACGAGAGCGACCGACAAATCAACGAGTGTTGATCTGTCGGTTGCTTGATATATCGATTATTCGCAAATTGGGTTATAACCCAATTTGGGTTTAAGCTTCGAGCTTGCGGTAGCGTATGCGCTTAGGTTCTTCTATGCCGAGGCGTTTAGCCTTGTTTACCTCATAGTCGGAGTAAGAACCTTCGAAGAAGAACACTTCGCCATTGCCTTCAAATGCGAGGATGTGGGTGCAAATGCGGTCGAGGAACCAACGGTCGTGGCTGATAACCACAGCACAGCCGGCAAATTGCTCAAGACCTTCTTCGAGAGCACGCAGGGTGTTCACGTCGATGTCGTTGGTAGGTTCGTCGAGCAGCAGCACGTTGCCCTCTTGCTTCAGAGCTAAGGCGAGTTGCAAGCGATTGCGCTCACCACCCGATAGCACGCCACACTTTTTCTCTTGGTCGCCTCCCGAGAAGTTGAAACGGCTCAGATAAGCGCGGGCATTGATTTCTCTGCCACCCATGCGCAGAGTTTCGTTGCCTTGGCTGATAACCTCGTAAACAGTCTTTTCAGGGTCGATGTCCTTGTGTTGTTGGTCAACGTAGGCGAGTTTCACTGTTTCGCCCACCTCGAATGTGCCCGAATCTGGAGTCTCAAGGCCCATGATAAGGCGGAATAGGGTGGTCTTACCCACGCCGTTAGGACCGATAACGCCGATGATTCCAGCAGGAGGCAACGTGAACGACAAGTCGTTGTAGAGCGTTTTGCCAGAGAAACTCTTAGCGATATTCTGCGCCTCAATCACCTTATTGCCAAGGCGTGGTCCGTTAGGGATGAATATTTCAAGGTGTTGTTCCTTCTCCTTTTGGTCCTCAGAGAGCAGACGGTCGTAGGAGTTAAGACGCGCCTTACCCTTGGCTTGGCGAGCCTTAGGTGCCATGCGCACCCATTCCAATTCTCGTTCGAGGGTCTTGCGGCGTTTGCTTGCCACCTTCTCTTCCATAGCCATGCGCTTGCTTTTTTGGTCGAGCCAAGAAGAGTAGTTGCCCTTCCAAGGAATACCCTCACCGCGGTCGAGTTCGAGAATCCATCCAGCCACGTCGTCGAGGAAGTAGCGGTCGTGGGTCACGGCGATAACGGTGCCCTCATATTGGTTGAGGTGTTGTTCCAACCAGTCGATGCTTTCGGCGTCGAGGTGGTTGGTAGGTTCGTCGAGCAGCAGCACGTCGGGCTTTTGCAGCAACAGGCGGCATAGAGCCACGCGGCGGCGTTCACCGCCC
>ERZ780141.1194-NODE-1194-length-15922-cov-5.655637_pt1 | contig 15922 bp, 12 predicted proteins | sample MGYA00433080_ERZ780141 | MGnify/ENA primary metagenome ERZ780141 (study PRJEB29588, sample SAMEA2154047) | human gut metagenome | biome: human gut; feature: human-associated habitat; material: faeces | place: Denmark | collected 2008/2010 ... | reverse complement strand
GGCGGCGGTCAGCACTATGCGCCAATCGGCTGCCGATGACGGCAAACTGTGTGGCGCAGTGGTGGCGCGTTGCGGAGTGCGATTGTATGACGACCGATATGTGTGGGCGAGTGCACCGGTGATTGTGGGCGCTGAGCATACTGCAGCGTCGGCGCAATGGGCTACGCGGGAATTGGTGAGCGGCGGGAGCGGTATCACTGGGGTGCAATCGGGCGTCGCTAAACTTGCTGCATATCGGCTTGCCATTACAGCGGTGAAGGGCATCCCTGAGAAATGGGATGGGCTTGTGAAATCGGTTGATGTGCTTGTGAGCGAGGAATTGCTGCCGATATCGCTTAGTGGAAATGTTGAAATTCGATGTGTCACCACAACATCGGGCGGCAGCCGCAAGCAAACGCTGATGATTGCCCCGCGTGCAGCCGAAAAGGCTGCGCTTGCGCATCGTGCGGCGAATGTGGCGCGGTGGCGAGTGATAGCTTCGACTACTGATTTCGCTTCATTGCGCAAGGGCAAATGGACGTCGACAGGTTGCGTGAATGCTACGGCGCAAATCGTGCCAGGGTTTACTGCTTCGTCGGTGCTAACCTTGGGAGATGCGAGGAAAGTTGATTCTGTGGCTCTTCGTGCTGGCAATCGTGCCTCTGATTTGTTTTGCCGATGCTATGCTTCTGCATCGGGGCGCGTGTTTGGTGGGGATGTTACGTTTAAGCATCGTATACCGTGGAGCATAGCGCATTATCTTGGCGGAGAATTGCGCGATTGTGCTTGTGTGGCAGCTGTGGAGGTGCAAAGCGTGAGCGATAGCGGCAGACAAGTGGTGTCGTGGTGGGAGAATTTGCCGTTTACGCCTGATGCCATCAATGCTTTGGTGACGTATCCCGATGCCCGTGCCTCACACATCAAGATTTGGCTTCAGGGCGATGGCGGAGTGATGCAGTGGCAAAGTGAGATGCACCCTTCGGCCGACGGTGAGTATGCCGTGGCAGTATCTAAGGATTTGCTTAGGCGCACACTCGCCGACAATGGCGAAGCGCTGATTTCCCTTCCCGACATTCGCGGTTGGGACGAGCGTTGGATGGGAGGAGTGTCGCATTGCGACAGCGGAAATCCCTTGATGTGGCGCATTGATGGGAATGCGGTTGGTTTGGGTGTCGGTGCTATGGCAGTGTCGGTTCGCCCGCTCGTTGGTGGCGGATTCGGGCGCTATCCGTTGTTTTTGTTTTGTGGCGACGGGTTGTATGCGTTGCCGCAGCAAGGCAATGGCTCACTTGGTGATGCCCGTCTGGTGAGCCGTGAATGCATCGGCGCAGATAAGGCGCTTTGCTATATGGGCGATGCCATTGCTTTTGTGAATGCGCGAGGTGATGTGATGCAGCTGAAAGGCGCGTCGGTGAACACCTTGCTGCGAAGAAGTGAAGCGCGGTCTTTGGCATGGTGTGCCGCTGAGAATGAATTGTGGATGCTTGGCGATGATGGCGCTGTAAGCGTGATGATGCCAAGTCTGCGCTGTTATAGTCGCGACGAGCGGCTGGATTGGCTCTATTCATCACCCACGATGGTGCTTGGCGGAAGTGGCGGCACTATTGTGGACATCTCATGTGAAAAGTCGGGTGAAGAGAGGAAGGTAGAGGGGATGTCGCAACCGATTGTGATAGATGCTCAGATGCAGGGGCGGGTGCTTGAGGTGGTGTGGAGTGTGTTCTCCGATAACGCAGATGTGTTGCTGAAGATTTTCGGCGAACGAGGAGCATCGTGTCGTGGCTATGATATCTCGTCGCTGAGAGTGCATGGGTCGGTAGGCGCTCCTATTCACCATAGGGTTGTCGCTCCGTATCTACGTAGCGTGAGGGTGATGGTGTCGGGTAGTTTGCACGCTGGCGACGTGCTGCGTACAATGATCGTGAAGTGAAAAATTGGGTTAATCAGAAAAAAGTCGAGAGCCCACAGTTAAACGATCTTACTACGTGGACTCTCGAATATTAGTAAAGCGTAATCTTAAAAAAATCCCTATCAGCCATTAAAAGACATTTATATGGTTGATTGTTCTCAAGTGATTATTAAACCCAAATCGGTTATTAGACCGTATATGTAAATTTTGTTTTACTGCTTGGAGTCTTTCGTTTTTTATAAGGCATCTTTTGCTTGTTTTTAATTCGCAATAGCTTGCTATTACTCATTAAAAAGCAATTAAAATCTGCGCTTCTAAAATTCCGAAATCCATCCAAGCCCTAATGCCCGAATTGGGTAAACCTATTATTACGTTGCAAAGATATTGGCTTGCAAAACAAAAATGTGTCTAACTTAAAGAAAAAAGTGTCCATTTGATGTAGAAAAAAGTGTCTAATTCATAAGAGTTAGACACTTCGTATAATATATTTGATAATCTTTTGTAATGTAGAAAAACGGGTTAATTACTTGATATCCATCCGTTTCTTCCATTCTTTTGGTGTCATACCGGTGTTTGTGCGGAAAACATTGTAGAGTTGGGCGCGCGAAGAGAGTCCACACTCCATAGAGATGGTCTCGTTGCTGTATTCCGGGTGCTCAACCATCAGTTTTTTGGCTGCTTCAAATCTCAGATTCGATAGCCTGATGCGAAATGTGCATTGGTAGCGGAGGTCGAGATAGAATTTCAGGTCATCACGGCTGAAACCGATGATTCTCGATAGTTCGGTGATTGTGATGTCGCTATTGCTGTAGCCTTTGACGTTGTGCCAATTTTGCAAGGCGGCGTCTATTTTCTCGATCTTTTCGTCGGTGAGCATCGCCACGTCGGTTTTCTCAGATGGGCTGTTGGCGGAGCCTGCCTCTTGGTCGTCTTCGTTGAGAATTTCCTTATATTGTGATAGATTGAATCCGAATGCGATAAACGTCATAACAAAGAAAAGTAGAGCCAAAAGGACGAATGGGGCGAAGACGAGCAGTAGGGGTCGAAACAGAATCAGCGATGTGGCGATAAGCGTGAACGAACTGAGTATGAAAAATCCCGTATGGGTATAAGTTACGTATGGCGTGATGTCACCACCAATATTGTCGTTGATTTCCACTTTCTTTTGCTTGATGGCGCGATAGTATGCAATGGTGAAAAATATCATGAATGCTTGATTTAGCGCATACATCACATTGAGCGCTTTGCCTATGTGTAGACTGCCGTTTTGAAGGTGAGCAGAAAGGAATGTGGCTAATATTGTGATGTAGCATGCTATGCTTATGTTTCTGTATATTCGACGGGCGCGTCGGGTGCTCTCGATGTTGAGCAGCGAGTAGGTGAGCAGCGCAGCAGATGGCATGTAGAACAATATGTTGAAAGTGGCACCAACATCGTCGCCTTGTGCTCTGAGTCCGAACTTCATTTGCATGGTGAAGTGGATCACGAGCAGCATCATTGTAGAAGCCAAAATCCATCGCGATTTTTCGTATTTGCGGTTGGTCCACTTGATGAAAATTCGCGATGCTATAAGCAAAATCATATTAATTGCGCTTATGAGCAGGCAGGCATATTGTATAAGATATAATGTGGACATTTCTGAATAAGTTATAATTCTCAATATAAGACGTTTGCAAAGATAATGCAAACCCTTAGGGGTTGCAAAATTTTATGATTTAATTGACGTTAAAGATCAAAAAAATCTTTTGTGCTTTTTTAACACCGCCACATTTCGGGGTTTTTGAAACCTTGATTGTGTGAATTAGGGGAATAAATGTGGATAAAAGCACATGAATATGCGAAATAAAGGTTGGATTGACCAATTTTTCCCACTTGACGACCAAAAAAATATGTGTCGCGTAAGAAAAATATTTTCGAAGTAATTTTGGTTTTCTTTTGTTTTCAACAACTTTTTTTTATACTTTTGCGAGAAAGAATCAGGAACACTGGTTTTTAAAAGTTGTTTTATAGATAATTGTGTATTTTTGTAGAAGGGTGGGGAGTCGTGAGACTGCCCATCTTTTGTTTTTTTGTCCCTATTAGAAGTAGGGTTTGTGAATTGTTATTGATGCATCAATGCGTTGTGTAGGCTGGTGAAGGCGTCGCGCAGGTTGGCGCGTGGTGTGCCCACGTTGAGTCGCATAAATCCTTCGCCTTGTGCGCCGAACATTGCGCCGTCGTTGAGCGCGAGTTTTGCTTTGTTGACAAATAGGTCGATCAGTTGCTCGTGGCTGAGGTTCAGTCCGCGACAGTCGAGCCACACCAGGAATGAGGCTTGCGGACGCATAGGCTTGATGCCGGGAATGTGCTCAGCGCAAAACTCCTCCACATATCTCACGTTGTCTTCCACATAGGCGAGCATCTGCTTGCGCCACTGCTCACCTTGGCGATAAGCGGCAATGGTGGCGATAGGCGCGAATAGGTTGGGTGAATCAAACTCGTTGGCGTCGACCCATGCATAGAATCGTTCGCGTAGGTCGTCGTCGGGCACGATGCAATAGCTGCTCACGATGCCGGCGATATTGAATGTCTTGCTTGGCGCGCCAAATGTGATGCTGCACTTGGCGGCTTCGGGGCTGATGCTGGCAAATGGTGTGTGTCGGTGGCCGAATAGCGCCATGTCGCAGTGTATTTCGTCGCTAATCACGATGATGTCATGCTTGTGGCATATTTCAGCGAGTCGGTGCAAGGTGTCGGCGCTCCACACTATTCCTGCAGGGTTGTGCGGGTTGCTAAGTATGAGCATCTTGCAATTGTCGTCGATTATGCTCTCAAGATTGTCGAAATCCATGGCATACGATCCGTCGGGGAGATGCTTGAGAGGATTCTCCACGATTCGGCGATGGTTGGCCTCAGGCACCAATCTGAACGGGTGATACACCGGAGTCTGAATGATGATAGAATCGCCCTCGTTGGTGAGTGCGTTCACAGCCATACCTATTCCTTTCACTATTCCGGGGATGTATCTTAGCCAGTCTTGCTTTACTTCCCAGCCGTGATGGCTGTTTAGCCAATCGATGATGCATTGCCAATATTCATCGGGGATGGTGGTGTAGCCGAATATCGGATGGCTGATGCGCTGTTTCAGGGCATCTACAATGAAATCTGGGGTAGCAAAGTCCATGTCGGCCACCCAATGGGCTGCAAGGTCGTTCCTGCCGAAGTGTTCTTGCAGGGCATCGGTTTTCACGGCGCCTGTGCCACGTCGGTCTATGATGGTGTTGAAGTCGTACATAATATATAGTGTTGTGATTAAGAGTTATTCTTCATTATGTTGATTAGTTTCTTGTAGTGTGGGCTGGTGATGGCGAAGAATGTTGCCATGCCGATGATGTGGATGACAGCCATAGTCCAGAACGTGGTGCCGTAGCCGTAGTGCTCGGCCACAACGCCACCCACCAGCACGCCCACGCCCATGCCGAGGTCCCAAGCGGTGAGAATGGTGCTGTTGGCTGTGCCTCGTTCGTTGTGGTGCGCCACGGCGATTATCATGTTTTGGAATGCGGGCCACATGTGTCCGTTGCCAAGGCCGATGAGCAGCGCCGAGGCGTAGTAGCCTATCATGTTAGGGCAGGCGATAAACAGCGTGTAGCCGATGGTTGAGAGTATCACGCCCTCCATGGCATTTGGCAGCAAAAGCCCTTTGCGCAGGCTCTTGGCGCCTTGTAGGCGCGAGAGTATAAGGCCTGCCGAAAGTATCAGGAAGTAGGTGCCGGTGCCGCTGGTGATGCCGAGTTCCTCTTTTCCGTAGATGGCGAGGTAACTGCTGAGTATTCCCCAGCAAAGCCCGAAGAACAATATGTTGAGGGCGAGGAACCAGCCGCGCATCAAGAAGAAACGGTCGAGCGAAATCTGTCGGTTGCTCTTCTCTATAACGCGAGGTTGCGTGTGTATGCCTTGCGCCAATACTAGACCAAGCGCTGCCACGATAAGAGCCGACCAGAATATGATTTCGAAATTGTGGGTGGAGTGGTAGATGTAAAGGCCAGCCATAGGTGCGGTGGCAGAAGCGAGATTGTTGCTAAGTCCGTAATAACCGATGCCTTCGTTTCGCCTCGATGATGGCAGCACGTCTATGGCCATGGTGCTGTTTGCCACGGTGGCTGCGCCAAACGGACCGCCGTGCAGTGTGCGCAGTATGGCGAACGACAATAGCGAAGTCCCTGCCACATAGCCGCCAAAGAATAGAAAGTTTACCAGTAGACACAGCATTAGCACCTTTTTGCGCTGAAAACTGTCTACCATAAATCCGCTGAATGGGCGCAAGAGCAGCGCTACCACCGAATAGCCCGACAAGACAAATCCGATAACGTCTTTCGATGAATGAAATGTTTCGCTCATGTATAGGGGTAGCAAGGGTGTAATCAGATAGAACGAGAAAAACAAGGTGAAGTTGATTAGCATCACTTTGTTGTAGTTGGCGTTCCACAATCGTTCGGTGTTTGTGCTGTTCATTGCTCGGAAGTTTGTATTGCTTTGGATTTTCAAAGATAATAAAAAATGTTGGGATTTCATCTGATGTAAGGCGATGAGGACGAATAACAACTAATATATGCAGAAATAGTGTATAAAAATACAAAAGTATAATTATTTGATGAAAAAAGACAAAAAATTACGAAAATGTCATGCTATAATTGAAAAATGTGTGTATATTTGCAGTGTTGATACCGAAAATGATGGCAATATTCAAGTCTGAAATGTCGGAATTGGAGCCTCTAAAATGGTATCGAGTATATAAATATACGTAAAACTGCATAAACAAGAAAAGGCTATGAAACAGGAAGTACCTTACAAGATTTATCTTGCCGAAGACGAAATACCTACCCAATGGTATAATGTACGTGCTGATATGAAGAACAAACCAGCACCATTGCTTAACCCTGCAACGGGCAAACCGCTCACGCAGGCAGAACTGGAAGCGGTGTTCTGCTCGGAATTGTGTAAGCAAGAGTTGGACAACGATACCAAGTGGTTTGACATACCTGAGGAGATAGTAAATTTCTATAAGATGTATCGTCCTTCGCCATTGGTGCGTGCTTACTTCCTGGAGAAGGCACTCGGTACTCCTGCCAAGATATACTATAAGTTTGAGGGAAACAACACCTCTGGCAGCCACAAACTGAATTCAGCCATTGCGCAAGCCTATTATGCCAAGAAGCAAGGTCTGAAGGGCGTGACCACCGAGACTGGTGCCGGGCAATGGGGCACGGCGTTGAGCATGGCATGCTCGTATTTCGGGCTCGATTGCCAAGTGTATATGGTGAAGTGCTCTTATGAGCAAAAGCCATTTCGCCGCGAGGTGATGCGCACCTATGGCGCACACGTCACTCCATCGCCAAGCAACACCACCAATGTGGGCAGGAAGATACTTGCCGAGTTCCCTGGCACTACGGGTAGCCTCGGTTGCGCCATCTCGGAGGCTGTTGAGGCTGCGGTGAGCCAAGAGGGTTATCGCTATGTGCTCGGGTCGGTGCTCAATCAGGTGCTGTTGCATCAAACCGTGATTGGCTTGGAGACAAAGAAGGCGCTCGACAAATATGGCATTAAGCCCGATATTGTGATTGGGTGTGCGGGTGGCGGATCAAACCTTGGTGGATTGATAAGCCCATTTGTGGGAGAGAAACTGCGTGGCGAGTCGGATTGCCGCATCATAGCTGTAGAACCAGCGTCGTGCCCAAGTTTCACTCGCGGCAAATATGCCTATGACTTCTGCGATACGGGTATGATATGTCCGCTGGCTAAGATGTACACCCTCGGAAGCCAGTTTATACCATCGGCCAACCATGCAGGTGGATTGCGTTTTCACGGCATGAGCACCATCTTGTCGCAGTTGTATCACGACGGATTGCTCGAAGCGCGCGCAGTGGAGCAGACCTCGGTGTTTGAGGCCGCAGAGCAGTTTGCCAGAGTGGAAGGTACGTTGCCGGCGCCAGAGAGTAGCCATGCCATACGCGTAGCCATCGATGAGGCGCTCAAGTGCAAGGAGACGGGAGAGGAAAAGACCATCGTGTTTGGACTTACTGGCACTGGTTACTTCGACCTTTATGCTTATGAGCAATACAATAATGGTACGATGTTAGACGTGATACCTACCGACGAACAGATTGCCGCAAGCCTCGCCAAATTGCCAAAGGTGGAAGAATAAACCCAAATCGGGCATTAGGCCGTATATGTAAATTTTTTCTACTGCTTGGAGTTTTCCGGTTTTTTATAAGGCATTTTTGGTTTCTTTTTAATTCGCAATAGCTGGCTATTACTCATTAAAAAGCAATCGAAACCTGCACTTCTAAAATTCCGAAACCCTGCCTAGCCCTAATGACCGAATTGGGATAAATGAAGCAATACGATAATAGTTAAAAGGTTTTAGGTTTATTGATTCTCAAGGATATCTTGGGGTAAACGCCGACGGATGAGCCTGTGAGGGCGTGTCTGTCGGCGATTTGGCGTTTAATGTGCAAAAAGTGGCTGATTTGTTGTGGTTAAGATAGCAGAAAAGTGTATTTTTGTAAAAGCGAATGCTAAACCGCAATAATTGACTATGAGCGAACCGGAAAAATATGCTGAGTATGGGTTGGTGGATATTGCTTCAATCGACCCATCAATAAAGGTGGAACTGAAATATGGCACCACCGATAATTTTATGCATCGGGTGATGTATAGTATGTCTGACAGGGCGTTTGCCGAGGAGAATTTGGCGAGGGCTGTGTCGGCTGCGCAGCAATTGCTGAAGACCATCAATCCGAGCCTGTCGATTATCGTGTATGATGCAGCGCGCCCTATAAGCATTCAGCGCATGATGTTTGATAGCGTGAAGGGCACTCCGAGCGAGCGATATGTGGCTAATCCTTACGACAAGATTCGTGGCGGATATCACAATTATGGGCTCGCTGTGGATATTGCCATCGTAGACGAGCAGGGCAAGATGCTCGATTTCGGTACGGGATATGATTCGTTCTCCGAGCTTGCTCATCCGGGCAATGAGGCCGTGCTGGTGAATAAGGGCTTAATCTCGATGCAAGCCTATGAAAACCGCATGCTGCTGTATTATATCACTGCCAAGCAGGGATTGTTGCCCTATGAGTTTGAGTGGTGGCACTATCAGCTCGTGCAGCGCGATGAGGATAAGCAACGATATAGATTACTTGATTTTTAATTCCCCATATAAGAGAGATATTTATGAACTTTAGAGATAGATTGGATAGCGCTTTGCGCCGTGAACGATATTTGTTGTGGATGATGATTCTGCTGGTTGTGGTGGCGGTGATGACATATTTCTGCCATCCGCAGAAGGGCACTGTCGAGATACTTTTCGACGTCACTTTCTCGCTTGCCACTACCATCATCACAGTGCTGATTGTTGACCTTTACAACAAAAAGGAGTCAGATGGCGTGATAAAAGACTTGGTGAAGGAGTTGATTCTTGTGAAGGACGATTCACTTGTGACTCACTATAGCCATAAGGACAACAAGGATATCATCGACAATTGCCTTGGCGCTCTCTATCCAAAGGGGCAGGGCATCGACAAGTCGCTGATGGGACTTATCAACAGTATGTCAACATTCCGCCAGGACTTCTGCTACGATGTGGATCTGGATGAGTTGCGTGGCGGCGACGACAGAATAGAAGTGTCGCAGGAAATCAAATACACCCGCATGTTTTTCACCAACGGTTGTGTGGATTTTCAGGTGAGATGCTTGTTTGCCTTAGACAACGGCATTCTTGATGATAAGCTCAACGACACCTCGTTTTTCTATCGCGAGGAACTGACCGACGATGAGTTTGTCGCTCAGATTAAGGATGTGTTGCTTCATAGCGATGACCCAACAGATATGACGCGCAAAATCTGCAAGATGCTCGATTTCAGTTTGGGCGTGAAAAACCAGAATCTGCCGGGTAATGCCAAGGAACCTATCCCAATGTCGGATATACATATCGATGTTGACGACATGTGCAGGTATTTTATCATACGTTATGATTTGCCGAAGAAGTATGTGCGCTATCTCAGCGGAGGCGAGTTGTGTCAATATCGCGCCTATATGAAGTGTCGCTATCCGATGCAGAAGAGCAGCCACTTCTATTGCGTGTTTTCTGAACCTACCATCGGTCGCACCAATTTCTCTATCGACTTCAATAATGTGGTGGGAGATGTGGCTAAAGATGTGCGTTATCAGACATTCCTGTCGTCGTATACGCCTATCGAAAGCGAACTAAGAAATTTCAAAAACGATGAGATAGAGGTTAGAAGCCGTTCGATATCGTTCTCGTCGGATAAAGCTATATATCCTCGCTCGGGTATGGTGTTTATTTGGAAATAGGAGGTGTATAAATAATGTCAGATATCAGAAGCAAGCGCATTTATCGTGTGACGTTGCTTGGAGGTGTAGTCAATGCACTTCTGCTTGTGGCAAAGTTTATGGCTGGTATTATGGGCCATTCTGCTGCTATGGTGGCAGATGCCGTGCACTCGTTGAGCGACTTTGTGACCGATGTGATAGTGCTGATTTTCGTGCGGTTGAGCAATAAGCCTGCCGATGAGGATCATGCCTATGGTCATGGCAAATACGAGACCATAGCAACGTCGATTATCGGTGTGGCTCTGCTGGTTGTGGCCATTATGCTCGGTTGGGGAGGCTTGACGAAAATCTACGCCTTTGCTTGTGGCGAGCAGTTGCAGTCGCCGGGCGTTATAGCTCTTGTGGCAGCCATTGTGAGTATAGCATCGAAGGAGTGGGTGTTTCGCATCACACGCAAGGTGGCCGATGAGGTGCAGTCGTCGGCGCTCGAAGCTAATGCGTGGCATCATCGCAGTGATGCCATGTCGTCGATTGGCACAGCCATCGGCATCGGTGGCGCTGTGCTGCTTGGCAGCGAGTGGGCTGTGCTCGACCCGATTGCCGCTGTGGTGGTTAGCGTGTTTATAATCAAGACGGCTTTCGCACTGATACGCAAATCGTCGGGCGAACTGCTTGAGGAGCGACTCCCGAGAGAAACCGAAAACCATATACGCGAGATTGTCTATCGCACTCGCGACGTGAAAGATATTCATCACCTTTACACACGCCGCATAGGTGGCGTCATTGCCATAGAGATGCACCTTCGTCTGCCGGGCGAAATGCCTCTCGCCGAGGCTCATAGCCGCGCCAGCGAGGTGGAGCGCAATCTGCGCAAGGAGTATGGCGACTCCACGCACATCATGCTGCACTTAGAGCCTACAAAGTAATACCTGTTTTGAGAGTTGGGGCGCGTTATTGTGCATCGCTGAGCAGGCCGGTGCTGGAGTCCATAATGTAGCCTTTCACGGTCACGTCGTGAGGCATAAGTGGATGGTTGCGCACCAGATCTACGGTTTCGAGTATGGCATCATGCACATTGTCAAATCCGTGTAGCCATTCCTCCAGATTGATTCCACAGTGCTTCATCAGCGATATGTGTTCCTCGTCGATGCCGCGTTGGCGCATCAGGTGGAGCATTTCCTCGCCGTCCATACCCTGCACGCCGCAGTCGGTGTGGCCAATCACCATTATCTCTTCCACGCCAAGCTCATATACGCTCACCAGCAGGCTGCGCATGGTGCTGTCGAATGGGTTGGTGATTACGCCTCCGGCATTCTTTATGATTTTCACGTCGCCGTTGCGCAGACCGAGTGCTGCGGGGAGCAGTTTGGTGAGTCGGGTGTCCATACAACTCACTATTGCTATCTTTTTGTCGGGATATTTTGTGGTCTGGTATGGCTCGTATTCTTTGTTGGCAACAAAGTTGCGGTTGTATTCAAGTATTTCCTTTATCATAATTTGTCTAAATCGTCATATAGTTTCTGTAGGTATGCTTTGCCGCATTCGGTGCATTGCTTGGTGTCACCCCCTTGGGTGAATACGGCTTGCTTCATCTTGTTGTCGAATATCACGGTGGCGCTGTCGGTGACAATGCCGAAGGCGTCGGGCACGGTGAAGAATGCAAACTTCGGCGTTGACTTGCTCATCAGGTTCTTGCTGAATGTGAAGTCGTTGTGCTTGATGCCTAATTGGCCGAGCAGAGTGGCTGCGATGTCGTGTTGCGACCCGATGGCGTCTATTTTCATCGGTCGGGCTATAGCGCCGCCGGTGATGATGAGCGGTATCTCGTAGCGCTTGCGCGTGAAGTTGTCGAGGTGTTCGGTGTATGCGCCCACGTGGTCGGGCACCAGCACTACCAGCGTGTTGCGCCACGATGGCAGTTGGGCATATTGGCGCATCAGGTTGCCTATCAAGCTGTCGGTGTAGGCAAATGCGTTGAGGCGTTTATCGGCAAGGCGTTTGTATGGCACATCAAATGGTTCGTGGCTCGATGAGGTCTGAAACACTCTCAGGTGCGGAGCCTTGCTTGAGGGCGATTTGATGTCGGCAAGCAGGCGCTGCGCCACGATGTGGTCGGGCACGCCCCATTTGCTGAGTTTGTCTTTAATGGGGAAGTCGGCATCAGAGATGATGTGCTGATAGCCTTGCGACACAAGCCACGAACGCTGGTTGGCAAAATCCACATCGCCGCCGTAGAAGTAGGTGCTTGTGTAGTGCTTAGCCTCGGCGAGCGATCGCGCCAGCGAGGGCAGATGTGCCGATTTGGCTGGATATTTCATGATTGAATGGGTGGGCTGTGCTGGATAGCCGCTGAGTATCGACACCAGGCCGCGGTCGGTGCGGAAACTGTTGGCAAAGAAGCGGGTGAAGGAGATGCTGCTTTGCGCTATGGAGTCGAGGTTGACAGCTACGTCGCCTTGCGTGCCAATAGATGGCAGTAGGTCGTTGGCGAAGCTTTCCATTATCACTATCAGTATGTCGGGGGCACCGTTGGCTATGGCTTCGGGCGATAGCAGAGGCGTGGTGTCGTCGTCGCTTTGGCTAATCATTGCCTCAAACGTCTTGGTGGCTTTTTCATCGGGCATATAGCGATATTGCGTGCCGAAATCCTCTTGGTGAGAAAGCGATTCCATAAGGCTGAATAGCGGATTCACGGCGGCGTGATTGAGAAACGCGTTTTGGCTGTAATATGCTTTGCCGGTGTTGGCGGTAGACACCGTCAAACCTCCGCGTATGGCAAGAAACATTGCTGCTGCCGATATAATCATGGCTGCGAGGGTGCCGATGCGATGGCATGTCCAGAGGCGTTGCTTGGTGCGCAAGGCATACCATATTGCCACGGTGAGTATTGCTGCAAGCAGAATGCCGAATGCGCTAAACCACACGCTGGTGCTGGCGAAGGCATCAGCTGGCGATGTGAAGAAGTAGAATAGCGGTGTGCTGTCGAGTGGGTAGTTCCAAAATGGGTAGAGGGCCATGTTCAGAACAAACGAACAAGCGATGAGTGCCGCAGCCACCCAGAAATAGCCGTTCAGAATGCGCTGCGTAATCTTGCCGTTCACCCAGATGCTTGCTATCATTGTCAGGCAGGGCACTATGCTTAGGTAGCCAGCCATAGAAATGTCGAGTGTGAGCCCGTGCCAAACCACGGCAGAAATGTTGCTCCAGAAGCCACACTGCTGTGATGGGCACATGGCCTGTTGGATAATCAGAAATAGCGGTTTTTGTAGCACAAAAGCCAATAGGATAGTGCAATATGTGGTGATTAATGTCTTTACCTGTTTCATGATGAACAATTTTTACGCCTACAAAAGTACAAAAAGTATGGTAAAACCAAATCTACTTATTAAAAAACAAGCAAAATATGCACTTTAATGTGTTATCGCCATTCGGGTACGGACTCGTTTTCCACGGATGGTGATGCGTTTCCCGCGGATGGTGATTTTTGTGAGTGTTTTTGTATCACGCAGGCGGATGGTTTTGCTCACACAGATTCCGCAGATTGGGCAGAGGATAACCGAAGTCATTGGCATTTGGGATCCATCGTCGTCGAAATTCCAAAAAATCTGCTTAATCTGCGCCCATCTGCGTGAAAAAATACCACCATCCGCGAAAAACCCACCACCATCTGCGGGAAACCCACCACCGAATATATGACGACATCAGCGAGAGCGGTGAAGCCGCTCGTCTTAAACCCGAAGGGTGAAATAACCGCTTGCTAGCGAGCGCAGCGAGTCTGCTGGCGGACAGCTCGGTAACCGCCCTCACTATCCTGCGTGCCGAAGGTACGCGTCCTAGGCGCCAATCATATTATGGTGACTATCAGCCTCTCCGAGGCTGTGGTGTTGGGGCATAGCGTACATCAAACAATTCCGCTTCGCTCCATAAGTTTGATGCTAAATATATTGCAACGTCTCCGACGTTGTTTTATCGGTTATCATCGCAAGATCTGTTCAATCTGCGGAATCTGCGTGAAATTAGATTACCCATCGGCGCGAAATCCGAAGCAAAACCGGCAGCGGGTTATTGGGCGTTGATGCCGCGTTTGAGCAATTCTTTGCGCAGGTCGTCGGTGCCTTTGAAGAGAATGCCGTCGATGCCCACGGCGCGGCAACCGTCGATGTTGGCTTGCTTGTCGTCGACAAACACGCATTCCTCGGCTTTCAGCCCGAAGCGCTCCAGGGCACGCAGGTAAATGTCAGCTTCGGGTTTCAGCAGATGCTCTTCGCACGATAGAACCCTGTCGTCGAGCAGAGAGAAGATGTGTGGAAAATTTTGCATCGTCTCATACACCTTGCTCGACCAGTTGCTTAGTCCGTACACGGGATATCCGTTGCGCTTGAGCGTTGATAGCAGGTCGTACATGCCAGGCACTTCGCCGGTGATAACCTCCTGAAAGCGATGGTTGAATGCCCCAAACAGCACGGCGCACGCAGGGTGCTTAGCTTGCAGAGCCTTGATTTGCTCATCGAAAGGAGTTTCCTCGCGGTCGAAGCTTGAATAGGTCTGTTCGTCGAGGGTTACAGTCTTAAATTCGTTGAAAGCCTCGTCGCTGAGAGGGTATTCGGCACAGAGCATATCGAAAAACTGGTCGAAGTCGTAGTCTACCAGCACCTTGCCGAAGTCAACTATGATTGCGTTGATTTTTGTCACGTCGATAAATTTTTATTTTTTGTTTCGTAGTAATTCAGCTTTGTCCACCACTACCCAGATGGTGTCCACCACTTTACCTTCGCGTCCGCTGCCGAGGTTGTTGAGAGGTTTGGCAAAGTTGCGGTCGAGCACGGTCACTTCGTCGATGAAATAGTCGGTGTCGCCACGGTTGCAGAACAGGTTTTTCAGGCCCCACACCTCGTGGTAGCGCAGTTTCAGTTTCCAGCCCTCCACTTGAGCTTGCTTCATCAGTTCTATCAGTTCGCCCTGGTCGGTGCGGTCGTTGTCGAAGCTGAAGGCAAACGGTTCGCCGCTGGTGTTCATACCGGTTTGGGTCATATTCATTCGGCCCTCCCACGAATCCCATATCACGCCTTTGGTGGTGAATTCTATTAGGTTGCCTACTTTTTCGCCGTTTGAATAATTCTCTTTGCAGCTATAGAGGCTCAGCAGAGCCACGGCTGCGATGATGATTTTTAATGTATTTTTCATACGTCAAAGTGTTTTATTCTAAGTCCAAAGGTATACAAAAAAGGCGACTTTGGCAAAAAGTAGCAAAAAGTTGATATATTGGATTAAAATTTTCTGTAAAAAGTTGGAAAATATTTAAGAAAATAAATTATATTTGCACTATAAGTTGCAAAGTGAAGAATTTATAGCGTTAATTCTTTATCTTTATAAAGAGGTTTGAAACTTAATTGTTGTGACGTAGTCTGTGATGATTGCGCAGAACAAGATATTGTTTTTGGAAAAAATCAATATGGAGAATAGAGTAAATATATCTTTTATTGATTAAAGCGGAGGGTCATCGATGCGAATCGGAGACCCTTGTTTTACGTCCCCCCCCCCATGTGGTTTTATCCCCCGCAGATGGTGGTGGGTTTTTCGCGGATGTTGGTTTTATCTCACGCGGATACCCGCAGATTAATCAGATTTTTTTGGATTTCTACGACGGTGAATTCCAAATGCCAATGATTTCGGATGGCCATTCGATACCACCCGCCGGTA
>ERZ780141.1193-NODE-1193-length-15962-cov-2.989439_pt1 | contig 15962 bp, 13 predicted proteins | sample MGYA00433080_ERZ780141 | MGnify/ENA primary metagenome ERZ780141 (study PRJEB29588, sample SAMEA2154047) | human gut metagenome | biome: human gut; feature: human-associated habitat; material: faeces | place: Denmark | collected 2008/2010 ... | reverse complement strand
CTATTCCGGTGCGTATGATTTCGGGTGGTACTTTGCCGATGATGTTCCTTACCTTTTCACTTCTTAGTTCTATATTATTGAAATCTGCCATAATTTTCTCCTTTTTCTAATTACCCAGTTCTAATTGGTTTTTTACAAGATTGTAATAGGCCCCCTTTTCCTCTATCAGTGAAGCATGATTACCTGTCTCCACTATACGTCCTTTATCCAACACGATAATTTGATGGGCATTTTTTACGGTGCTGAGCCGGTGGGCTACCACCACGACTGTTCTTCCCTTATAGAACTGATCCAGATTCTCGACTATGGTGCGTTCGTTCTTGGCATCCAAGGCATTGGTGGCTTCGTCCAGAAAGATATATAACGGATCTTTATAGACCGCACGGGCTATCAGTATACGTTGTTTCTGTCCCTGGCTCAGTCCTTGTCCCGTATTGCCTATTTTCGTATTGTATTTCAGAGGCAATGATTCTACAAAGTCGCGTATGTTTGCCATTTCCACGGCATAGAGCAGCCTTTTCTTGTCTATCATGTTTCCATCCGGAACGATGTTGTTGGCTATGGTATCTCCAAAGATAAACCCTTCCTGCATCACCACGCCACAATGCTTGCGCCACTCTTTGAAACTGATTTTCTGTAGCGATTGCCTTCCTATGGTAACCGTTCCTTCCGTGGGAGGATAGAATCCCAGCATCAGTTTAATCAGTGTTGTTTTTCCGCTTCCGCTGAGGCCTACGATGGCGGTGGGTTTTTCCGGCGGGTATATCCAGTGAAAGCCCTTTGATGATTCGTTTTGATTTTTCGGAACCATAGGTGAAGATGACATTATTCAGCCGGATGGGGTCTTTGCCGGATATTTCAGTTTCCTGATCCATGCCTTCCGTTTCCTCATCGGGCTTGCCATGTATCTCGCCCAAACGCTCCAGACTCAGTTGGGCGTCCTGCGTATCTTGCATGAAAGATACAAACTGAGTAACAGGGCCTTGCATCTGTCCGATGATATACTGTATGGAGAGCATTACGCCCAACGTGATACTTCCATGCAGTACGGCGGTGGCTGAAAGGACGGTAATCAATACATTTTTCACCTCGTTGATAAGTACTGCCCCCACCTGTTGCCACTGCCCCAAGTTGAGTGAACTCATATTAATGCGGAACAGAGAAGCTTGTATATTTTCCCATTCCCAGCGTTTCTGCTGCTCGCAGCCCAGCAACTTTATATCCTGCATGCCGTAGATAAGCTGCATCAGATTGTTCTGATTGACAGACATCTGCTCGAAATTTTTTCGGTTGAGGTCTGCCCGTTTTCGCATGAACAACTTCACCCAGCCTATATATGCCAGACTGAACAGAATAAAAATCAGGAATATTTTCCAGCTGTAAATAGCCAGCACAATACCGAAGATGACTACTGTAAGGGTGGAGAACAGTATGTTGAGCACAGACTGAGTAAGGAAACTTTCTATCCGGTTATGATCCTCGATACGCCGTATCAAGTCACCGGCCAGTTTACTGTCAAAGAACCTCATGGGCAGCCGCATCAGCTTGGAGAGGAAATCCGAGATGAGCGACACGTTGACACGCGTACTGATGTGGAGCAGTATGCAACGCCGGATTACCTCGATAAGTGTGCGGCTGAATACCAACATGAGCTGGGCTGCCAGAATTAACTGGATAAAGTTCAAATTACGGTGTCCTATGCCTTGGTCTACAATGGTTTGTGTAAGAAAAGGAAAGACCAGTTGCAGCAAACTGCCTGCCAGCAGTCCGATAACGAGTTGCATCATAGCCTTTTTGTATGGGCGGACATAGTGGAACAGATACCACAATGACAGCTTTTCATATTTTATCGGTTCTGCCTCATAAAATTGCGGTGTGACATCCAGCAGCATGGCGATTCCCTTTTCTATTCCCCCTTGGGTAGTGCTGATCCAGCACTTTTTCAGTTCTTGTTCTTCATATTTCAACAGTCCGTAAGCCGGATCGGCAATGTAGAACCAAGTTTTTCCTTTTTTCTTTTCTATTTTGTAAAGCACTACAAAGTGCTCTTGATTCCAATGGATGATGCAGGGCAGTTTGGATTGTTGTTTCAGCTTATCCATAGAGGTGCGGATGCCCGTGGCACGCAATCCTATGCTGGCTGCCGCTTCACTGATACCTAGCAAGTTAACTCCCGTGCGCTGTATGTATGATTGCTCGCGTAACTGCTGTACGGAGAATGTCTTTCCATAATATTTGGCTATCATTCTCAGGCAAGTGGGACCGCAGTCCATACCGTCCAATTGTTTATAGAAAGGAAATTTGCTCATAATCGTTTCTTCTGTTTTACTTTGCGTGTCAGCCGATTTGTTAGTTTACCACAAGTTACACACAGCGGAATCGTGCAAAGCATAAGAATCAGCTTGCTGGGATTAAGCGTGCGTTAATTCGTGTAATCTGTGGTGAGTATGGACTGTGGTTAACCTATGCAATCCATTGTTTCAATGAATCGTATAGCCCTTTGTTACTATAATAATAGGTTTTGGCAGATCTGTCGTAAAGTATCACTATATTGAGCTCATTACGCATATAATCCATATATTCAAAAAACGTAGAGCGTGCTACACCTACCTTTGTTGCAAATTCTGCGGCTGTGCCTGTTTTTCTAATATGGATAAGATAATCCATATAGAAAATCTTCTTTAGGTCAACTTTTATCATTATATTTTTTCTTTTAAGAGTTAGATTCCAAAGACTCCCGTTAAGTAATTACCTTGGTTATTGGCCATTTGCAGCGTATATTGTCCAGAAGTAAGATTTCCTATTCGGATTACCATATAGGCTGTTTGTGACTCTGAGAAGGTTTGGCGATACACTTCTTCTCCTGTGCTGCTGGTAATGGTAATGGTGATGTCGCAGTTGGGAGAGGGATTCTCAATGTAGATGGATTGGGAATCGTAAGAAGCGGTGGGGATGGGAGAGAGGCTTCTTGCTTTTACTTCCCAACGTCCATTTAAAGGCAAATTTTTTGTAGTCTCAGAGAATGCATATATGTTTTGCATTGATAGGCCACTTAATAGTATGGTAAGTAATGCCATACGTAAGCTTAAAATCTTAAATTTTTGTGTTTTCATATTATTTGATTTAGTTGTTTTAACGATGATAAAGTTAAGGTTTTAGTTTAAAATAGATGTGGACTTGATTTCCTTATATATGGACTGCTTGAGAAAAATATTATGTTGATTATTAGTTATTTATGATTTTGGAATAGTTTCTCTTATGGACAGTCTGTTCCACTGAAATTCCAAAAGCCATAAATCAAGGGTATGGCTTTCGCCTAATGAACCTAATTTTTGAATAATTCGCTCTTTAAGGCGGAACTTTCTTTTAGAAACAGATGTAGGAGAGATATTCAGTATGTCTGCTATATCCAGATTAGAAAAACGAAGTTTGATAAGACAACATACTTGTAAATCGCTTTCCGTCATTGAAGGAATCACTTGGCTTAAACGTATCGTATAGTTATCAAACAACAAATCAATGTTCTTTTTAATCTCGTCCCATTGTAAAATATTGATGGGGCTTTTTTTATCTTTCAAGTTCTTAATAACCCTTATGTCCTTTATCAGTAAGTTCGATAGATAGGTTTCTCTATCGCGTAACCGTTGATTTTCTTTTGTCAAAATTTCTAACCTATTCAGCTCATTAGACTTTTCATTCAAGGTAAAGGAATATTTATCTATATTGTTTTGAAGCGTTTCATTCTCTTGCTTCAGACTCTCGTTTTGCTGCTGTATTTCGACCAATGCTTTATGTTGTTCTTCCAGTTGTTCTTGTACTCCTTTGTTTTCTTCTATCTGCATGGTGAGTTCTTCCATCCGGTTTCTATTGCGGACGATTATCATCTCATTCTCTTGTATTTTAATGGTATTCTGGTTTATTTCTTCTTCCTTTCTCTGAAGTAGACGTTCCTTACGAAGCAGCTTTTTTTGATACACATATACCATGATTGCTATTCCCATAGCTATTCCAATTCCTGCAAGCAATATCATATTAAGCATATTCTTCTTATCCATTTCTAACTGGCTGTTTTCATTGATGATTTTCTGCTGGTCGTATTTCTTTTGTATTTCAGCTAATTCTCTACTTTTATTTAGGGTTTGTATCGAGTCCTGATAATTCAATAGCTGGTCGCAATAAACTGAAATCTTTTCATATTCATGATTATCCCGGCTTACATAATATAAACCTTGATAAGCTGCACGAACTGTATAGATACTTGAAGAATACAATGCTTTGTTAAAATAGTAATAAGCAGAATCAGGAATAGCAAGGTAGTAATAAATTTCACCTAATCCCAAGAAGTTCTGCCCTAAGGATTCAATCTCGTCTGTTTCATTTATCTGTAGTGCTTTCTGTGCATATTTCAATGCAGATTGATAATCCTTTATATTCGTATATATTCCTGCCAATTCATTCATGGCGCCTGAACACAAATAGTTATCTTTAATTTTCTCAGCTAACAGAATCGCTTTCTGATAATATTCTATCGAAGTATTCATTTGGTTTAATGCAGAAATAGCTCTTGCAAGAAAAATATAGGAAGAGCATATATATTTATCATTATTTGCTAACTCTGCATAATGAAGTGCTTTTTCAAAGTTTTTAAAAGCGTCCTCATATAATTCTCGAAAAACATAGAACTCGCCTAGTTCTACATATATAAGGTGTGCCAATTGGTAATCTTCTAGCTTCTCTACTTCCTCTATTGCTGCCAGATAGAGTTTTTGTGCCTCTTCTGTTTTGCCGGCTTTTTTGCACAATATACCTTTATAATACAGCACCATCGCTCTACGTTGCGCATCCTCTTGCTGCATAAAATAATTGTATGCTATATTAATTAAAGTGGAGTCTTCCACTTCTTCTATATAATTTTTGTATTTGGCTTGGGTTAGTAATAAAGCCCATGTGGCCTTTTGCAATTTATCCGAGGATGCAGGCATTTGCATTTCTTGCAATATGTGTAATGCACTATCCGGGTATTCATACATAATGTGTTCCGCCTTCACCAGTGGAGGCAACAAAGTTTGTAAAGTATCCTTTTTTTGTTTGCACCCTGTAAGAAGTATGCTTAGTATTACCATCCAATTTATAACCCTCTTTTTTCTCATAGTTATTATGTCTTTTATATATAATGGTAGTAAATGTAGGTATTATATATGAGATGTGAAAGGAAAGATGTTGAATTCTTATAAATATGTTACAGGTGTAGTCTGTCTTCTCTTTTTATTTCCTAAAATTTTCTATTAAATTTCAGTAGCTTTTTGTTGGAAATGTTTTGATCCTATTGAATGCGAACAGAATACGCTTCTTTGGGATGAATAGTAAGCTTTTTTGTTTTAATGCAAAAAAAGCTAAAAATATTCTTTTTTTTTATTCAGTCCGGAATGGTCGGACTATGTAGGATTATACTTGCAATATCAAATTAAATATAATTATATCACTGAATAATTATAGCCCAGACCTTACTGATAAAAGGAGCGGATGCCGAAAAGCTTAATAGAGTAGGCCTTATTAATAAATACTTAAAGTTTATGAAGCCAGAAGAAACAATTTTTGATGGTATTAGCGATTCTGAAATGGAATCTATATCAGGAGGTATTGCTGAAGTTCAATCTGAATCTCAGAGTGAATCAGCTGCAGGTGATGGTTATGCTGTTAAATGCTGTAATAATAAGCTAAAAACAAAAGACGAAGAAAAAGTCAAGCCGGATTAACGGTAATGTGGCTGATCTTGATGTTTGTAAACAATTTAATATTAGGGGGAGTTTGCTGAAAATGAAATTTCCCCTAATATTGAATTATAATAAAGAAATATTATGCTATATACGTTAAATAATAATTATGTGCTTCGTCAGGAGTTAAACGATTGTTATCGTTTATATAACAAGAAAACGTTAAGGAGTTATACAATATCGTATAAATTATTCTTTATTCTTGAGCAATTTAGAAAACAATCTTATTCTCTTGAACATTTGATTGAAGAGTTTAATGTGCGTAATATTGATCTGTCAGATTTTTATCATTTCATTGAGAAGGACGAGTTTTTCGACTTGTTAGTTATGGCAAATAACTTTAAAGGACCATTTGTGAAATACAAAATATCTAAAGATCTTTCTTCATATACTGCATATAGTCCTGAGAGAGTTGATTTTTTGATTACTAAACATTGTAATTTAGCTTGTAAACATTGTTTTGAAGGTTCTTCTCCTTCTTTTGAAGTGAAAAGAATTAGTTCGTCTGATACAGATCGAATTTTGTCCCAATTTGAAGCTGCAAATATCCAAACTTTAAAAATTACAGGAGGAGAACCTTTTTCTCACCCTGATATTGATAATTTTCTTTTTAAAGCCATTCAGTGTCACTTCGAAACTATCATTTTGACTAATGCTTTATTATTAAATAAGCAAAGAATTGATATGATTAAAAAAGGGCACATACAATTGGGAATCTCACTTGATGGAATGACAAGTGATACCCATGATTTTATTAGAGGTAAGGGAGCATTTGATAAATTGATAAGAATACTTAAAATTTTAAGTTTAGAAGATATTAAATTTAGCATCACTTGCACAATTAATAAAAAGAATTTATGCCAGATCGATGAAATAATAGACTATTCTTTGAATGAGCTTGGAGCACAAACTTTGTTCTTAAACAGGCTAAGACCTATGGGTAGAATGAATCAGAATACTAATATTGTTTTGTCAGAACAGGAAAATGATAATGTTTATAAATTATATCTGAATCAGAAGGGAAAATATAATAAAAGAATTATCTTAGCAGACGATTCTGCTTTAAAATCAAACTCTCATGACAATAAAATTGTTTGTGCCGCTGGAAATTCACTTATTGCCATTGATGAGAATTTTAATGTGTATCCTTGTATTTATGGAATTGATAATCCTGAATATAAAATGGGGAATTTAATAGATCAAAATTTGGATGTGATTTGGAAATCTTCTAAATGGAATATTTTTAGGGGAAATTTGACTTTGGAGGATTTGACTGATTGCAGAAATTGCAAACTTCATGCGGTGTGTGTAATGAAGAATTGCAGATTGAAACCTGTTTATGAAGGACGGTCATTTACTTCTTCTATATCATATTGTAATAAATAGAAAGAATGAATTATGGAATTCATGTTGTTAATAATAATTATGCATTTATTAGATATAGGACATGGAACAAATAGTGCATGGGAGTATTGTGGATGAAAATAATCTCTATCGCTTGCATAAATGTTGTTTTGATAAATAATAATGATTATATATTTGTGTAAAAATGACGAAATAGGCACGAATAATTAAAAAGTATAGAATATATGAGGACACTGATTTTATTGCTCGGATTATTATTAAATTCTATTGTTATTGACGCACAGAGTGTTTCCGGCTTATTAGTTGATGAAAAAGGAAATCCTGTCAGTTTTGCTAATGTGGTATTGCTATCTTCCAAAGATTCATCTTTTGTGCAAGGTACAATTAGCAATGAACAAGGAATTTTCAGCATAGACCAAACAAGCGGTAACAATATACTCAGAATTTCTTGTCTTGGCTTTATTCCGGTGACAAAAGCCTATGCTCAATTTCCGGTAACGATTGTGATGTATGAAGATGTTAATCTGTTGGGGGAAGTCGTGGTAAAGGGGAATCGCCCGTCATATAAACTTACTGCTGAAGGGTTGCAGACCCATGTGCAAGGAACAGTACTTAGCAAAATGGGTACGGCGGAGGATGTGTTGAAGCATATACCGGGACTTCAGAAGAAAAATGATGCGTATGAGGTATTTGGAAAAGGGAGCCCGATAATCTATGTGAATGGAAGATTGCTGCGTGATTTGTCGGAACTGGACCAGCTGAAGTCAGAAGATATTAAGAATGTAGAACTGATTACCAGCCCCGGTGCAAGATATGATGCGTCTGTGAAAGCAGTGGTGAAGATTACTACCCGCCCCATAAAAGGGGAAGGATTTGGATTTGATGTGCGTTCCGGTTATAATCAGTGGGAGTATGCCGGTTTCGTGGAACAGTTGAACTGGAATTACCGGCGTGATAAATTGGATGTGTTCGGCACCGTGTATTATAGAAAAAGTGAAGGGTTTGACGAAAGTCGGTTTACTCAAGATGTGCATGTTGATACGCTTTGGCATCAGGACAATTATCAGTTCGCAAAAACGAATCAACAGGCATTTACCAATATCGCAGGTGTGAACTATGCATTCGATGAAAATAATTCAATCGGAGTAAAATATACATTGAAAGCCAATCCGGATGCCCGCTATCACACTATATTTAATTCGGATGTATATGCCGATGGCACGCATTATGACTATCTGGCGAATGATATCAATGCCACTGCGTATTATAATCCCTCGCATTCGGTAAATGTTTATTATAAGGGGATGGCGGGAAAAACGGAGATTGATTTTAATGCGGATTATCTGTTTGACAAAAACGGAGACAATACGATACAACGTGAAGAAAGCAGCAATAAGGAAGATAGGGTTGTCACTTCTACCAATACATTGAGAAGTGAACTCTTTGCTGCCAAACTGGTGCTGAGCCGTCCGCTGCTTGGAGGAAATGTCATGATAGGGGCTGAATACAGTCATACAGAGCGGCAGGATGATTATGTGAATCCGGAAGGTTATGTGCCGACTTCATTCAGTGAACTGAAAGAGCAGAATATCAGTCCGTTTTTAGAGTATAGCCGCAATACCCCCATAGGGCAACTCTCCGTGGGGGGACGTTATGAGTGGGTGAACTTTGATTATTATGAGGATGGGAAATATATGGAAGGACAAAGCCGGAATTTCAGTAATTTCTTTCCGAGTGTTTCATTGGGTTCTGAAATAGGCGGAGTGCAGTTGCAGCTTAGTTATGCGGCAAAGACGCGTCGTCCGTCCTACCAGCAGTTGAGCAATAATGTGACGTATGCCAATAGGTTCACGCTTCAGTCCGGCAATCCGTTATTGGAACATGAGGTGGTGCATAACGTTTCTTTGATGGGGGCATGGAAGTTTATGCAGTTCAGTATGGATTATAATGACAGAAGAAATGCAATCATTTACTGGGGGGAACAAATGGAGTATAATCCGGCGGTAACGCTTATTTCTTTCAAAAATCTCCATAGCTTGAAATCTGTTTCGGCATTCTTGTCATTGGCGCCTAAGTTTGGAATCTGGTCGCCGCAATTGAATTGGGGAGTACAGAAACAATGGCTGGATCTGGAGACTACCGATGGATTGCTGAAGATGAACAAACCGATGTTTACGGGGGCTTTTAATAATACGTTTAATTTTAATCACGGCTGGATGGCTTCGGTGGAAATGAATTATCAAAGTAAAGGCGATATGGAGAATTACTCGGAAACCAAGAATATTTTTTATGTGGATGCCGGGGTTACAAAGTTCTTTTGGGGGGATAGGATGTCTGTGAAACTGAGTGGTACGGATTTGTTCCATGGCATGAAGTCGGGAAACCGTATGTATTATAACCGGGCATCTTCTTTGCAAATTAATAATTATGATAGTAGGAAAGTGATGCTGACGGTACGCTATAAATTTAATGCTACGCGTAATAAATATAAGGGTAGTGGTGCCGGAGAGAGTGAGAAGGAAAGATTATGAGTGCCTACTTTTCACATTTCATTTGTTCTTACCCAGCTTATATACCATTTGGCGGAATAAAGGTACGTTTAACCATATATATTCGTACCAATGTTCTACCTTTCTTTTCCATAGTTTGCTCCAGCTATATATTTCCCACCATTTTAGATGGAGATTTGCCGAATTCATAAAATCTTGTGTGGGAAAGAGGGTCAGGGCTATTCCTTTTATCCATAATGTTTTCATTTCGTCCGCCCAATATTGCATGAGTCCGAATTCCGGTTCCCAGATAATGAATCGGGATTCATGAATGCCGTAACAGACTACATATCCTGGTACATTGAAATCATTGAGAGTGAAAAGGATGATGGGAAGTTTTCTTTGTGTTAATTGATGAATGTTTTGCAAACATATTTCGGCTTTCATGCCGGAATATATAGCCCCTTGTTTCATTCCTGCCAAGGTAAGCTTTCCATTTATTTTGCACCATTCGGTCAATGTATGTATGTCCGTTTCTTTTCCGTTGTAATATTTTATAACAGTGAGCAGGCAAGCTACCTCTACAGGGCACTTGGCATTGGAACGGACAAATGATTTCTTTATTTTATCAAGTTCGTATTCTGTCATAACCCGGTTTGTTTTATAAGAGAAAACTCATGGAGCGGCCGCAATCACTTAAAAAAAGAAATTCATTGGAGCGATTAACGTTCATTTGGACGTGGAAGTAGGTATGAACGCTGAATTACTTTAATAAGTGTGCGGCCGGAGTCTGCATGAGTTATATCTGTTACGTCCTGCTCTTTCTATTAACATATCGGCTATTTTGTTTATTTCCCGATTCTTACGCTCAAAGAAATCGCATAACTCTTTCGCCTTTTGTGTTAGTGTTGTTTTATTTTGTAATGCATATTCTATTTGTTGCTCCAATTTCATCGGAGTTATGTTTATCATATCTTTAGGCGAATATTTCAGTACCGGTATTTGAGCAAAGGTACAATCCAGCCATGCGTCAGAATGTGAGTCGGTCAAAGCCAAATCGCATAATGGTAATATGGTGTTAAGGTTCAGCGTGCGGAATAATTCCATGTTGTCGGGCAATTCAGACGATTGATATACATTTGGTATGTCGGTCAATAATATGAATTGGTACCGGGGATTTCTGATGGAACTTCTTTTTATAACTCTATAAAAATCTTCTAGAATCTTTGAATTTTTATTTCCTTTTCCTAATAATCCGACAATAATATTTCTTTCTTTGTCTTTTTTAATATCCTGCAATCTCTTTGTCAATGTTTCCAAACGTGGTCCGGAATCGGATGACAGGTAGGGAGTGGGTGGCAGATAAAGTATAGAAATATCTTTGTCCTGTATGTTTTTTTGGTCAGGCAACTGCATGGCTATGAAAATATAGTCAATGGCTAGCTGCCGATAGAGGGAGGCATGTGCTGCATGCCGACAATCCAGAAGCGTTAGGTCGGGCTTTAACCAACGGAAATCATCTGGATAAAGTACGCAGTTGCTTATTCCTTTATCATATAGTACAGGCGTAAAAGCAGGGTTTGAGGTATAGGTATAGTATACCTCTTGTTTCTTTTCCCGCAATATCCCTGCTAATTTGATGGTTAGCAATAACTGGCTTTTGTCCGGTGCTATGTCAAGAAGGAAATTCAGCATATATTATTGCGTTAATATGGATTTGTTTAATGAACTTTTTGGACAAATTATATTCATAGAAATTGGAACTTTCATGTTCCAATTTCTAATGAATCAAGTTAGTGGTTTAAGTATACTTTAGTTGGGTTATGAAAACAGGTCTGTCACTCTTGAGTGAAATATCCCGTTAAATGTCCGGAAGGTGTACCTGTTATTTCTAGTTTATATTCTTCTGCAGGGAAATTTGCAATAGAAATTGTGATGTAAGCGCTCTGTACTTCAGGAATATCATTTTCATAAACGACGCCCCCTTTTGCCATATCTGTGATGCGGATGGTCATATCACGGTCGGGTGACGCGTTCTTGAGGGTAAGGAGATAGCCATCGGTAAATACAGTTATGGGGCAATTGGTAGCAGCACTTCTAATAGGATCATCCCATCTGCCATCCAATTCTACATCTTTAACAGGAGTTTCTGTTGTATTGGCCTGTGCAGGCAAAATACCTATTAATGTAGTTATGATAATAACTATACTCCATATCTTTTTCTTTATACTTTTTAACTTCATGACTTTATGTTTGTTTTAATTGTTTTGTTTGGGGCAAAGTTAGAGGATAAATCTTAAAAACGTGCAGATATCATGTGGACAAATGGAAAAAGGTAATAAGTTAATAACTAGCTTATTACCTTTTTTTATAGGAGGGCGATATAGACAATTGTTTATTTTTAGTATTCCATAAGCCATAAATCAAGGCTTTGATTTTCGCCTAATGAACCTATTTCTTGTACGATGCGTTCTTTTAATCTTAATTTTCTTTTGGACACAGATGTGGGCGAGATGGCTAACATATTGGCGATGTCACCGTTGCTGAACCGTAGTTTTATCAAACAGCATATTTGTATATCACCGTCTGTTAAGGAAGGTATCTGATGACATAGTCTTTTAGTATAGTTATCGAATAATAAATCTATTTTTTCTTTTATTTCTTGCCATAGTTTGTTGTCTATATACTTTGTTGTTTTTAGCTTATTGAATAATTCTGTCTGCTTAATGAGTTGGTTACATAAAAAAGCCTCGCGTTTATGTAGATACTGGTTTTCTTTTGATAGATGTTCCATAGCTTCCAGTTCTTTCGATTTTTCTTTTAATGACTGGGCATAATTGCTTATATGATTTTGCAGGTTATTGTTCTCCAGTTTCAGCGTTTCATTCTGTTGTTGTATTTCTTGTCGTATTTTATTTTGTTCTTTCCATTGTTCTTTTATCTCTAGGCTTCCTTCCATTTGGATCGTAAGTTCTTCTATCCGCATTTTGTTGCGGTTTATCAATGTCTCATTTTCATGTATTTTCATAGTGAAATAACGAATTTTTTCTTCTTTCTCCGATATCTCTTGTTTTTGAGAAACTATTTTTCGTTGGTATAGATAGTTTGTTATTGCTATGATGAAAGACAAAATGATTAAGGCAATGAGCACATTGCGTATGATCCGGTCTTTCTTTATTTGTGACAGATTATTTTCATTGATTATTTTTTGCTGATCATATTTTTCTTGCATCTCTATTAATGCTTTATTGCGATCTGTTTTACCTATTGAATCTTGATAGAACCATAGCTTATTACTGTATTCTACTGCCTTTTTGTAATCTTTTTCTTCTTGACTAATATAATATAGTGCTTGATAGGCGCTACGGGCTGTATGGATATTAGGTGACAGGCAAGCTTGGTTTAGGTAAAAATATGCAGAATCGTACATTTTTAAATAGCGATAAGTATCTCCCAATGAAAATATTCTTTGATCAGTCTTTTTTATTTTAATACAATCTTTTGCATACTGAAGAGCCTTTTTATTTTCTCCTGTTTTAAGAAATAAAAAACTGGTTTCGTTCATGGCGCTTGCCAATATGGTAGGATAGTTATTCACTTGTCCTATTTTTATAGCTTTTTCATAATATTCTATCGCTTTATTATATTGTTTTTTCTGTGAAAATGCTCTGGCGATATATATGAAAGAGAAAGCTATGTATGTTTGGTTGTCGGATAGTTCGGCATTATGATGTGCTTTTTCAAAATATTCCATAGCATAATCATTTAGTTTTCGATACAGATACATTAGTCCTACCTCTGAATTGATAAGAAAGCCTAATTGATAATCATTTGTTTTCTCTATTTCAGTCGCTGCTTCTAGATAAAATGACAATGCATCTTCGGCATGATGACTTTCATGGCGCAAGATACCTTTATAATATAGCGCCAATGCCTTTCTTTGTGTATTATCATGTTTGGTGAAATAAGAGTAAGCGATATTTATTAAAGAATCGGATTGTTCAATTTGGTTTTTATATTGAGCTTGTGTCATCAATAATGCCCATGTGGCATATTGTTCATTTTCAGAAGGAATGTCAGGTTGTATGCCCTGTAATATATGCAGTGCGCTGTCGGGATATCTGTACATCATTGCTTCTGCCTTTGCCAATTCGGGTTGGAAGGCTGTGGGGTAGTTCTTGTTGTGTGTACAGGATATCAGACTGATAATTATGCTAATTATTAGCCCTGCATATTTGAAACTGCTCATAGTAATCATTTCTATATTATTGGCGATAGGAATCTTATGGGATATGTTGCGTAAGTGAATGAATTGGTTGATTTTATAGGAAAAGTTTGAAGATTGATGTTTTCTGATTTATCCTGCCATGGTATAATATAAAGGGATGTGCCTGAATTATTTTAAATACGGAATAAAAAATCAGGCATGTCCCTTCATTATAGCTGGGGTAACCCTTTGAATTGTCTGTATACCATTTTTAAAGTAGTTAAAATCCTAACTTTAATTTTACAAACTGTTTGATGAATTGTACTGTTCCGTCAATCCCCAATACGGACGAATCAATGCATAAGTGATAAGTTTCGGCAGCTCCCCACGTTTTGTAACTATAATAATTATAGTAAGCTGACCGTTTTTTATCTGCTTTTTCCATCAATTCTTCAGCGGCTTCTGTAGAAATATGATGGATATGCATCAATCTTTCGATGCGTGCTTCTTTGGAAGCAGAAACGAATATATTGACGCAACGGGGATGGTCACGCAAAATGTAGTCGGCACATCTGCCGACAAACAGACACGATTGTTTTTCAGCCAGTTCACGTATTACGTCGCTTTGTATTTTGAACAAAGCGTCATTGCTCAGACAACTGCCATAGGGAATGGCTCCGTCGCTGATAAAAGGAAAACGTGTTCCGAACAGACCGCCGATAATGCTTTGAGAAGCTTTTTCATCTGCTTTTTCAAAGAATTCCTTGCATAGGCCGCTCTCTTCCGAAGCTAGTTTGATTAATTCTTTATCGTAAAAGGCGATACCAAACTCTTGGGCCAGTTTTTCGCCTATCTCTTTTCCTCCACTGCCTAGTTGGCGTCCTAGGTTGATAACATAATGCTCGTTCATAGTCGTTGTCTATTGATTATGTGGGCAAATATAAGGAAACTAATTTTTAATTCTTAATTTTCAACTTTTAATTTGTTACCGTGGGTCTTAAAAATCTTGAACTGGCGGTAAAGCATGATTCCTGCGACAACACTTGCCGCCAAGTCTGATATTGGCATACTCCACCAAATTCCTGCTGATCCCCAGCAAAGAGGGAGCAGGATGATGCTGAGAAGCAAGAATAATAATTGTCGGGTTAATGACAGGAAGATGGCTTTACCGGCCATGCCGATACTTTGAAAAAAATTGGACGTTACCATCTGAAACCCGATAATGGGAAAAAATATGACTACAATGCGTAAGCCGGTAGCTGATAGCTGTATCAGTCCCTCATGAGTGGTAAAAGCGGATACGGCCAATTCGGGCATCAGTTCACCTACTAGAAAACCGGTTGTTGTAACAGCGGTGGCGCCATAAATGGTAAGTTTTAATACTTGGTTTACACGATGATATTGTTGGGCGCCAAAGTTATAACCGGCTATGGGTTGCATTCCTTGATTCAGCCCCATCACAATCATGACGAACAGGAAAACAATCCGGTTTACAATACCAAATGCGCCAATAGCCAGATCGCCATCATATTCTTTCAAACCTTTGTTAATGAAAATAACAATGAAGCATGCTGCCAGATTCATCAGGAACGGAGACATACCGATAGCGATGGTGTTTTTTACGATTGTACCGCGCAGTTTGTAAATGCCTCGGCGGAGATGAAGCAACTCGTTCTTGTTGGTGAAGGTCTTGAATTGCCACACCAGTGAGATGATTTGGGCCAGAATGGTGGCAATGGCGGCACCCTGGATACCCCAATGGAATAGATAGATAAAGATAGGGTCAAGGATGGTATTGATAATTACTGTGGTGATGGTGGCTGTCATTGCTTTTTGTGGATGCCCCGAAGCGCGTAGTAAGGCATTCAGTCCCAAATACATGTGGGTTATAACATTGCCCAGCAGGATAATGACCATGTAGTCTCGTGCATAGGAGATGGTATCCGGGCTTGCCCCGAAGAAGTAGAGAATAGGATCAAGGAAAAGCAAGGTTAATATACTGAATCCTATACCTATAATAAAGTTCAGCGTAACTACGTTACCCAAAATGTTTTGGGCGGTAGCATAATCTTTCTGTCCTAATTTTACGGAAACTAATGTGGAGGCACCCACACCGACCAGTGGACC
>ERZ780141.1172-NODE-1172-length-16228-cov-6.667656_pt1 | contig 16228 bp, 13 predicted proteins | sample MGYA00433080_ERZ780141 | MGnify/ENA primary metagenome ERZ780141 (study PRJEB29588, sample SAMEA2154047) | human gut metagenome | biome: human gut; feature: human-associated habitat; material: faeces | place: Denmark | collected 2008/2010 ... | reverse complement strand
CATCGGCTGCAAAAGCCTCCGGCAATTCGCCGATGACACCCTCGCCACCTTCAACGCCGTCAACCGTCTGCTGTTTGCCGAAGAAGCGCAACCCATCGAGCCCCATCTTCTCCGCAATCTTATAGTTGACCCCTCCGCGTGCACTGTCCATATTGGTGTGCATGGAGACGATGCAGATATGGTTCTCTATGGCTTTCATCACCGTGCGCTGCACACAGTCCTCGCCAGTGATATGGCTGAGCTTATGGAATATCAGCGGATGGTGCGACACAATGAGGTTACAGCCCAAGGCGATAGCCTCATCAACGATGGCCTCGGTAACGTCAAGACACAATAAAGCCCCTGAGACTTCCGCTTCTGTTAATCCGATCTGCAAGCCGGCATTATCGAAGCCTTCTTGCAGGGGCAGAGGCGCGAATTGTTCAAGGGCATTAACCACTTTTACTATTTTCACGCTAATAATACGTTTTAGATTGCAAAAATACAAAGATTTCGCCGAATACAGCCTTGCAATCTGCAAGATTTTAGAAGATTTAACGATTATTTCGCGTAACCAACGGCTTACGCCTCACAGATTTTCATATAACGGCCCACATTGGGGTTTCATGCAAAAAATCCGCAACAAACTACATTGGAATCTACACATTTCTTTTCCACGACCAAACAATTTGGTGCAAATATGCGATTCTTAGGAAATTTCTATAACCCACTAACGCTCAACACGTTACAGAGATTACAATCTTCTCAACATCCATTATTCCCCCTTCTACTCCGCGAAACATGCCTAACCGCACTGCGAAACATGGCTAACCGAGACTCGAAACATGGCCTTTCGCATCTCGGTTAGGCATGTATTGCAACTCGAAAAACGCCCAACCGCAAATTCTTCCATCACTTCCACAACCAAAATCTCGCAAAAACGGCTTTTTGGCTCGCTAGTTCACTGGGAAAACCTAACAAACTTTTTAGCCATAATCCCTTACAATACATGCCTCGCCTGTTTCCATTCGCTCATCCGCGCCACCGCCAACACCAAGCCATCTTTTTCCCCAGGCGCCCTCACCTCATGGAGATTGGGGCTGGGCATAGCAGGTCCAGCAAGCCATTTCCCATGGCAGGAAAACAAAAAGGGTTGGGGCTCGGAGCTTGGGAAACCAACCGGAATCGGTTTCCCAAAAAGTCCGAAGCCCAACCCATTGGCGTTTGCCATTACGCAGTTCAACACTCTTTGTCGATGCCCTTAGGCTCAACATCAATGTCGTCAGACAGTTCCTTAAAGAAATCGCGATGCAAGATGCGCGAGATGTTCGCAACGACCTCCGTGTCCAAACTGTTGTTCGCAACAAATCGGTATACCACCGACCGGCTTCGTCCCAACTGCTTGGCCAACCAGCCCACCGACCGTCCTTGTCGGTCGAGCTCTTCTCTGATGAGTTGTCCTATGTGTATCATGTTGGCTTACGTTATTGACATGATGGCCTAATGCGTTGTGTTAAGCTGCTTAAGTTAGAAGCTCACACCCACACCCACCGAGAATGCCTGTTGTCCGATGAAATCCTTCAGGTTCGTGTCCATGGCAAATCGGTACTGGTAAGTGAGGCGCAGGGCGAAATAGGAGTACTTCACAGTGATACCAGCCACAGGCGATATAGCCCACGCAGCATTGGCCTTGGTGTCGTCGTTGGTATAAACGCTACCCTCTTTCTGGTCGCTGCCCACGACGAGCTTGTTGTCGGGGTCGTTGGGGAATCCGTCCTTATTGGGATAGATCTTATCCTTCAGTCCAATGGGCTTATAGTCGCCGTAGTAGCACTTCACGGTAGCGCCCGGTCCGAAGAACACCCACACGGGGCTCGCAATCTTGATGGTCCAACCGAAGTTCACGTTTACCTCAGGCATATCGCCCACCGTGCAGTCGTTGCGCATCATGTCGAACACGTTCTTGTTGACGCTCATGCCGAAGAAGCCACCCACCTTGTGCATGTTGTATTTACCATACGAGAATCCGATAGGCGTATCCTTGGTATACTCGTAGGTAAACACGCGCGAATGATTCTTGCGCTGGTTGAGCAACAGCTCGATGCGGTTGATCTGCTGCTGGGCCAACAGCCGCGACGGGCAGTCGTTCTCCACGATCTGTCGGTAAAGGGGCAATGCCTGCTGATACTGTTTTTCGCTGTCATAATATTGCGCCTGCTCCATCGTCATGCTGCACTCGTCCACATACTTCAGCATGCATTCCGCCTGGCGGTCGTTGGCATACGAGTCGTACGAGTTGTACATCAGCACCTTCTTGTAGAGATTGGCGGCCTCGCGATAGTTGTGCATCTTAAACAGCAACTCCGCCTTATTGCGATAATAGATGATCGAGTCCACCAAGGCCAGGTTCTCATTGTTTTCTATCGTATCGACGTCGCTACACTCGGTAGCCACCTCAAACTGTATGCGCGCCTCGTTGTAGTTCATCTTCTTCAGTTCCTCCAAGCCTCTGTTTCGGTGTCCACGGTAGCATCCAGCGTCCACCATGCTATTTGGGTCGACAGCCAAGAGCGTCACCGCCTGCTTTGGCTTGAGGTCTTCGAGGCTTATGGTCACGGTGTTGTAGCCTGGCGATTTGATGCTGAGTTGGCGTCCACGATAACGCGAGCCCGTGGGAAACTCGATGTAATAGATGGAGTCGTTACCCTCGGCGAGGGTATTGTACGGATCGGCTGTCTTGTCCATGGTCGACTCGAACATGAGGGGGATGGTCTTGTTGCATTTCACGACGACAACAGCCTTACCGTCATCGCTTGAATACACATCATTTGGTTGCGACACGTCGGTCACTTCCAGCACATTTTGAGCAAATGCAACAGGTGCCATGAGGCATGCCATTGCAATAATCATGAGATGTTTCACCATTTTGTGGTTATTGTTAGAATTGTATTTAATGATGTTAAGGTCATTGTTGTGGTACATAGGCGCGGGCCAAGCAGGCGCACTTTAGCGCACTATTCGGAATGAGCCCAGGTGGAACACGTCCTTCCTCTGCGTAACGATGTTGCCCGCCATATCCTTGTAGGGTTGCCAGGTGCGCACCTGTATGAGCGGGTTGTCGGAGTCGCGGAAGTCGATCATCAGGAAGAGGAAGCCCTCATCCATGGGAAGCACCATGTATTTGTTGCCTTGGGCATCGATGTTCAGCACGTTGACATACAGGGGTTCCGAGGTGTTGTTCTTTACGCGCACATAACATGCTGTGTTAGGCGCCACATGGGCGCCAACGGGACGCCCGGTCTGCACGTCCACCAACTCAAACTGCACGTCCAAGTCAGAGGCAATAAGATTGGAGCTACTGAACAGTTGCTGCTCCGTGGTGCCCTCCGGCACCGTTCCTTCAGCGGCTATCCGCACCACACGCGCCGCCATAAGCGAGTCGGTTGCCTCGGCGCGGTAGCTGGTTCCCGTAACCTGCATGTAGGCGTCAGGATGAAGCATCTTCTTTCCGTTGCTATTAAACAATTGTTTCACCAAGTAGCTCATGTATTGCTTCGTCAGGCTTTTGGTGCGTTTGGAGGATAGGTCGACAAGGCTCCCCACGGTATTAACGCCCGGTCGTGTGAAGGAGAACATCTTCAGCTTGGCTTCGTCGATGATGGTAACGGCGCTCTCCTCGGTTATCTTCAGCCTACTTTTGGGAGTGAGATACCTACGCGCAGCGATGGGCTCAAATCTCTCTCCATGCTGCACATAAGCCTTGCCCACCACCGAATAAACCACGTATTTCTGGGCCCGGGCTGTCGTCGCGCCCATTGCCATACAGACCGCTACGACCAGTGTGAGCACGAATCCTGTGTGTAAGTGCTTATTTCTCATAATTGAAAAGGTTGAAATGTTCTATGCCGTTAGGATTGATAAAGATGGGGGTCTGCTTGTAATTGGTTATCTTGCGCACCTCCTTATAGAGGAAATGTTCCAATTCCTGCGTCGAAAGTCCCTCGGCATGATCTTCGCGCGCAGCTCCGTTGATGGCCTCCACCAAAGCCTTGGTGAAAGCTCCGTTGCCCCACGACTCATCCTCCTGCGACTTGGTGTCGCTCGAACTTGAGGCGTAGAGCAGCATGCCGTTCTTCGACCGCTTCAGCTGCTCAATGAAGTGGGCCGTGGCTGCCGAGCGTGTTCCGCCAAACAAGGCGCCCGAATAGCAAGCGTCGACGAAGGCTATAAACTTGCCGTTGATGTCTTCCGCCTCGTTACGGAAGTCGGAAGCCGAGAAGCAGTCGTAGAGCTTGTCTGAGGAACATCCGTGGGGAATAAAATAGAAGCGGTCTTTCTCATCGCGAAGGCCATGGCCTGCGTAGAAGAACACGCACACATCGTTGGGCGACGACTCCTGCTTAAGCCATTCCATGGCCTCGAAGATATCGGCGCGCGTGGCCTCACCATCGCAAAGCACCTTCACCTGAACATCCTCATAAGGCAACCCTTTCTTGGTGGCGATGGCACGCGCAAAGTCCTGCGCATCCTTGGTGGTGAGCTTCAACTTGGGCAACTTGGGGTCCTGATAGTCGCCCACGCCAATGGCCACAACGAAAAGTTTGGGCAATTCGAACGAGGTCGACTCGCGTATGAGACGTATCGTGGATGGCTCACTGTTGCCATATTTGTTCTGTGCATACATCATCACCGTGCAGTCGTGACGGGGCAGGTCCACATCGATGGTGTTGGCGGCACGCACGGCGCGTGTCTGTGGCTGGCGCTGGCCGTCGACGGTCACCACCACGCGGGTACTGTCAGCTGCATTGCCTGCTATGAGTTGATACTTCACCTTCACCTGATCGGTGTGGAACATCGACTAATCCTCGGGATACAGGATGCGAAGAACGGGAGTGGTTGTGGGGTGCACAGAGGCGGCCTGCGCCTGTTCGGCGGCTTTTAATTGCTTGGGACCCAATATTACATTGGGCGTCGTGGCCTCCGTCGGCGTTGCATCGGCCACATTTTCTTGCCTCGCCTTGGGTTCCGCTTCTGCGACAACAGTCTCGCCTTCCTCGCCAGGCAATGTGACATCAATGGAGAAATCGCCCTCCAATGTCTCCTTTTGGCTAATGGCTTTCTGAGCGTTGACTGCCGCTTTAATCACGTTGGAAGGTGCCGTTGCAGGCTTATGGGCTATGGGGTGTTGTGCTTTCGCCTGTGCTTTGGCAGGAATTGCGTGGCCCACAGGCTGCTCACCTTTAGTGTCACCCACATTTGCCTTTTCTTTTTCCGCCACTGGGGACACGGCTGGTCTTACGCCTTGGTTGTCCTCGGCACGCAGTTTCCAACGCCCACTCTCAGCCTCGTCCTGTTCCACAAGGATGCCCTTGGCGTAGCAGTCGGCCAAGGTCAACTGGGCCCGCTTATAATTGTTCTCAGCAGAGCTATGCAACAGGTCAGACGCCTTGTCGTAATCGCGTGGCACTCCACGCCCATTCATGTAGCAATAAGCCAAATTATACTGGGCTTTGGCAAACTGCTGACGCGCCGCACGCTTAAACCACATGGCGGCCGATGTATAGTCGCGGTCGGTGCCTTCACCATTATAACAAGCGTATCCCATGTCAAACTGAGCCTCTGCATTGCCCAGCTGAGCCGCCTGCAGATAAACAGGCACCGCCTTTTCAAAATAACCCAATCGGTAAAGTGAGTCGGCTTTTGCCAAGAGAGCCTTGCCCTCGTCGTCGCCAGGGGCTCCTTTAGCCAACAAAGAGGGCGTAACCAACGCTAACATGAGCGCAAATAGGAGCGCAAACTTATGGTTCGACATAATATATTGACTTTCTGATGAATTTCCAGTGAGTGTGTTTCGACAGCATCATCACTATCCATTTGTACTGCAAACGCGATGTCTCGACCAATGCCAAGCCCACCAGCGGCAGCAATAGGCTGATGTAATAATTGAAGCGAGAGAAAAGCAAGAAGCTGGCTCCAACCAAGAACGCCGTCATGGCAAAACAGTAAACCTTAATCCAATAGATATAAGTGAAGGGATAACGGCGCATCAATTCAACGCCCACCCATGCGGAGAAATAACACACCAAGATTGTCAGCAATAGGCTAATGGCACCGCTTGCTGCCAACACGCGGTGATGAGCCATGCTCGAAAGCATGGCAAACGCCTGTATCTTCATGCCTGGCATCTTGCCCAAAGGGGTGATATGGGTGTCGGCCTCCTCATTGATGGTACCAAGGATTACGATTTTATCTTTAATGACATTGCGGTATTTCATCACGTCGCGGTGCGAGATCGTGAAGAAATCGGTATGCGAATATTCAATGTTACGCTGCTTGGGCGTCTGCTCAGTGGGTTGCACACCCGTATAACGGCATACTGCCAAATAAGGCAACGAGTAGACGGTGGTGCCCATAAGATGCTCGTTCTGAGAGTATTTGCGTATACATCCATAGCCCTCTCCTGAGATAACGTTGCTGAATCCCCAACTAAACCCAGTGCCTTCCATACCCTCAAAGAACGAGCGTCGCGCACCTCTGAATGCATCATTCTTGCTGTCATAATTGATGAGTTTGCACGACACGACGCCATTCTTTATCTCCGAAACAGCATTGATGAGGCACTCGTTCTCCTCCTCGTCATAGCTGGGGCGTTCAAAAATGAGGTCTATCACAAACACCTTAGGCTGGCAACTTGCGATATCGCGAATGCTTTGGGCGATCTTGCGGCGATCATACAGTTCTATCATGTCAACCAAAACAATGTCGTTATTGAACTCTTTCACGCCACTACTATTCTGTATCTCATAGAAGATGTCGGTCATGGAAAAGTCGGCAAAAGCCTTCTTGACGGGATTGAAAACCGTGAGGTTAATGGAAGCAAACGCCAACAACCACCCCAGGAATAACACCAAAAGGGTGACTATCAGGTGGTCGACATTAACCCACCCGGCCAACTTACGAAAAGACATGGCACGAAGTTTCTTCACTTGTGTGTCAATTTTAATATGTTTCAACGCAAAAATGCTTATAGTAAAAAGTTCCCCCTGTCAGCACACAGCATAGGTTTATAGTCTGCAATGAACATCAAGGCCCGTGAAGGAAATACAAAATTTTCTTAATGTTTGCAACATTTAACAATAACATACGTATTGACGGCAGTAAAAGTGTTGCAAAAATGAGACACCACAACGTTTTTGCCGTGAAACGAATTGATAGGAAGAAAAACACCTCCAATCCGACATCAAACCGCAACAAGCTAAATAGCCAAAGACCTATTGTCGCCTCTTACTCTTTTAGGCGTTTCGTTCAACCTCTCGTTTCCGCCCTCATTTCGCCATAGAACGCCACATCTTCAACACATTATCAGCAGTAGCGTCCCGTTCCTTCTTGCCTCGTTCTGTCATAGCACGCTATGTCTTCATTGCAGGCCTCGCAAGCATCACAACACAAACAAGAAGGGAAAATGAAGCCCCATGCCCATTAGAAGATCGCGGAAACTATTGCAAAACGCACCACCAATTAGGAAAAACAATAGAGGGTGAAAGCATTGAGAAAACAGAGACAACCCTAATATGGCAACAACAGATAACAAGAAGCCATGTTACAAAAGCAGAAGATAGCGTCGGAGCAACTCCAAGATAGTAACAACATAAAGTAAAGGCACCATGAAACAGAAACGGAGAAAATATCGAAGCAACATAAAAAGAAGCATGCGCAGGCCATTCCATTCCGCCTATTCACCCCTATCGGGTTCGGCAGCCATGCTTCCGCCCCACTCTTCCTCAAGTCGGCGATAACCAACGGCATGGTCGCGGAGATAGAGATGGTTAAGCGTGAAGGCCAAGTCTTTTAGCGTTTGGTCTCTCATTGGTTTCTTCAACTGGCACTCCCACACCGTAATGCAATGCCAGCCCATGGTTGCCAATCGTTGTTGCACTTCCTTGTCGCGCTGCTTATTGCGCTCTATCTTGCTTCTCCAAAAGTCGACACGTGTCTTGGGGAGGCGAAAAGCGCCACAATCATGGCCATGCCAGAAGCAACCATTCACAAAGATACAGGTGCGGTATTTTCGCAACACAATGTCGGGATGACCAGGCAACCGACCAAGATTGACCCGATATCGAAATCCCTGGCGCCACAGGTAATGCCTCACAAGGATTTCAGGCCGCGTACCATTCGATCGTATCGCAGCCATGATTCGCGTTCGTTGTTCCTTGGAAAAGTGGTCCATCGCATCATTGGTTTTCATCCTTCGTTTTCTCGTCAAGCCAAAGCTAAGACAAGCTTCGTTCCGCTCATTTGCCTTTACGAGAACGTTCCTTTGCAGCAAAAGTACAAACAATCCATCAAACTACCATCAACAACCGCCAACTTTTACTATTCATCGACACAACAAACATCAGAATGGGCTTGTTCAACCCTCATCTGAAAGAACAGGGTTACACCCGCACACCCCCAACAAACAAGCGTTTTCCCACAAACAACCACTACTACCGAGCCTGATGATTGCAAGCTCATCTACTATATAATAAGGTAAAGATCTCGCCCAACTATCACAACCGAGCCTGATGATTGCAAGTCCATCTACTATATAATAAGGTAAAGATCTCGGGCAATCGACAATGCGGAGTTTGGCTTTTGCGGGTTTTCAACTCCTCGATCCTTACTCTGTGGTTGACTAACTGCCATTGCCGAAATAAGGGTAAGGCGCATACTAAACTTAAAACCCTCACAGATGAATATCTGCGAGGGTTTTTAAGGGTGGATGGTGGGACTCGAACCCACGACATTCAGAACCACAATCTGACGCTCTAACCAACTGAACTACACCCACCGTGTATCGATTGCTTGGTGTTTCAAAGCGAGTGCAAAGGTAAGGGATTTATTCGAATCCACCAAATAAATCCCTAACTTTTTTCACCTTTCGCTTTAATTTTGCGGAGCCTGAGGCTGAGCGGGGACATTCTGAGCGCCCTCAGCACCCTTCTGAGCACCTTGAGCGGGAGCCTTCTGCTGCTGTCCAGCCTGGAATCCTTGTGTATTGGTCGGGTTTGTTGTCTGCGTCTCGGTAGCAGCCTGCTCAAGCACACTCTGGCTTGTTGACGACTGGGGTGCAGTATAAGCGCAAATCACACTGACGATAACCATGATAGCAGCGAGCCCCCACGTAGCCTTCTCAATGAAGTCAGTGGTCTTGCGCACACCCATGATAGCATTGGATGAAGAGAAGTTGCTTGCGAGACCGCCTCCCTTCGACTCCTGGATAAGCACGACGAATATCATCAGCACCGACACCAGGACGATGAAAACTACAAATAATGTGTACATAATTCTTTACTTATTGTTTTTATTGTTTAATATCAACTTTTCCAAAAAGCGTATTTGATCTGCAAAGTAAGCATTTTTTTTCGGATAATTCAAATATAATCGCTGAATAATTTCAAGTGCTTTACCATATCGGCCTTGTTTGATGTAAATCTTTGCCAACGTCTCCGTAAAATAGCTTTCTTCTCCGTTTTTTCCTTCATTTGAGCCTGTTTGCTCATCTTCGGGCTTAAATTCCACATCGGCCTTCAATTTGATCTTTCCGCTTTCATTGTTTATGAAATTATCTATCAAATCTTGGCCTTTCAGTTGTGGTGCATCCTTCTTGTCGGCTTTGCTATCCTCTTCGTTCTCAACCTCCAACAGATACGACACATAATCGACAGCGGCGTCGGCCGGTGTGGGCTTTCGTTTGGGCTTTTTCTCCTCCTCCTCTTTCTCTTCAGGTATTGACTCGAGGAAGGTATCGATGAGCGATATGGTGCGATTGGAGGTAGGTTTCTGCTTATTTTCCTGTGGCTTGGCTACCGAATGCCTCATTTGGTAGTGAGCAGCCTCCACCAGATTGAATATCACCTTACGGTCGGTAATGTAGATGGCGGCTCTCCGCAGTTCCTCGTCGAAGGTAGGATCATGCAGCAAGTAGAGGTTTTGCAGCAATAACAAGCGCGCTGTTTGATAATACGGATACAGCGCCAGCAGACTGCGGAGATCGTAAAGTGTCTCGCGGTCGAGCAGTTCCGGCTGTTTGATGAGTTGCGCTATGTCCATATTTTATTGTTGTAATGGATTAATTATTACCTTGTTTCTATTGTCACCAGATACTCGACAGCCCACGTTCTGAACACGACGGGGCATCCATGCACCTTGCTTTTGTTGTCTTTCAGGAGTCGATTGCTCAACGTTTAGCTCCCAGTTGGCCACCATCGCCCACTCGTTAGCCTCCTATAGACAGACCAGCGGCTGGTATAAGACCACCCGTTGGCTACCCTAAGGTTATTAGGTGGCTGCTATAAGAGCACCAAGTGGCTGCCCCAAGGTTACCCGCGGGCATCTGTAAGACTTACCAGTTGGCTACCGTAGCGTTGAAGATTTGGTCTGTGAGATCCTTACACATCTGCGTCACGAGTTCCTCTTGCACGCTGTTCAGGCTCTTCGTAGTCTCATAGCTCTTCGATGCGGTAAACGTTCTCTCGAAGTCCTCGTTGTGGTTCTTGTTATTGGTGAACCTCACGTTAACCGTTATCGAGAGTTCCGTTTGTGCCGAATAGCCCTCGCTCGACACCGACTTGTTGCGTTGCGAATATTGCGTAATCTCACCCTCGATGACCAGGTCGCCATTACGTTTCACCTGCTGCAAGCGTGTGTGATTGGCAAAGACATCCTTCAGCTGGTTGTTGAAGATGGGCCCCATGGGACCCCACACATAACTGCTTCGTATGGGGAAGTCGGCAATTTGTATGGTCTTGGTCGTCGTATAGTCAATGCTGGCACCATTGAACTTATAGCTCACGCTGCACGCTGTGAGTAGCACAAGCGTTACAATGGAAAGATATGACAGTATTCGTTTCATTTCACTTTCTTCGTTATTTATTTCTTATCCAAGCCATATTGCTTAATTCGTCGATAGAGCGTACGGTCGGAAATACCCAGTTCCTGCGCGGCTTTTTTTCTGCTTCCATCGTTTCGCTCAAGGGCTTTCTCCACCATTTGTCGCCCCAGGTCGTTGAGATTGAGGCTCTCCGGCTCGGTTTCAATCTCCTCGGCCTCTGCGTCCTCTGCCGATGGTGTGTACGTGGCGATCGGACTCTTGCGAGGAGACACCATCGGCACGTTCGTCTTTCCTGTGCTGATGATGCTCGTTTGCAAGCTACTGGCAGCCTCCTGCAAGTTGCGCGACTCATCCAACTGCTTGCGCAGGTTCATCATGTCGCGCCTGAGGTCGGTAATGTTTCCCCGCAACTCATAGAGGATCTTATAGAGAATCTCTCTCTCGCTCTCGTAAGAGTGCTGCCCTGGCTGGCCTACCGTGGTGAGCTCCATGCTTTCAGGGTCTTGCGGAATGAATTGTCTCAGGGTTTCGGCCCCAATTTCCCGTTTCTCGCTCAGCACCGACATCTGCTCCGTGATGTTCTTCAACTGACGGACGTTGCCCGGCCATTTATATTGCAGCATCATGCGCTTGGCCTCATCGGTCAGCGTGATCTTTGGCAACCGATACTTGTCGGCCATCTGCATGGCGAAGAGTCGGAACAACAAGAGGATGTCCTCTCCCCTGTCGCGCAACGGCGGCATTTGTATGGGAATGGTGTTCAAGCGGTAATAGAGATCCTCGCGGAATCGTCCTTCCGATATGGCTTTTCGCATGTTTACGTTGGTAGCGGCCACGATGCGCACATCGGTCTTGCGAATTTCCTGGCCTCCCACCCGGATATACTCACCCGTTTCGAGCACCCTCAAGAGTCGGGCCTGCGTAGCAATCGGCAACTCACCCACCTCATCGAGGAAGATTGTACCCTTGTTGGCCACGCCAAAATAGCCTTCGCTTTCGCCCACGGCTCCTGTGAAGGCGCCCTTCTCGTGTCCGAACAGCTCACTGTCGATGGTTCCCTCAGGAATCGATCCACAGTTGATGGCAAAGTATCGTTCTCTCCTTCGTGGCGAGTTATCGTGAATAACCCTGGGCACAATTTCCTTGCCCACGCCACTCTCTCCGACGATGAGCACGCTCAAGTCGGTGGGAGCCACCTGCAAGGCCACATCGAGGGCACGGTTGAGCCCATCGCTATTGCCCACGATATTATACCGTTGTTTTATTTTTTGCAGTGCAGACGTATTCATTGGATGACAAAATTACATATTTTTCGAGAAATCTGCAACATTGCGCGCCATTTTATTCTTTCTCTTTCTTTCCAAGCTTAATGAGCAACAGACCGATACCAGTCCACACCAGTTCCCTCATGCGCACAATGAGCGCGACGAAGATACCTGCGCTGGCGCTGATTCCCAACGATGTGGTCGACATGAGAAATCCGCCCTCGCGCCCTCCGAGTTGCAACGGCATGAAGAACAGCAGGTTGGCGAAGAGCGACGTAAAGGCGAGCACCAAGATACAGTTGAGATAGTTGACACTGGGCATGAGCACCAGCAAGACGAAGAATATCTCTAACGCCGAGCAGATGCGGCAGCCCAACTCCAGGGCCACAGCCCCAATGAAGTTGTGTGGGTTCTGACTGTGGAGCGCCGCTATTTGCTTGTCGATATCGTCGAGTTGCTCCCGATGGCGCTCCACAAACGGCTTTGCCCATTTCTTCACAAACGGCACATGCCTCAAGAGGTTCATCACTCTGTTGGCCAGTCCCTTGCGGTATCCGGCAATGAAAAACCAGATGCCCAGCAGGCAGAAGGCCGCGATGGCCGCCATGAGCACCCCCTCAAACAGGCTGATATGCTGTGTGCAGAGGAAGAGCACCACCGACACGAGCCAGAACCAGAAGTGGCTGAAAATGTGGGTCATGGCGTAGAGGATGACCGACGACGAGGCCCTTTCGGTGCCAATCTTCGGTGCCAGTTCCATGATACGGTAGGGTTCGCCTCCCATGAGACCACCCGGGGTGGCATAGTTGAGCGCAAAGCCCGACACGGTAACCTTATATAGCCAAAAGAACGATATTTTCTTAGGAGCCTTGCCGCCGCCATCCTTTCCACCGCCAACCTGCTGACTGCACACTCCCTTGATGATGAGATACCACGCAGCCGTGTTGAAGATGTAGAGGAAGGCCCACAACCCGATAACCGCCCCAAACCAATAGCCCGCATGGCAAAGTCCTTGCCACACCTGAGCGAAGTCGAGTTGGGTTATCATGACGATGAGCACCAACAGGCCGAAGACAAAGAAACCGTTCTGATATTTTTTCTTCATTCGCTGAGTATGTTCGTAAACACTTGATGCAGAGCAACCTGCGTTGCCCCCATCATTTACTTATGCTGTTCCTTGGCGCCAGCCTCGCGCTTCTTAGGGATGGCAAATCGCACCTTCTCACTCTCGTCCTTGCGCTCATGATAGAGCTTGGGCAGCGGATGAGCCATGGGCTCATCATAGTTGATGCGGTCGCGGAAGGCGTCGATGGCCTGCCAGATGGCATGTCGGAAAGCGGTGGCGTCGGCCTTACCCTTGCCCGCAATGGCATACTCGGTGCCCTGACAAGAGGCCGCACACACCAACGGCAGTCCGCCGAGGTAGTGGATGCTGTCTTGCGGCAACAGCGCGTTGAAGGGCGCTATGCCTTGGTCGTGATACATGGCGAGGATGCCGTCGAATGCGGCAAAGTCGCCATTGCCAAAGAACTCATCGGCGCGATATGGGCCAAACACACAGATATCCTCCTCGGCCGCCTGCTTGATGGCGGGAATAATGGCCTCAGCCTCTTCCTTGCCAGGATGGGCAGCGCTATGGTTCGGGTTGAGCGCCAACACGGCGATGCGAGGACTTGAGATGCGGAAATCGCGGCGCAGCGTCTCGGCAAACGTTCTGATACGACAGGCCACAGCCTCCAGCGTAATGGCCGAAGCCACATCCTTCAGGGCTACCTCGTCGGTCCTGAGCGCCACGCGCAGGTCGCCGTTCACCATGATATCGAGAGCTTTCTGACCCTCACTGATGCATTGCTCTATAAACTTGTCGCTGTTTGGGAACGCGAATCCGTCGATGTGCATGTTGTCCTTGTTGATGGGACAGGTCACCAACACGTCGAACAGTCCGTCCTTGTAATCGGTGATGGCCCTATCGAGCGCCTTCACAGCCGTACGGCTTGCCTCCTGCGAGGGCACGCCAAACTCCACCTTCACCTCCTCGTCGAACACTGGCAGCAGGTTGACCTTGCCGTCCTGCGCATCGTCGGCGCTGCTGATGATGGTGAAATTGCTGTTGATGCTGAGTGCCTTGGCATGATATGTGGCAATCTTGGGCGACCCATATATAATAGGTGTGCACATGTCGAGCATCTCGGGCTCTTCAAAAGCCTTGAAGATGAGTTCATATCCAATGCCATTGGTGTCGCCGTGGGTAATGGCCACGCGTATTTTCTTGTTGTCCATTTATGGGTTATTCTTGATGTTTATATTCTTGTTAATTGTTTCTTTTCCTGGTTGGGTGCCCTTGATGGGCTTACTTTCTTAGTGTTCGCTCCATCGCAGGGTGTAGAGCACAGCCTCGAGTCGGTGCATGGCGTTGCGCTTTTTCTGGCCTGGCGCAAACACGAAACCTTCCACCACAACGGCCTTCCCGTCGGCTTTCGTCGCCCTTGCCGAGTCGATTGGCAGCAGGACCCTACTGACAAACGGCCCACCCATGTCGTCGCCGCGCATTTCCCACAGACCTCGGTAGATCGTCATGGGAGCGTGCTGCAGACTCTTTTGGTTCAGCCAAAGGCTGCGGTCGTCGGCGTTTTTGAACACCAGTCGCCTGTCGACCGTCGGCTCCACGGTGGTCATCCACATAGAGTCGGTTTCGCCCTTGATGGCCCGTCCGAGCACCTCATTGCGCTGGGCCACGAAGCGAGCCACCTCGGCATTGACGGCCGAAACCGTCGGCGACAGGGTCGGCACCCGGTAAACCACGATGTTCTGCATCGCTGCCGTGGCATTGTTGCTCAGCCACACAAAGTTGTCGCCCTGCTTGCTGGCCACCATGTCGACCGGTATCCAGAGGTCGACGCCAAACCGCTGACGGATGGCTTGTTCGGCCTTGGTGTTTCGTTTGTGGCGCATCATGGCGAGCGTCTTGTTGATCTCGGCGCGATTGAGCAACGTGCGCAACGCCGAGGCGATGGCTGGCGCGTTCCGCCTCAGTTGGCTGAGCGACGGCGTTCCTACCCGAATCACCATCTGGGGCTTGACCCACACGTTCTTCTCGTAGCCCACATGGGGCTTGGTGTAGACGGTGGGGTCGACGTTCACCATGACAATGTTGCGCGAGAGGCGCAGCGAGGCGTCAAACCGGGCGCTGTCGACAACCGACACATCAAACGAGGGCTCGCTCTGAGGCAGCCCCTCCACATCGGCCGTGAGCATCTGCCTGACCAGGCCTTCGTGGTCGCCCACGAGCAACACCTCGTAGAGCCTACCGCCCGAAGGGGGCAACACGCCATTGCTACCCGTGCAGGCCACAAGCAGCCAGCAACCCAACAGCCAGGCGGCTACCCTTGTCATCGCTCCTCCTTGTGCCTGATGGCACCAATCTTCTTCGAGGTGCTGAGCAGTCCGCAAGCGGCGAAGATGTCTTGTCCGCGCGAGGCGCGTATGGTGGTGAATATGCCATGGGCCGTCAGATAGTCGCGCAGCTCCTCCATCTTCCGCTCGTCGGTGCCATGCAGGGGCACGTCGGGTATCTGGTGGAAACGAATGAGGTTGATGCGGCAGTCGAGGCCCTTGAGCAGCTTAACGATCTGGCGGGCGTGGGCTGGTGTGTCGTTGACTCCTCCAAACACGATATACTCGAACGACAATCGGCGCTGATGGGCGAAGTCGTAGTTGCGCAACAGCTCCACAATGTCCTCGATGGGCATGCCTTTCTCGGCCGGCATGAGCTCAGCGCGCAACTCGTGGTTGGGTGCATGCAGACTGATGGCCACATGGCAATCGCTCTCCTCGATAAACCGCTTGAGCTTGTCCTTGATGCCCACCGAACTGACGGTGATGCGCTTAGGGCTCCAGGCCCACCCGTAGTCGGCGGTGAGGATCTCCGTGGAGCGCAGCACGTTGTCGAGGTTGTCCATCGGCTCGCCTTGGCCCATATACACCACGTTGGTCAGCTTGTCCACCTCGGGCAGGCTGTATATCTGGTTAAGTATGTCGGCTGCGGTGAGATAGCCCTCAAAGCCCTGCTTGCCGGTTTGGCAGAACAGGCAGTTCATCTTACATCCCA
>ERZ780141.1171-NODE-1171-length-16228-cov-8.705126_pt1 | contig 16228 bp, 30 predicted proteins | sample MGYA00433080_ERZ780141 | MGnify/ENA primary metagenome ERZ780141 (study PRJEB29588, sample SAMEA2154047) | human gut metagenome | biome: human gut; feature: human-associated habitat; material: faeces | place: Denmark | collected 2008/2010 ... | reverse complement strand
ATTATTAGGAAAGAAAATCGGAATGACATCCGTATTCAGTGCCGACGGTAAGAACATACCGTGCACTGTTATCGAAGTAGGTCCTTGTGTAGTTACTCAAGTTAAGACTGTTGAAACCGACGGCTACGAGGCTTTGCAACTCGGCTTTATCGAAAAGAGCGAGAAGCACACTTCTAAGCCAATGTCAGGTCACTTCAGCAAGGCTGGCGTAGCACCACAAAGACACTTGGCCGAGTTCAAGAATTTTGAAGGCGAATACAAATTGGGCGACACTATCACTGTGGACTACCTCAGCAACGCAAAATTTGTAGATGTTATCGGTACTTCGAAAGGTAAAGGTTACCAAGGTGTAGTAAAGCGTCACGGCTTCGGCGGTGTGGGTCAATCAACTCACGGTCAAGATGACCGTCTTCGTGCTCCAGGTTCAATCGGTGCCTGCTCTTACCCTGCAAAGGTGTTTAAGGGAATGCGCATGGCTGGCCAAATGGGTAACGAACGCGTAACCGTACAAAATCTACAAATAGTAAAAGTGTTGCCAGAAAACAACGTCCTTATCGTTAAGGGTTCTGTTCCAGGCAGCAAAGGTTCAATCGTTTTAATTGAAAAATAATGGAACTCGCAGTATATAATATAGAAGGAAAAGACACCGGGAAGAAGGTTACTCTTAATGATGCAGTGTTTGGTCTTGAGGATCCAAACGAACACGCAATCTATCTCGATGTAAAGCAGTACTTGGCTAACCAACGCCAAGGTACTCACAAGTCGAAGGAAAGAAGCGAAGTATCAGGTAGTACTAAGAAACTTGGTCGCCAAAAGGGCGGCGGCGGTGCACGTCGTGGTGATATCAACTCTCCAGTATTGGTAGGTGGTGGTCGCGTATTCGGTCCACGTCCTCGCAACTACTCATTCAAATTGAACAAGAAGGTAAAGGCTTTGGCTCGTCGTTCTGCATTGACATATAAGGCTCAGAATAATCAGATCGTAGTGGTTGAAGACTTCAATTTCGAGAGCATCAAAACGAAAAATTTCGTAAACTTTGCTAAAAATCTTGAAATTGCTGACCAAAAGGTACTTGTAGTTTTACCAGCTCAGAATAAATATGTATATTTGTCAGCTCGCAATGTTGAAGGCGCGAGTGTAGTTACTGCATCTGAGTTGAATACCTACAAAATTCTTGACAATAAGAAGATGGTAGTCACTGAGAGCAGTGTTGCTGTGTTAAACCAATTTTAAACAATAGGAGGTATAAGTAAATGGAAATTAAGATTCAACCTATCGTAACTGAAAAGGCAAATATGGTGACTGAGAAATCGGGTCGCTACTCGTTCCGTGTATCTCCAGAAGCCAACAAGTATCAAATCAAGAGCTTGGTTGAAAAGCTTTACGATGTTAAAGTGGTTGCGGTAAACACAATGAACTACGATGGTAAGCGTAAACAACGCTACACAAAGAGCGGTCTTCTCCGCGGTAAGGTGGCTGCTTTCAAGAAGGCAGTCGTTACCTTGGCAGAAGGTCAAACTATTGATTTTTATAGCAATATTTAATAATAGAAAATGGCAGTAAGAAAACTAAAGCCCACAACACCGGGGCAAAGACACAAGATTATTGGTGTATTTGATGACATCACTGCTAGTACACCAGAGAAATCGCTTGTTGTCGGCAAGAGAATAAGCGGCGGACGCAATAACGAAGGCCATCGCACGATGCGCTATTTGGGTGGCGGCCACAAACGCAAATTGCGTCTCATCGACTTCAAGCGTAATAAAGACGGTGTGCCAGCAACAGTAAAGGCAATCGAGTACGATCCAAACCGTTCGGCTCGCATCGCTCTTCTTTACTATGTTGATGGCTCTAAGGCTTACATTATCGCACCCAACGGTCTTCAAGTTGGCTCTATAGTGGTAAGCGGTGCGGAAGCAACCCCAGATTTGGGAAATGCACTCCCACTAAGTAACATACCTGTTGGTACTTTAATTCACAACATCGAGTTGCGTCCAGGTCAAGGTGCAAAGATTGCACGCAGCGCCGGCAACTTCGCTCAGTTGACTTCGCGAGAAGGAAATTATGCTATCGTCAAATTACCTTCGGGAGAAACCAGAAAGATTTTGGCTGCTTGCAAGGCTACAATCGGTGTCGTTGGTAACAGCGACCACGCTCTTGAACAGTCTGGTAAGGCAGGTCGTTCACGCTGGTTGGGTCGTCGCCCACACAACCGTGGTGTGGTAATGAACCCAGTAGATCACCCAATGGGTGGTGGTGAAGGCCGTCAGTCAGGTGGACACCCACGTTCTCGTACTGGTCTTTACGCTAAGGGCTTGAAGACTCGTGCTCCGAAGAAGCAATCTTCTAAGTACATTATTGAAAGAAGAAAAAAGTAATTTGATTAATAATTAGATTTTATGAGTCGATCATTAAAAAAGGGCCCATTCATTAGTGTAAAACTTGAAAAGAAGGTGGCTGCCATGGAAGAAAGCGGCAAAAAAGCTGTGATTAAGACATGGTCTCGCGCATCGATGATTTCTCCTGACTTCGTCGGTCACACTTTCGCAGTGCACAATGGTAATAAGTTCATTCCCGTTTATGTAACCGAAAACATGGTAGGTCACAAGCTTGGTGAATTCGCGCCAACTCGCATCTTCCGTGGTCACGGCGGCAATAAGAAATAAGGGCCTGGGAATAGCATTTTTTGACAAAAAAAGAATTAAATACTACAATGGGTAAAAGAAAAAGAGAATCAGCAGAACTTATCAAGCAAGCTAAGAAGCAAGTTAGCTTTGCCAAGCTGAAGAATGTTCCAAGCTCACCTCGCAAAATGCGTCTTGTTGCTGACATGATTCGTGGCGTTGAAGTTAATCGTGCTCTTGGTTTACTTAAATTCTCAAATAAAGAAGCCGCAGCAAAAGTGGAGAAATTGCTCCGCTCTGCCATTGCAAATTGGGAACAAAAGAATGAACGTAAGGCAGAGGATGGCGAATTGATCGTCAGCAAGATCTTTGTTGACTGCGCACCAATGCTTAAGCGTTTGCGTCCAGCTCCACAAGGTCGTGGCTACCGCATCCGCAAGCGTTCTAATCACGTTACATTGTTCGTGGATACTAAAGAAACTACTAACGCAAAAACTGAAGCATAATCATGGGACAAAAAGTTAATCCAATAAGCAATCGCTTAGGCGTCATCAGAGGTTGGGATTCTAACTGGTATGGCGGAAACAACTATGGAGATACTTTGCTCGAAGACTCAAAGATTCGTAAGTACCTGAATGCTCGTTTGGCTAAAGGTAGTGTATCTCGCATCGTTATTGAAAGAACTCTTAAGCTCGTCACTATCACAGTGTGCACTTCACGTCCAGGCGTGATCATCGGCAAGGCTGGTAGCGAAGTTGACAAGTTGAAAGAGGAATTGAAGAAAATTACCGAAAAGGATGTTCAAATCAACATCTATGAAGTGAAGCGTCCAGAACTCGATGCTCAAATCGTGGCTTCACAAATTGCTCACCAAATCGAAGGTAAGATCGCTTACCGTCGTGCAGTGAAGATGGCCGTGGCTTCTACAATGCGTGTAGGTGCTGAAGGTATCAAGGTGCAAGTGAGCGGACGTTTGAACGGCGCTGAAATGGCTCGTTCGGAAATGTTTAAGGAAGGACGTACACCACTTCACACTCTCCGTGCTGATATCGACTATGCACTGGTGCCTGCTCTCACTAAGGTAGGTTTGATCGGTGTTAAGGTTTGGATCTGCCGTGGCGAAGTGTATGGCAAGAAGGATCTTGCTCCACAATTCACCAACAACAGCAAGGAAGGTCGTGGTAATAACAACGGAGCTCGCAAAGGCGGCTTCAGAAAGCAAAAAAACAATCGTTAAACCGACTTTGAAAGAACAGAACAATGTTACAACCTAAAAGAGTAAAATACAGAAGACCTGCGAAAGGCGTGAGCAAAGGCTTCGCCGGCCGCGGTAATCAGTTGGCTTTCGGTTCATTCGGAATCAAATCACTTGAGACAAAGTGGATCACTGCACGCCAAATCGAGGCTGCTCGTGTGGCAGTGACTCGTTACATGCAGCGTCAAGGACAAATTTGGATTCGTATTTTCCCAGACAAGCCTATCACTAAGAAGCCTGCCGACGTGCGTATGGGTAAAGGTAAAGGTTCTCCTGAAGCCTATGTGTTCCCTATCACTCCAGGCCGCATGATTATAGAAGTTGAAGGCGTAAGCTTCGATATCGCAAAGGAAGCACTCCGCCTTGCAGCTCAAAAACTTCCAGTGACTACCAAGTTCGTCGTACGTCGCGACTATGACCCAACTCAAAACGTGTAATAAGATTTAGATTATGAAAAAGGAAGAAATCAAAGAACTTAGCACTAAGGACTTGCAAGAACGCCTCGAGGTGGCTGAGAAGGAATATCTTCAAATGAAGATTAATCACTCAATCTCGCCTTTGGACAATCCTGCAAAAATCACTGCTGACAGAAAGATGATTGCACGTATGAAGACTGAGTTGCGTGCTCGCGAATTAAACATCAAATAATCCCCAAGACAGAACATGGAAAAGAGAAATTTAAGAAAAGAAAGAATTGGGGTTGTTTCAAGCAACAAGGGTGATAAGACAATCACTGTAACAATCAAGTGGAAGGAGAAACACCCAATTTACGGTAAGTTTGTCAACAAGACAAAGAAGTACCATGCTCATGATGAGAAAAACGAGTGCAGCATCGGCGATACTGTTCGCTTGATGGAAACTCGCCCTTTGAGCAAAACTAAGAGATGGAGATTAGTAGAAATAATCGAAAAAGTTAAGTAATTATGATACAGACTGAAAGCCGATTAGTAGTAGCAGACAACAGTGGCGCTCGCGAAGTGTTGTGCATCCGCGTGCTTGGAGGTACAGGCCGCCGTTACGCCTCTGTAGGTGACATCATCGTGGTTACCGTTAAGAACGCAATCCCTTCTTCTGACGTGAAGAAAGGTACTGTATCTAAGGCAGTAGTTGTCAGAACAAAGAAGGAAATCCGTCGTGCCGACGGTTCTTATATCCGTTTCGACGACAATGCATGTGTTTTATTGAATGCATCGGGTGAACTGAGAGGTACTCGTATCTTCGGCCCTGTGGCTCGTGAGTTGCGTGCAACCAATATGAAGATCGTTTCACTTGCACCTGAAGTTCTTTAATCTTTAAAGTAAACAATTACAGATATGACTAAATTGCATATTAAAAAAGGTGATACCGTTTACGTTAATGCCGGTGAGGACAAGGGTAAGACAGGCCGCGTGCTTAAGGTGCTTATCGAGAAAAACCGTGCCGTTGTTGAAGGTATCAATATGGTGACTAAGGCCACCAAGCCTAACGCAAAGAATCCTCAAGGCGGATTGGTGAAGATGGAAGCTCCTATTCACGTTTCTAATCTTCAACTTCTCGACCCTAAGAGTGGCAAGCCTACTCGCGTGGGTTATAAGGTGAACGAAGAAGGCAAAAAAGTAAGAATTTCTAAAAAATCAGGAGAGGAGATTAAATAATGACAACTCTAAAGAAAGAATATGATGAGAGAATTGCCCCTGCATTGTTGAAGAAGTTTAACTATACTTCTTCGATGCAGGTACCTCGCCTTGTTAAGATTGTTATCAACGAAGGTCTTGGTGAGGCTACTGCTGATAAGAAGGTGATTGAAACAGCCATCAACGAGCTCACTATGATCACTGGTCAAAAGGCAGTTCAAACCTTGTCAAAGAAGGATATTTCAAACTTCAAGTTGCGTAAGAAGATGCCTATCGGTGTGCGTGTGACTTTGCGTCGCGACCGTATGTATGAATTTATGGAACGTTTCATCCGCATCGCTCTTCCTCGTATCCGCGACTTCAAGGGTATCGAAGGCAAACTTGACGGACGTGGCAACTACACAGTTGGTATCAACGAACAAATCATCTTCCCAGAAATCAACATCGATACTATTCAAAAGTTGATGGGTATGAACATTACATTCGTTACTACCGCTCAAACTGACGAAGAAGGCTACGCTTTGTTGAAAGAATTCGGACTTCCGTTTAAAAACGCTAAAAACTAATCTGAAGAATTATGGCAAAAGAATCAATGAAGGCTCGTGAAGTGAAAAGAGCTAAGCTCGTGGCTAAGTATGCTGCAAAGCGTGCTGAACTTAAGGCTGCTGGCGACTATGAGGCTCTTCAAGCACTTCCAAAGAACGCTTGCCCAGTGCGTATGCACAACCGTTGCAAAATCACTGGTCGTCCAAAGGGTTACATCCGCCAATTCGGCATTTCACGTATCCAATTCCGTGAAATGGCTTCTGCCGGTTTGATCCCAGGCGTTAAGAAGGCCAGCTGGTGATTTACTCATCTTAGCAAAAAAGAAGATTTACAATAAATTTTAGTATTAAATATTGTTCGGCGAATTCACCGAATCAATTTAAAACAAATTTTTTATGACTGATCCAATAGCAGATTATTTAACAAGATTGAGGAATGCGATCAAGGCTCAACACAGAGTCGTTGAAATCCCTTCTTCAAAAATGAAAAGAGGTATCACTCAGATCCTCTTCGAGCAAGGTTACATCTTGAACTACAAGTTCATCGAAGGTAACGTTCCTGGTGGCACTATCAAGATTGCCCTCAAGTATGATCCAGTTGACAAGGTCAACGCTATCAAGAGTTTGCAACGCGTTTCTCGTCCAGGTCTTCGCCAATACACTGGCTACAAGGACATGCCACGCGTGCTTAATGGTTTGGGTATCGCTATCCTTTCTACTTCTAAGGGCTTGATGACTAACAAGCAAGCTAAGGCTGAGCAGATCGGTGGTGAAGTATTGTGTTACGTTTATTAATCTATAGGAGGAATATAATATGTCAAGAATAGGTAAATTGCCAATTGTGTTGCCTGCTAAGGTTGAAGTGTCTATCAAGGACAACGTTATCACTGTAAAGGGCCCAAAGGGTGAATTGTCACAAAAGTTGAATCCTGAACTTACTGTAAAGGTTGAAAACGGTCACATCTACGTAGAACGTCCAAACGACGAACGCGAATCTCGCGCTCAGCACGGCCTTTACCGCTCTCTTATCCACAACATAGTTGTTGGTGTAAGCGAAGGTTACAAGAAGGAAATGGAACTCGTTGGTGTAGGTTATCGTGCCACATCTACCGGTCAAGTTCTTGAGCTCGCGCTCGGTTTCTCTCACACTATCTATTTGCGTCTGCCTGCTGAAATCAAGGTTGAAGCAAAGAGCGAACGTAACAAGAATCCGCTTATTATCCTCGAATCTGCCGACAAGCAGCTTCTTGGCCAAGTGTGCGCTAAGATCCGCTCGTTCCGCAAGCCTGAACCTTACAAGGGCAAGGGTATTAAGTTCGTTGGTGAGATTATTCGTCGTAAGTCAGGTAAATCGGCATCTGCCAAATAATAATTAGAACAATTATGGTATCTAAGATAGCAAGAAGAATTAAAATCAAGAAACGCATCCGTGGCCGCATCTCTGGCACTGCCGCACGTCCACGTATGACCGTTTTCAGAAGTAATAAGCAGATTTATGTTCAGCTTATCGATGACGAGACTGGACGTACACTCGTGGCTGCTTCTTCTAAGGGAATTGCAGAAGGAACTAAGAGCGAAATCGCTGAAAAGGTTGGCGAAAACGTAGCTGCTAAGGCTGTGGCTGCTGGCATCAGCGAGGTGGTTTTCGACCGTAACGGTTTCTTGTTCCATGGTAGAGTTAAATCATTAGCTGAAGGCGCACGCAAAGGCGGACTTAAATTTTAAGAAATCATGGTAAATAAAAATAACAGAGTTAAATCGACTAACGATATTGAATTGAAGGATCGCCTTGTTGCAATCAACCGCACCACTAAGGTGACTAAGGGTGGTCGTACATTCACATTCGCTGCAATTGTCGTTGTAGGTAACGATAACGGCATCATCGGTTTTGGCCTTGGTAAGGCTAACGAAGTTACCACAGCCATCGCTAAGGGCGTAGAGGCTGCTAAGAAGAATCTTATCAAAGTGCCTGTTCACAAGGGTACTATTCCTCACGAACAGATTGCTAAGTTCGGCGGTTCTCGCATCATCCTCAAGCCTGCTACTCCTGGTACTGGTGTTAAGGCCGGTGGTGCTATGCGTGCCGTTCTCGAAAGCGTTGGTATCACCGACGTGCTTGCTAAGAGTAAAGGCTCTTCTAACCCTCACAACCTCGTTAAGGCTACTATCGCAGCGCTCGCAGAAATGCGCAGCCCAATGCAAGTGGCTCAAAACCGTGGCGTAAGTCTCGATAAAGTGTTTAACGGTTAATCAATTTGAGTAATTATGGAAAAGATCATTATTAAGCAAGTTAAGAGCCGTATTGGCCGTCCTGCAAATCAGAAGGCAACTCTCGATGCACTCGGACTTAAGAAATTGAATCAAGTAGTGGAGAAGAATGCTACTCCACAAATCTTGGGTATGATTAAAAATGTAAGTCACCTTGTTGAAGTGACTAACGCTTAAATATAATTAAGAATATGGATTTAAGTAATTTACAACCTGCTGTAGGTTCTAACAAAAAAGGTAAAAGAATTGGTCGTGGCGCTGGCTCTGGCAAGGGTGGTACTTCTACTCGCGGTCACAAGGGTGCTAAGTCACGTTCTGGTTACAAAAGCAAAGTTGGTTTCGAAGGCGGTCAGATGCCACTTCAACGCCGTTTGCCTAAGTTCGGTTTTAAGAACCCATTCCGTGTAGAATACAAGGCAGTAAACCTTTCTGTTATCGACGAAGTAGCTACTGCTGCAGGTCTTGATAAGGTGACTGTTGCTGACCTCTTGGCTGCCGGTAAGGTTCGCAAAAACCAATTGGTGAAGGTGCTTGGTGTTGGCACATTGTCAAAGAAAGTTGATGTTGTTGCAAACGCATTCTCTAAGACAGCTGAGGAAGCTATTGTAGCAGCAGGTGGAACAGTTGAAAAACTCTAATAACTCCGATTCCCAATGAGATTTGTTGATACAATAAAAAACATTTGGAAAATTGAGGATCTGCGGAAGCGAATCACAATTACAATCGCATTGGTACTTGTGTACCGATTCGGTTGTTATGTGGTTCTTCCTGGTATCAGCCCAGCTGAACTCGATGCCCTCAGAAACTTCACAAGCGGCGGCTTGATGCAGTTGCTTGATATGTTCTCGGGTGGCGCGTTCTCTCAGGCTTCAATTTTCGCCTTGGGTATTATGCCTTACATCACCGCTTCTATCGTTATCCAACTTTTGGGTATGGTATTGCCATCATTCCAAAAGATGCAACGTGAAGGCGAGAGTGGCCGTACCAAGCTCAATCAATACACACGCTATCTCACAGTGTTGATCCTCTTCCTCCAAGGCCCTGCATATTTGATGAATCTTCAATATCAGGTGCATGCAGCTGGTGGCGTGTCGAGCTTCGGTTACTGGACTATGATGTATCTCACCGTTATCTTGGCTGCTGGTAGCATGTTTATCATGTGGCTTGGTGAGAAGATTACTGATAAGGGTATCGGCAACGGTATCTCGTTTATCATTCTTGTAGGTATTATTGCCCGTTTCCCTGGCGCTTTCATTGAGGAATTCACTAACCGTCTTACCACAGCTCAGGGTGGCCTCGTTATGTTCCTGGTCGAAATTATCCTGTTGTTCGCGGTTATCGCTGGTGCTGTTTTGCTCGTGCAAGGTACTCGCAAGGTGCCTGTACAATACGCAAAGCGCATCGTCGGCAACAAGCAGGTTGGTGGCGTTCGTCAGTATATACCTTTGAAGGTTAATGCTGCTAACGTGATGCCTATCATTTTTGCTCAGGCTATCATGTTTATTCCTATCACTGTTGCAGGATTTGGTAGCAATGGTCAGAACAGCGCTTTTGTTCGTGCTTTCAGCGACATGAGCGGATTCTGGTACAACTTCGTTTACTTCATCCTTATTATTGCGTTCACTTACTTCTACACTGCAGTTACTGTACGTCCTACTGATATGGCCGACGGTTTGAAGCGTAACAATGGTTTTATCCCAGGTGTTAAGCCTGGCACTAAGACTGCCGAGTATCTCGACTCGATCATGTCGCGCATCACTTTCCCTGGCTCTATCTTCTTGGGCATCGTGGCTATTATGCCTGCTTTCGCTCGCATCTGCGGTGTGAGTCAAAACTTCGCACAATTCTTTGGTGGCACATCTTTGCTTATTATCGTTGGTGTAGTGCTTGACACTCTTGCACAAGTGGAAAGCCACTTGAGCATGCACCACTATGATGGCTTGATGAAGTCGGGTAAAATTAAAGGTCGTACAACAGGCGCTTATTGATACCTGAATTAAAACTATAGAAGGAGACGAAATTAGATGATTTATCTTAAGACTGAAGAAGAAATCGAATTATTGAGAGAAGCTAATCTCGTGGTAGCCCGCACACTTGGTGAAATGGCCAAGTGGGTGGCTCCTGGGATCACTACTCTGAAACTTGATAGCATCGCCGAGGAATACATCCGCTCGCAAGGCGCAGTGCCTGGCTTCCTGGGTTATGCGGGATATCCCAACACTCTCTGCATCTCGGTAAACGAGAATGTGGTGCATGGTATCCCTTCTAACTATGTGCTTCGTGAGGGCGACATCGTGAGTATCGATTGTGGCGCCGTGAAGGACGGTTATAATGGCGATAGCACCTACACCTTTGCCGTTGGCGAGGTGGCTCCAGAAGTGTTGCAGTTGCTCAAGACCACCAAGGAATCTCTTTATGTGGGCATCGAGCATGCGCAACCTGGCAATCGTATTGGCGACATTGGTCACTCGATACAGGAATATTGCGAAAAGCGTGGCTATAGCGTGGTGAGAGAGCTCACTGGTCACGGTGTGGGTAAGAAACTTCACGAAGATCCTGAAGTGCCAAACTATGGTCGAAAGGGTGTTGGTCCGTTGATTAAAAACGGAATGGTGATAGCGATTGAGCCGATGATTAATCTCGGAAGCAAAAACATCGTTTTCGAACGTGATGGTTGGACATGCCGCACCAAAGACCGCAAGCCGTCGGCTCACTATGAGCATACGATTGCTATTCACAACGGTAAGCCTGATATCTTATCTTCTTTCAAATATGTTGAAGAAGTTTTAGGTGAAAAATCTATTTGATATTAAGTATATGGCAAAACAACAAGCTATCGAGCAAGACGGAGTAATCGTAGAGGCATTATCAAATGCTATGTTCCGTGTGGAATTGGAAAATGGTCATGAAATCACTGCTCACATCTCGGGCAAGATGAGAATGCACTATATTAAGATTCTACCTGGCGACAAAGTGAAAGTGGAAATGTCGCCTTACGATCTCTCAAAAGGAAGAATTGCTTTTAGATATAAATAATAAAACAACATAACGACATGAAAGTAAAAGCATCAGTTAAGAAGCGTACCCCAGAATGCAAGATTGTTCGTCGTAAAGGTCGCTTATATGTGATTAACAAGAAAAATCCTAAGTACAAACAACGTCAAGGATAATTTATATTATTTTTTGAATAAATATAGTAATAATATATGGCAGTAAGAATTGTCGGAGTAGATTTACCCCAAAACAAGAGAGGTGTTATCGCCTTGACTTATATCTATGGAATCGGCCGTAGCGCTGCAGCTACCATCCTTAAAACTGCTGGTATCAGCGAAGACATCAAAGTAAAGGACTGGAGCGATGCTCAGGCTGCTAAGGTGCGTGAAGTGATTGGCGCAAACTACAAGGTTGAAGGTGACCTCCGTAGCGAAACCCAATTGAACATCAAGCGTTTGATGGATATCGGTTGCTACCGTGGCATCCGTCACCGTAATGGCCTCCCAGTGCGTGGCCAAAGCACTAAGAACAATGCCCGTACTCGTAAGGGCCGCAAGAAAACAGTTGCTAACAAAAAGAAAGCTACTAAATAATATTAAAGTATGGCAAAAAAAACAGTCGCAGCAAAGAAGAGAAATGTTAAGGTTGACGCAGTTGGCCAACTTCATGTTCATTCTTCTTTCAACAACATCATTGTGTGTCTTGCTAATAGCGAGGGACAAGTTATCTCTTGGTCAAGCGCCGGTAAGATGGGCTTCCGTGGTTCTAAAAAGAACACTCCTTATGCAGCTCAAATGGCAGCGCAAGATTGTGCAAAGGTTGCATTCGATCTCGGACTCCGTAAGGTTAAGGCTTATGTTAAGGGTCCAGGTAATGGTCGTGAATCAGCTATCCGTACCATCCACGGTGCTGGTATCGAAGTGACAGAAATCATCGACGTCACTCCACTTCCACACAACGGATGCCGTCCTCCTAAGAGAAGAAGAGTTTAATCAATAAGTTTTTTATAACTCTTTATATTTTATTTCAAACTTTCGGAATCTCTCACAAAGTGAATAAGATTGTACTTTAATCTCAACCTCTCTGCAATCGCGGCTGCACTTTAGAGATTCTCACAAACTTTAATAATTAATAAAATGGCTAGATATACCGGTCCAAAATCAAAAATCGCTCGTAAACTTGGCGAACCAATTTTCGGTGAAGATAAGGTGCTTGCTAAAAAGAAGAACCCTCCCGGACAACATGGCGCCAACAAGCGTAGAAAACTTTCAGAGTACGGTACTCAGTTACTTGAAAAGCAAAAGGCTAAGTACACTTACGGTGTTTTAGAAAAGCAATTCCGCAACTACTTCAAGAAGGCAAGCTCTATGAAGGGTATCACTGGTGAATTGCTCCTCCAATTGCTTGAGGCTCGCCTCGACAATATCGTGTATCGTCTTGGTATCGCTCCTACTCGTGCTGCTGCACGTCAGTTGGTGCTCCACCGTCACATCACAGTAAACGGCTCTATCGTTAACATCCCTTCTTATGCTGTTACTGCTGGCGAAATCATCGCCGTGCGTGAAAAGTCTAAGTCGCTCGAAGTTATCGCTGACGCTCTCGCTGGTTTCAATCACAGCAAGTATCCTTGGATTGAATGGGACGAAAGCATTAAGGGTGGTAAGTTGCTTCACAACCCTCAACGCGAAGACATCCCTGAAAACATCAAGGAACAGCTTATTGTAGAATTGTACTCTAAACAATAAATTTAATTCGATCCATGGCTATTTTAGCATTTCAAAAACCCGACAAAGTGGTAATGTTGGAGGCCGACAACTTCTTCGGCAAATTCGAGTTCCGTCCTTTGGAACCTGGTTACGGAGTAACTATCGGAAATGCTCTTAGACGAGTGTTGCTTAACTCTCTCGAGGGTTTCGCTATTGCGTCTATCCGCATCGACGGTGTGAAACATGAATTTGCCACAATTCCTGGCGTTAAGGAAGACGTTACTAACGTTATCCTCAACCTTAAAAAGGTGCGCCTGAAGCAAGTGGTTGAAGACACCGAGTTTGAAAAAACTACCGTTAAAGTTTCGGGTCAGGTTGTGTTTAGAGCCAGTGACATCAGCAAAGCACTAAAGGGTTTCGAAGTTTTAAACCCTGATTTAGTTATTTGTCATTTGGATCCAAGTGTTAGTTTCCAGATTGAATTGACCATCAACAAGGGCCGTGGTTACGTCCCTGCTGAGGAAAATATGAATCCTAACGATGCTATCGACGTGATTGCTATCGACTCGATTTATACTCCTATTGTCAATGTCAAGTATTTTACTGAAAACTATCGCGTTGAACAGAAGACTGACTACGAGAAACTGGTTATTGAAATTACCACCGATGGATCTATCCTACCTAAGGACGCTCTTAAAGAAGCTGCTAAAATATTGATTCACCACTTCCTATTGTTCTCTGACGAGAAAATCGCTCTCGAAACTACTGAAACCGAAGGCGGTGAAGAATTCGATGAAGAAGTATTGCGCATGCGTCAGCTTCTCAAGACCAAACTCGTTGACCTCGACCTTTCGGTACGTGCGCTCAACTGCTTGAAGTCAGCTGAAGTGGAAACTCTTGGCGAACTCGTTCGTTTCAACAAGACCGATCTGCTTAAGTTCCGCAACTTCGGTAAGAAGTCTCTTACTGAACTTGACGAACTCTTGGCAAACCACAAGCTCAACTTCGGTATGGATATTTCAAAATATAAATTAGATAAAGAGTAATTAACGATGAGACACAATAAAAAATTTAATCACTTAGGCCGCAAGAAAGCTCACCGCGATGCGCTCCTTGCTAATATGACTATTTCTCTTATCGAACACAAGAGAATCTTCACCACTTTGGCTAAGGCAAAGGCGTTGAGAATCTATGCAGAGCCTATCATCAACCGCGCTAAGACTGACGATACTGCTTCTCGCCGTATTGTATTCAGCTACTTGCAAAGCAAGGCTGCTGTTAACGAATTGTTCAACAACATCGCCCAAAAGATTGCTGACCGTCCAGGTGGATACACTCGTATCCTCAAGACTGGCAACCGTCTTGGTGACAACGCTAAGACTTGCTTCATTGAGCTTGTTGACTACAACGAAAACATGCTTAAGGCTAAGGCTGGCAAGAAGGCTAAGTCTTCTCGCCGTGGTCGCAAGGCTGCTCCTAAGGCTGAAACTGCTGAAGTTGCTGCTGAACCACAAGCTGAGCAAGCTGCAGAATAATCCGATAGTAGATTATATGCAAATTTTGAGCTGAAAGGCTCTTAAAATAATAGAGGTTGTGTCGTTTTCGACGCAGCCTCTTTTGTTGTTTCTTGCGTTTCCTGGTTAAACCCAATTCGGGCATTATTGCAGAGCTGAATTCGTGGCTTTAGAAGCGCATATTATGTTTGCTTTTTATGATAGCAAGCTATTCGAGCTCTAACCAAGCATAAGATGCCTCATAAAAAACGAAAGACTCCAAGGTGTAGAAATTTTTACATATACGGCCTAATGCCCGATTCGGGTTAAAAGCAGAAAGACGCAGTGCAGTAGAAAAATCGCATATTTACGGCTCATGCCCAATTTGGGATTAACACATTTCATCTTGTGGTAAGCAAAAGAATAGGAGGTAAACACTTTGGTGTTGTGTTTACCTCCTTATTTCGAATTTTTGATGTGATGACTTGTTATTGATCAGCCAATCTGAAAACGCGAAGTCCGATAGCCATTTTGCTGTGACGAAGATATTCCATTATGTTTTCCTTCTCGATTTGCACCTTCTTGCCCACCGACGAAGCGTTGAGCAAATATGGTTCGCCGTTCTCCATCACTATCACGCCCATGTGTTGGATGTCCAGGCCATCGATTTTTGTAACGATACCCACGATGTCACCCTCCTGCAAGTCCTTCACCAGTTTCTTCATGTTGGTCCATTCCATTTTCAGGGTAGGGTAGCGGTGGTTGTGAAATCCGCGTTCCACATCCTTCACCTTTTGGTAAGTCTCATCGTCGGCAAGGGCAGGGTATTTGTCGCGGTGACGAGTCATGAAATTTATAGTCTTCACCTCATATTTCACCCCATTCAGGTTTGCGGTTGCTTCTTTCAGATTGCCGCGGTGATTGTTGTCGATAATCCAATCGCTGATGTAATGTAGGCGAGAGGCATAACCCTTCATGTTTCCGCCACGGTAACGCACGCTTTCCAGATTATGAGCATAGTCGCGCCATGAGTATCGGCGGTCGAGCGTAGTTCGCGCCAATGCATACAGTGTTTCCACGAAAGTTGTGCAGTCGAGTTCGTCTATATTAATAGTAAGAAGTTCCGATTTGCCCTCCAGTGTGTGTGCCACGTATGGACGGCCGATGAGCCAGCGACCATATTGCGCCACGAGCTTGTTGGGGTTGGTAAGTCCGCTTTTGATGCCTTTTTCCAGAAGATTGTTTAATTCTGTAGTGTCGTTGGCACAGTGAAATCTTATGTCACGAGGGTTCGCGGCACTCGCTGTTGCTATCGATGCCGCAATTGTTGCGCTTATAAGAAGAGTTTTTATCATATATATATTACAAATTTATTTCTTCTGCGAAATTACTATAATTAATGTCCACGACCAAATAAAACTGGCGTTTTGACGGCTTTTGAACCCTATACATGGGGTTTTTAGACCATTCTTGAAGAAAAAGTGCAATTTTTTACCGAAATGTTTTGCCAGTTTGATAAATTGTTGTACCTTTGCACTCGCAAATGAGAAATGACATTTGATAATTCAAACAACGAAAAGTCAAATGAAATTTTTTTTGCGAAAATATTTGGAAGATTCGAAATATTATTCGTAACTTTGCAAAACCAATCGCCTCGTAAACATCGGGGTTGACTACAGATCTTTGAAATGATTGCGAAAAGGAAACATTGACAACAGTGAGAGACAAGG
>ERZ780141.1165-NODE-1165-length-16263-cov-6.787636_pt1 | contig 16263 bp, 12 predicted proteins | sample MGYA00433080_ERZ780141 | MGnify/ENA primary metagenome ERZ780141 (study PRJEB29588, sample SAMEA2154047) | human gut metagenome | biome: human gut; feature: human-associated habitat; material: faeces | place: Denmark | collected 2008/2010 ... | reverse complement strand
AAGGCATCTTTTGCTTGTTTTTAATTCGCAATAGCCTGCTATTACTCATTAAAAATCAATCAAAATCTGCGCTTCTAAAAACTCGAAATCCGACCAAGCCCTAATGACGAATTAGGTTAAAAAAACATAATGGGCTGCGTCACAATGATAGTGAGCAGCCCATCTGCGTAAGTTTATAATAGGATGATTACTTCTTATCAAATTTAAATCCGGCGTACATTCCATTGTAGCTGTTGAGCAGAGAAGTCAATGTAGAGAGTGTGGCATTGCCAGAATACTTCGATACTGCAGTAAGCAGGGTGTTGAGTTTGCTCATGTCAAATGTGATGCTCAGTTGAGTGCCCTTTTGCACATAAGCAGTTACGCGGCTGAGTTTCGACTTATTGAGCTTGCCGAAATTGAAGACCATCGTGCCGTCGGTAGTACCCTTGGCGTATGTGCCAGCGATAGAGCGACCGTTCTTGAGGTTCATAGTGAATTTGCCTTGTCCGTCAAAAGTCATTGAGAAATCTTCGAGGTGGGCGTTCTTGTAGTAGCGTTGCAACTTGTTTTCGATGGCTGCTTGAGCGGCAGTGCCACCTGCTTTTTGCAGAAGGTTTTCGCTTTTGAACACGATTGCCGGACCTGCTGACACCCATGTGCCATTTAGGTCGGATACTTCTACTTTGTCAGAAGAGATGAGTGAGTTTACCACTCCGTTGAGGTCTTTAAGATTCGATAAATCCCATGCCCAAGAATTGGCACAGGCGATAGTGGCAAAAAGTGCCACGATAAGTGATTTAATTTTCATAGTTCCTAAAATTAAAATTCTCTTTTTGCGTAAAAAATTGCGACAAATTTAGTATAAATGCATTTTATAAGCAATAGACAAAAATGTTGCACAAAACGAAGATAATGCGCAAAAACGCCTGTTGAGGGTGAAAAATGGAACGTGTAAAATGTAAGAAAAATGTGCAAATTTATCTATTTTGCGAATTGGATATTAGTTTTTGTGGGATGGTTAGATAAATTTTGAACAAAAATGCATACCTTTGCATAGGTTAAGATGCATAAATCGCGACATGCATTTTTTTAAAGGTAAAAAAAGATTAAAACAGTTTAAGATAAAAATATTAATACGTAAAAAAGGATGAGACAAGGTTTATTATGGGTAGCCGCAGCCATGACTGTAGCGTTGGCTTCTTGTTCGAACGACGAACCAAGAGGCGCAACAGGTTACGGCGAATTTACGCCCACATTTACGGCAGACTTTGCCGTGCAGGCAGCAAGTGCAGAGAATGCATCTGCTGCACCAGCAGTGTCGCAACCAAGCGTGTCGGACTTTTTTGTGCACCTTTCGCGCACAGATGGCACGGTTGATAAGACATGGAGTAAGGTAAGCGAAATGTCGGCTAATGAAAAATTCCCAGTAGGAAAATATCAGATAGAGATGTATTATGGCGACATCAATGAAGAAGGTTTTGATAAGCCATATTTCTATGGTTCGTCGGATTTCACTATTTACGACGGTGATGTGGCTAAGCCAGAGGTGGTGGCTACATTGCAAAATGCTATGGTGAGCTTCGACTACACTGAGGCATTTAAGAATTACTTCACCGATTATTCTACCACCATTCACTCTACTGGTGGATCATATATCACATTTACTAAAGACGAGACTCGTGCCGCTTATGTTAAGCCTGGCGATGTGAGCATAGCAATGACTCTCACCAATCGTGAAGGCAAGACTGTAACACTTGAACCAGCCGGTATCACTGATGCTAAGGCTCGCACTCACTATCGTGTGACATTCGACGTCAACGGCGGTGAAGTGGGCGATGCAGTGCTTCGCATCACATTCGACGAGAGCGTGGTTGACGGTGGTGAAGTGCTTGTGACACTTGGCGACGACATTTTTAATGCCGATGTGCCAGCTGCCACACCAAACAACTTCACTGCAGGCGAAACCTTGCGCTACTCTGAGGGCGATGAACCGGCCGAGGGACCAAAGGTGTCGTTGAGCGCAATGGCAGGATTTAGCGAAGTGGTGCTCACCACACAATCAGAATATTTGCTCAGCCTTGGTTGGCCGGCCGAAATCGACCTTACTAAGGTGTCTCCAGAGCAACGTGCATTCTTGCTTAAAAATGGCTTGAAGGTATCGGGCTTGTGGGGCAAGATGAGCAATATGGCAATGGTAGATTTCACTGGCGTGGTGCCAAATCTGCGCGTGTACAACGGCAGCAGCACACACACATTCTCACTCACTGTGAAAGACGTGCTTACCCGTGTGAGCGAACCAGTATCGTTCACCGTGTCGGCTCCATCGGTGATTCTTGCTATGCCAGCAAGCACCACCACGGTGCTTGGCACAGGCGAGGCAACTTGCGAGGTGACATATAGCGGAATGGATTTCGAGAAGAACGTCAGCATCCAATGCCTAAAGAGCAATGGCACTTGGGCTAACAGCCAAATAAAGAATGTGACATCGCTCGGCGATAACAAGTATAAGGTGACATTTACTGTACCAACATCTTCTTCTACGGTGCAAGCAAAGGCTGTGTATAAGAATGGTGTTAAGTCGTCGGATGTAATGAACGTTGTGCCTGAAAGCCCAACAATCACACTTTCAAGCGAAGAAGCCGACGTGTGGGCTACTAAGGCCACCGTATCGTTGGCTACATCGGCTGGTAAGGCTGCTGATATGGCAAATATCGCCACAGTATATGTTTCTAAGGATAACGGATCGACATATTCAAAGGCTTCAAACGTCACTGTAAGTGGCGATAAGCTCACAATTGCAGGACTTACTGCTGGCACTGCATATAAGGTGAAGGCATCGGTAGTGAACTCAGCCGACAAGGCAAGCGCGCCAATCGAATTCACCACAGAATCGGCTACACAATTGCCAAATAGCGATATGGAATCGTGGAACAAGAAGGGCATAGGCAGCAGCCACTACGACTATCTTCCATACGCAAGCGGCGAATCGGATATCTGGTGGGCAACAAACAATGCTCGTGGCTACGACTACTCTGTATTCCGCGTGTCGGTGACATCGGGTTGTGCAGTTAGCTACAACAGCACAGTGAAGCATGGTGGCTCACACTCAGCACAAATCTACACCAGCGGTCACGGCGGTGGCTATGCATCTACCAGTTCGATAATATATCCTGCGGGAGCATTTGCCGGCAGCTTGTATATCGGCACATATAAGTGGAGCAGGCCAAATGAGACAGTGACCACAGGTCATGCATTCTCATCACGTCCATCATCGTTCTCGTTCTGGTATGAATATATGCCAAAGAACAGCGACCAATTTAAGGCAGAGATTGAGGTGCGTGCAGGCGAGGAAGTGATTGCAAAGGGCGAATTCATTCCTGAAGCAACAAGCACATCCGACACAGCATTTAAGCAAGCCACTATCAATCTGGCTTACACCAACAAGAGCAAGAAAGCGACATCGATATATGTACGATTCCTTTCTACTACAAAGACTTCGTTCTCAGAAAGCGATTTCAATAAGAATACAAGTACTCAAATCGGTGATGAATCAATCAAGGTGCATCGTGGCAGTGTGCTATATATAGATGATTTATCACTTAACTATTAATCTCCCCCCAAAGACAATGAAAAAAGTATATAACATATTATTCACGGTGGTGCTTGCAGCGTTTGCTCTGGTTAGTTGCGACGATCCTATATATAATGGCGGCACCGATGAACAGGGACAACTAAAGACATCTACGCTCGGTATTGATGTGGATGCTTCGGAAATCTTGGTTACTAATCCAAGTCACAGATCGCTAAAAGATGCGTCGGAACCACGCACCGCAGTGGATGTGAGCGGATTCACAGTGCGCATCTTGGATGCAAAAACACATGAATTGAAAAACTCGTGGTTGTATTCGCAAATGCCAGAGGTAGTGACACTGCCTGTGGGTGAATACACCGTAGAAGTGTATAATAGCGAAGTGAAGGAGGCTGAATTTGATGCTCCTTACTACTACGCAAGCAAAAATGTAACAATCGCTAAGAATAAAGTCACAGAACTCGGCAAACTCACTTGCTGTCTTGAAAATGTGAAGGTGAGCGTGAAGTATAGTCAGGCGTTGCAAAACGTGATGGGCGACGATGTGAAGGTGACCGTGGAAGTGGCGTCTAAAAACACCCTTGAATTCAAGGCAAACGAAACTCGTTCGGGCTATTTCCGCTACTACGAAAACAACACCACTTTGGTGGCTTCTTTCTCGGGTACTGTAGAGGGCGTGATGGTGAATGAGGAGCATAAAATCATGACTGACGTGGCTCCTCGCAAGCACTATATCATCAACTTTGACTATAAGACCACTCCAAATCCTGACGATGAATCGGGTTCGGTGTCTGGCGAATCATTCACTATCGATGCATCGGTGACTGTGAAAAACGAGGGCCGCAACATTGATATCGATGATGATGTGATTGACCCATTCGACTTCCTTACCACTTCGGTTTCTAAGGTGAGCTTCGCATGCACAGCAAGCAAGGAGAATGTGACTGTGAAGGCTTCTTCGGCTTGGACTGCTAAGAGCACCGACGAAAGCTGGTTGACATTGTCTAACATCACAGCAAATGGCTTCACTATCAATGCCACTGCCAATAAGGCTGACACAAGCCGCAGTGCAAGCGTGGTAGTGACAATGGGCTCACTCAGCAAGACCATCACCGTAACACAAGAGAAGTTCAGCGATTATAAGCCTGGTCCATCGTTCCAGAGCGATAATATTGATCTTAACAACTACAACGACGCTGCTCTGTTTGGCGATGGAGCGAAGTCTGCGATTGTGAATATCTCGGCACCAAACGGCATCAAGAGTTTGCATGTCAACATCAATTCGGGTACACTTACTGCAGAAATTCTGCAAGGCGTGGGACTTGACACTAAGTTTGACCTCGCAACAGGTAAGGCCGACAATGGCAAGGATCTCACAGAAGGTCTTGTAGGTCTTGGCTTCCCTGTGGCAAACGGCGGCACAATGAATGTGGGCGGTACAGAGACCACTTATGGTGCTGTTGTTAACCAGACATTAGTGAAGTTTGACATCACACAATTTATGTCGTTGCTCTCAATCTACGGAGCAGCTAAGCACGATTTCGAGATTACTGTTACCGACAATGCAAATCAAGTGGGTAAGGCAGTGTTTAAGTTTGAAACCAAATAAACATTGATCACTAATGAAAACTATCATAAATAAAATATTGGCAATCGGCGTTGTTGCTGCTGCATTGTCGTCGTGCTCCGACGATAACCTTATCACCGAAGGTGAGGGCGCAGCAAACTTCAGCGTTGCCATTGCCGAAGAAGCTACTGTGGCATCGGCTCGTGTGAGCAACGAGGCTGCTTTGGCAGAGAATTGTATTGTGTATGTTTATAGCCATAAGGGCTTGATTCGCAAGTATCGCGGGACAAACAACCTGCCAAGCCAATTGTTCTTGGCAAGTGGCAACTATCGTGTGAATGCAGCCGCTGGCGACAGCGTGCCTGCATCGTTCACCGACCGCTACTTCAAGGGTGCAACTGATTTCACTATCAGCGCAGGTGTGGAAACACCAGTGAATGTGGAATGTAAGATTGCCAACTCGGTGGTTGTGGTTGACTTCGGTAATCTTGCCGATGGCTTGACCGACTATAAGGTGACTGTGAGCAATGCTGCTGGTCAATTGGAATATACAAGCGACAAGGGCGGCGAAAAGGGTTACTTCATGATGGACGACGGCGAGAAAATATTGAATTGGACGCTGACCGGTAAGCAACTCGATGGCACTCCATACGAGAGAAGTGGCTCTATCGACAATGTTAAGCCTACCACACAATATACCTTGAAGTATAATTATAGCAGCAAACCTGCTGAATACGGTGGTGCTATCATCACTGTTGAGGTGGCAGAAGAGGAAATCGTTACTAAGGATGTGATTATCACAGCGGCTCCTAAGTTTATGCTCAATGGTGGCCGTGATATCAACAATCCAGTGGTGTCGCAACCAGAGAAGTTCTCTTCGAGCATAGGAGTATATTGCACATCGGCATGTGCGCTCAAGAGTGTTGTGGTGAAAGGCGAAGACAATGTGCTCACTGCAAAACTTGGTTTGCCTGACGATGAATTTGATATCCTTTCAATGTCGAGCGACTATAGCAGCACATTGGCTGGTAAGGGCTTGACACATACATATAAGTATAACGATGCCGACGACAATGCGATTGCAAAAATCACTATCGCAAAGGAACTTCTTAATTCACTCACCGATGGCGACTATTACATCAATTTCGTTGCTACCGACGTGAAGAACAAGGTGCGCAACTATCGCATGCACATCCAGATCACCGATGCATCGGTAGGTACTATTGAAATCAACGAGGAAAATGTCTACACTTCTTACGCCACAGTATATGGTAGCGTGATGAAGCAAGGCCTCACTGGCTTGAAGTTCCGTTATCGCAAGTCGGGCGAAACCGACTGGACAAGCATTGACGCCACTGTGTCGGGCAGCACCATGAGCGCGAAGATCACTGGTCTTACTGCGGGCACAACTTATGAGTATCAAGCAATTAGCGACGGCTATATGATTGCCGACGTGATGCGCTTCACCACTGAAGAGGCTGCACAATTGCCAAACAACAGCTTTGAGGATTGGCAGACAAGCAGTTCTCCATATTTGGTATATCCAGCAGGAGGAGAAATGTTCTGGGATACAGGTAACCACGGTTCATCAACAATGAATAAGAATGTTACTGTGCCATCTACACAATATGTTCATAGCGGAAGCCGTTCTATAGATTTAAGGTCACAATTTGTGGGTATCGGTAGCATCGGTAAGTTTGCTGCGGGCAACGTGTTTGCCGGTAAGTATCTCCGCACCGAAGGCACCGATGGTGTGCTCGGATTTGGACGTCCATTTGCATCGCGTCCGGTGCGCGTGACAGGCTATGTGAAGTATTCTCCAAAGAAAATCGACAACAATGCCGGCGCGGTAGAGGGTGCAACAGGAATGGATAAGGGCTTCATCTATGTGGCGCTTTGGGACGATTCTAAAGAAACCGATAGCAAGAGCGGCGAGTCTTGGCCAAAGATTGTTAAGACCAAGAGTAGCGAGCGTCAATTGTTTGACACTGCTTCGCCTCACATCATCGGTTATGGCGAATTGGTCCTCACTGAGGCTACTGCGGGCAGCGATTTGGTGAAGTTTACAATCGACATCAAATATCGTAGCACCAAGAAGCCATCGGCTATCATCTTCACTTGCTCGGCAAGTAAGTATGGTGACTATTTCTGCGGTGGTAACGGCACAGAAATGTGGCTTGATGATCTACAACTTGAATACGAATGATAGAGAAAAAACAACTGATTATATTGATTATGTTCTTGTTCATGGGTGTTTCTGCCCGTGGACAGGAACATTTTAGTAGAAATATAGAGCAAACCGTGTTTGTGCCGAAAGGCCAATGGGTGGTGGGCGTGAGTGCCAATTATGGTCAAAGCAAGTTTGATAACTACCAATATCTGGTGGTGGAGAACATCAATGGCAACGATTACTCGTTTAAGGTAAGCCCAATGCTGTGTTATATAGTTAAAGACGACCTTGGGGTCGGTGGACGCTTCGCCTACAATCGCACCCGCACTAAGATGAATAGTGCCGACTTTGTGATTTCGGGCGATGATTCGTTTAGTGTCGACAATCTCTATGCTATCACTCAGAGCTATCATTCATCGATGATTATGCGCAATTATATGAGTTTCGGTAGTTCGAAGCGCTTCGGCATTGTCAATGAGGTGGCTTTGCGCTATGGCTATAGCGAGTCGAAGTTGGCAAGCGGTAGCGGCACCAGTTTCTCTGGTTCGTTTATGCGCACACATTCTGTAGGTTTGGGCGTATCGCCGGGTATATTGATGTTTCTAAACAACTATTCGGCAATGGAAGTGAATGTGGGTGTGTTGGAGCTTGGTTTCAACAGAATGAGGCAGACCAACAACCAGATTCATGTGGCAAAAGTAGACACAAGAAGTGCTAATTTTAAGATTAACCTATTTTCAATATCGTTTGGCGTAGTATTTTATTTATGATAAAGAGTGCAAAATATATAGTGGGCATGGCAATGATGTTGCTTACGTTCACCAGTCCGGTCTCTTTGTGGGCGCACGACGATGGCAAAGGTGGATTGCCGGTGATGCGCACAGATAGCATTGTGGGCGAATTGGCGCAGGATCTTAAGGAAAATGACGAACTCCATAAGAAGGTGATTGTGGGCAAGGACACCATCAGCGTGATTGTGCCCGACAAAAATTATGGTCGTTATCACCGTGGATTGTATACCCACTTGTTTGTGCCAAAGGGCCAGTTTACTTGTGGTCTGCAGGCTTCTTACACCAAGGCTGATGCTGAGGAATTGCAGTTGCTAAGCTACGTAACAAAGCTCAATTTCAATGCCACTACCTACTCGTTCAATCCATACGTAAGTTATTTCTACAAGCACAATAAGTGTGTGGGTGTGAGATTTGGTTTCTCGCGCACCGACTTCAATCTCAACAACTTTGCGCTAGATTTCGACGACGATATAAATTTCGACATCCATGATGTGAAATATTATAGCCGTAAGACATCGCTTGAGGTGTTTCGCCGCAATTATATCGGCTTGGACAACCCCCGCCGATTTGCTGTGTTTCATGAGATGGCATTGAAGTATGGTAGCGGTATCGGCTCATTTCAGCGCCTGATAAACGACACACCTAAGATTACTGAAACCACTTCTAACGAACTCCGACTGGATTTCTCTCCAGGTCTGTGTGTGTTTCTTCAAGAAAAGTTTGCCTTCAATGTGTCGTTTGGCATCTTCGGTTGGTATTGGCGTAGAGACCGAGCAGTGACCGATGGCGAAGACGAGGGTACACACTCGTCGAGTGGTGCGAATTTCAAAATCAACCTGTTGAACCTAAAACTTGGAGTGGCAGTTTTCTTGTAAGAAGCGCTACACACTATAGAAGAATATGAAGATGAGAAGATTCGTACATAAAATTTGTTCGGCTGTGGCTTGCGTGGCACTTGCAGTGGTTGCTGCAGGATGCTTAAAAAACGACATTCCGTATCCGGTAATTCAGGCTGCATTTATCACGATGGACGTGGAGCATCAGTTGGGCGCACCGATTATCGACACTAAGTCGCAGACGGTCACTATCCGGCTTGATGAGCAAGCCGACCTGCAGAATGTGATGATTAAGGATTACACCATCACCGAGGGCGCTACACTCTCCGACGATATCAAGAGCGGACTAAATCTCAGCAAAGACCCTTTCAGCGTGGTGATTTCGCTTTATCAAGACTATACGTGGAAGATTATGGCAGAGCAGCCTATCGAACGCCATTTCAGTCTTGCAGGGCAGGTGGGCGCTTCGATTATCGACGTGCCGGCACGTCGCGTAGTGGCTTATGTGCCTAAGAGCGCCGATTTAACCAAAGTGAAAGTGTCGGAGGTGAAACTCGGTCCGGCTGAGGTGTCGACTATGACCCCCGACTTGAATGGTGCGACTGTAGATTTCTCTTCGCCAGTGAAGGTGAAAGTGAGATACCACAACTTTGTGGACGAATGGACTATATTTGTGGAACGTAGCGACCAAGATGTGCAGTTGAGCCAAGTGGATGCTTGGACCCGTGTGATATGGCTGTATGGTTCTGCCGAGGCTGGAAAGACTAACGGATTTGAATATCGCAAAGCCGGCGACGATGACTGGACGGTGGTGCCACAAGCACAAATCAAGCATAATGGCGGGTCTTTTAGCACATGCATCACCGGTTTGAAACCAAGCACCGAATATGAATGTCGCGCTACGAGCGATGAAATGAAGGGCGGCGCTACAAGCGTTACTACCGATAGCGAATATCTCATCCCGAATTTGAATTTCGACACTTGGAGGCTCGACGGTAAGGTATATTGCCCATGGGACGAAGGTAGCTCACCATATTGGGGAACAGGAAACAAGGGCGCTACAACACTTGGCAATAGTAATAGTGTGCCGAGCACCGACACTTGGAATGGCAAGGGATATTCGGCGCAACTCGACACTAAGTTTGTTGGTATCGGCGTAGTGGGTAAGTTGGCATCTGGCAACTTGTTTACGGGCGATTATGTTCGCACCGATGGCACCAACGGTATCTTGAATTTCGGTCGTCCGTTTACTGGTCGTCCTACTAAGATGAAGGGCCATTGGAAGTGTAACATTGTACCAATCTCGCATTCGTCGAGCGAATACACACAATTGAAGGGTCAGCCCGACACTTGCGTGGTGTATGTGGCGCTCACCGATTGGGATAAGCCTCTGGAGATACGCACCAACCCTAACAACAGGCAATTGTTTGATAAGAATGATAGCCATGTGATAGCCTACGGCACTGTGGAAACGGCTAAGAACATCGATAAGTGGACTGATTTTGAGATTACGCTCGAATATCGCGCCACCAACCGAAAGCCAAAATACATCCTCATAGTGTGCTCGGCGAGCAAGTATGGCGATTACTTCACCGGAGGTGATGGCACTTCGCTATGGGTAGATGATTTTTCATTGGAATGGGATTATTAACCATAAGTTATGAGATTTATTACAACACTCACAGCGCTGATTGTATGCGCATTGGCTTTCGCCACATCGCCACACAAGTATCGCCTTGTTTGGCAGGACGACTTCAATGGCTCGTCGTTCGACGCTTGTTCGTGGACAAAAATCAAGCGTAGCGCCTCTGACTGGGATCGTCATATGTCGCCTGCCGACTCGCTGTATGCCGTGCGCGATGGGAAGTTGATATTGCGTGGGGCTGTGAACACCAATTTGGAGGCTGACACTGCGCGCTACGTCACTGGCGGACTATATACAAGGCATAAGCGCACTATCAAATATGGCAAGGTGGAGGTGCGTGCCCGTCTTGGCTGTGCACAGGGCGCTTGGCCTGCTATATGGATGTTGCCAGATGGAGATGTGAAGTGGCCTGATGGCGGCGAGTTCGACATTATGGAGCATCTCAATCACGACACTATTGCTTATCAGACCGTGCATTCCTATTATACGTTCGTGCTGAAGAAAGACAATGAACCGCCTCATGGCTCTGTGTTGCCTATCGATCGCGAAGGGTATAACACTTATGCTGTGGAGATTTTGCCCGACTCGTTGGTGTTTTCGATTAATGGTAAGACGTCGTTTTCTTATCCTCGCATAGCCACTACCGAAAAGGGGCCGTATCCTTTTGGCACTCCGTATTATTTGCTCGTGGATATGCAGATTGAGGGCGCGTGGGTTGGTAAGGCCGATCCTAAGCAATTGCCCGTTGAGATGGAGATTGACTGGGTGAGATTTTACGACCTTGAAGGTGTAGAGCCGTCAACCGAAGTCAAATAATAATCCCGAATGACTGAATCGGAATAAATAAATGAATGTAAAACAGTCCCGGCAGCACCATTGTGCTATCGGGACTGTTCGATTTTGGGTTTTATTGTTTAGGTTTTTGTGTTATTCTTTAGGGGTTTCGCCGCTGCCTTTGAGGCTACCGAACCCGCGGCGATAGATTTCCTTGTAAGTGGCATTGTTCACCACACGCAGTTCGTATCCGCCAGAGAGATTCATCTCGTCAACAATCTTTTCGGCTTGTGCGCAGCCAGCGAGAATCTTGTTGTTGCACTCTTCTTCGGTGCCAGCCATTGATGTTTCGTAGCCAGTGAAAGAGAGGGCTTTGCGGTATTGGTCGAGGATGGCTTGCATCTCGGCAGTGCTTGCATTTACCGACGAATCGGTGAATCCGAATGAATAGGAATAACTACCGAACTTTTCGTCGGAGCACGACGAGAATACTGATATTGAGATTAGTGCCACCACAAGGGTCAATAGAATTTTTGTGCATTTAAATGTTCGTTTCATATCTTATGTTTTAATAGTTTTGCAACGTTTTTTTTTGTGAATGTAAATATAGTAAATGTTGTGAGAAAATTGTCCAAAAAAATGCTTACTTTTGCCATTAGATAACAATTATTAATATGATTGCCACATTTTTCGACGATGAGGGAGCAATGATAAAAAAGCAGAAAAGATATGAATGAGGTAAGACGCAAATATGATTTCGATAGAGTGGTGCGAATATTCTTCGCTGTGGTGTGTGTGGCTACCGCAGTGTTTCTGATAGACTATCTTAGCAATGTGTTGCTGCCATTTTTCGTTGCATGCTTGATAGCATATATTTTGCACCCGCTGATGGAGTTTAATAGGCGCCTGCTGCGATGCAAGGGTTATGCCGTACCGGCAATATTCACCCTTGTGATGGTGGCGGTGGTGATAGGTGGCATCTTATGGTTTCTGCTACCGTATATCGTGGATGAAGTGAGCGGAATGGTGAATCTGCTTACCGAATACACCAAGAAGCGTCTCGACGTGAGGTTCCTGCCTCGTGAGCTTCATGATTTTATAGTGGAGAATATCGATGCCGACCGTATCTCCGGTCTACTTAGTAAAGAACAGTGGGTGAAGGTGATAAGCGGTGTTTTCCAGCGCACATGGAGTGTGCTTGGCGCTACGGCAAGTGTGATAGCCAGCATCTGCTCATGGCTTGTGGCTGTGCTATATCTGATATTCATTCTCATTGATTACGATAAGATTGCCAAGGGTATGCGATTGGCAGTGCCAAAGCGCTATCGCAAAGGCGTATTTAATGTTTTTGACGATGTGAAGCGTTGTGCCAACGCCTATTTCCGTTCGCAAGCGCTCATCGCGTTTATCGTGGGTGTGCTGTTTTCAATAGGATTCACTATCATCGGGTTGCCGATGGCGTTGCTGTTTGGCATGTTTATAGGATTCCTCAATTTGGTGCCATATCTGCAGTTGGCGTCGATACCGGTAGCCGCCTTTTTGTGCTTAGTATATGCAGTGGCGAGTGGTGGTAATTTCTGGGTGATGTGTGCCTACACCACAATTGTGTATTGTGTGGTGCAAGCCATACAAGACCTTGTGCTCACGCCACGCATTATGGGCAAGAATATGTCAATCAATCCGGTGTTTATCTTGCTGTCGTTGTCGATATGGGGCTCGCTACTTGGCTTTGTGGGCTTGATTATCGCATTGCCGCTCACAGCCTTGTTGGTGTCGTATTATAAGCAATACCTCTATCGCATAGAGTCGCAGCAGCCCGACGGCAGCGACACCCATGCGGAAGTAGACGCCGATAAGGAATAGCATTCAATCACTCCGAATAACTCACTAAATGTATATGCACTGCACCCGCCCTGGCGCAGTGTTATTTTCTATGTTTTCACAAAAAACAACGAAGGCGGCCTGATGGGGTCGCCTTCGTAGAAATTATCATAGGTGATATCCTTTATCCCAATTCGGTTATTAGGACTTGAATGTATTTCGGAGTTTTAGAAGTGCAGATTTTGATTGCTTTTTAACGAGTAATAGCAAGCTATTGCGAATTAAAAACAATCAAAAGATGCTTTATAAAAACCGAAAGACTTCAAGTAGTAGAAATAATTTCAAAATATACGTCCTAATGACTGATTTGGGTTTATCCCAATTTGGGTTTATTGTTCTCTCACGGTGATGCCTTCGTTTTGCAGAGCCTTGCGAATTTCGGAAATGTGCTCGTTGTTGCGAGTTTCCATTTCCACATGCAGGATGCAGGAATTGACGTTTGCCGAGGTAGTGCTGCGTTCGTGCAACACCGACATTACATTAGCACCTTGAGCAGCGATGATGCGAGTGACTTCGCTGAGTTGTCCAGGTTTGTCGGGCAATTCGAGGGTCATAGTGCATTGGCGACCGCTCTTCATTAGGCCGCGGTTGATGATACGGCTCAAGAAAGTGACGTCGATATTACCACCGCTCACGATGCACACAGTGCGCTTGCCTTCGATAGGCAATTTGCCAAACATTGCAGCAGCCACCGATACAGCGCCAGCGCCTTCGGCAATGAGTTTGTGCTTCTCGAGCAGGTGAAGGATTGCAGCAGAGATTTCGTCTTCGCTCACGGTGACGATTTTGTCGACGTATTTTTGGCAGAACTCAAATGTGTGTTCACCTGGTTCTTTCACCGCGATACCGTCGGCGATAGTTGATACTGAGCTGAGTCGTTCGATAGCGCCGTGCTCAAGGCTTTGCACCATGCTTGGAGCGCCTTCGGCTTGCACGCCATAAACTTTTATATCGGGATTGAGTTGCTTAGCCGCATAAGCCACACCGCTGATAAGGCCACCACCGCCCACAGGCACGATGATGCAGTCGGTTTCTGGCATATCGTTGAGTATCTCAAGGGCGATTGTGCCCTGTCCGGCAATCACAAGAGGGTTGTCGAATGGATGCACGAAAGTCATGCCTTTTTCCTCCTTAATCTGCAAAGCGCGATTGTAGGCATCGTCGTAAACGCCAGGTACGAGGCAAATCTCTGCGCCGTAGCTGCGAGTAGCTTCCACCTTAGAGATAGGAGCGCCAGCAGGGAGGCAGATAATAGACTTGATGCCGCATTTAGCAGCAGCCAAAGCCACACCTTGGGCATGGTTGCCAGCCGAGCAAGCTATCACGCCGCGTGCTTTCTCGTCGTCGCTGAGTTGCGAAATCATATAACTTGCGCCACGCACCTTAAACGAACCGGTGATTTGCAGGTTCTCTGGCTTGATGAAAATATCGCAGTCTTTGCGAATTGTAGGCGCAGCAATGAGGTCGGTGTGTCGGATGATGCTTTTCAGCACCTGTGAAGCGCGATACACCTCATTGATTGATAATTCTCTTTCCATGGTGATTGCCTATAATATGGTGATTATTTTGCTGCGATAGTTTCTACCTCAACGAGCACGTTCTTAGGGAGTGTCTTTACAGCCACAGCGCTACGAGCAGGGAAGTCGCCAGAGAAATTCTTTGCGTAAACTTCGTTCATAGCACCGAAATTAGCCATATCGCTAAGGAATACAGTAGTCTTTACCACGTTGTCGAAGGTGTAACCTGCTTCGGTGAGAATAGCCTTGATGTTCTTAAACGATTGTGTAGTTTGCTCAGTGATGCCGCCTTCCACGATTTCGCCAGTAGCTGGGTCGATAGGAATTTGACCAGAGATGAAGAGCATTCCGTTCACTTCGATTGCTTGGCTATAAGGACCGATTGCTGCTGGAGCATTTGTTGTGCTGATTACTTTTTTCATATCGTTTTTCTATTATTAGTTAATACTGTTTAGTTTCTTTTGTTGTTGGTATTACAAAGATAATGCAAATATAGTGTAAACCGAACGTAGAATGTGCAGTTTGCTCCAATTTTTTCTTTAAGCGAGGCAATCCTGCGGTGTGTTTTCGTCCGATATGCTTGTTTTGTCTGTTTATCTTTGGGCGTTTCACATTCTCTTGTCGGGCGAATATATGATGACGTCTAAGGCATTGCGCCCGTCAGCATCGGTGATCACGAAAGTGAATTGGCGCCAGTAGCGATAGTGCAACCTTTGTCGGTGAAAAAGCGACTGAGCGCGGTGCACTGCGTAGGGTCGATGATGTTTACGTTGCGATTTAGGTGGAACGGAGCGCCGCTCTTAGTGATGGTGATTTGTTGCGGTTGTGGCAACAGGTCGGTTGACCGCGCTGTATGGTGAGAGGTATTAGGCTGCATGATGCAAGCAATAAGGCAGTATAAAGGTGTTTCATGTGAAAAACTTGTTTTTGGATATATTGTAATGCTTTTATAAATATACGATGTTTTTTTGAGATTGCTATGTTGGGGTGGTGAAATGTGCATCCCCCCTCAATTCAGCCATTGGGGGATACAGATCTGGCGGGTGGTGTCGCATCTATGTTGGTAAGAAGTTCACGCCGATGCCGAAGATCGGACAGATTTTTTGGATTTGGTGACGATGGGTGTTGCCCACGCGGATGGCGTTTTTTCACGCAGATTATTTTTTTTGATTTTGGGTGCAGGTGGATATCACCAGCAGAGCGGTGAAGCCGCTTGTCTTAAACCAGATTCGGACAATAGGGCTTGGATGGATTTCGGAATTTTAGAAGCGCAGATTTTATGGGAATTTCCGTGCTGTCGGTAAACGCTCGCCGGTAGGGATGTAGTATGCTGTGTCCGCATAAAGCGCTGGTAACAAATGCGATAATCACCATTTGGGTGCGGACGTGGCATGCCGAGGCCACTGAAAAAGTAAAGTCAGCTTTCAATTTGAAAGTTTTAGGTTAAGCAATAGGGTAAAAACAAGACTATTTTGGCTGATTTTGGCGTTTTTTTGCTCCGTTAAGGAGAA
>ERZ780141.1161-NODE-1161-length-16289-cov-3.718122_pt1 | contig 16289 bp, 9 predicted proteins | sample MGYA00433080_ERZ780141 | MGnify/ENA primary metagenome ERZ780141 (study PRJEB29588, sample SAMEA2154047) | human gut metagenome | biome: human gut; feature: human-associated habitat; material: faeces | place: Denmark | collected 2008/2010 ... | reverse complement strand
TGCAACGCGGCAGACCGCCTTTTATGCGCCCCGTACCCATATTGGAGAAGTCCACACCCATTGCCCATCCTTCTGCCGCACCCGCACATAATACCAGTCACAATCCGTCTCCCACACATCATCCTCCATATAATGCTCAATGCTCCAGCAAGACTCAGGCATAGCCCGGTTGAAGAGCACCGCCTCGCTGAGCCAGCCGCGCATAAAGTGGCTGCGACCGCCTTCAAGCAGTTCTGCCAAAGTGTGGCTGAACTCCCGTCCGTTGAAGTCCGAAGTGATGACACCGTCAAGAGGCATCTCCACATCCAAAATCACCGCCTGGGTGGAAGCTGTTGTAGTGTTCGGGTTCTTGGATGTGTAGAGCTCCAGCTCCGCAGACGAGTCTGTCACTGCGCGGATGCGGTTCACGTGAGTGTGGAACTCGGTCTCGCCCTCCTGAGGGGAGGTGAAAGCCGCGCCACGGAAACAAGGGGTCACTGAAAGGATGCGTCCTTTGTCGATGCTCACTTTTCCGTTCCAACTCACATACTTCTCTTCTCTGTTCCATCCGTACTCCATCTTTATTTTGCAGCGAATGAGTCCCGAAGGCTCAAAAGTTGGAAGCATAGGACCGTTCATTCGGGCAATCAGCCGCCCGTTTTTGATGATGTCAACATAGTCAATGCAGCTCTGCGCCTCAACATTGACATAGATTCTGCGTCGTTCACCGCTCACGACGTCTCCCATAAAGCCATCGTTCAAACGAAAATCAACAACAATCTTATCTCCTGTTGCACAACAAGTATGACGACGACGCAGGGCATCCCAAATGCCGTCGCGACTGAGATTCGGGGAGAGAACACCTACACGGCCGTCGCCGTAGCTGCCCGGATAGCCGGAATGCTGGTCTGTAGAGCCCATAATTCCGAATTTATGTCCCTGTTTGAGACCGTAGAGAATGGACCCTTCCCAATTGCGCGGGCCCATATCGTGAAGGTATGGATAGTCGCCCATATCCCCCTCTGCGAGTCCGTGGCGCGAATACATCTCCACAAAAGGAGTCTGGTCGCCTTCAGTGAAATATTTCCAATTATATCCGCGGAATCCCTCCTGATAGCCCATATGGTGCGGAGTCACAAAGACATCCTGCCCTTTGAACTTGTCTTTCCAGTTTTCGATGGAAGAGCAGCCCACAAGCGGAGCATCGAGACTCTTGTGGAGAGCCACGTGGTCGCCGTAAACCATACTGTGAGCCTCATATCCAATGAATGTGAGGAATTTGCCGGGATTGTCGTATTCTTTCGTCATCGCGCTGTATTTTTCATAGCCGCCCTGACGAAGACGTTTGAAAGCATCTGTATGATAGCCGATTACCCATTTCAGACGCGGTTCGCGGTTAAGCAGGTTGATGTCCGGCCACATTGCGTGCGGAGTGACGCTGACAAAATCGAGCTGCTCCTTGGCCGCCTCGAAGGCATCGCGCATATCTCCGTGCCCATAGGTTATGTTACAGTGGTTATGGAGGTCACCCCAATAGAGTTTGAGGTCTGAAGCCGAAGGAACTATTTTCTTCACATCCCTCACCGAGCTGCAAGACTCCAAAAGGCTGCCCGTAGCCGCCAGTCCGACCAGCGACCAACCGGAAACTTCCAAAAATTTACGTCTATCCATCTTATTATCAATTATTCACGTTTCGCAAGTATTCTAACTTCTTGCGTATATTAAACTTATCTTCTTTGTATATATCGGCGGTCACCTTTAAACAATACACGCTCCCTCTCGCACGGATCAACGTCGCCATACGACCGCTGCACAGAATCGATGAGCGAAAGCATATATTCCCGTGTCTCCGAATATTCCGGAGCATCATACACATTGTGCATCTCCATAGGGTCTTTCGTCTCGTCGTAGAGTTCCCAGCAGTCGATGTCGTTGTAGAAGTGTATGAGTTTGAAGTCTTTAGTGCGTATGCCGTAGTGACGTTTCACCGAGTGTTCGGCGGGATATTCATAATAATGGTAATATACCGCCTTGCGCCAGTCCGTCGGGGTTGCGCCGTCGTTCTCTATGACCGGACGAAGCGAAACGCCCTGAATATCAGATGGTATCTCCACGCCCGCATAGTCGAGGAAAGTCGGTGCGAAATCGACATTCATACAGAGTGCGTCCGAAACTGTCCCCGCCTTTATTGCCTTTGGATAACGGACCAGAAGCGGCATCCTCTGACACTCCTCATACATAAAACGCTTGTCAAACCATCCGTGCTCGCCGAGGAAAAATCCCTGGTCAGAAGTGTAAACCACGATAGTATTGTCAAGTTCACCCGTCATTTCGAGATAGTCCAACACACGACCGATGCTCTCGTCCACCGAAAGGACAGTCGCGAGATAATCCCTCATATACTGCTGGTATTTCCAGCTTACGAGTTCCCGCCCCTTAAGACGACCGCTACGGTACTCCGCAATACGTCCCGCATAGACCGAATCCCATTTGTGCTGCGCCTCCTCCGGCATACGGAAATAGACCTTAGAGAGACGGTTGTCCGGGTTGGCGAGCATTTCCTCCCTTGTCATCAGCTTGAGGTCCCAATCCTCTGTGAAAGTCTTTTCAAGACTCATATCCTGCTCTGCAGCAGCGGGGCAACGGCCTGAATAGTCGTCGAAAAGATTTTCCGGTTCCGGGAATATCCGGTCGTTGAATTCGCCCAGATGCTCCGGGGCCGGCATCCAGTTCCGGTGCGGAGCCTTGTGGTGGAACATCAGACAGAATGGCTTGAGAGGGGCGGATTTGCCTCCCGAGGCGGCCTGCGATTGGAGTGCGGCAGCGCGGCGGTTTTCGAGATAGGAGAGAACCTTTCCTGTGATGACATCGCTGACATAGCCTTGCTCGGTGATTTCCTTGCCCATCTCCCAGAAACCCGGATTGTAGTAGTCTCCCTGCTCTTCCTGTCCGGAGAGAACACTCCAGAAGTCAAAGCCCTGAGGCTCTGAAATCAGGTGCCACTTTCCAATCATAGCCGTTTCGTAACCTGCGCTCTGGAGAAGTTTTGGGAAAGTCTGCTGGTCTCCATTGAAACGGGACGCATTGTCTGTGAATCCGTTTTCGTGGCTAAACTTGCCGGTGAGAATGCAGGCACGGGATGGACCCGAAAGGGCATTAGTCGCATAGCAGTTTTCAAAACGCATTCCCTCACGAGCGAGACGATCCATATTCGGAGTCTCAATCAGACGCCCGCCGTAGCAGGACATAGCCTGAGTCGTGTGGTCGTCAGTCATTATAAAGAGGATGTTCGGCCGGTTTTTTTCCTGTTCCTTCTGAGCGCAGGAGGCAAGAGCCGCAGCCGCAAGAGGAAGTGCCAAAAGACGGGATGAATCCATATTTCCTAAAGTTTATAACTCAATTTCACTTTCTTCCCCTTTCCGACCTTCACCTCAAGTGACATTCCGCTGTTGCTGAAGCCCCGGTCGGTGAATTTTGCGGAAATATTCTCATATCCGGCATCCTGTTTCGGATGGATGACGGTGATAAAGCGCAGCGGCTCGTTTCCCGATTTTTTCGCATTGAAAGATGCGTGGATTCGCTTCACCTTTTTCATATACGCAGGAGACTGCCATCCCTCATCCTTTTTCATACTCATACCTTCCGGTCCGAAACAACGGAACATAAAATTGCTGTCGCCTTCAAATTCGGAATAGAATGTCATATTCTCACGGCTGTTCGGAACTTTGCCCTTCGGCATCTGCCAGTTGAGATTCACCCATCCCTTTTTCTGGCCCACAGCCTCATCGACGATGACGAAATATTCATTATTGACGAAGAATATCGAACGGCGGTGAGTGAGTCCCGGGTAGCTCGGATGTTCGGTCACGAGAATCTGCACATCGCCCTCAGGCTGCCAAAGGAGAGTTTCAGAAGCGACCTTGTCCACATCCTTTCCGTCCATTGTGAGTGTGTTGTGATGGGCAGAGGCACGGAACCACCTTCTCCACTCCATCACCTCGGGGTCTTTGCCCTCATAGACGTATGAACCGGAATCCTGGAAAAGACATTTGCCGTTGTACCAGAGCTCGAATGTTCCGAAATCCGGCTGCGCGTGCCACTCCCCTGCAGGACCGGCCTTCACATCCATCTGAACGGCGTCGCTGCCCCATCCGCTGCGGAAAACATAGAATCCGGAGTCGTTGAATCCCTTGGAAAGCCAGTCCGGCTGAGTGCCTTCGGCTCCATCGCTTGCAAACCATTTGATGAACTGATTGTCCGGGAATACCTCTGTCCACTGCTTGAAGTGTTTTGCCATTTCACGTTTGTCGCAGAGTTTCGCGTCGCTGAAGCAAGGATTGGTGCAGTCCGGGAACATTATGTTGAGATACCACATCACAAGGCTCTCCACTGCGTCCTGGTAGGACTGAGGGAAATCGCTCCTGAATCCGTTTAGGTCGGCGACACGCAGGGATTTGAGGAAAATCTCGATGACTGCGAGATGGTAGTGAGGGTCAAGCTCGAAATGTCCGCCGTCGGGAAGGACCTGGATTTTCACCTCCTTATTGAGTATGTCCACGCCGCTCTGTCTCCAAAGTTCGGCGTCCTTGAATTCGGGGAAGAAAGAACCGGCATAGAGCATCCTCTGAGCCTCGAAAAGAAGGTGGTTGCCCTGCTTGGACCAATTGCCCATAATGTGGGTGGCGTGGCGGTGGTAGTTCACGAGAAATTCCGTGAGAAACTCCGGCGTGAATGACGGCGAATCGACAAAGAGCTGGAACTGAAGGCATTGGTCCTGAAGACGATGGCTCACTTCGAGGGGTCTCCAGGCATAGCGTGCGTTCTCGGCATCGGCTTTGAGCTGCGAGTCCTGAGTGATTTCATATTCCTTTTTGCTGATTTTTACATAAGGGTTCTTGCGAATCCAGTCCATATACTGGGCTGTCCACTCCTTCGCATACTTTTCGTCGCCGCTCACTCTGTAGGCATATCCCATAGGAGCGAACCATTTGTGGCGGTGGAGTTGCCAGCGGAGTTCGTTGTCCTGCACCGGCCAGTATCTCCAGTCGATGTCCTCTCCGTAGTTGAAAGAAGGCTGGTAGCCCTTATGAACAAAGAATGTGTGCTGGAGGGCGTCGTCTGCCCATTTCTGCTGTTCTTTGTTGATTTTCACTTTTTTGACGTTCCGGATTTCCGGAGTGCAGATTCCTTTCCGGCTACGGTAGTATTCGAGAAGGTCCGCAGCCGCAGCCGCATCGTCTCCCCCCTCGTGCGCAGCCTTGACTTTTTCAAGTCCCGGACGCGTCAAATCCAACAAATCAAAAACTTCTGTACGAAGTTCCTGTGCCCCGAGATTTCCGCAAAAGAGGAGAATTCCCAAAGCCATCATTATTTTATTGACTCTCATCATATTTCAATATATCTCTTTAAACTTTCCAAATAGTAATAGTCCGCATAGTTGAGCGGCACATCAATCTCCGACCCGTGAGCAAGCGACCCCGTCGAATGTTTCAGGATAAACCCGCAGTTAGTGCCTATCTCCGCAAGATACTCCGGAGAAGAAAGGCTGCGGAGAATGCTCTCTGCGTAGTCGAAATACTTCCGTCCATCAGGCAGATAGCCGCAAAGTTCAAACAGTGCGGAAGAAGTCACCGCGGCTGCAGAAGCGTCACGGGGAGTTGTCGGAAGATTCGGTGCATCATAGTCCCAAAGAGGAATGTGGTCTTCGGTCTTGACGCGGGAGATTATCATATCCGCAATCTTCTGCGCAAACTCAAGATACTTCTTGTCTCCCGTCTCGCGGTAGCAGACAGTGTAGCCATAGACGCCCCAAGCCTGTCCACGTGCCCAGGCAGACTCGTCGCTGCGGCCCTGGAAAGTCTGGCGTGTCTCGATGCTGCCGTCAGGATTGTAGCTTACGACGTGATAGCTGGTCATATCCGGACGGAAATGGCAGGACATTGTCTTGTCGGCGTGGCGGATTGCGATGTCTTTATATTTATTGTCACCGGTGAGTTTGCTCGCCTGAAAAAGGAGTTCGAGATTCATCATATTGTCAATAATGACAGGAAAATTCCACGGGCCGAAATCCCAGGAACGGATTGCCCCGATTTCAGGATTGAAACGCGAAGCGAGATTGTCTGCCGTGCGGATGATGACGGTTTTGAGACTGTCGTTCGGGCAAAGACGGAGGGCGTTGCCATAGCTGCAACCGACCATAAATCCGAGGTCGTGTGTGTCGGTGTAGAATGTTGCCGGGAGCATCTTGTTTGTGTAGTCCACAGCGTCAAGCAGGAGTCTTTCGTCTCCGGTCAGCTCATAAGCGAGCCATAGAGAACCGGGGAAAAAGCCGCTTGTCCAGTCGTAAACATCGCAGGTTCTGAGTTTTCCGAGTTTATCCGCTGAAGGCTGTGGACGAAGGGAATCCACTTTCGCATAGACAGAAGGGCCGATTTGTTCAGCGAGGAATTCAATGTCCCAGCCTGACCAGATTGAACGCGGGAAACGTCCGCTGTCGCGAAGTTCATCCGCAGTGGAAAGAAGCTGCTGAGTGGAACTCTCCAATGCAGCGCCAACCCACTCCGGGGTTTTGTTGTTGCAAGAAATCACAAGCGCCGCTACTGCACAGGCAATGGAAGTAAAATGTCTGAAAGTCATATTTAAACTGTTTTAGCGTTTAATGGGCAAATCCCGAGGGTGACGCCAAAGCGAACTCAAGTCAGTTTCCTGTGGCGAGAAACTGCGGGAATTAACCGTATGCAAAATTAGTTCATTATCCTCCCGTCTTCGTTCAGTTTTGTCGCAAGTTTGAGAATAAGTGTGGAAACTACCCTAATTTTGTGCAGAAAAATGCAAGAATTTTTCACAAACACCAACTTGTTGGAAAATTTTAGCATATTTTTCAACAAAAATGCAAGTTCTTGAAACAACGTGGCACAAGATGAAACAAAGCCGACATTCAGACCGGAGAAGATGATGTAATTTTGCATCAGTAAAAAACCACCAAACACTGGGCTAAATGAAAAAATATCTTTTAATCACAGTTGCACTCATCGCGGCTTTCGGCTGCAGCAAAGAAATTCTCTCCGAACAGCCTGTCGGAGACATAAATCTCAAACCCACACCCCCTCATGGAGAAGTCATAGGAGAGGTTAATGAACCTTTCGCATTTCTCAATCTGGACTATCCGGGGCTGGAAAAAGTCAAAGAATTCAACGAAAAGGGCGACCTCTACAATGCGCTGACCTCCCTTGTGGACTATTGGCGCACACGTCCTGTCTACAACCCCGAAGCAAATGTCCTTTCGCCTTCGGCTACAGCAAGTGAGCAGAATATCGCTGCCCAGGCCACACCAGAAGCCGGTTGGAGGTTCAAAGTGGCTGTTTACGCGGAAGACTCCGGCACTGTCGGACAGGAAAAATATTGGTCATTCGCAGCAGAAGACGGAAGCATCGATTGGAATACTGTCCCCGCAGGACTTGAAAATGAAAAGGAATTTCTCGCCCAGAAGCACCGCCTCCAGTGGATGCTCCCTCAGGCAAAGACATACGCTGTCACCAAAGACGAGAAGTACTTCAAATCTTGGTTTGAGGCTTGGAAGTCCTACAACATCGCCTTCCCTGTCCCGGAGGGAAAAACTGATGCGACTCCTTGGTCCGGACTTCAGCCTTGCTGCAGGATGAACGACCTGATGGCAGCACTTCCCTACTATACCCAATCTCCAAGCCTGACTCCGAATGAGCTTATCTTCATTCTCAGGACCATCTACCTGCACATCGAATCCATCCGCATCAACCGTTGGGCAGATCAGAGTGCCAACATCAGCCTCACCCAAGAGCAAGCCATAGTGAGCGCAGGAATACTCTTCCCTGAATTTACAAAAGCAGAGGAATGGCTCAAGGACGGCGGAACAGCGCTGGCAGCCCAGTTGAAAAGCCAGTTCAACGAAGACGGAGTGCACAATGAGTTTGACATCAGCTACCACCTCGGAGTAGTTGCCGACTTCATATCAATATATAAGACTGCACAGATGAACGCCCGCGAGAGTGAACTTCCTGCCGACTACAAGGAGTGCCTCCGCAAGGCCGCAGGATTCATAAAGGACGTAATTTATCCGAACTACTCGACCGACAATTTCAACGACACACGTTCCAAGAGGATGACCAAGAGCGTACTCCTCAAGAACCTTCGGAAATATTCCGAAATGTTCCCTGAAGACGAACAGATGAAATGGATGGCGACCGAAGGCAAATTTGGAACAAAACCTTCCGCAACACTCGTGACCTACCCTGTCACAGGCTATTATATGATGCGTAACGGATGGACTGCAAACTCCACAATGCTTGTCCATAAAAACAATTACGACACAGGCTGGAAATGGCACAACCAGAGCGACAACGGAACAATCGGACTCTATGTGAACGGACGACGCTTCCTTCCGGATGCAGGATGCTACACCTATAATGACGGGAGCGACCGTCGCACGTACGCGTCGACCGAAATGCACAACGTCGTGACAAAGGCACGCAAAAGCTATGAAAAGCGCGAAGGCAAGATGCTTCTCGCGGAGAACACCACCGGCTACGATGTTCTCGTCACAGAAAATCCGGCCTATAGTGACCTGACAATCCGCCGTGCAATCTTCTTCGTTGATAACAGCTATTATGTGATAGTTGACGAAGCTTATGGAGACTGCGCAGACACACAGCTCAACCTCAACTTCAAGCTTTGGGGAGGAGAGAAAGAAGACGAGTCCGGCAAGGCCTACACAGCCACAAAAGCAGAGGTGGAAAATAGGTCCTTCAGCGCAAAATCCCTCTTCACCGACGGCAACAATCTCATAATCAAGAGTTTCTCCGAAACCGCAGACAACCTTACGACAGAGACAGGCACCGGATATTTCTCTAACGAAATTGACACCAAGGTTCAGAGAGTATGGTTCAGGCTCAATGTTGACAAAAAAGCCAGCAAGGCAGTCCGCTTCATATCAGTCCTCGTGCCATTCAGCGACAAGCAGCCGAAAATCGAGGCGGAATTCACCGACAACACCGAAGATTCGGCAGGAACATTCCATCCGGAAGGCGTTTCGCTCAAAGTCAGCGTGAACGGCAGCCCGCAGAGCCTCAGCTACCGTCTGAAATAGATATAGTACTGACTATAAGAACAATAGACAAGCGAACGGACGCCAGATAAGAAGACAAGGGCCAAGTTCTGAAAAGATATAAGAAAAACATAATAACAGACAAGATGTCAAGAACAATAACCAGAAAAGCCACAGCGGCACTCGTTGCGCTGACGGCAATTATCGTTGCAGTCTCCTCCTGCAAGGCGGAACTGACCGACACGGGGGCATTTGCGCTCCACTACCCGGGCATCACCGACATAGGTCCGTCCACCAATATGGACATCACCCCGACCTGGCACGGCGGGACCCCGGAAAGTTTCGAAATTTTCAGCGTCAAACGCGAAGGCGAGGCTGTGACAGCAGAGTGTTTCTCCATTGACCCCACAACCGGAGTCTTCAGCATCCGCAAAAGCGACAATCTCCCTGTGGGAAAATACCGTATTGGCATCGCCTGCAAAGTGGGCGGAGAACGCCACGAATTTGCGGAGGCCATCACAGTGAATATGATGCCTGCCATTCCGGAGGGAATCAAAGTCTCGCCTGACAAAATTACGATTCTTCTCAGTCAGGTGACAAACACAGGTTCAGACGAGGAACTCCCGACTGCACAAATCACAACCGAGGGCGAGCACATCTCAATCCGCAACTACCTCATCAGCGGAGTGCGCCGCGACGGAAAAGCTCTCGCGAACTGGGACGGACTTTTCAGCGTCGACAAGAGTGGCAAATTCAGCATACTCAAAAACAATAAGTTCAATGCAGGAGTCTATGTGATTGATTTCAAGCTCACCACGATGGTATTCGGAGCAGATTCGGAAGAAGGACTGTTCAGTGACGCCCTCACAGTGGAAGTCGCATCCGCTCCTATATCCCTTGTCTATAACCCTTCAACTGCAAAAGTGGAAGCCGGCGAAAGCTACACCTCCCCTGTTCCGGAGTTTATCGGCTCTGTGACAGGACTTGAGTTCAGCATAAAGAAAGTCATCCCTGAGAGCGACAAATTCAGCATCGACAAGACAAGCGGCGTCATCACCCTCGCAAAGGGACACGAATATGCAATCGGAGACGAAATAGTTCTCTCTGTCAGCGCAAAGAACAACTACGGAGAAAGAGACTTCGACCAGGTGCTCCGCATCGGAATTGTCGAATACATCGCTCCGATTACCCTCCTCGCCTACAACGACACCACCGTTTGGGAAGGCACCAAGGTCAATCTCAAACCTAAGCAACGCGATGGAGATGAGGTAACTTACTCCTTCGAGGAACTCCCTGACGCACTTAAAGAACTCACTATCGACGAACTCAACGGAACGATTTCGGTGCCTAAGAAAAACAAAATCGCACAAGGAGAATACAGTTTCAAGGTCAAGGCACAGAACCCTAAGGGCTCGCTCAGCGCCACCGTCAAGTGGAACACAATCGAAAACCCTTATGCGTTCACCTTCGTCCGCTGGGGCAACAACCTCGGTCTCAATCCTATTCAGGACTACGCCGACCAGTTCAGAGTTTCAACCACTGAGCCGACTACAGTTCCGGTGATTGATTCAGACATCAAGAAAGGAATTGAAGTCCTTTATGAAATCAAGGGCGGAAGCAAAACCAATTGCGTGAGCATCGATCCAAAGACCGGAAAACTCACCACTAACCCTTCTGTATTGGGGGGCAAAATTGCTCAAATGCGTGCCCACTTCGTATTCGTAAACATCAAAACCGGAGTCGGGACATCGGGAGAAACTGTGATGAAGATTCCTGTATTCTTCGACTTCAATGCTCCGAGAACAGAAGGAGGCTACAGCATCCAGTACAATCCGTTCGCTGTCCGCTGCAACCCTAAGACCGTAACGACATCTGTTCCTCCGACAATTCTGAAGAACAACATTGTCGTCCGGGGTGAAGAACTGAAAAACATTAAAATGGACTTCAGACGCAGCTTCAAATATTGGAACCTCAATGGGCCGGCCGCGCACAAAGATGGCGAACCGGATGCGGGAAAAACCACATTCCTGTCCTCCGTATGGTCAACATACTATGATGCAATCGGTTTAGCATACAACACCTCTTCGAGAGCCCCGATTTCAAGCTATGAAAAGCCGCTGCATATCGCAAAAACAGTCGGATACATCCGGCAGGAAGATCTTGCCCTCTACATCGCTCCTGAAAAATTTATGGACGACAACGGCTATGCAAACGGAATCTTCACAGGACAGATTACATTCAGTTCAGATGGTAAAGACCCGAAAGATGCAAACGACCCATACAAACTCTTCCCGCTCTTCGTATGGTTTGACACTAACTTCCAATAATCAGCAAGTTCAATGAAAATGAAAAATATAAAGAACATATTGCTCTGCACAGTCGCAACTCTGCTCTGCATCACGGCATACTCACAGGAGAGAATCAAGGTCAGAGGAACGGTGGTTGACGAAAACGGAGACCCGCTCATCGCAGCGGGAGTCTCCCAGAGCGGCACCGACAACGGAACAGTCACCGACGCCGACGGAAAGTATGTCATCAGCGTACCTTCCGACGCAAGTCTGAGTTTCAGTTACATCAGCTACATCACCCAGGAAGTCGCAGTGGGCGGAAGGTCTGTCGTGGACATCAAACTCCGTCCGGACAACACCCAGCTTGAAGAAGTCGTGGTCATCGGCTACGGCACAGTGAAGAAAAGCGACCTCACCGGTTCAGTTTCATCCATCAGCGACAAGGCACTCAAGGATTTCAAGACCAGTTCTGTGGTGGAAGCTCTCGGAGGCCAGATTGCCGGTGTGAACATCACTGCATCGGACGGAACTCCGGGCGCGGGATATGACATCAAAATCCGTGGCGTCGGAACAGTAAACGGTGACTCAGCACCTCTTTTCATAGTTGACGGATTCGAGGTTTCCAGCATCGACTTTCTCGCAAGCCAGGACATCCAGTCCATCGACGTGCTCAAAGACGCATCCGCAGCCGCAATCTACGGTGCGCGTGCAGCCAACGGAGTCGTGCTCGTGACCACAAAATCGGGTAAAGAAGGCCTGCCGCAGATTTCCTACAACGGTTCGGCGAGTTACCGCCAACTCTCGAAAAGACTCGAAACCATCAGCGCCTACGATTTTGTAAGCCTTCAGCTCGAAACCAATCCTTCGAAATATGGAGACACCTATTTCAAGAGCGGAAACGACGAAAATGGGGTTCCATATAAATATCAGAGTCTCGAAGACTATCGCGACTTCCCAGACGCGATTGACTGGCAAAAAGAGGCGTTCCGTCCGACTTGGTCACAAAACCACGACATCAGCGTCCGCGGAGGCACGAAAGCGTCGCAATACACGATTTCATATTCCTACTTCGACGAAGACGGTATTTTCGTCAACAGCGGCTACAAAAAGCACAATGCCAGAGTGAAAATCCGCCAGGAAATCACCAAGTGGCTCATTGTTGACGGCTCCCTCAACTACACCAACTCCACCAAGACAGGAGCCGGCACGGGAGGCAGCCAACTTGCGAACCTCATCGCCTACCGCCCTGTAGGAGGCCTGAAAGTGAGCCAGTACGACCTTCGCCACCTGATGTACGACCCGACAGCCGCGGAAGAGTCCAATTTCGACTCCAACCGAATCAACCCGATAATCCAGGCTGAGTCTGTGGACAGCTCCACAAAACAGGAACAGTGGATTGGCAATGTGGCAGCGACAATCAAGTTCAACAAGCATCTCTCATTCAAGAGCGCAGCCACCTACAATACCAACTACCAGAGGCGCGACAACTTCTACCACGAGACCACCAGCAACGCCTACCGCGCAGGAGGTCCGTTCGGAGAGACCACTATGGCGAGGAACAAACGCTGGCAAATCAGCAACACCCTCACCTACCAGAACCGCTTCAAGAAAAAGCACAACGTGAATCTCATGCTCGGCCACGAGAGTGCCGGCACAGGCTACGAGTCGCTCCTCGGGCAATCAAAGGACTTCCCGTTCGAGAACTTCGGCACCGACAACCTCGGCTTGGGAGCCACTCCGTCAAAGGTTAACACCACCCGCACAAAGAGTATGCGCCTTTCCTTCTTCGCAAGAGGCTTCTACAGCTATGACGACCGCTATATGCTCACCGCGACATTCCGCGCCGACGCATCCACAGTCTTCTCGCCAAAGCACAAATGGGGATTCTTCCCGTCATTCGCCGCTTCGTGGAATATGAAGAACGAGGCCTGGCTCAAGGACGTCGACCCAATCTCCACAATGAAACTCAGGGCAGGATGGGGAACGGTAGGAAACGACCGCATCACCAACTACCTCTCCATTGACCTCTACACCGACAGCAAAATCGGAATGGGAACGACCACCTACACCGCCCTCACTCCGAAACAGATTGCCAATTACGACCTCCGTTGGGAAGGTTCGATGACAACAAACATAGGTCTCGACCTCGGATTCTTCGACAACCGTCTCAACATCACTCTCGACGGCTTTGTGAAAGACACCAAAGACCTTCTCATCCAGCAGAAACTCGCCTATGTCACCGGTTTCAGCAGCCAGTGGCAGAATGTCGGCAAAATCCGCAACGCCGGAGTGGAACTGAGCATCAGCAGCATCAACTTCTCCCGCCGCAACTTCTCCTGGTCCACGGATTTCAACCTTTCGTTCATCAAAAACACGCTCGTATCCCTCCAGGACGGCACTGACTACATCGCCCGGAAGTCCGGATTCAACAGCAACTTCACCCAGGACGACTACATCTCCTACGTCGGCTCCTCACTCGGAGATATGTACGGATATGTATTCGACGGCGTCTATCAATACTCCGACTTCAATATGCTCCCGGACGGCACGCTCCAGCTCAAAGACGGCGTTGTGGACCTCAGCCCGAGAGGATATGCCCCTGTGCCGGGAATGACGAAGTATAAGGATATAAACGGTGACGGCAAAATCACCCCGGACGACAGGACCAGCATAGGAAACGGCTACCCGAACTTCTATGGAGGTATCACCAACCGCTTCCAGTTCTACGGAGTCGATTTCAGTTTTCTCCTCCAGTTCAGTGCGGGCAACGATGTCTACAACGCAATGAGGGTATTCCTCACCCAGAGCCGCAACGAGCGTACGAATATGCTCGCGGAAGTGGGCGACAGATGGAAACCGACTAACGCTTCGAACAAAGTTCCGTCCGCAACGGGATATATTCCTTATGACATCAGCTCCCGTTTCATTGAGGACGCATCATTCCTTCGTCTGAAGAACATAACCCTCGGCTACACCCTTCCGGAAAAATGGACGAGGAAGATATGGGTCAACAAATTGAGATTATATGTCTCCGCCCAAAATCTGTTCTGCCTGACGAAATACAGCGGATTCGACCCGGAAGTGAGTATGCTCAGCAGCCCTCTCACCCCGGGCTTCGACTGGGGTGCCTACCCTAAGAGCCGTGTGTTCACGATGGGACTTGACATTCAGTTCTAATGATTTCGGAGACAATTATTATGAAAAAGACAATTAAATACATAGCGGCTCTTGCCGCAATTCTCTGCTCAGTTTCCTGCTCCCTCGATGAGAAGAGCTTCACGGAAATCGAAAAGGACGAGTATATGAATTCTCCAAAAGAGGCTCAGAACGTGCTCCTTGGAGTCTATAGAAATCTCCAGGAAGACGCGATGTATGGACATAACCTCTCACTCTACTTCACCCTCGGAACAGACGAGGCTAAGGTGGAGGGAAGCACCCCGAATTCTTGGAGAGACCTGCCTTGCAACACATTCTCCACCTCCAACAGCTATGTGGAGAACAGCTGGAAGGCACTCTACAACGCTGTTTACGATGCCAATGACTTCATCGAACGCCTCTCCCGCAAAGTTGAAACTTGGGAAGACAGCCAGAAAACCCTCGCGGCCATCTATATGGCAGAGGCACGCACGCTCCGCGCATTCTACTATTTCGAGCTCGTGAGATGGTTTGGCAACCCGGTGTTGATGGAGAACACGGCGCAGTCCAACATTCATCCGTCGAAGTTCACCCAGGTGGGACCGGAGAAAATTTATGAATTCATCGAGCAGGACCTCAAATATGCTGCGGAAGTTCTTCCTTGGGCTGTGGACGATATCTACAGGACAGACTCACAATACAGGGTCTCCAAAGGCACTGCGCTCGGGCTTCTGGCGAAAGTCTATGCAACCTGGGCAGGCTACCCTGTGCACGATGAAAGCAAATGGCAACTGGCTGCCAACACTGCAAAGATTGTTGTTGAATCCGGTAAACACCATCTTCTCGACGATTACGAGCAGCTTTGGAAAAACACCTGCAACAATGTATGGGACCCGTCAGAAAGCCTTTTTGAAGTTTCATTCTACACTCCGACCATCAGCGGCAACGACCCTATAGGACGAATCGGAAAATGGAACGGTGTCACAGCAACAGACGGAGCCGGAGATTATATCCGCATCGCAGCCAACTGGAAAGCGCTCCCGACCTTCGCATATCAGTGGAAAAAGAGCGACCCTGAGGACAAGCGTTGGGCACTGTCTTTTGCCGACTACAAATACACTGCAAACGGAAAAACGGCTCTTGGCACCTACACTCCGACAGGTTCATCCACAAAGCAGGACCTCACTCTCGAGTTCGCCATCGCCGACGATGCCCAACCGGATTGGAGAAAGCCGTTCAACAACACTCTTTCGCCTGCGAAATGGGATTTGGCAAAATATGTAAAGGAGCAGCTCAAGGACGCCAACTATTCCAATGTGAACTGGTATCTCCTGCGCTACTCCGATGTGCTCCTGCTCTATGCTGAGGCCCTCAACGAGTGGCACAAGGCTCCGTCAACAGACGCCTACGCGGCAATCAACATAGTGCGTCGTCGTGGCTACGGCCTCCCTACGGGCACAGCATCAGCAACGGCAGACCTCACCACAGGATTGAGTTATGAGCAGTTCCAGCAGGCCGTCCGTGACGAACGCGCCCACGAACTCGCCTTCGAGGGGCATCGCAGACAAGACCTTGTCCGCTGGGGCATCTACTACGAAACCATCCGCGAGACTGCAGCAAAGTGCTCCGAGTGGCACGAGCAGATGCCGTCGCTCTATATCATCGCCGACTACACGGTGAAGGGCCGCCACGAGGTGCTGCCAATCCCTCAGCGCGACTTGGATATGATGAGGCCAGGTGTGGTACAGAATGAGGGATGGAGATAAAGGCGGGGCGAAGAAACGGCGGTCTGCTGCGTTGGATGGTTT
>ERZ780141.1152-NODE-1152-length-16348-cov-3.447125_pt1 | contig 16348 bp, 19 predicted proteins | sample MGYA00433080_ERZ780141 | MGnify/ENA primary metagenome ERZ780141 (study PRJEB29588, sample SAMEA2154047) | human gut metagenome | biome: human gut; feature: human-associated habitat; material: faeces | place: Denmark | collected 2008/2010 ... | reverse complement strand
CATCTGTTTAAATAAAGCTCCTGTTTTAACTACTGTATATTTACAAGAATTAACAAATCCATGTTTAATTTTACTCTTTAAACCAATACCATATCTATATGTAACTTCATCTTTTTCTTTTACTTTACCCATTCCGAGATAATGTGCCATTAAAGTGTTGATACCGACGCCCGTTCCCACGGCTACCGCTATCATTAAAAGCTGTATCGGATAGATTATCGATAATGCCGTAAGTCCGGCCTCCGAGTATCTTCCCACAAATATACTGTCCACCATGTTATATAACGCCTGTATAAGCTGTGCTGCCATTACAGGAGGTGCCAGTTTAAATAATATTTTCCATATTCCGTCTTTTCCGAAATCTATTCCGTTATTCATATAATACCTTCTTATGTATATCACCAAATGGTATTATAACACATGTCACATTATTTTTACCATCCCAAATCCATAAGCCAGTTATTAAGACAAGATATAATACTCTTTTACACTTTGCCGCAATCCCTGCGTCATGTTCAATGCTCCTGTAGGCTCACCGGCAAAAAGTATTCCCGTCTTACTTAATGAACAATTCCATTATATCTACTGCAAGTTTTGTCTGTTTTTCGGTTCTGCCGATTGACATCTGATATTGTATGCCGTGGGCGCAAAAATATACGGTCTGATATTCATCGGGGTCATGCGTATTTCTAACACCTTCCATAGGCTCATCCTTTCCTTCCCAGATAAAATATGCTTTTGAACCGTTACTGAGCGTGTATACAAATGACGCTTTTACATTATCACGACCATCACCAAGTTCATCTCCGTCTTTTACTTCATTAGCAAAGCACTGTGAATTTATTAATGCGCTCTGACCTGTGGATATCTGTCTGACGGTCATTGAACACCGCACAATATTATATTTATCAGAAAAGCCTACCATCATATCTCTAAATACAAAATCTTTATCTTCCGGCAACTTCATTCCTGTATAATCTTCTAAAAGATTACCATCCTCAAATGCAACCCAGTAAGATATATGATCTTTGTATTTAATTTGTTGGACATCCTCTTTTGATATGAATCTTTCAATATCAAAATACACCGGCTCCATAGGCTCCATCTCCACCGTCCTGTTTCCAATCACAAGGCTGTATGATTTGTAAATATTTTCACCATACGTAATTGCTGACGGAACTCCGATTGCCACAATAATAACTGCTGCCACAAGTCCTGCAAGGGCATAAATTTTTCTAAGGCTGATTTTCTTTTTAGGTGCTTTTTCTTCGCATTTCTCAAGAATCATCCTGTCCAAGCCAATATTATGTTTTATTCTGTCCTGTTCTATTCTGTATTCTTTTTCAAAATCCATATCCCCGTACCTCCTTTTCCGATAACATTCCTTTCAAACGTTCCCGTCCTCTTGACAACTGACTGGCTATTGTATTCTCTTTTTTCCCAAGCATAAGGGCAATCTCTTTGATACTGTAGCCTTCATAATAAAAAAGATGAATTACTGTCCTATATTTTTCCGGCATATCCTGCACCAGCTCTGTAAGATACCCATTTTCCTGTCTGTTACCGGCATCGGGTTCTTTTTCTTCATAACTGACTTTCCTGTGCCATGATGATTTCCAGTAATCTTTGCAGCAATTAACGGTTGTCCTCATAAGCCACGCTTTAAGGTGTTCCTCAGGTTCTATTCTATTGTCTTGTTTTATAAGCTTCAGGAAAACATTCTGGTAAATATCATCTGCTTTGTCTTTATTTTTCATTTTGAGATATGCCAGCCTGTAAACGCTGTCGCCGTATTTTTTAATAATGTTTTCTAATTCATCGCGACTATACAAACCATTTTCTCCTTCCTCTGTTTTTTCATTCATAAAACCGGTTTCACTATATATACGATTCAACCCGGTAAAAAATTGCATTGCCTATAATTTTTTTACAATAATATTTTCACTTAGTCAAACCAATAAAAAATACCACTTAATGAACCTTCTATTCATTAAGTGATATTAAAACTTTTACATTATTCTTATTCCCACTCATCTATTTTGGTTCCTGAATCACCGATTAGAAAGTGCATCTCTCCGGTGTCCATATCCATTCCTATATTGTCTGATATTTCCATCATCATATCTCCGTCGGAATCCATATACATATTATCAGAGATTTTATGGCAAAAATCTCCATCATTCATATCAAAAAATAAACCCATAATTTATCTTTCCTTTCCTAATTCAATAATTTTATCTGCCAATCCATTAAGTTTCTGGGCTAGCTTTTTTATCGGTTCTTTTTCAGGAATTTTTTCAATACTGATTATATTGGAAACCATTCCTTCAATTACATTTCTTTTTATACCATAATAATACGAAACTATTTTTGCATCAGGATTATATCCAAAGGCAAATAACGCATTTTTAATTGATATATCTCTGTTAATTTTCTTAAGTTCCGGAGTTATCCCATCACCATATTCTTCATCAGCTTTTGTAATAAGCATCTGCGTATATGTATTCAAATTCTCCGACAGACAGTTAAAAACATATTCATTGTGTATAATGCTTTTTTCTAACACTCTTTCGACATTTTTGTTGCCGTTTTCAATCATAATCTCAATTACTTCAGATAAATAAGGGTAAACAAATCTATTAGTATGATTATGTCTGTCTTTTACCTCATATTCATCTGAATAATATTCAATAATATCGTCCTCCGATTCCGCAATTTTACAAATTAAATCTTCATTACGTTGTTTAATCAAAAAATCACTAAATCTCCCAAATACATCCATATTATATATTGCCGGGTTCATCCTCGCTCTTAACTTTTCTAACATTTCAAAATCTTTTTTTTCAGTTGCTAACGCAAGAACTCTTGTCCTTAGAACTTCCTCATAAAAAAGATTATCCGGTCCATAATATGTATTTGGAATAGGCCATATATCTGTTTCTCCGATGTCACGTCGTTTGATATCGGTTTTTAATCCAAACGAAATTCCATTTCCCATTGCACTGTTATCGTCAAATCCCAAATGTCCATTTTCCATGAGAAATTTTATAAAATCATAATTTTTAAACTCCAGTGCATAATCCACAACAGATTTACCATACTCATCATAATTCAGGAACAGATTATCTTCCCGATTCATATACGCTTCCCATTCTTTACGATTTCGTGAAAATGCCACTTCATAATTTGTAATATGATTCTTTATCGGTCTATAACAATCTCCACAGCTAAGGATCTGTTCACAGGACACTTGCAACAATTCACAAAAAAACGGTAAATCATTTACCTGAACTGTTGCCCTGTCTCCCTTAATTATCTGATTCACTTTGTTGGTTGTTCTTCTTATTTGTTCTGAATCTGTTTCATCAAATCCCATTTTTTTAATGTACTCGATACAAAACTGTCTCTGACTGGGATATTTACTATAGATTAGTTTCTTAATGTATGCACCTATCTGCTTACTATCCTTTACTTCAAACATCCTAAACCCTTCTCTCCTTGTTTTGATGTCCTAATTATATAACTTGGGATAATTTTTGGATAGTATTCAATTATCATACAGTTTTTGGGGTATTATTGGGGGATGGTTGGTTTTGTATAATTTTATCATACAGTTATGTTTTTGAATTTTTGTTACACATACTTTCGTTCCCCATTTGCATATTCTACATAAGCCCGCTTTTTTCTTTGTCATAACCTGCTATAGGTTTTTTACAAATTTTCGCCTTATTTATTGCAGCCTTGACAGCTTTAATTATCTTTCCACTCTGATTGTTTGTAATAATATTTATCCTACCACAATTTTTATAAAAAAACACCCCAGACCAAAGTCTGGGGTGTGAATACACATCTGTGTGAAATTATCTCTTTGTTAACGTTTTGATATCTTGAAAAGCCCTGAAATAGGAGATTTGTGTATGGCAGTGTTGCATATGTGTTGTATGCAGTTGGCTGCCCACACATTCCCAGAGCTACTCATCGTAACCATAATATAAAACTTTTATTCATATGCAATATTTTTATTAATTATGTTTTTATTATTCTACCTCAATTCTATAATACACACGTAGAACTATCTATTGTATTAATTTACACTCATATTCTTTATTCAATATTGAGTGACTCTAATACACTCACCTTAAGCAAATATCTTCAGCATAATTTTATAAATTCACTATAAATAAATATATATATATTATTCGAGATTTGAAATTTTTATTAATTCTGCTTTAACACATGGATATTTTTTATCTGCATTCTCTATTATATTCAACAATGTCTTATTTCCCTCTATTTGAAATACCCCTGCTAAACTTTCTTTCAACTGATTTGTTGCTTGACCTGAACTCACAAATGATATCTCTGCACCGTTTTGAGGATTTGCACTATTTTTGTAAAACTCACACAATGACATAAATCCACTTCCCTTAAATGCTGGTGAACTCAATTGAACTATCAGTTCATCCGGTTTTATCGTATTCATTCCTTTTTTCTTTAAAATTTCATTTACTAAATAACACATAACTTCAGGGTACACAAAATCTTCTACTTCATTATTAGTAGAGTTTTTTTGTAAATTAACATTTGCATCTCCCCAAACATTTTGTAAAATATGATGTTTTACATTTATATGCGGATATTTTTTCTTACTATTTTTTTCATATGCATCACGTCCCGCCGAATCATTATCATATATAATCTCTACTTCAGGTATATAATTGTTAATATTTTTATAATATGATTCATAAAACTCCAAATATTTTATAATATTATTTGCACCATTTACAGATATAATATTGGGAACTTTTAATCCAAAAAATCTCATGAGTCCTTCAAAATATTTTTTATCACAATTTCCTTCAACTAATACATTTTTTCTTTCCAAAATATTATATTCTGTTTTTTCAATTCCTAGATTTTCACATATTATCGCATATCCATCCTCATTAGTTATATCAATCTTTTTTGTTTCGATAACATTAATATCTCTCTTTTTTCTTACAGATGATTTAGTATGAATTATCGCATCCAACAATATAACATTTTTCATATTAAATGTATTAATAAATATTTTTGAATGCGATGTATATATGATTTGCATATCGCTTGCTTTTAAATCAAAAAATTCCTTCAATTTTTTTTGCATTCCTTCATGCAAAAATATATCTGGTTCATCAACACAAAAAATAATTGTATCTCCATTTTTCCCTCTTTGAGCAGTTTCAATTTGAAGTAAAATACTTGCTAATCTCTGTAATCCAGAACCTTTATCTTCTATTCCCAAAGAGCCCTGATCATTAATAGTCAATTCAACATCTTCTGATATTAATTCTCTAAATGAATTTGATTTCTTGGGGACAATAAATTTAACATCCCAATTATCTTTAAACATCTTAAATGTTTCCGATATACTTTCTGCAAATTCATCTAATACAAGCTGTAATCCATCAACATATTTATCATATGCCGTTTTTAATTCTTTCTTGCTTTGAGAAAATCTACTCTTAGTAAACTCACTTGTTAATATATTATCACTTATTTCATTTATCATATCAGGAATAATCATATTAGCCGCTTCAAGAAAATAAAATTTGATTTTCCCCAAAAAATCTATACACTCACCGTCTTTCATATCTGTCCAATTTCTTTCAGCATTCTTTTTCTTTTTACCCTTTACAAAAATTTTTTCTGAAGTCCAATCTTTCCAATTCTTTTCGATTTCATAAGTAATTAAACTTTTATCATCAAAAAAACGCATTGCAATCTTAGGATATATAGATGAACCACCTGTTGCACTTTTAAATACAGGCATATCAATCTGAGGTTCGTAATCATCTTGATTAAAAAATAAATTAACAGCTCTTAATACATTTGTTTTTCCTACATTGTTTTTTCCACATATGGTAACTAAATTATAATCATCATCAAAATCCAAATCTAAATCCATTAAAGATCTAAAGCGATGTATTTCTATATGAATTATTTTAATCATTTGCTACCTCCTTAATTAAATTTTGTATACCCCCATTCTCCATATCATCAATACTATAAATAGTATCCATAACTTCGAATGTCTCTCTTAAGTTACCTCTGGCACTCTTCCAGCCAATTCCATCTGTAAACCACACAAATGTAAATCCATCTATTGTATCAGCCTCCTGTGAAAGCATCTTATAACTTCGTGCAGTTTCATTAAGTTTAGAACCTCCTCCACCGTAGAAGTTTGTCTCAATAGCATAGATCATCTTGTCAGTCTTAATTACAAAATCAAACCTCTTTGCAGCTTTTCCCTGATTTGAAAGTGCCGACAAATCAATATTCCATTTAGATTCAATATCTTTTAAGTACATCTCTTTAAAGTAATTCTCATTCTTTTTAAACCCTGCTGCCACAATGTACTTCTCAACCAAATCTTCCATTTGATGACCACCACGATTCTTACGCCCATTAGAATCTAAACCAGTTTCAATACCCAATGCATAATCTACTAGATTATTTACAAGATGGTTTGCTATCATATCAAACAATCCTGTTTTTCTCATAAACACCTTGTATTGCTCTACCTCATAGTTCATAGTTTTGAAATTGTATAAAAATGCTCCATCTTCATCCTGTGCGTATATTTCGTTACCCCTGACTGCGAGTAATAATGGTATACATTTTAATGTTTCTGGATATCGTGTCACTATCTTTTCAAACTCATCTTCTATATTCTTTGAGCCAATTAATGAATTCAAAATGTTGAGTTCTACCTTGATTTCATCAACATTCTTATTTACCTTTTTAAAATCTATATAATAATCATAGCTCGAAATACTTGGTCTAAATTTACTGAGCCATTCGTCAAAATTTCTCATATATTATTGCTCCTTTATAGTAATTTCTATTTTGTCATCTAACATTTTCCAAACAGCCTTACAAGGATTGTACGAACCATCTTCTGCAATTAACCCTAATTCTTTATATAATTCAGTTACACCTGCAAGATACCCTCTATTCTTTGCAATTGTTAATTCTTTAGATCCTAAACCATTAATTATTACTGTTACTTTATGCTTATTTTCTGGTAACAAATTGTTTATAGCTTTCGGTAATCGTAATATTCTAGCACGTATATCGTTTGCAGAAATCTGTTTATCTACAATGAGTTTAACCCCCTTATTTTCTTGTTCCGTTGTACCATCTTCATTTACTAAATCGTCAGATTCATCTTTCAAGACATCCATTGCATTTTTACTAAATACAGGCGTAAATACAAACCCAATTTCATTATCAATACAACTTTCAACAAGTGTTTTCCCATCGATAAGAATTATTGGACGCGATGGGTCAGCATCAACAAATTCTTCTGTCTTCTTCGAATAATTGGCTGTTGTAATAAATATTCCCTTGCTACCAGAAGGCATCACCCCTCTAAGTGCTCTCATTTTTTCTATCGGAATTGTAGTTCCCGGTTTATTTCTCTTTGCCTGAACAAAATAATCAACCGCATCTGCTCCATCAAAGCCACCAACCCCATATCTTATTGCTGTTAAATCAATTCCCCCATCTGAAGAACGCTGTGTAACTACAACTTCGTCAAGACCAATTTTTTCAAGATACACTTTTAAAAATTCCTCAAATGCATATCCACTTTCAAAATAGCTATAAAACTGTTCCAAAAAATCATTTATCTTATCATCGGATATCTCAATGTTCTTTCTCATCTTTTGCTACCTTCTCCAATCTTCTCTTAGATATTTCCAAATATTCTTCACTTACATCTATTCCTATAAACTTTCGTCCATATCTCACTGCTTCTACGCCGGTAGTTCCTGAACCACAGAAAGGATCCAAGATGACTTGTCCCTCTTCTGTCGATGCAAGTATTATTCTTTCCAGCAGATATTCCGGCTTCTGTGTAGGATGCTTTCCTTCTGTCTTCTCGGATGGCTTTGTCAATGAGCCTGTCCACACATCCTTCATCTGCTTGCCGCCATTCATTTCTTTCATTTTCTGATAATTAAAAAAATGCCGAGACTTCTTTTCATTCTTCCTTGCCCATAAGATAGTCTCGGTGGAATGTGTGAAGCATCGACATGCTAAGTTTGGTGGTGGATTTGTTTTCTGCCATGTAATATTATTAATTATTTTGAAGCCTTCCTGCTCCAATGCCATACCAATCGAATATATATTGTGTAATGTTCCTGATATCCATATTGTGCCATTTGGCTTTAGTACTTTCTTACATAACCTAATCCACTTTCTGTTAAACTTATGTTTTTCTTCGACACTGGTTCCGCCTTCTGAAAGCTTATCCCATGAGCCTTTATTTACTGAAACCATCTTTCCACCCTGACAGGTAATTCCGTCATTACTTAAAAAATATGGCGGATCCGCAAATATCATATCTACAGATTCCGGTTTCATTTTTGTTAGAATTTTAATTGAATCACCTGCAATCAACTGTGATTCATCAGTCTCAAAGTATAATGGCACTTTTTTAGTAAATAAGTTATCCATTATCTCGACTCCTTTAATAATTGCATATAATCACTTCTTCGCCAACTCTGTTAGATGCATCTGAATTAATCATACGCTTTACGCTTACAACATCTATTTTATAGCCCTTATTACCATATAACTCATTTATCAACTCTGTATTATGATTCGTGAGCATACAGTAGCAGCCTCTGACCGTTAATTCATCATAAAGCTTTGCTAATCGCTTGTGGCTTTCTATATCAAACCCTTCTTTTGTGTAGGATTCAAAGGATGTAGGATTCAAAGGTGCATACGGACTGTCTATAAATACAAAATCACCTTTCTTTGCATTCTTACATGCCTGTTCAAAATCGCCATCTATAATAGTTGCTCCCCTAAGATACTCGGATGTAGCCATAATAACATCTTCATCAACAGAAACTCTTCGACTATTATTATATGGAACATTGAACAATCCCTTGCCATTCACACGATACAATCCATTAAAACAATGCTTATTTATAAATACAAATAACGCTGCCAACTCTACATCATATTCAGACCGCATAAGCTTGTCATTATAATGTTCTCTGATAGAATAATAATACTTTTTCCCATCTTCCCACATATCATCATCCAGCCTATTGACCTCTTTTAGAAAAGCATCAGGTTCATTACATATCGTTCTGTATGTGTTAATCAAAGCTTTATTTATATCGTTAATCAGAGCATTCGCGGGCAGCAGATCAAATATTACAGCACCACCACCTACAAACGGCTCATAGTAATCATTATATTTTTCAGGCATTCTTTCTCTTATCTGCGAAATAAGCTGACGTTTTCCTCCAGCCCACTTCACAAATGGAGCGACACTTGAATTATTCATTTTGATTCCTCTTCTCTAGTCACTAAGTGATAAAATCCAATAAATTTATTATACTTGCTAACATAGAAAATAACAATTAAAACTTTCACTCTAGATATGAATCCCATATACTTACATTACTTCTCAAAGACAAATATATATTCATGTGCCAGAAGCAAAAAACTATTATTCTGTTTTTCCCAGTAACCAGTAGATTTACAATTATACTGCTCTTTTATAATTATTTCTTTGTTGGTAAATCCAGCACGCAAAAAGCACTCCATCATACGAAACCCTAACGGAATAACTTTTCCACATTTTCTTATATCACCAATCATAACAGCACACATTTTCCCCTTTTTTAACACACGATATGCTTCATATGCCACTTTATCCATTGCATCTATGAATGGCTTTACTCCCAGCATGGAAATATCCCCTTCTATGCCTTCGCTGTACTTTATGATATCAGCATATGGTGGGTGAGTGCAGATAAAATCTATATGAGCATCTTTGATAAAATGCAATTCTGCTGCATTTCCCTCTCGTATATATATTTTTGAACTTGTATCACATTGGAATTGTAAATTTGTTTCTGAAATTGAAACTGACTGCGGATTAATATCTATACCTACCGCATTACGACCTAGTAGTTTTGCCTCAACCAGTGTGGTTCCACTACCCATGAATTGATCTAAAATCCAGTCACCTGGTTTAGAATATCGAAGTATCAGATTTCTTGGTACATATGGTGACCAATTTCCCCGATACTTTCCTGAATGCGTTGCCCAACTTCCTCTGTCCGGAAACGACCAGACTGTTGTTGGTTCAAGCTTGAAATTATTTGGTTGTAAACTTATAAGTCATGCCCCCTTCTTCTTGATTTGAATATATCTTAATGTCTCTTGCATTGATGACATACCTAATTTTACCTCTGGTTAGTTAAAAAAGCTATCTCTTTTTCTTTCATAATTTACTAATCCATTTGATAGCACAGCAGTTCTTGCTCAACTATTCATAATTAGACAGAATATCTATCACTTTTGATTTCTCTACATCATGTCCTCCAGCAGCAACCCTTGATTTTATTCTTGCTATATTGATTTGAGGATCTATTGTAAGAACAAATACACACTTAATAAAGTATCATTCTTTCTTAGCTTTTCTTAATATTTCCAGCTTCCATATTATTCATTCCAGTAGATGCAACTATATCATCAGCATTAGTGTATTTGCCAACCTTTTCAAAAAGGTTGTTATTGTGCTCTTTCCTGATCCATTAGGTCCTGCTAAGGCAAGTACCATTGGCTTTCTATTCTGCATATTTTCTATCTCCATTTGCATATTCGATATATGCAGCCTTCTTTTCTTTGTCATAACCTGCTATCGGTTTTTTACAAATTTTAGCCTTGTTTATCACTGCCTTAACTGCTTCAACTGCCCTTCTATCCATCTCACTATCAGATACGCTAAGTTTTTCTTTCTAAAATAGTTATTGTATAATATATTATATAGTTAAAACAACAATAATCTTCTTTATTTATTCTACCACAGTTCTCACAAAAAAACACCCCAGAACAAATTCCTGAGGTGTAATATACTTTTCTGAAACAATGTAAAACGTTCTGAGTTGTAAAATCCTATCTCTTAGTTAACGTTTTGATATCCTGAAAAGCCCATAAATAGAGGATTTGTGTATAGCAGTGTTACATATGTGTTGTATGCGATTGACTGCCCACACATTCCCAGAGCTACTCATTACTTTATTAAAGAAAGGACTATCATTATGAAAAAACACTTTGCATACTACAACCAATAAAAGAACAGAATTGACATTGCCTTTGACGACAATGTGCTTCTGTTTATCTCTTGTGCTGAAGCAGAAAAAAATCTCCATACTACACCTAACTCTCAAAGGCTTATTGATAATCTTGCAATTGATGAGCCACTCAAATATGTTGCATTAGCTCTTGGTTATGATTTGCAGGATTGGGCTGATGCTATGGATGAGGATTGGAATTAATATTCCCCTTAATTCATAGCATCTATAACTGTTTAATTCATCAATATTAGTTTTAAAACCATATTCAAAAATACCAAATATATACTCACGAGTAAGACCTTATTATCCAACTGATTATATTTTTGAAATTTTATCTGCACACCATTTACATTTTTTTAGAAACCATGTTATCATATGCATATATATTGGTTGAAACAGTTTCCTTGCTTTCATTCCTCTGCGGCATTACTCCTGACATAATTAACTTCACCTTGATGAATATACAAATTTATTTAGCAATGAAGGGAGTTTACAATATGAGAGTAAATAATTTAGACGTGGTGATAACGTGCATTTGTGGGGTGGTTTAGTCTAGCCACAAAGGTTATAGCATGGAATCTGATTCACATAAATGCACAGAGGGTTCGAATCCCTCTCACCTCATTTTAAAGAGCTGTCAACAACAGCTCTTTTTTCATCTATCACCTATCTACAAAGCATACAATTGAGACTTATCAGTAATCTTACTTTTGATGATCACTAATATAGTATTTCATTATTATATATGTAATTCTGATTTCAATTGATTAGCAAATTTTTTTATTTCTTCATCATCCGTATCTCCTATATTATTTATTATATCAATTGCATTTTTACATTTATGTTTTTTTATAAAATTACATATACTATTTTTTCCTGGATATATAATAACTTTTTCATTTCTTTTAGCTGTATAAACACATAAATTTTGCAATTCAGTTGCACATTCATCAAACTGACATACCTTCAGCTGCTCTATCAATATTTGTTTATCAGAATATACATCATCCCAAAACAGATAACCTTTCATCATTAGAATTTCCATCAACTTTGGCGATATTTGCATATCTATTAATCTTTTTGACTTTTTCAAATTAAACAATGTGGAAAGTATAGAGTTCGCCATATGTTTCTCTGGCATACCCATATACTTATAAACAATCCTTTGATTATGTATTGAAAGAATAATTGTTTCACTATTATCAATTAAAAAGTAAAGTGGCATTCCTTCACAGCCAAGATTCTTTTTAACTAAATCCTTTACTTCATTATAACCTTTTTCCCCTAAGTTTCTAACTTTGATTAAATCTTCATCTGCAAGTCCTAATAACTGATCATACTTTGTTATTCCTACTCGTTTTAAACAATTGCATGTTCTTATAGATAACCCCATAGACACTAAATCATTTGAATCTGATGTTTCAACTATAAAATTATCAACATCATATTTTTCATCTAATGGCTTATCGTATTCTTTAGTTATCATTTCTGGTTTATATATTTTTATATCGTATCTATCACATATTTTGTCTAAATAAACACAAGATTTTACCTCTTTATTTATTATGCTAACCATCTCATTTAACAAATTACACTTAAGCATTTTTAAATATTCATTATTGTTATAACTTTTAGAATAACATTCAACTTTTCCGAGCAGTATCTTGGATCTTGACGGATGACTCAACATCCTTAAAGTTTTTGTCTCAATTTGCTGTATCCTATTGCTGTCTACACCATACATTGATGCAATTTCATCTCTCGAAATCTTTTTACCTGTTTCTAAGCCACTACGCTTCTTTATTATATCAGCCGATCTTTCAGTTAACGTTGGAATCACAATGTCCAACAATTCTTTGCCATTTTCAATTTCTGCTGTGCTTACAGTTATCCCTTCATATTCTGCATGTTCAAACATTTTTAGCAATATCCACTCGTATGGAGTCTGCTCACCTATCTCTATTATATCTTTATATATTCTTAGCACTTTTGTTACTTGATATTTCTTACTATTGATATCCTGTTCCGTATTTTCATTTACATTATCCATAATATATTTATTTCCTTATATCTTTCTTTATTAATATTTAATAATATCCAGCAGATATCTATTATTCCCACATTTTCCCACAATTCTCACATTTATAATTACGATGTAATTTTGAAGAAAAAAATCCCCAAAAAGCAACTGACATCCGTTTATCGCTCCATTTTGCATATCTTACTTGGTATGCCCCACAATATGGGCAGGGATTGTCTAAATATCTTACTGCCCCCGCTGTTAAATGATAATTTGTATCTTTACTACCACTATATGCTATTCTTTTTATTTCTTCTAAACTTCCACTCTCGATAAAAAATGCATTGCATTTACCACATCTTCCATACACCGAAACACTTCCAAATGCTTTATATTCCCATCCTATATTATTAAAGCATCTTCTAGCATTACAATATGGGCATGGATAATTATCAAAAAATTCTTTTTCTGTTATTGTAGCATTACTAAAACTATTCGTTAATACAGGATTTTTTATTTCTTTTAATGCATAAATCTTCTTCATCGCATTTTCATTTGCATATGCATCACGGCATAACCTTTGATTCACAATAAGATATATACTCGAATGTTTTTCTCCTGTATTTTTACACACTGTATCAACTCGTAATAATTCTCCCTCACGAATATATCTCCCTACAAAATCAACCACATCATCTGCACCATTCCCACTATATATTCTCACACTTCCATCTGCCAAAAACCAAATTGGTCTCACATTACTATTAAAATAGCAATATGCTTCAAAATATGTAGTTTCTGGTATGTTACCTAAATACATAGTATCCTTTATATATAAATAATCAGCATATTTTGAATATGATTCTCCAAATGTTTTATCTTCAGTAATAATATTTTCTCCTTCAACTTTGAATGTATCGCTAATATACTCCTCATCCGATTCACTATATACGCTTATAACAATTCCTGCTTTTTCTGATGTATAATAATATTTGTTATATATATTCTCATTATCAAGTGAAATATCATAATATTTAGGTGCTACTGATGTATCAATATAATCAGCATCAGCAAAGTGCATATCATCAAAATCTTCAAAACACTCCGGGCAATAATAACCTTCATTTTTTATAATTGCTCTACAGTTAGGACATTTTAAAAAGTCACTTTTCTTTTCAATTCCCTTTGAAGGAATATTTTCTTCCAAATCTTCATCCAAATAATTATCAGAAGTAAATAAATTTTTTTCAATATAGGTATGTAATTTTTCTACAAAAGTATTTGTTTTTTTGACCACCATCTCTCTATCGATACAATTTGGAGCAAATGATATGCCCAAACTATAATATGTTATATAATAATGACTGCATATGTTTAAATGTTTATGTTTACTTTTGTATTCATCATTACATTTAGTAACAAAGTATATTAATCCATTTGGTATAGAATTTTCTATTTCATCCCTATCAAAACAATCTATTCTTCTCTTCATTTGATCAGTTATTTTTATATCAAGATATTCTTGTATAAACTCAATTTGTTTATCATTAAATTCATTTAGAGACGTTAAATAATAAAGGTATTTTAACAATTCCATTTTTATCATACCATATACGGCGTTTCCTAAATCAACATTTAATCCGTCAATATTCTTTGCAATATACAACAACTCCGCTATTTCATGCTTTAATTTTTTATCCATATGCACTAACTCCATTTAAATATTTTATATACTTTTTGTTTAATACACCGATTTAATCATACTCTCTAAATATTTATTTGTCCATTGAATATTAATTTCATATAACAAAAGCCGAACCCGTCAAATCTCGATGATTACTGATAAATTCGACTTTTAACTAATTTCTATTATTCATGCAATTCTATTTATCATACACCTACCACAACCTCTTCTGCTCCGCTCCAATTCTCAATATCTCCTGCAAATCCCTAGCCATAGCCTCAACATTAGCATCCATCTGTTCAACTGTTCCTGTCCTGTTACCTGCCTTAATCTCCCGCTGCATTAACTCTTTACTATAATATTCCTTAGTTTCCACATTCATATATCCATACACCGAATATGAATATCCATTGCTTTTCTCTATGAATACCGGAGCCACTTCGCCCTTAGATGTTTTCCACCTCATAAGCCTTGAAAACCAGCATAATCCTTCTTTTATCAGTTCTTTAAATGTCTCCAGCAGCTTTCCTATCTCATAAAATATTCCTCTGAATGAGTTTCCTGCTTCTATAATCTTATCTGCTTCAACATGATTAGCATATTCTTCTATTGTCGGAGCGAATAATCTGAATGATGATACAAAAGCATTGATCTTATCAAGCAATTCTACTGCTTCATTTGCTTTGTCCGTCACGCTTGCAATCTCTTGTCTTGCCGATTGAAGTTCTGAACGTTTTTCATTAAGTTCCTTAGCCTGACTACGCTCCAATTCCTTATAAAAAATTTGTGACGCAAACAACTTAGTATCCGCATCATGTACCTGTTCCTGTATCTATTCCAAATGCGCTGTTTCCTGTGCTACTTTATATTCCGCAACTGTCAGATCATGATTACGTCCTTTCGACTTTTCCTTTATTTGTTCTCCAAACCAATCATTGACCTCTTTATTGGCTACCTTCCTTAGCTCGTCCTGCAGCACTCGCTAAAGCACTTCTTTTGTAAACACTTTCCTCTTTGATACCTGCTTGCTAAGTCCCTTTTTATATCCATCTGCTACTGAAACTAACACTATATGCATATGAGGACTATCCTCGTCAAGATGAACTACTGCATTTGCTGTTTTCTTCAAGGATGAAAGAATCATTCATTGCAGAACAAAACTGAACATAATAAAATGCCTTGCACAAGACACCTGATTCCTTGTTATTAATTTGTTTCTATCTTGTTACTAATATACAAAAATTCAGAAAACAGAAAAAAAGAAAAATCCCACAAATCCAAGGAAAACCTTGAATCTGTGGGATTGATTTTTGTTCTTGAATTATCTCTTTGAGAACTGTGGTGCTCTACGAGCTGCTTTGAGACCGTATTTCTTACGTTCTTTCATTCTTGGATCTCTTGTGAGGAATCCTGCTGCCTTAAGTGTTGGTCTGAAATCAGCATCAACTTTAAGGAGTGCTCTTGAAATGCCGTGTCTGATTGCTCCGGCCTGTC
>ERZ780141.1140-NODE-1140-length-16450-cov-11.638853_pt1 | contig 16450 bp, 14 predicted proteins | sample MGYA00433080_ERZ780141 | MGnify/ENA primary metagenome ERZ780141 (study PRJEB29588, sample SAMEA2154047) | human gut metagenome | biome: human gut; feature: human-associated habitat; material: faeces | place: Denmark | collected 2008/2010 ... | reverse complement strand
CTGATTTCGGATGCCGCCCGACACCTTTGAGTATGTTGTCGAAGAGTGTTATTGTAGTGGAATCCATCATGTAAAGCAACTTCTCCCAGTCTTTAGGCTCGTGTGTCTGCCCCTTATAACACTTGGAAGGGCGGCTGTCCGCTAAAAACTTGGCATACTTCTCCAGTAGATATGCATAGACACTTGCAAAGAACTCCTGAGGACGACGTATATTGGCCTCCGCAAGCGTACTGCGACGAACCAGATAGTTCATTCCGAGGTGTCCGAGTTTGTGAGCTTCTGCTTTCATGCCTATCTCAAGTTCGCGCAGTGAATCAAAGTGTTTGAGTATGCCGAACAGCATTACTACAAGATGTTGGTAGCCGTCAAAACGCTTCACATAAGCCTCGCTTCCTTTCGTTTCGCGGCTTATTTGAAGGATCTTCTCCTTGTCGAGTAACTTTAACACTTGACTATAGACCGGCTGTCCGGTAAAATGACTATCTTTGCTCATGGTTATAATTTAAATTTTTAGCAATACAAAAATAACCAAAAGGGTTGATACCTCGTGAGAAGTGTCAACCCTAATTTATTTCGTTTGAAAAACTTTTACCGGACAGCAATACTGCGTAAACAAACTGTTTGAGTTATAGCCATTCAATGGCATGCCACAAAATATCAAATAGAGATAACTTGCTAATTATCAGCAAAAGTTTATAACAACGAAATGTCACAGACTATCATTCTATTGGTCTCAATAAACAAGCAGCTCCAACAGATTGGTCACCTCATCGATGGCTTCTCTGTTGGAGTTGACGTATGTATGCCGCGCTCAACACAGCATGCTTTGCATCCTCCCCCCCCTGCAAATCAAGGGATAAACGTCAAATCACTCTGCGCCGCTTTTCATCATCTCGAGAGCAGTAGCAAACTGGTCGGGGCAAGATGTCATCTTAGCGCCACAGCGAATGCCCTTCAATCGGGCTATCACCTCGTCTACCGGCATTCCCTTCACAAGACTGCAAATGCCTTTCAGGTTGCCATTACATCCGCCATAGAAGGTCACATCCTTCACAATGCCGTCTTCCACCTCTATATCTATCGCTTGGCTGCATGTGCCTTGCGTCATATAAGTTGTCTTCATATCTATTTGTATATTAGTAAGCAGAAAAAAGTCCGTCAACGGCAAAATCTTCGTTTTGCGCCAACGGACCCTGATATTATCGTTTTTTACAACGTAACGTCTTTAAGTTATGTCATTACTTGCATGCTGAGCATGGAGTCCAAGGCTTCAATTGCTTAAAGAAGTCGTTACCCTTGTCGTCAACCAAGATAAATGCTGGGAAGTCTTCCACAACAATCTTCCAGATTGCTTCCATACCGAGTTCTGGATATTCCACGCACTCGATGCTCTTGATGCTGCTTTGCGACAACACTGCTGCCACACCACCGATAGTGCCGAGGTAGAAACCGCCGTGCTTCTTGCAAGCTTCTGTCACAACGTCGCCACGGTTACCCTTAGCAATCATCACAAGGCTTGCGCCGTTTGCTTGGAATTCGTCAACGTATGGGTCCATACGATTGGCTGTAGTTGGGCCCATCGAGCCACATGGATATCCTTCTGGAGTCTTTGCAGGACCAGCATAAAGGATTGGGTGATTCTTGAAGTATTCTGGCATTTCCTCACCAGCATCAAGGCGTGCTTTCAGCTTAGCGTGTGCTATGTCGCGAGCCACGATGATTGTACCCTTCAAGTTAACGCGTGTACTCACTGGATACTTCGACAATTCTGCACGTACTGCATCGATACCGTTGTCAAGGTCGATTTCAATACCGCTACCGCCTTCACCTGGACGGCGCAATTCTTCTGGAATCAATTCTGATGGGTTGGCATCGAGCTTTTCAAGCCAAATACCATCCTTATTGATCTTAGCCTTAATGTTGCGGTCGGCTGAGCAGCTTACGCCCATACCGATTGGGCAGCTTGCACCGTGACGTGGCAAACGAACCACACGGATGTCGTGAGCCAAATATTTACCACCGAATTGTGCACCAAGACCAATCTTGTGTGCTTCTTCGAGGAGCTTGTTTTCGAGATCGATATCGCGGAATGCACGACCTGTTTCATCACCTGTAGTTGGCAAGTTGTCGTAATACTTAATGCTTGCAAGCTTCACAGTGAGAAGGTTCTTTTCTGCTGATGTACCACCAATCACAAATGCGATGTGATAAGGAGGACATGCTGCAGTGCCAAGGCTCTTCATCTTTTCAACGAGGAATGGCAACAATGTGCCTTCGTTTTGGATTGTAGCCTTAGTCATTGGGTAGAAATAAGTCTTGTTGGCTGAGCCACCACCCTTAGCCACCATCACAAAGCGATATTCGTCGCCTTCAGTAGCCTCGATGTCGATTTGTGCTGGCAAGTTGCAACGTGTGTTCACCTCATCATACATGTTCAATGGAGCATTTTGAGAGTAACGCAAGTTGTCTTGTGTGAATGTGTTGTATACGCCACGAGAGAGAGCTTCTTCGTCTTCGAAGTCTGTCCATACGCGTTGGCCCTTTTCACCGTGGATGATAGCAGTACCTGTATCTTGGCAGAATGGCAACACGCCCTTCGCCGCAGTCTCTGCATTGCGCAAGAATTGGAGTGCTACATACTTATCGTTTTCTGAAGATTCTGGATCGGCGAGAATCTTAGCCACTTGTTCGTTGTGCGCACGACGCAACAAAAATTCCACATCGTGAAATGCTTGTTGAGCAAGGAGAGTAAGGCCCTCTTTTTGCACTTTTAAGATGCTTTTGCCTTCAAATTCGCCTACAGAGACATAGTCCTTTGTCAGCAAATAGTATTCAGTATCATCCTTGCCCAATTGGAACATAGGAGCATACTTAAATTCAGGATTGTTTGCCATAATTAAGTTATTAGTCTTGTTATTTTTATGTTTATGATAATTGCTGTTTCATGTGTCCGTTTTCCCCAAACCGATGGCTCTTGCCTCGGCCATTTCCGTAAAACGGTTTCTTTATGCAAAAATAAAAAACTTTCCACACCTACGGAAATTTTTTCCCGCAAAAAGAGATATTACTCATTAAAATCAAATTAGGATAGGCAAAATATTACTCACCTATCCTAACCACACTTTAATCATACCATACTATTGTCTTTTTCGACAATTTTCATCCAAATAACTGATCTTTCTCTACTTGTAACATTATATACTGCTGGCTTTTGTTTGTCTACAGAATGAGCCCTTATGTGGATTTCATCTTGGTTTTCAACATTTATCTCCGACACGAACCAACATCCTATAGGCGCACACCCGAGAACTTCCCCTATTCTATCCATCGTAAATTTGTTAACCTTTATACCATTATAACTCACATACGGAGGATATGAAATCATCAATCTTCCGAAATGACTTTGAGTTTGCTCTCTACACAACAACAATACAAAAGAAAGCCCTTCTTGATATTGTCCATTTATGTAAATCTTATCGAACTTCGAAACTAATAGTGCCTCACGGTTCTCTGACATTCTCGACAAATCAAATAAACTTCTTTGAGATACACATTTATACACCATTCCATTAACCACATCCTGTACACCATCTTTACCAACTTCGATTCTACACTCTGTTGTCTTTTTTTGTCCGATAGATGTTCCCCAAGATGCAGTTGCTGTAGCACCTTGTATATAGGAATCACAAATAATGATGTAATATCTACTTTCATTTTAATTGACTAAAAATATGTTTTATCAATATTCCAACCAAATTTACGTCCCATCCATTTCCGGCACGTCGTCCAAGTTTAGTATAATTCAAAGTATCAGGGAATTTAATTTCTTTATATTCTTCAGTCATTTCAAAACCCATCAGCCTGAAGTGCTCATCTATAGATAGTTTTCTAAACATTTCTCTACCATCACACATTGGCTCTACAATTCTAACCACATTATGTTCTGGCGGAGTGACAGTCATACAAATACCATCCAGCCTAAGTTTTCTGTTGTATATATCATAACACAAAGGCTCAACCACATCAAATTTAAGCACATTATGCTTTTTTTTAATTCGTTCAATTTGTTCCTTTGAGCGATACAAATCTTCACTCGGATTCTTGTCCAAGAAATCTGCTAAACGTTTTTTTAACTCTTGCTTTGGAGGCACAATATCAAAGCCAACTGGCAATTGGCCTAATTTAGCAAAAATCCATAAACGTTCACGATTCTGCGGAACTCCATAATCTTTTGAATTTAATACACACGTCGCAGTATCATATCCTATCCTATGTAGTTCACTCAAAATTTTTTCAAACGTACTTCGTAGTTTCCCCACACGAAGACCTTTCACATTTTCCAGAAGGATATATGATGGTTTCTTTGCTTCACATATTCTAATTATGTCAGCAAACAACGTTCCTCTTGTATCCAATTCTCCCATTCTTTTGCCTGCCGTTGAAAATGGCTGACACGGAAAACCTCCTGTGAACAAATCAAATTGTGGCAACTTCGACTCTTTTATCTTTGTAATATCCCCCCAATTCTTTATTTTTGGGAAATTATATGTATATAACTCTACCGCATCTTTGTCAACTTCTGAGAAGCCAACAACTTTAAATTTTAAACCAGAATGAGCCAACCCAAAAGTTGCACCCCCATATCCAGCAAACGCCTCAAAAACTTTTAATTGTTTCATCTCTATTTTAAATGGATGGTATTTTTCACCACCCCTTTATCATTCATTAAATCCATTTTCTTTTGCCAAACGATATATTCTATAGCAACTTTCTGCTGCACCATACGAGATTTCATTCTCTCGCTCTATCGCCACGGCTAAATGATCTATTCGTTTCTTCTCCATAATTGACATACTTCTAGTTCGCTTACCCCACTGTGCCAATTTTATCCAAACACCAACGTCAATCTTTTTAACGTTATTAATAAGTTCAATTTGCTCTGGCGTAAGTTCTTCCTCTTCCTCTTTAACCAATTGTGCTTCCGGGAATTGCACATTCGCAATTTTTACTTTTATACTATTCCAAAAATCAACATTCTTTGCTACAACCGTTGGATTCCGTCCATCATTTGAAATCTGACGAATATGTTCTATCACAATATCAATGCATTCTTTTATCGGATTATCCAATTCTTTTTGCACTTCTTGTGATTGCCATATTTGTTCCAAATCAAGTCGTTTTTTTGTCTTTAGACTCACTATGGCCAAAACGTAATTATTTACTATATTTCCATAGCCCTTATTACCACTTTCTTTAAACAAACGATCTATTGAATCATATATCAATTTCTTCGCAATCAGATTATGGAAGTATTCCTTTGTGACTTCCTGATCCTTATAATCCTTTTTCCAGAAAGCTCTAAAACAAACCTCTCCACCCTTGCTTGACTCATACGGCATTTCGTCCCAAGCCATTTCAAGCTTCGCAACGTCTGTTTTATTGAATCTTTGTGATTTAGGTCTTTCTCGCTCAAACTTTTTCGCCTTGTTAGAATAAGCAGGCCCTTCATTCAGTTTATTAACTAAGAATTGACCTCTCAACCTTTCAAAATACCAAATAGTATTTGGCTTTTTTGAATTCACAGGAGTCCATTCCCTCTTTGACACATCATCCAATTCACACAAGAATTTCGAATTTGCGCTCAAATCAGAGTCATTAATTTTTGTCTGAGAATTAGCATACTCCGCAATACTTGAAACAATCTCTTGTGAAGACTCGGCATTTTTGATTTCAGAAACCTTCATAGTAACAAAGGCCTTTGTCAAATCAGCCCCAGATTTACTATTTTTGTAAGCATTATAAATGGTACACGTCGTTTGACCGCCATTTACTATATGCCAATTCCTCAGATTTGTTATGTATTTTCTCCCATCTTCCCCTTCTACCAAATCCACTTTAGATGCAGTACTGGAAATACCATTATTGTATGAGAAAAACATTTCTGGTCGTTTTTTCAAAGTCTCTTCTATTCCCTTATTAACTTTTATTTTCCCCAAAAAGTTTCTAACATTTTGGTCAATAAGTTTCGTCTTATACTGACTATATATTTTTGCTAATGTAATTGCAGGCAAAATAGCCAAATAAGAATTAACCATAGGGTTTTCATCCTGCATTTTAATACATTCAATTTGCGGTTGGTACACATTCGCAAAATCTATATCTATTTCAGACAATTGCTGTCCCGCCAACTCCTTTCGACGAACATAATCAATATCCCAAACATAGTACTCACAAATTATTGATTCGTCATCTCCAAAAGGGACATCATCAATCGAATACTCTTGCTTCAACACACCGTTTGACAAAACAAAATATCGAATCGATTCTAGTTTTTTCCCTCGATATTCCGAGGCAATCATTCTTGAAACTTCTGCAATATCTGGATCTGATTCGGAATAAATCTTTTCAATATCCCCTGTTATTGAAAGTTTCAAAAATTTCGTCAACTTATTTATGCATGTCTCAATTCTGTTAGCGGTGAGCTCAGTCATACTTTTGTCTAAATACACCGTTCCAAACAAATCCAAGCAGCCTGTAGATTCAGAATAATCAAATGCATTAATCTTGTATTTTCCATATTTTGCCGACGATTCTGATGTTTCACAAAAACATAATTCTGGGCTATTTGTCATATCATCTTCTTTGATATATTCCAGTATAGCAGAAGTTAATTCATCCTCAATCGACGTCCCATTGATTTCTGCCTCATACTGCACCTGAGACATAAAATCCTCTGAAAATTGTTGTAAATCTAGTTCCATATTTATATTTTTTAATATTCTTCTATTAGTTTACAGACCTCGGAAAGCTTCATTTTATACACAGAAGCAATCTTTGAAAGAGTTTCTATTGTTGGCATTTTCTTGCCATTTTCCAAATAATTATAGTACCTCAAACTTACGCCTGCATAATCTGCGATTTCAGATTGCGTAAGAGCCAAATCTTCATTAGTTTTACGTAAATCACGCAAGACCATACCAATCTTCTTTTTAAGTTCCATAACACTTTTTTATTTTTCTATCGCAAAAGTAGTTACCATAGTTTGTATTTATAGAGCACTATGGTGCGCTTTAAAACTACACAACATCTATCCATCTGATTTACAACATACAACAAAACACCCATTTATGCACTATGATGCACAAATGGGTGTTTTTTTACAACTAGAATATTATATATTATTCGGCGACGGCAGATGCGAGGGCGCGCCAAAGATTATCGTCGGGCAGCGGCGCTGTGATGTCGATTTGCTCTCCACTCACTGGGTGAACAAATTGTATGCGATGGCTCTGAAGCGATATGCCGCCATCTGGATTGCTGCGCTTAGCGCCATACTTCAAGTCGCCCTTTATCGGACACCCGATTGCCGACAGCTGCACTCTTATCTGGTGCTTGCGGCCAGTGAGTAGGTTTATCTCCAGCAGGTGATAATTGTCGCTGTGCGCCAACACGCGATATTTCAGCACGGCTTTGCTGCTATCGGGTTTGGCGGTATCCCACGCACGCGACTTATTGTTGCGCTCGGTGGTAGTGATATGGTGCGTGAGCGTGTCCTCCTCCTTTGGCGGGCAATTCTTAGTTATCGCCCAATAGGTCTTCTTCACCTTGCCCTCGCGAAACAATTCGTTCATCCGCGACAATCCTTTGCTGGTCTTGGCAAATACCACAAGACCACTCACCGGACGGTCGATGCGATGCGTCACACCACAAAACACGTTGCCTGGCTTATTATATTTCTCCTTAAGCCATCGCTTGAGCGTTTCCACAAGTGGCTCGTCGCCGGTCTTGTCGCCTTGCACGATTTCGCCAACGGCCTTATTCACTATTATTATATGATTATCTTCGTAAACTACCTCCATAATCTTATGAACATAAAAAAATTTCTCTTTCACAAAATTACAACCTTTAGCGCTTAAAATCAAAAATCGCCCCCTTTTCAACCCCAAAATCGCCCGAATTTGACAAAAAATCAAAAAAATTATGTTGTAAAACATATTTTTTACAGAAAAAGTTTGCAGAATCAAAAATTGTTCGTACCTTTGCATTCGCAATCGCGGGATAGAGCAGTGGTAGCTCGTCAGGCTCATAACCTGAAGGTCGGTGGTTCGACTCCATCTCCCGCCACTACGAGGAAGTTCAGTTTTTGAACTTCCTCTTTTTTATTTTCACACTTTCCGTTCTGCAAAAATTTTCATAACTTCGCTTCAAAATATTTCATTTACTGAATCACAATGAACGCATCAACTCTTTACTTCGCAACTTTTGCGGCTACCGCAATTGCATTCATCGCATCTCGCTCCGCCTATTATTATCTAAAAGCCGCACGACAATTAGTGTATGAAACACACCAAAAATTCGAGTCATTCATTCTGCTCTTAGCCACAATATCCATGTCATGGACATTCCTTGAAGTTTTTGCCGATGGATTTAACGCCAACCTTGGCTGGTGGGCCCTATGCTTCCTATTAGGAGCAATCGCAACCGGCATATTAAAAGGGGCCACCGATTCGGCGTGCAAACGCATTTGGCCGTCCAACACATCCGACTCCATCACCATAGTGAAGACTTCCAAAGCACTCCTAACCACAGTCTACTCAGCCCTAATAATTATAGACGTAGCATTTGCAATATTCTTCGCCGTGGCACTATTCCGCAGCAACGATGGCATAGGATACTCCATCCTATCCTTTATGCTTACCATATTATTTCTATTTGGCGCATACAATTCATTCCGTCAGATACGACAATCATAAGTGGCGACCAATTTCACAACCGACAGAAGGTGCGTCATGCCCTTCTATCGGCTAAGTATTTGTGCATTTGGATAATTTTGAGTAATTTCGCACCATAATTTGAAAACTGCTTTTATATTATGGTGTCAAAAACAAGAGAAAGACTCATTGAAGTTGCCCGCCAACTGTTTGCTCACAAAGGCGTGGAGAACACAACTATGAACGACATCGCATCGGCTTCAGAAAAAGGCCGCCGCACCATCTACACCTATTTTAAAAGCAAACGCGACATCTATAATGCTGTGGTGAAAAACGAGAGCGAGCTAATCGTGGAGCGCCTCAGCACAATTCCTCAACAGACACTATCGCCCGAAGAAAAACTCATGAATTTTATATTCGTGCGTTTTGAGGCCATCAAAGAACTGGTGACTCGCAACGGATCGCTCCGCGCGGGTTTCTTCCGCGATGTGCGTAAGGTGGAGCGCGCCCGCCGCGGCACCCTCAACCAAGAATGCGCCATTCTGAAAGAAATTCTCAACGAAGGCGTTGAGCAAGGCGCTTTCTACATCAAGCATATCGACAAAACCGCCAAGGTGATGCTGCTCTGCCTTCAAGGAATGGACGTGCCCTATGTGCGCGACAGTTTCTCAGAGATGGATATCGAGAACAACAAGTTCCGCGAATACATTCAAGACTTTATCCTGTATGGCATCTCTGCCAAGTCGCCCGCCTCGCACGGCATCGACAACAAATAGGCACGGCATGCTTACACACCAACAAATAAAATATTAAACACTATCTTATAAATTAAAAACAGACAAGATGAAATTATTAGAAGGAAAAGTTGCACTTATCACAGGTGCTGCCCGCGGTATCGGCAAGGCTATCGCAATGAAATTTGCTGCCGAAGGTGCCGACATTGCATTTACTGACCTCGTAATCGACGAAAATGGCAAAGCCACCGAAGCAGAAATCGCTGCTCTTGGCGTAAAGGCAAAGGGTTACGCTTCAAACGCTGCAAATTTCGACGAAACTCACACCGTAGTTGAACAAATAAAGGCTGACTTCGGCCGCATCGACATCCTCGTTAACAACGCAGGTATCACTAAGGACGGCCTTATGATGAGAATGACCGAAGCTCAATGGGACGCTGTTATCGCAGTTAACCTCAAGTCGGCTTTCAACTTCATCCACGCTTCTCTCCCTATCATGATGCGCCAACGCTCTGGCTCTATCATCAACATGGCTTCTGTAGTGGGTGTTCACGGCAACGCTGGCCAAGCCAACTACGCTTCTTCAAAGGCTGGCCTTATCGCTTTGGCTAAGAGTATCGCTCAAGAAGTTGGTTCACGCGGCATCCGCGCCAACGCTATCGCTCCTGGCTTCATCGAAACTGCCATGACTGCCGCCCTTCCTGAAGAAGTGCGCAAAGAATGGTGCCAAAAAATTCCATTGCGTCGCGGAGGTCAAGTGGAAGATATCGCAAACGTTGCTACTTTCTTGGCAAGCGATATGTCTTCTTACGTTTCTGGACAAGTTATCCAAGTGGATGGCGGTATGAACATGTAATACCGGCATTGCCACATATTTCAATCACAAGCGGTGTGTTATCAATCTCGATAGCACACCGCTTTTTTCGCTATTTATTCAGATTCGGGGTTATTCATCATCGTCTGCAATCTCGGTCTGGCGCATCTCGGCATATTCGCCCCACTCTGGATCTTCCTCGGCATGAAATGTCAAATCTATCATGTCGAACTCTGCCATCGCCTCGTTGAACTTCTTATTGAATATATGTAGACTCATAGTGTAGAACACCCAGTTTCGCTCGCCAGCACCAGTATAAATGCCCGTAAGCACCGCCGCAGGGTCTTTCTTTAGCGTATCCTTCAGCGAATCGGTCACCTGCTCCATAATCTCCGATGTGGCCAAGTCGGGCATACCGCTATCGCCATATCGCCAAGTCACCTCCACGCGATAGACATACTTGCCCGTAGCTATCACGTTGTCCATATCGCGACGCCCTGTCACTATCACCAGTTCGCCATTTTCACTCTCCGCCGGTGCCGACCACCATTCGTCGCTTATCTTCAGTTTTGCCATATAATTTTACAAGTTTTTATTTCAAACCTAAAATTAGGCATTTTTTCCCATTTATCAAAATCGGTTGCAAAACGCCAATTCCTTTTTACGCGCCTCATATATGCATCGACTACGACACAGTGCGCATTCACATTTTTTAACTCTCTTGACAAATCTCCTTCCCCTACATTTCAGCAGAATTGATTAATTTTACATGCGGAAAAACGAGTATGAACCGGGCTAACGGTTGCCAACTTTGCCTACAAGCCCACAAAATCTATTAATCAAAAAAAAATCAAAACATGGAAATGATTACAATCTGCATCATAACAGCACTGCTCATCGCAGCTCTCTTTGCACTATCAGCCACACAACGCCAACGCGCTAAGGCCGAAAACCAACTCAACGAAGCAAGAATAGAGAACGCAAAACTCCATGCGCAACTCTCTGTGGCAGCAAAGCTACAGGAGGCTTCAGAAAAGAGAATTGCCGAACTCAACGAACAATCCAAAGAAACATTCAAGAACATCGCCAACGACCTATTGAAGAAAAACACTCAAGAATTAAAGGCCACCAACGACATTCGTATGGAGGAAATCCTACGCCCTTTCAACGACAACATCACCAACATCCGCAATTCCATCAAGAATTACTACGAGAACGGATTAAAGGAGACGTCTTCGCTGAAAACCACAATCGAAGAACTCAGCAAACTCAACAGCCAACTTGGCAAGGAAGCCAGCCAGTTGAGCACTGCCCTACGCGGCAATCAGAAAAACACGCAGGGTCCTTGGGGCGAAATGATCCTGAAACAAATTCTCGAAAACTCCGGCCTGATTGAGGGCACCAATTTCGCGCTGCAAGCCACACACAATGCCGACGGCACCAAGATAGACGAGCGTTTCCGCCCCGACGCTCTCCTCTACATCCCTGAGCACAAAGTGCTGGTGATTGACTCTAAGGTCAACATCACCGCGTTCACCGAATATGCCAACGCCGATAACGACGACGACCGCAAACGCCTGCTCACCGCCCATGTCAAGGCCGTGGAAACGCAAATCAACAACCTCAGCGACAAGGGCTACCAAAAGGCGGTGAAAAACTCTGCCGACTTCGTGATAATGTTTATGCCTAACGAGGCTGCCTACCTCGCCGCAATGCACGGCGACAGCGACCTATGGATGAAAGCTTACAACAAGCATGTGCTTCTCGTTAGCCCTACTCACCTTATCTCGGTGGTGAAGATGATAGAGCAACTATGGAACAACGACAAGCAGAACAAAAACGCCATTAAAATCGCTGAGGAATCGGGCAAACTCATCGACAAACTCGCTGGCTTCGTAAAAGACCTCGAGGACGTGGGAAACAGCATGCAGAGAGCCAACAAGTCATACGACGAGGCTATGAAAAAACTCCGCGATGGCAACGGCAACATTCTGCGACGAGCCGACAACATCAGAGAACTTGGCGCCAAAGCCACAAAATCGTTGCCGATTTAAACCCAGAAAATAATAACGAAACAACCGGATTCAATGCCACAAAACCAAGAAATCACCACATCAAACCATAACATAAACGCACGTTTTCTTGATAAAGCGTGCGTTTATTTCAATAAATTTTCACCTCCTCACATCACTCGCATTTAACAATTCGCGCCACCATCCACGAAATGTTAAATCCTCACCGCTCCGACGCCCCAAAATCGCTGAATGGTGCACTTGAGGCAATGATTTAACACATTATATTAATTTTGCTTTATTTGTTAATTATTGTCCATTAACTACCTATTATTAAATCTTTCTTTTTCAATCATTTACACTTATTTAAGATTCAACAAATTTGCACAAATAAAATATATTCACTACCTTTGCACCCGTAATCAAAATCAGCCAGCGTTTTTTACGCTTAGATTTACATCTGCGCTGGCTACGCCGAAAATCGGCAAGACGGTTTGTCCCGACGTGCTTTCGCGGCAAGCAGTCTGAAGTTGAACGAAAAATAGAACGAATGAGAAAAGCGTTATTAGCATTTGCTACTCTTGCTATTTTGCTTGTATTCTCTTCTGCCTACAGCACCAAGACCATCGACAGCCGTGTTGGCTATTTGGCTCCTGTGTTCTCTGTAAGCAACAACGACACCACAATGTCGTTGCAACAAATGAAGGGAAAGTATGTGTTACTGACATTTTGGTCATCGGCCGACGCCGATTCGCGCATCAGCAACATCCACTACAACCGCATCGCAAGCACAAACAGCAAAGTGCAACACTTAGCGGTGAATTACGACCGCAGCGCAAACGTTTTCAACGAGGTGGCAAAGTTAGACAATCTCGCACTTGGAACCCAGTTCCACGACAACGAAGGCTCTAAATCCACTATTCACGAAAACTACCGCATCGGCAAAAAGGGATTCCGCACATTGCTAATCAACCCCGAGGGCGAGATTATCAGCGAAAATCCTACCGACATCGAGATTGCGCAGTTAAATTGACAACATGGACAGGCCATTCTGTCCGAGTCTTATACGAAGAAACCGCAGCACTTCATCGAGAGGCTGCGGTTTCTTTTATTTTGTTCGCTTCTACTGTCTTAGTCAAACACTCCCACAATCGATTCTTCTGCCTCAAGAGGCTCTTCGGCTTGGTCGATTGGCACTCCGCCGAGATATTCCTTCTGACATAGATTGAGGTCGGCAGGGAACTCAAATTTCTTGTCTTGCGAATAAGGCAGCGACTTATCGGCAAACACGCTACGCATATAGTATCCGAAGATTGGCAACGCCATCGAAGCACCCTGACCGCTTGCCATATTATTAAAGTGGATATAGCGCTCTTCACCGCCTACCCACACGCCAGTAACGAGGTCTGGGGTGAAGCCCATAAACCAACCGTCGGCATTGTAGTTGGTAGTACCAGTCTTGCCGCCCAACTGAGCTGTGAGATTGAATGGAGCACGACGCAAACGAGCACCAGTACCCGAATCCACCACATTGAGCAATATCGAGAGAATCTTATAATACCCCTGTTCGCTTATCACCTCGGTGAACTTTGGCGTAAATTCCGAAATCACATTTCCCTGATTGTCGGTGATTCGTGTCACATATATAGGATCTACGCGCATACCCTTGTTGGCAAAAGCCGTGTAGGCTGCCACCATTTCCTTAACAGACACGTCGCAAGGACCGAGACACAACGATGGCACAGCATCAAGATGGTTGGTGATACCAAACGAATGCATCTTGCGCACCAATTGCTGTGGCGACATACGGTCAGCCGTAATCAGTCGGGCCGAAATCCAGTTGTTTGAGTTTGTAAGAGCCCAACGGAGCGTCACCATCTCACCGATGCATGAGTGTCCGCTGTTGCGTGGTTGCCATACGCCACCAGGCACCTCAATAGTTGGCTGAGTATTCATAAATTCATCACATGGCGTGTAGTCTTCCTCCATAGCAAGCGTATAGAGGAAAGGCTTACATACCGAACCAATCTGTCGGCGGCCACGTCCTGCCATATCATATTGGAAAAATCTGAAATCAGGACCTCCCACATAAGCCTTCACATAACCTGTGGCAGGATCCATTGACATCATACCGGTGCGCAAATACGACTTCACATATAATATAGAATCAAGCGGAGTCATCATAGTGTCGATGCCGCCATCGTATGAGAATACGCGCATATCGGTCTTGGTATTGAAGTTTTGCTTAATCTCCTCTTCGTTGAGCCCAGCAATCCTAAGCACACGGTAGCGCTCGCTCTGCCTCATAGCATTGTTTATCAGTTGCGCCTTCAGCTTGCGAGGCAACTCCTCCACATTATTACTATATGGGTTGTGCATACCGCCACGTTCCTTCACAAAGCGCTTTTGTAAATCCTTGCCAAGATGGTCGAGCACAGCCTTCTCGGCATAGCGTTGCATGCGAGAATCTATGGTGGTGTAGATTTTCAGGCCATCAGTATAGATATTATACTTCTGCCCGTCTGGCTTGCGGTTTTTCTCACACCAGCCATAGAGAGGATTGGTTTCCCAAGCAATCGAGTCATCGACGTATGCCTGATAGTTCCACGATGGGTAATCGTCCAGTCGCGGCTCTTTGGCAGTCATGATGCGACGCAGTTCCTCACGGAAATATGGCGCAATACCATCTTTATGGTCAACCTTATGGAAATTAAGCACCAATGGTTTCTGCTTCAACGCCTCGGCTTCTTCCTCGGTAATGTAATCAGCCTTTTCCATCTGCTCAAACACCACATTGCGGCGACTCATACAGCGCTCTGGATTGCGCACAGGATTGAAATACGACGGATTCTTAAGCATACCCACCAGCGTTGCCGACTCCTCTATCGTGAGGTCTTTAGGCTCCTTGCCGAAATAGACATACGCTGCCGACTTGATGCCAACAGCATTATATAGGAAGTCAAACTGGTTGAAATACATCTTAATGATTTCATCCTTGGTGTAGAATCTCTCAAGCTTTAGAGCAATCACCCACTCCACCGGCTTCTGAATGGCACGAGCTATAATATTGCTCGACTGTGGCGAATAAAGCAACTTGGCAAGCTGCTGTGTGATGGTGCTACCGCCACCAGCATTCTTGCGTTGCAATATACCACGCATCACCAGCGCACGCAGCATGGCACGAGCATCAATGCCCGAGTGACTATCGAAGCGCACATCCTCGGTGGCTATCAACGCCTGCGTGAGATATGGCGACATATCATCGAAGTCAACATACACACGGTTGCCCTTACTCTGATAAAATCTACCCATCTCCACACCGTCGCTGGTGTAGATCATCGATGCAAAACGGTCCGACGGATTCTTCAATTCTTCAATAGGAGGCATGTAACCCACTATACCATTATACAGCAGGAAAAACATCACGATGCAAAATGCAACAAACCCACCAAAGCACATCCACATCCATTTCACTATCTTATTCGACAGCGCATTGTTAATGCTCGGACGCGCCTGTTCCAATAATTTATTCGCCATATTTCTCAATATTCGTCTTTTTATGATATGTAATCTTTTTTTACAAAAACCCAAGGCCCTGCCAAAACATGCATTCATTACGGGCACAATACTATTAAAATGCAAATATAATAAAAATGGCTATCAATTCCCCCACTTACTGCCATTAAAAAATTATCTTTAAACCCAATTCCATTTTTTTCATATTGCGGAGCACATCATCAAAAAAAATGGCTATCTTTGTAGTGATATGACAACATCAATTGCGCATAGTATTTATATGCAACCGGCATCGCAATTTCCACAATGCGGAAGGCAATCGTCGGGGCATATACATTTTTTGCGTCTTTGTGCACGGGCCAACTGCCGCCAATCAAATCCTCACGACTTGATGTGGATATGATTGGCTATTTTTTTGTCCTTACGGCAAGGCGCACGGTTGCTTATGCCATATCAAAATAGAGATGAGAACAACAAACAACAATTATTACATTTTATTTATATGAGCAACAAAAGTTTGGTTTCTATTAGCGATCTCACAAAAGAGGAAATCTTAGAATTGATTGAGAAAGCAAGCCACTTCGAAGAAAATCCCAACCGCAGAATCCTTGAAGGGAAAGTGGTTGCCACCCTTTTCTTCGAACCATCCACACGCACACGTCT
>ERZ780141.1134-NODE-1134-length-16514-cov-2.784738_pt1 | contig 16514 bp, 14 predicted proteins | sample MGYA00433080_ERZ780141 | MGnify/ENA primary metagenome ERZ780141 (study PRJEB29588, sample SAMEA2154047) | human gut metagenome | biome: human gut; feature: human-associated habitat; material: faeces | place: Denmark | collected 2008/2010 ... | reverse complement strand
TATAAATTTAAAGTTTTTCTATTATGAACAAAAAATTTTTAAGTGCAATCCTGTTTGGAGCCCTTATGGTCACTTCAACAGGAACATTTGTATCTTGTAAGGATTACGATGACGACATCGACCGCTTGGATCAAGAAATATCCAATGTGAAAGATGCAATCAAGGCCCTTGAAGACAAAGTAGGCTCAGGCAAATATGTCGAAAGCTGTACTCCGTTCACTGATGGTAATGGTGGTTATGAAATCAAATTCAGTGATGGAGAGACCATTAAATTATACAATGGTGCAAAAGGAGAACAAGGTGAACCGGGCAAACCAGGTACTCCGGGTACTCCAGGTACTTCTGCTGATGATTATGTAGTATCAGTAGAAGAAGGTGAATCAGCTTATGAATTAGTTATTACTTATGCTGATGGCACTAAAAAGACTATCAGTATGCCTAAAGCTACTTCTGTAGTTAGCGGAGTTAAGTTTATCCCTACTTTCCTTTCTGAAGGTGAAGCTGCCAGAATCCATTTCCCTACCATCGTTACTGATAGTGTGGCAGGTAAAACAGAGATTACAGGTGCAGATTGGGGTACAAATAACTTTAGCACATTTAAAATCGTTTACTCAGGTAAGGCAGACGTGAAGTATCAGGTAAATCCTAACAGCGTATCATTCAAGGATATGGAAGTGGTAGGATTTGTTCGTGATACTGCTGAAATATGGAACTACAATACGAATAACAAGAATTGGGAATTGTTCAACGCTGGACAAAAACTGTACACTGATGGAAAAATTACCGTTGAATCTTATAAAGAAGGACATGGTATGTTAAACTTCCGTGTAAAGGACTGGGCTTTTGCTGAACAATCTAATCTGGACGAAAGAACAGTATATTCATTGAGAATTAAGAACAATGACCAAATCGTTCATTCTGATTTTGTTCCCGCCAAGCATGAAGTAATTTTGCAGAAGAACGTACATTTGGTTAAAGTCGCTGATGCATTTGACCAAACTAACGCTCCTGCTCAGATTAAAAATGCAATTGCTCCTAACAAGGTAAATTATAGAGAATTCATCAAAGATGAATATTATCTTAACACCTTGAATCCGACCGGTACTGAAGAGGCTAAATTGAAGGCTTATCAAGCAGATAAAGCTAAGTTCGAAGCCAATGCTGAAAACCAGTTATATAAAGGAGATGCTGAATCTAAAGATGATGCAGAACGTATTGTTGTAGAATTGAACTATACAGGTGATGGACATTCAAAAAATTTGAAGGACATCGTAACTTCATTCTTTGACAAACGTATGGGTAGAGCCCAAGACGCTCAGTATCCTCTGATGGAGAATGGTTTTGATGACTATTCATTGGTGTTTGAACCGGTTGACTTCTATTATGATGGCGTTAACCAGACAAAACGTTATTTGGATGTTACCAAAGATGGTGTTGCTACAGTAAAACAAACTCCGGACCCGATTTGGGGCGCAGAAACAGATGCCAGCCACACAGCTGCTATAGACAGAACTCCTATTGTTCGTGTGAAACTGGTAGCACCGGGTGAAGACAATGGTAATGTAGTTAAAACAGCAATCATCAAGATTCACATTGTACGCAAGACAGTTGTTCCTGAAATTAATATTACAGAAACAAAAGATGTTACTCTGAAACATATCAATCAAGTTCTTGACATGGATATGGATAAGATATTCAACCATGAAGATGTACAGTTGAGTAAAGACGAATTCCGTAAGACTTATGTTTTCGTTCCTGAATTTGCAACAGCAGATGAGGCTAAACAACACGCTGTATATGCATGGGATGGAAAAGATAATAAAGACTATTCATTAGATCCGAACTTTGAAACTAAAGAATACAATCAGCTATTCGTTACAGTGAAGAATACAGCATTCTCTCGTCATGACGATCACGACGTTTACACTGTTAAGGGTACATACACGCCAAATGCTGATCATAAGGGATTACCTGACATCCATGTTACTTATACTATCAATGTGAAGTATCCGAATGTAGTTGCTCCTGAAAAGACTAAGTTGAACTGGGTAGATGATTCTTACTTCATTGCTCACGGTAGATACGATAACTTTGATGCTCCTACAACTTATGAAATGGTTGCAGTATTGAATGACGAATTCGATTTGATCAACTATAATCCTTATAAGGGTCAGACTCATGATAAGGATTGGGCTAGAGCTACCTTGTCATTCGAATTGGTTGACCAGCATAATAACGCATCTAAGATAGGTGACGGTCACGATTCCGGTATCCGTTTGTATCAAGGTGAAGACAACAAGTGGTATATCGCTTTGGAGGCAACAGACGCAGGACGTGCTTGGATCAATGCTGCTGACGCTAAGGATTTGAAGAAGATCAAAATGCGTGCTGTAGTAAGCTTCAATGAAGATGTTGACGGATTGTATGGTACTTGCAACAAGGAAGCCAATGCTCATCACAAGTATGCTAAAGAAGCTTACAATAACTTCTCTTGCAATACTATCAATATGATAAACAATACTCCTTGGGCTGAAGATAACCATACTACTAATTATACTGGTGCTCCTGCTCCTGAAAATGGACGTTCTACAGTGGTTATCGATGAATTTGAAGTTGCATTTGTAACTCCGATGGTATTCCACGCTTACGAAGCAGGTCCTTTGTATGACAAGTACCAGGAAGCTGAAAATACAGTATCATTGAAGGATGCATTCTTCTTGTCAGATTATCTGTGGTCTGAAGGTGCTCAGGCACAATTCAATAACAACCATGTTATCTATGATCACAAAGATATGGCTAAGAATAATACTTTGGTTCAGACAGGTGATCAAGCTGGTTGGTCAAAGAAACTGGTAGTTGACCATAATGTATTCAATGTTAATACAACTGTTAACTTCAAGGTTTCTAAGGCATACTTTGCTGACGGAAGTGAACTGGATGCTGAAAACATGAATAAGATCAAACTTGATAATGCTAAGCAGACTATCACATGGATCAACAATGGTGAAGATATTGCTCAACCATTTACTATTGATGTAGAAGTTTGTGTAAATCACAAGTGGGGCGGTATCTGCGACCATACTTGGAAGAATGGTCTTGGACATTCTGTTGGAACTATCCAGATCCAAGTTAAGAAGCACAATGACAAGTAATTAATACGCTCATTGTTTATAAAAAAAGAGGGGGGCAAAATGTTCCCCTCTTTTAGTTTTTATAATCGTTTATCCAATTATATTGTGTATGAAGTATATATATGCTGTCTGTTTTCTGTTATTAGTATGTGGCTGTCATAAAGAAAATGACACCCCTGTTGTTTTACCTGCACGGACACTATTGGTTTATCTGGGAGGAGATAATAATCTTGATGCAGAAACCTATGACAAACTTGTTCAAATTAAAAATGGATGGGAAGACGGGACAGATGGAAATATAATAGTGTATCAGGATACACCATTTAAGGACTCTCCACGATTGATGGAAATTGATGGAAAAAGTGAGAAAGGCTATATTACCATACATACCTATGACCAAGAAAACTCAGCCTCCCCCCAAGTGCTTAAACGAGTTATAAACGACGTAACTCGGCTTTATCCTGCTAAAAGCTACGGTCTAATCGTGTTTTCCCATGGCAGTGGCTGGCTTCCTCCACATACATTGGTTAATGGCTCTCGGTCTATCATCATCGATAATGACAATGAAATGGAAATAACAGATTTTGCCATGGCCCTCCCGGACCATTTATTTGAATTCATAATCTTTGAAGCATGTAATATGGCAGGTATTGAGGTGGCTTATGAATTAAGAAATAAAGCAGCATATATCATGGCTTCCTCTGCCCCAGTAGTATCTCCGGGATTTACTCCTATCTATGCCGGCAGTATTTCCTGTCTGCTTGAAGAAAATGCTGATTTGCAAAAATTTGCAGAAAATTATTTTCATTATTGGAATTTGATGGAAGGCGATAAACGTTCTGCTACCATTAGCATAATAAAAACTGCCGGATTATCAAATTTAGCGAATTTGATACGACAGATCAATACAGAAACATCCGGCTCTTTTCTCCCGGTCGGTAACCTTCAAAATTATGATGGAGTTTTAAAAGCCCCATTCTATTTTTTTGATTTCGCTCAATATTATCAATCATTATCAGATGAAAATACATACAATGCACTTCAAGAGTGTATCAGCCAATGTGTGGTTTACAAAAGAAATACTCCTTTTTATGCTACGGAAGAAGGAACATTCCCTATCACCGCCTTTTCAGGTATGACCACTTTTATCATGCAGAGAGAACTTAATGACTTGAATGAAGAATATACAAAACTACAATGGTATAAAGATATTAATACACATTAGATAATATGTATAACACTGACAAACAATGATATAGCAAATTCAGAAGAAGAAGTATATCTTATTGCAGAATAGATAGATTCTAAATACCTTTCAAAGTATCCTTTAAAGGACAGAATGCCAATATATATGGACAGAAACAGGCGATTATCCATTAATAAGAAACGGAAAAACTTGTCATAAGCAGAAAAAACAAATCCTTTATTTGCTTTGTTTGTCATTTACTAATATCTTTGTTTTATCATTCATTCTAGAACCGCAACAAAATATGAAATACCCTATTGGAATACAGAGTTTTGACCAAATCCGTGAAGATGGCTATGTATATGTGGATAAGACCGGTTTGATTTACAACTTGGTAACACAAGGCAAGACTTATTTCTTGAGCCGTCCACGCCGTTTTGGCAAAAGCCTGCTGGTAAGTACCCTTGCCTGTTATTTCCAGGGACGCAAAGATTTGTTTGCCGGACTGGAAATCGACGGATTGGAAAAGGACTGGTATGAGTATCCTATCTTCCGTATAGACTTTAATGGAGGACTGTATACACAACCCGGAATTCTGGAGGCTACCATTGAAGGCTATTTAGGGAACTGGGAAGATATTTATGGCAAGAATCCCAATTATACAACCATAGGAACCCGTTTCATTGAAATACTTCGCCGGGCTTATGAACAGACAGGGCGGCGTGCGGTGGTTCTGATTGATGAATATGACAAACCTATTTTGGATGTATTAGATACGGAAGCTTGTTTTTATGATGATTATGGAAAGCAAGTTCTGTTGGAGAACCATAACCGGGAAATATTGAAATCCTTTTATTCTACCTTTAAAGGAGCCGATCAATACTTGAGATTCGTATTGTTGACCGGAGTAACAAAGTTTTCCCAAGTAAGTGTTTTCAGTGGATTTAACCAGCCTAAGGATATCAGTATGGATGAACGGTACGAAGCCTTGTGCGGTATCACCCAGAATGAGCTGGAAGCATTTTTCGAAGAACCCACCATACAGTTGGCTGCTAAATATCAGTACACAGTGAAAGAAATGAAGGAACTTCTCAGACGGCAATATGACGGATATCATTTTGGAGAGAGGATGACCGACATTTACAATCCGTTCAGCATTCTTAATGCTTTTGACAGTATGGCAATTCGTGATTACTGGTTCTCTACAGGTACTCCCACCTATTTGGTTCGTCTGCTGCAACACAGCCGCGAGCAGATAAACGAACTTGCCGGACGTTATTATGTTCCCTCTTTGTTTGTGGATTATAAGGCTGATGTGGAACAGCCTCTACCCATGATTTATCAGAGCGGATATCTCACTATTAAAGAATATAATAGACGTATGGGAACTTATCTGCTCGATTTTCCCAATAATGAGGTGCGTAAAGGGTTCTTGTCCGTATTGGCAGCACATTATTTGAAACCCGGAGGTGGAGAGGTCAACAGTTGGATTATCGATGCTGTTACTTGCCTTGAGCAAGGGAACACCTCAGCTTTTTGTGATTCTCTGACCGCCTTTCTTGCAAGCATCCCGTATGACTCTCACGCTTCCTTGAAGGAATTGGATATGACTGAGAAACATTTCCAATACACTTTTTATCTGATTCTCCGTTTGATAGGAGTTTATTGCCGTGCAATCCATTGTGAGAATCGCCAGAGCTTCGGACGAGTGGACTGCATATTGGAAATGGACGAATATGTTTACATTTTCGAATTCAAGATGGACGGAACAGCAGAGGAGGCTTTACAGCAAATAGCAGAGAAAGGCTATGCCCGATCTTATTTGACCGATAACCGTAAAATAGTCTGTATCGGGGTAAATTTTTCTTCCCTTACACGTACTGTGGAAGAATGGAAGGAAATAATTTACAGGTAAGATTTAGTCATAGTCAGCCTAAAGCGTTAAACAAAAGATTGCCTTCCACTATTTTTTATGGGAATATACCGGTAAGAATGTTCATGCTGTTGCCGGCATAACACATTTAATTTTCATCTTTTTATCATTTTGTTTTTCTTTTTGCTAAGAATGAATTATTTTCGCAGCCGAACACAAGTTTAATTTCTTACCGACAATAAGCAGACATGCTTTAATCCTCGACCAATTCAACTTGTCCTCATTTTAATTTTAACGGATAAGCTGATGTTTTGTCCCTCACTATTATAAAATAAAAGAATGAAAAGATCACTGTATGTATCGCTATTGACGATCATGTACTTCTCTGCCTGCCAAGGTAGTGAGGAACTAGAGCAATCACAAGAAAAAGAGTACACGGTATCCATTATGGCAAGAATCGGGAAAACAGTTTCCGGAGCACGCTACTTGCAAGATCATGAAAATGCCATCGCTAGTTTTAGTAAAACCGATGATATAGGTGTTTTTATGGACAATGACAGCGCCGTCCGCTGGATATTCGATGGAACTTCCTGGACTACAGAAAAGAGTGTCTTTTGGAAAGATAAAAACCAGGAACATACTTTTTACGCATATTATCCCCACTCCGGTTCCAAAGCCGAAAGTAAGGAAAATATAAAAATGCCTTCTCTCGACAGCCAGAACGGGACTTGGGAAAATATTGACCAATATGACTTTCTAGTAGCATCCAGGAAGCTTTCCTACGATACCGACCTTGGCAATGTGGCCTTTTCGGGCGATTATTCATTTAAGCACGTTTTGTCACTATTAAAGATAAACATAAAGGGTGAAGGAGATATGGCACAGGCCGTTATTGACAAAATCAGACTTGAAGGAAATGGGTTGACGACCCAAGGATACTACTCCTTTGAAACGAACAGCATCACCATCAGCGAAACTCCCAAGGAAACCTTCCAGATTACTCCGTCACACACCATGAACAATCAGGATGCTTCTTTTTATTTTATCCTGAACGGGGACGAGAATGACGGAAACATTGATCCGAAAGCCGTGAAAAACCATTCTGTTAATCTCACCATTGAATATACCCGTAACAACAAATATTACATAACACGACGAGACGACCTGTCTCCGGGCTTATTGTCCGGATGTATTCATAAATACAATATTGTAGTAAAAGACGGAAATGTAATTATAACGGGAGGAAGTATTTCGGGTTGGACTCCGGGAAATGAAGAAGAGGATATAGTTATAAATGGAGAAGAAATAAACCCACAAACAAATAATATGTTATGAATTATAGATTAACCGAATTAAAGGTGCTTCTGTTTCTATTGCTGCTGTCTGCTGTTTCTTGCCAACGCCCGATGTATGATGAAGAAGACGATGAAGACGGAGTCTCGCAAACAAATCTTCCTTTAAAGATATCTGCCAGGTCTAGCGGAGAATCCCAGATTAATTATCCGGCCTATATCTATGCGTTTGCAGAGGACGGCAGCTGTTCTGCCAGTCTGAAAATGACAGATAACGCCCAGATTGAAATGAAGTTACCTCCTGCCCGATATACTATTGTTGCAATAGCCGGTTTGGGAGAGGAATATATCGTTCCGAAAGATCCTAGCCTTGATGATGTAATTGTTATGAAAGAAAATAACAGAAGCTCACGCGCGCTAATGATGGGCACTTCAACTGTGACAATTGCCAATAAGAAAAATATATCTGTTTCTGTAACCCTCTATTATGCTGTATCTTTAGTCAATATCAGTTTGGAAGATATACCGGCAAACGTTAAAAAGGTGAGTTTGCAGATTTCGCCTTTATATTCTTCCCTGTCGTTTACAAGGGAGTATTCCGGCAAAGACAAGAGTACGGAAATTATTTGTGAGTCTGAGCCGGGTGGAATTTGGAGTGCAAAGCCTTTTTATATTTTTCCGGGGAGCGGCTCTCAGACTGTTTTTTCCATAACCTTGGAAGATAATAGTCAGACAAAGACGTTTGGATACACTTTCAAAGGAAAGCCGGAAGCGAACGTACCATTGAATATCGGGGGGAGCTATTCGGGTGATGTCACGGTAGGGGGCAGTTTGATATCAGGTGAATGGAAGGCTCCGGTAGACATCAAATTCAATTTTGGCGGTGCTGATGAAGGTAATGGCGGTAGTGAGCCGCCTCCCATTAATCCGGATCTTTCCGGGCTACCCGAAATTGGTAATATCTGGAACGGAGGAATTGTAGCTGGCATAGAGAATGCAAGTTCCACAGGGGCGGATATTTTGTTGATGAGTCTGGATGAGTGGAGTGGATTCGCTTCCGATGTGCGGAATATCATACAGGAGGAGGAAGCAGACGGATGGCATCTTCCGACTGAAGAGGAGGCAAAAATATTGCATAAGACGTTCAGCGGATCATCACTGGATGAACTGAATGAAACCATAGAGGGATTAAGAAACGGAGACCCGTTATTGGATATTGAGAAACGGTATGTATATGATCATAACGGAAGCATATATGCATTCGGATTTAAAACCTCATCCAAATTTTTACAGGCAGGGAGTACGGTGAAATACAAAATACGTTTGGTATGCAGCGCTCATTATGATGCCGGATGACCCATTCATATACTAGAAAAGGGCATTCACACTTCTTGACAATATATGCTTGAGAGTGTGAATGCGTCTAATCGACTTCCATACCGGGAATCTCATTTCCATAGATAAATTCTCAATTAATTGAAAGTTAACATTCTACCACCCGGTATACATTTCCCTTGGTGGTATGTACCCGTTCGCCCAGCTGGGGCAGGATACGGCTCAGGCTGTAGGCGGTCATGCCCCTCATGACCGAAGGATGGGCAGACTTCATCCGCTCGAATAATTGGGTGGCGGAAAGGGTCAGCACTTCCTGCGGATGGTCCTCTTGGGTGGCAAAGCGGAAGCAAAGGCGGAACACCTCTTCTTCGGGTATATGTTTGTAGAACAGGGCGTTGTGCTGCTGGATAGCCTGCTCTTCTTCCTTGTTGAACCAGCTTCGTTCACCGGATAGAAGTTCTGTTTTAAGCTGGGCGTACAATTGCTTATGCTCTACGGACGTGGTGCAGTCTATGGCATGCTTCAGACTGACGCAAAGAAAGCGGCGTGAGCCGGTGCGGTCTACCAGCAAATCCTCCCGGTTGCTGGTGCCGATGAACGAGGCAATACGGGGAAGCGATGAAGCGCTGTGTTTGTAGGCCTTGCGGATATTCAGTGCGGAAGCTTGCATCAGGTTCTTCAGCAAAGGCATTTTGGACGCACCTAGTTTGTCGAATTCATCCAGGTTGATTAATCCGTAGGCAGCCAGCTTGGCTTCGGCGGATGCCGGGGAGCAGAGGTCGTAACTCTCTGTATAGTAGGCTTTCAGCGCATCGGGCATCAGCAGGCGGCAGAACGTACTTTTCCCCAATCCCTGGCGACTGCTCACCAGCAGGGGAGCCACGCTGTTGCCATACTGTCTGCCGGTGCGGTTGTGCCATTGCTCCACCATGGCTAGAAACCAGGTGTAGAACCAGTTTGCCCAGTAAGGATTGTTGGTAGGAACCGTACGAGCCAAGGCACGGATATGGTCCTTCCCGTCCCATTTGTCGTAGCATTGGAAGAGATATTCATCTATCGGATTATAATTCTTAATGTAATCAGACTCCAGAAAATTCCTGACATCCTTGATGCTTACCCGGATGTCAGCGAGCTGCACCTCCAGCGTCATGCGCTTCTGCACTCTCGGATCTACGGGCTGGAAACCATACCATCCCTTCTCCTTCGGCATGTATTCCACGAATTTCATCACCGTGTTGTATCTGAAGTTATATTTACTTTTCAGCAGCTGCATCATGCTCATGATATTCTCGCGAACGCTGTTCTTGTCAACTTTCTTTTCTTCTTCCGAAGTATCGGAACCAGACATCATCTGCTGATTATCTTCCGTGTTGAAAGCCTGGTTCTGAGGGTGCATGTTGCTGTCAATTTTCATCGCCACCGCCTTACTGTTGAAATAAGGTTTCGCATCGAGCGTCATCATAAAACTGTTGTGCATCGAAGGCTCAAAAGACAGGTTTGCGCCCGCTTCTATAGAAGGTTTCGGTCCGTCTGTGAGCACCGAAGCCTTGGCAATCGCCTGATATACAGGCAGAATCTGCTGGTAAGCGATGCGGTACAGTCGTTCGGCATCCGCCTCCTCAATAGGCAGCAAGTCATCTTCATTGCTGAATTTCACCAATACGATAACCGACTTACCATCAGCACCTTCCAGCGCAGCAAAGGTAGAAGGCAGCATGGCAACCGAGCGCTTCACGCCCTCCACGCCGTTCGCATCCGTGATGTTTCCGAATTTCAGCAGCAGGATACCGTTGCACGCCTTCATCTTCAGGTTGTTGTTTTCGTCTTTGACGAATTCAGCAGCGGGGTAGATGTGCATCCATGTTGGCATATCCTTGTAATACTCGTAGTTGTTTTCCATATAGGGCACGTGTTCGCGGAAATGGGTAACAGTATTCTTGCTGTCATCCTTAGCGATGCGCTCCAGCAACTTCTCCATCGTCTTGGTGCTGACGAGGAGCTGCTTCTTGTTGTTTGTATGAACGATTGTTACCTTCATTGAATATATTGATTAGGATGTTTGTTTGTTAACTATTAATCATAAACTGTCAACTATAAACTATAAACTCTTGTTAGCGTTGCCCAAAGTTTGGTTGGTAAATTGGGCACTCGTTTCCCGTTGTACGGGCAATGGCTGCCCGTCACTTGTTCTCCAGTAGCCCGTCACGTGTTCACCGGTAGCCCGTCACGTGTTCTCTGTGGGACCGTTTAAATGGCATGGCTGGAATATCTGGAGGGCAGAGAAAAAGATTAGCTTTTAGTGAAATCAATCTCTTCTGAGAAATGGTCGAATTCAACATCTTTATATCCGTATCTGGCGAAGAGCTGTTTGATATATGCCTGTTGTTCCGGCAGGAGTTTCAGTTGTCCCAGTTTATATCGGTAGTATTGTCCTTTGCTGCCGAGATAGTCTCTCATTTCGGCGCGCAGTGCAGGAGCGTCTTTCACTTTCATTTCGGCAAAGAGTTTGTCGAATCCCCATGCCATTTTCACGACACGCAGCGGAGCGAAGTACTTGCATTCTCCGTTTTTCAGGGCATTTGGGAAGATGGCATCCCCTCTATCAGTCTTCTCGTTTTTATAGAGACCGGATAGATAGTGGATACATTTGTTTTTCATCGGACATGGTTCGGTGAAACAGTAGGTGATGTTGCTAGGTACGTTTCCGTACTCAAAAGCCTTTTTCAGTAATTCCTTTTCATCCATGTTTCTTAAGTATTAAGAATAAAACATTCTGTTTTACTAAACGCAAAAACATCCTGTTTATTGCCTTGCAAATGCTATTATTATCACTTCATAAAGCATTTTTTTCGATGCAAGCAAGAAATCATGATACTTTTCGCTAATTTATGATACTTCGATGATACTTCTATCTGCATTTTCAGAGAAGTCTCATTTATGTTAAGGTGTTGTGTATTAAAGATATAAGTCTTATTTTATACCCAAAAATGAGACTTTGATACTTTTTTCGAGAAAAACGATTTATACGTGCGTATATTTGTTGGTTCTTTGTCGCTTGCGTACTTCTTTCTAAATATCATTATAGCCTCATCCCTTTTGTTGGAAGAATCATGTTCCGCAGATACCTTCCTTTTTACGATAGTGTCCCCTCACATAACTTTTTTCGAAACTTTTTAGCTAAAAGTTTTGTTGTTTCGAATAACATTTGTACCTTTGTAGCAACATACTCACCCCGCTTCCCTTTAGAACAGCGCGCTCAGGGTGAGTCTTTTTTTTTGTCTTTTTGCCATGTTCAGTATTTAGCTATTCGATAAATGCAGAAGAAGATAGCTCTGACATGTACAATACTGTAATCAACCATATAACAAGTGATAAGCAATGACCGGAAAGATTGGAAGAAAAAAGGTATTGAAGTTTCGCGACTTCCCAACACGCCTACATGGCGAGATATTCTTTGTAGAGAATGGGTATGATGAAAAGTTGAACCTTTCCATCATCAACCATCTCCTGGATATCAACAACTTGTTTATCAGCAAGTCAATTCATTTTAATTATTTTCCATTTCTGGGTCCTCATATCAGGAAGACAGCTCTCTACAGCTATCCTGCGATGAATAAAGAGGATTTGAACATCTCTGTTCCTTCCGATTTGCTGTTGTCGCAATTGGTAGAAGAAAAGAATAAGGAGAAATTACATCCTAGCATCTTACAGCTAGACCATGAGGAGGATGGCATATATTATGTCAATTCCTATTCTTTGTCTATAGAGGAAGATGAGGATTTTATGCCATTGATGCAGGCTGCGTATGATAAGTTGCCGGATTGCAAAGTGATGTTCAGCTCTGTTGATGATTTTCCATACAGTATATTTGATCCGACTCCGATTCCGGCAGATGAAACATTCAGCTATGATATCAGGCAGAAGATGAAGGAGGTGTACCGACAGGTGCAGGACTTGCGTCTTGGTGGGGTAAGCGATTGGGTGCTGAAGCAGTATCTCTTTCCACCCAAGAATCTGAGTAGAATGGTCATCACGGAGAATTACGATATCATACTGCCCGACTATCATGATATGACTATTAGGATGGAGCCATTGGTAAAGGCGGTGTATATTCTCTTTTTGCGTCATGAGGAGGGAATCCTTTTCAAATGCCTGTCGGATTACAGGGAAGAGCTATATGATATCTATGTGGATATTCGCAAGAAATCGAACAACAACGGGGCACATCTTTCGGAAGAGAAGATTCGCCAGAGCATTGAAGCCCTGACGAATCCGTTGTCTAATTCTATCAATGAGAAATGTGCCCGTATCCGACAAGCTTTCACTCTCCAGTTTGATGAAAGTCTAGCCGGGAGTTATTTCATTGATGGCAATCGTGGCGAACCCAAGAAGATACCATTGGATAGAAAGCTTGTGGAGTGGAAGTGAATTTTCTTAGGTATTCTTCCTGTATAACAAATAAACTCCTATGGCAACCCAAACGCTCGGTCCGAGGTTTGGGTTGCCACGCATAATGATACTGATAAAGCCAATTACTCCAATCAGAATACATGCCCATCCCCAAATCTTCAACTTAGTTCTTCTTTTCAAGCTCATTTGGCGTTTTCTTCTTGGAGCATAATACGACAATGAGACCAATCACCACATTGATGAGTGAGATACCAAAAGCCCATCCGAAACCAATCTTTCTGTTTCTTCCCAGGCAACCAACGCCGAATGCTAACGCAACGGCAATCACGAAAAAAAAGAGTCTTTCCATATTCCTATTATTTTTATTGTTATTTTGGCTGCAAAAATAATAAATGGTGGTAGATGTTACAAATGTTTAGGCTCCACAAGGCTTGTGGAGATAAGTTTTTCCCGAGTTTGTACATCTGTTTACAAAAAAAAAACTAACTTTGCCATCTCATAAAGTATTAATTTAAAAAGATTATAATTATGATGTTACCAATTATTTCAGTATTGATTGGCATAAGTTTGATGTATTACATCCGCCAGAAAAGAGCAGAAAAAGAGATGGATGAGATCGTTAGTTCTATCTCGCCATCTAATGATAGCAATGAGAATATTGGTACTAGAGACTTGTGTCTTGAGTTGCTCCGGCAGCTTAATTGTGAAGTTCGTATAGAGCATGATGACATTTACTTCACGTATCAAAATGAGAAGTTTATGATAGAGGCTTCAAACGACTCTGCCTTTATTACAATTTGGAATCTTCATTGGGATATGGTGGATTCGGAGAATATCCAAGATGTAGAGAATATGAAAAAGGCTGTTAATCGTACTAATCAATTAGTGCATAATACGGTTTTGTATATGTCGTATGAGGAAGAAAAGTCTTATTATATTCTGTCTAAGTTGCAATGTTTGCTAATGCACAATATTCCAAACACAAAAGCCTATCTTGCTGCGATTCTTAATGACTTTTTCAGAACCAAGCAATGTTACTCTCAGGTTCTTGATGACATAGGAAAAGAGGGAGCGCAGATATAAATGCTGTTGTAGCTGTTGTTATCTTGTAAAATGAAATAAACCAGTTTCGTTGTTTTATAAGTTGTGTTCCCAACAACAAGTCGGTAAAAATCGAAACAACAACGACTGGGGCGATTGCTGTATCTGTTTCAGCATTGCCCCAGCAGACTTTAATTAGATATTATTATTCGAACCATAAACAAACGTTAAAATATTTAGTTTTCTCTACTTTTCTCCTTATTTTCTTCTTTGGTCTAATTTAATTTTATTATTTTTGTAGTTAAATAACGGCAATTCTATAAAGTAAAGACCAACAGGTTTTATCTAATTCTTTAACGAACATGGAAGATTCTGCCAATCAGCCTCTTATGGCTGATGCTTCATTGTATAATGGGCAACCTACTGACACAGGTTCATCGTGTCCAAGTGCAAGACTTACCTCTTGTACGCCCTCCATCCAAAATAACAAGGATGGGGTGTCGGTAGAGAACGTGCTTGATGCAAACAAGCAATGGTTCGTGCTACGAGTTTCGTATGGGCGAATCATCAAGGCAAAAGCATTTATTGAAGCTAAAGGATTGGAATGCTATGTTCCTTTGCGATATAAAGAGGTAAGGAAGCATGGGAAGAAGAGAATCATTACAGAGCCTCTACTCTCCTCATTCCTCTTTGTTTATGCTACAGCAGAACAAGTAGAAACCTTGCTTCACGACAACAATGTTGTGGCAAATGAAAGCAGAGCCTTGCTCAGCTATTACTTTGATCACACAATTCATCGTCAAGACAATCCAGATTGCAATCCTCCACTCACCATTCGAGATAAAGCGATGAATAATTTCATCAAACTCACATCCATTAAGAATCCGCATATAATTCCTGTAACTTCTAACAACATTAAATTCAAATTAGGAGATTATGTTGTCGTGACAGAAGGTGAATTTAAAGGTGTTCATGGTAGAGTGACTCGCATTGCGGGGCAGCAACGTGTGATAGTGGAGTTGTTTGACGGCTGTCTGGTGGCAACAGCATATATACCAAAAGAGGCAATGGCGTTCAAGGATAGTCTTAATCTTTATAAATAATTCTTATATAACCATAGAAAGTTCAAATGATAAGATGAAATCTTAGTTGTGCTTTTTTATATCATTTAGAAATTAAAATGAGTAGTGAAGTTGCAAATATTAATGAGCGCAAGGTTGTTCTTCCGACATGGTTGGACACCTTAATATTTAATGATTTGTCGGCAAGCTATTGTCGACAAAATAAAGATATGGTAGTTCTTGAGTGGAATTTTGACGACATAAAAAAATATCTGGGAACGTATTTTCCAAGAAGTTATGCCGAATCTTTTTGTATATTCAGTAATTTCTTTTCAAAAGAGAAATATGTGTATGAGAATTGTCAAGAGCTATCTATTTTTGACTTTGGTTGTGGTACTGGTGGTGAACTAATAGGTTTCATTATAGCTGTTACAAAGCAGTTGCCCAACATAAAGAAAATTACGATAAGAGCATTGGATGGAAATTCGTATGCATTGAAGTGTCTTGAATGCATATTAGAAAAAACTGCCCAAGTCTTATGTTTAGATATTGAAAGCAAGTTGATACCTGTCATTATAGACGATTTCTATGACATGCAGGTTGTTGAACAGATAATTACACAGTCGTATGATTTCGTTATTTCGTTCAAAGCAATATGTGAATTTGTAACGAATCAGCAGTTTGAACAACAAAATCCTTATGAGCACATAATAAATGTATTTATGCCTAAGTTATCATCTAAAGGTGTTATTTGTTTGGCTGATGTTACTTCTTTTAATGCGGTTTCACAGGACTGGTTACCAGCAATGTTGGACAACGCATCTAAAGCCTGTAATGTAGATATTTTATATCGAAATGGAGGATTCAATGAAGATTACTATATTTCACATACGCATCACAAAAACGATATAAGTAAAATCGCATGGAGAATTTATAAAAACAATAAAATGAAACATAAATGAAAAAAGATTGGATGATTAAAGAGTCTGAACTTGATGAGGATCAGATAAAAGTGCTTATGGCAACACTTGATAAATCATGTATTGTTGCAGGATGCGCTGGTAGCGGTAAGTCTATTTTGGCACTGATTAAAGCCCAACGTATCCAAAACAATACTGCGTTAAATTAACATTTAATCGTCTGTAAATCAATAACTTATATTAAGAAATGCTTATGAAAACTTAA
>ERZ780141.1133-NODE-1133-length-16520-cov-15.430975_pt1 | contig 16520 bp, 15 predicted proteins | sample MGYA00433080_ERZ780141 | MGnify/ENA primary metagenome ERZ780141 (study PRJEB29588, sample SAMEA2154047) | human gut metagenome | biome: human gut; feature: human-associated habitat; material: faeces | place: Denmark | collected 2008/2010 ... | reverse complement strand
CCAAAGATAAAGATGCCTGCAATGCACAATTTGCGGAAATCCTGGCCGAGCAGACTGCGCTCAAAACGCAGAAGGAAGAAATCCTGCAAAGCAGCGCCGACGCAGAACGCATCTGCACCCACATGAAGCAGGCAGGGCAAGCGATAGAGAACGCCGTACAGACGATCACAGAATGGAACGAAAACGCAGTCCGTCAGATCGTAGAGCGCGTGACAGTCCTCTCTGCTGACGAGATTATGGTACAGATCAAGGGCGGTGCGGAAATCAGACAACGATTGGAGGGATGAAAATGATTTATGCAACCGGCGATCTTCACGGGAATCCACTTCGGCTCCAGCCTCAGTATTTTCCGGAGCAAGCGGAGATGACCAAAAACGATTATATGATCGTCTGTGGTGATGCAGGGCTTGTGTGGTACGGCGACAAGAGCGACGATCCGCAGCTCGGTCGGCTGGAAGCCCTGCCGTTTACGGTTTTGTTCGTGGACGGCAATCATGAAAACTTCGATGCCCTTGGTGAATATCCTGTGGAGCAATGGCGCGGCGGAATGGTGCATAAAATTCGCCCGCACGTCATTCACCTGATGTGCGGTCAAGCGTTCGAGCTGCAAGACCGCAACTTCTTCACGATGGGTGGCGCACAGAGCCATGATATCGCGGACGGGATTCTGGACATGGACAGCCCAAATTTTTACGAACGATATGACAGTCTGCGCCGCAACTGCGGACAATTCCGCAGCAACCATATTTCATGGTGGAAAGAAGAAATGCCGTCATGCGTACGCCGCCGGGAGAAATCAGCTTGACCGGCGAAACTGAGCAGTGGTTCCGCTTAAATTGAGCAGTCCCACCGCTCAGGTTGAATATGGACAGAACAAATCTGTCAAGATATCATAAATATGGTCGGAGTCATATGTCTTGCAGCCCCTTCCGCTTGCGCATCACCCAGCAGGGTATAGACCCGCAGCACCTTGCCCAAATGCTTGGAGCCTTTCGCCATGCCAACAGCCGCCCCCTGTCCTAAAGAGCCTGTGGACATCTCCACGCTGGGGGGTAGTGTTCATGTTGGGATGCCCCTGAAGATGGGCGGCTATATGGCGCAGACGCAGCAGATTTTCTTCTGAAAAGAAATCGCTCAAGGCCAGTGTGGCGTATGGGCTGGGGCAACATGCCCCTTGGAAAAACGAAACGATCCCTGTTTTCGTCTCGGGGCTGCGTGGGGTCAATTCGCAACACATTCTGATACAGATAGGTGAAATAGTCTGCAGCGGAAAGGCTGCCTCCGGGACGCCCGGATTTGGTGCTTTGTATTGATTTGAGGATGCTCTCACGCACCCGGATGGCAAACAACCGTAGGTCTGTTTTCTTCTCTGGCGTCATAGATATATGCTCTTTTTGGGGGATTTCCAAAAAACGGCTTGGCAAATTTGGCGTTATTCTACACCAGCGTAGGGATACCGTCAAGCAAGGATTTCACTTGGACAGAGAATCCTGAGGAAAAATCGATATGGACAGAAATAGGTGTGTGATCTAAAATATATATAAGACATCTTTAAGTTATTGTTTTCCTTGACAAATGCGACTCGGTTGGATAATCTTATTTTGTTCCTGCTTTTACAGGACATAAATGAAATGGAGCAAAGCTATGGATAAAGTTCAACAACGGAGAGATAGAATAGTAGAAATGCTGAAGGCTGCTCCGATGGTGACAATAGCAGAGTTGGCGAATTGTCAGCATGTCACTACGGAGACTATCCGAAAGGATCTCAGAGCGCTGGAAAAGCAAGGAGTTATCACAAAGATTCATGGGGGAGCGGCTCTGACGCAAAAACGTATTGCTCCATTTCCGTATTATATGCGAGAGAGCGTAGATCGGGAGGAAAAGACGAGGATTGCAGGCGCCGCATACGCCCTTATCAATAAAGGCGATTCATTACTAATAGAAAGCAGTACTACTACTGTCTTGCTTTGTCAGGAAATGCTGCAGCACCCAGATATTCTCCAGACACTTACAATTATTACAAATTCCCTATACGTCTCTCAAGTATTGGAGAACGGTGCTCTTTGCAAAGACCTGTTTTTCCTTGGCGGTTGGATGTTTCCTACAGAAAATGCAACTAAGGGTTCATATACGGAAAAAAGCTTATCTCTTTTTCGGGTAGATAAAGCCTTTTTAGGCGGGGCTGCTCTTGATGGTGATTTGAACATTACGGCATATTATGAAGAAGATATGTATTTTCAAAGGAAAGCTATAGAGTCCGCAAAGCAGAGCATTGTGGTTCTTAATAGCCGTAAATACCATGCTCAAGGACTATTCCATGTTTGTCCGCTCGATCAGATTGATTGTTTGATAACAGATAGCGGGCTGCCCAAGTCAGTTATAAAAGCAATTCGCGCACAGGTTGAGTGTATTGTGGTGTAGATTAAAAAAATGATGATAGCGGCGATTACCAGATAAGGTAGTCGCTGCTTTTTTGTGCAATATAACAATTAACAGGTTGCTCTGATGTTCAATTTGTCTAAATTTTGGCTAAAGCAAGAAAAATGTTTGTAAAAGCCAAATAACTGTGGTATGCTTTTGACACAGAATCGTAAAAGGAGTACAAATTGTAATTGCTAAGAGGTAGATGTATGGATTTCACACATGAGTTTTCTCTTCCTGAAGCTCAGGACGATGTCTTGTTTGCAGACATGGTGTTGCGCCTTCGCTATCCTGATAAGCCGGTTGATATAGTAATTGATACCGATGCTTTCAACGAAGTTGATGATCAGTTCGCAATTATATATGCGTTGGCTTCCTCCGATAAACTGCATTTAAAAGCAATTTTAGCAGCTCCATTTCAAAATCACAATGCTCCGTCCCCCGAAGAAGGCATGTATCGGAGTTTCGATGAGATTCAAAAAATACTACAGTTATCAGGCTACAATAATTATTCGAAACGTGTATTTCACGGGGCGACATGCTATATACCGGATGAAAATACTCCTTTGGAATCTGATGCTGTGCATGAACTCATTAGAATAGCGATGGAGCATTCACGCGAAAACCCGCTTTATGTTGTGTGCATAGCAGCTCCTACAAATGTTGCGTCAGCAATTTTAATGAAGCCAGAGATTTGTGACAGAATCGTCGTAATCTGGAGCGGAGGGGTCAGTCTCGGCTGGCCAAATTGCCAGTGCTTTAACGGAGGCCAAAGTGTTGCGGCCAGCCGTGTGCTATTGGGTGCAAATGTACCAATCGTACTTGCACCTGGGCGGGCTATGGCTGATCGGCTTCTCACCACCGGCCCAGAGCTCTCCTTTTGGCTTGATGGGAAAAATGATTTTTGTACTTATATTGTCCAGAAGGTAATACGAGAAGCTGAGACTTGTAATGCTGGTAAAGTGTGGAGCCGTCCGCTTACGGATGTAGTCCCGATTGGTTGGCTTACGGGTGGACACCGATTCATGCTTGATCGTTTTGAGCAGCGCCCTATGATAGAGTATGACCGATATTATAGTTTTGACCCGCGTCGTCCCATGATGAGATATGTTTACTATATAAAGCGCGACGAACTCCTGGAAGACCTTTTTGAAAAACTATCTAATTTGTGATTGGGGGGATAATAATGCAAAAAATCGGCAAAAGAGTAGAGCCATACTTGTATCTGATTCCGGCGTTTATTTTCATCATTGTATTCATTTATTACCCTTTTGGAAAAAACATCTGGCTTAGCTTAAACACTGTCAATAAATTTCGAGAGATCAAGCAATTTGCGGGTCTTTCAAATTATGCAAAAGTCTTGCAAGATCCAAAGTTCATAGAAGCTATTCGCAATACTTTTGTATATGTTCTTGTGACTGTGCCTGTTTCCCTCGTTATTGCGTACATTTTGGCAAGTCTCGCTCGAAAAAAGAGGACTTGCTCTCTTGCATATGAAGTAATGTTTGCAATTCCGATGGCAGTCTCAGACGCAGTTATAGCAATGATTTTTCAATTGATGTATGCTCCTTCGTTTGGAATTATCAATAAGATTACTGGGTTAAATACTAGCTGGTTGACGGATTCCAAATATGCGTTACTAAGCCTGATGATTATCCAGATCTGGCATAACATAGGCTACAATTTTATCTTCCTTTTATCAGCAATGCGGGGCATGGATGCCTCTGTCATTGAAGGCGCAAGATTAGATGGAGCAACAGGGCTAACCCTTCATCGGAAAGTATTTCTCCCAATGATTTCTCCTATGGTTTTTTTCCTGCTGGTGAAAGATATTGCTTATGGAATGACTGTATCCAGTTACACTCTAATTCTGACAGGAGGCGGACCAAATAACTGTACACAGACGATCATTACCTACATATATTCCAAGGCCATCGAGAGTACAAATTACAATTACGCATTTGCTGCGACTATGCTAGGATTCGTGATCTCTGGAGTTTTAATAAGTCTCAGCCAGATCCTTGAACGGAAGAAGGTGCAGTATAATTGAAACAGGTTTCGATTAAAGATGTTCTATTCCAGATCCTGTGTTTTGTGATTGGTCTTGTAGTGTTGATCCCGTTACTCTACTGCGTGTTGTGCTCATTTATGCAGGAAACGGAAATCATTTCGAAAGAACTACAATTTTTCCCGAAAAAATGGAGCATCGAAAACTACGTTACGGTAATCAGAAGTTCGAAGATACTCAGGTTTATGCTTAATTCCCTCGTTGTATCTCTCGTTTCAAGCATTTCAAGAGTTATTACTGCGAGTATGGCAGCTTATGCTTTTACGTTTTTTGAGTTCAAAGGAAAAAAGATCCTGTTTGCCATGGTAGTCGGGAGTATGATAATTCCTGCTGAAATGCTGATGGTTCAGAACTACTTCACAACAGCAGAGCTTAACCTAATCAACACGTACATGGGCATGTCAATAATCTTTATGGTTTCATGTGCAAACATTTTCCTGATTCGGCAGAACTTCCGTGGTTTTGCTGCGGGGGTTCGAGAAGCGGCATTAGTTGACGGTTGCGGCAACTGGAGGTTCTTTTCTCAAGTCCTCCTGCCAATTTCGAAACCCATTCTTGCAACTGTGTTTATTTCTTCGTTTGTAACAACATGGAATACATACCTTTGGCCGCTTATTGTTACGAACAAAAATGAGATGCGTACTGTTCAGGTCATTATAACAATGCTTAACAAATCGGAACTCAATACCGCATATGGCCAAGTTATGGCAGCGGCTGTATTGATACTAATACCGTCAATAATTGTATTTGCCGTGTTCCAGAGAAGAATTACCGAGGGCATGATGGCAGGCGCCGTTAAAGAATAAAACTGATCAAAAGGATCAGTTTAAAATAAAATACATAATTAGGAGGCAAAACATGAAAAAGACATTAGCGCTACTCCTCGTTCTTGCAATGGTTTTCGCTCTTGCAGCGTGTGGAAACACAAAAACAGACCTTGCAAAACCAGAACAACAGCAGGAAAAACAGAAGGAATCAACTGGAACACAGGATGTACCGGCACCTCAGGAAGTGGTTTTTTGGCATAGCTTGAGCGGCGCGGCCGGTGACGAGATCCAGGCAATCGTTGACGAATACAATGCCGGACAAGGCGCGGAAAAAGGTATCCTGGTTAATGCCGTCTATCAGGGCTATCAAGGAACAGATAAGGTCATACTGGCCTATCAGACCAATGATACTGAGAACGCGTGTGACATCAACATTGGCCTCACTTCTACGATCCCCAGCATGCTTGATCTTGACTGGACTGTTAAGGCTTCCGATCTGATGGAAAAGTACGACTCCAGCATTTCGGTTGAAGATTTTCACCCGGCCATGGCACGTTCGGTTACATATATGGATGAAATGGTTGCAATACCGTTCCTGAACTCAACCATGCTCCTATATTATAATGTGGATGCGTTGAAGGAGGCGGGCATTGAGAATCCTCCTGCAACCATGGATCAAATGATTCAAGATATCGTTGCATTGACAAAGAAAGATGCTAACGGAAACATTACGCAGTATGGTCTTGAATGCCAAGTAAAGCGTTACCATCTTGTGCAGTTTCTTGTAAGCCAAAATGAAAGAGCTTTCTTCTGCGATATGGAAGGTGGGCGCGTGGGCGCACCTACAAAGCTGACTTGCGATGAGGACGGCACGTTGGCAGCTTTCCTCGACAAGTGGGACGAAGTTATTGCGACAGGTGGATATCAGTACCTTGAGAATAACGTAAGTGAGGACTTCTCCACCGGACTGGCTGCAATGGTAATGATGTCCTCTTCCAAGTGCGGATCTGTTTTTGAACTTGTTGGTGATTCTTTCGAGTGGAGGACTGCCCCGATCCCCTCCGTTAATGAATCCGATACCAGCGGGGCAGCAGTCGGCGGAAGCTGCCTTGTCATGTTCAACCGCGGTGATGATAAGCGTGTCGAGGCTGCTTGGGATTTCGTGCAGTATCTTTGCACTGCGGATGTTCAGACCCGTATTACTGCTGTTACTGGTTATATCCCGACGGTAAAATCTGCGGAGGGAACTACGGCCCTAAATGAGTTCTATAGTGCGAATCCGCAATATGCAACAGCATTTGAAGTGATTAAAACTTCGAGCGCCACGGCTCAGGAACCGATGGATCTCTGCTATAACGAAATCAACGGCACCATCACCGACATCATGGTTCAGTATTGCGAAGGCTCGCTCACAAAGGATCAAGCGTACAGTGAACTTATCAGTCAGTGCAATAAACTGCTTGATGAATGGCATGAAGCCAACAGCTAATTACTAGTATAATACGCGATGGGGGCACTAAAACGCCCCCATCGTTGCAAAAGAGGATGATATGATGCGTGAAGCAAAACCAATAAAAATGGTTGTTTCTGATTTAGATGGGACGCTATTAGACGAAAGCCGCTTTATATCAGATGATGCTGTTCGACTTATCGATCACCTAAAAAAACAAAATATAGGTTTTACTTTTATTACTGGACGGCCATACACCGCAGTGAAAAAATTTGAAACGCGGGCAAATATAACGCTGCCGATTGTCACATGTAATGGCGCAGAAATAATCCATGGCGGAAATAGCATATTTCAAAAATCGATGCCCTTAGAACCTTTAAGAAACATCATGCTTACAGCGATGCAAATGGACTCCACAGTCCTATTTTATCATAATGGTGTTGAGTATGCACTATCAGAAACCCCTTGGGTAAGAGAGCGACAACACCGCGGAACACCATATCCCTTACCCGATTTGACTAAGTCGTTTTGGGCGACGCAGGAAGCGGAAAAGGTTACAATTATTAATGATTCCCTTAACGCAGAGTTTTCTTCCAAATTGCCGGTCTCTCGAATTGCAGAGGATTATACCGTATGTTGTTACGGGAATTCAGGGTGTGAAATAACGAGTAAAGGCATGAATAAAGGCGAGGGATTAAAGAAACTGTCTGCCATCTTGGGCGTTTGTCTTGACAATATACTTGCAATCGGTGATAGTGAAAACGATATTGAGATGTTTCAAACTGCTGGAGTTAGCGCAGCTGTATCAAATGCAACTGACACTGCGAAGCAAAATGCCGATTTTATATGTAGTAGGCCCAGAACGAACGGGGTCATTGAAGCTATCACACATTTTTGCTTGATTCAGAGGGATACAAAATGATTCTTTCAACGTCGACAAATATATTGCATGAGCGTATTCCGATAGAAACAATGCCGGTTCAAAAAAGCATAGAACTGTGTTCGTCAGTAGGATACAGACATATGGATTTTTGCTTCGTCGATGAAGTGTTCGGGAAGACTCAATTCCTGTCAGATGATTGGGAAAAATATGTAGAATCAATTGTGGAGCTTGCATACAATTCAAACATTGTTTTCACTCAAAGCCATGCACACTTGCATGATTTTTGTAACTCAACTGAGGCATTTGAATGGGAACTAATGTGCAGATGCGTATGTGCTTCCAAAATCCTATCAGTTAAATGGATGGCAGTTCATCCATCTACAGTTGACGATGTCACCAAGTATGAAGAGAACAGGTTAAAAAACATAGAGTACTTCAGAAGACTTTCGGATTACGCAGGCAAATATAATATCGGAATCGCAATAGAAAACATGTGGGGGACAACTAAAAGCGGCGTTCAGCGATATGCTACTTCAACCGAAGAACTGATGGATCTTGTTAAGGCGGTTAATGCCGAAAATGTCGGCGTATGTTGGGATACAGTTCACGCTGGTGTGGAAAACATTGATCAAGAAAGCGCAATAATGGAAATAGGCGCACATCTAAAGGCGACGCATATATCAGATTATACCGATAGGACAAATATCCATATACTTCCGTTTATGGGCGTAATAAACTGGAGGAGCATTGTCAATGTATTGGGGGAAATCAATTATTCTGGAGATTTTACATATGAATTGCAACATTATCTTTGGAAAATGCCGCTTGCAGTCTGTGAGAAAGCAATCTCGCTGAGCTATGACATTGGGACGATGCTGATAGGTGGGACATGCCGTTAGAATAGCAAGGGGAAAAGCTATACTTGGCTGCGGAACCATGCTTTTGCGTCGTATCCGTGGTATAAAAAATGAAAGGACGATAATATGCCTACACCTCACAATTCTGCATCAAAAGGCGATTTTGCAAAAACTGTCTTAATGCCCGGAGATCCTCTTAGATTAGAAATCACACATAAACTCGGGTAGCGTGAGGTGAATATGGATCAGATTCAAAAACTCCCCAAGGTAGACTTGCATTGCCATTTGGATGGTTCATTACATATGGAGTTTTTAAGAAGCGTTTCAGGGCTATCCTCCGAAGAACTGATTGATTCAGCACAAGTGAAAAACAAAGAATGTAATAATCTGTCAGAATACCTTAAAAAGTTCGTTTTGCCAATATCTTGCCTGATGACCGCAGACAATATTCGCGAAGCATCCTATATGTTTATCAAGAGTTTGGTTCCAGACAATGTAAAATATGTCGAGGTGCGTTTTTCGCCAGCACTTTTGGAATCGGAGGAATTACACGCGAGAGATATCATTGAATGCGTTATAAGCGGATTAGAGCGGGGATATCAAGATTATTCAATACGAAGTAATGTTATTATTTGTGCTATGCGGCATTACCCCGCTGAAAAAAATATGAGAATATTCAAACTGGCAAAGGAGTACCTGGGGCATGGCGTATGTGCAGTAGATCTTGCAGGTAATGAGGCAAAATTCCCGATGTACCTTTTTAGAGATTTGTTCTCTTTTGCAAAATGTGAAAAAATCCCTTTTACTATACATGCAGGGGAATGCGGAAACTCTGAAAACATCAGAGAGGCAATCGAACTTGGCGCAAGACGGATCGGCCATGGTATTGCTATGCGAGGTGACACAAAACTCCAGACACTGTGTAGGGACAGACATATTGGTGTTGAGATGTGTCCCATCAGCAATTTCCAGACTACGGCGGTGAAATCATTTGATGACTATCCTATTTGGGAATTCATTAATAATAGACTCCAAGTCACCATAAATACCGATAACCGCACGGTAAGCAATACAACATTATGGAAAGAATTCAGTCTATTACACATGCACTACGGTTTAATGCATGATGATTTCGTTTCATTGACTCAAAATGCAGTTGAGTGCTCATTTGCAAACGACAGCATAAAACAAGAATTGATAAAGCTATGTAGTTGATCTTGATTCAAGCAAACGCTTTTGAACTTCATCGGCTTTTCCCACTTCACATATTGGCATCTGTCGGTTATTAAAAAGGAAGTACAGATCCATACTGGCTATTTGATAGTTGATTAGTCTGCCAGATGCTTTGTTGATATACATTATGCAAGGGGGTATTTTCATGCTTTTCTTGAAAGAGTTCGCAAAGAATCTTCCTTTATCTGTGTACCCAGAACTCTTTGCTCGCATAATCATTTCGTGCCTTTGTGGCGCGATTATCGGGTATGAGCGCAGCAAACGAATGAAGGCTGCCGGTATCCGAACACACAGCCTCATCGCAATCACGGCAGTTCTGTCAATGATTGTGTCCAAGTATTCATTTGCAGACCTAACTCCGTCCATCGGGGGACTATCTGATAGTATCCGCAGCGCAGATCCTTCCAGAATTGCGGCGCAGGTAATTAGTGGTGTAAGTTTTCTTGGCACCGGCGTGATTTTCGTAAAACGCGGCAACCCGCTCGGTTTAACAACCGCTGCTGGTATTTGGGCTACCGCCGCTGTAGGCTTAGCCATTGGCTCCGGGCTATATATTCTCGGCATTTTTACTATGTTGCTCGTGCTGAGTCTTCAATTTATGCTACATAAATTCAGTGTTGGCGATGATGCTTTTGCTATGAGAGATATTCTTTTGAGCGGGAAAAACGAGACGGACATTTCAAACACAATAAATAGACTTTTAACCGAAAAAGGCATTCAGATCGTAGAAAGCAAGTTTTCCCGTTCAGAAGACAATGAGCTGCTTTGTCATTTGTCTGTCAGGGTGGGTTCAGAGTACACCCATAAAGAGGCTCTGAAAATGCTTCAGGATTACCCGGAAATAAAGTCAATCTCTGCGTAATTAACCTTCGTTTTATGAGCACATCGGTCCAAGACATTTCTCCAATACACCCGACGCTACGATATAGGTCTGTTCCGCGCAATAAACTGCTTCAGATAAAAGAGGTACACCATGGCTTCCTTCTATTCCGAACCCTTCCGTACCTTTAACGAGTATCTCCTGTTCCCCGGCTATACCTTAATCTCATTAAGATAATCCCCCGAAGAAGCAGGACCTGGGATTTCCTCCTGGAGCCTGCTTTGCAGATGCACGATTTTCCAAAAAGAGTATACCAAAAGCGCGGAGTTTCCTCCGCGAAAACAAATATGGAAGGCTCAAACCGGCGTCCGCCAGATCGTAGAGCGCGTGACCGTTCTGTCTGCCGATTTCAAACTGGACAGGCTGACGGGCTTCTTGGAAGAAATCCGAAGCCGGAACCAGTTCCACTACTGGCTATTCGGACACTACCACGACAATCGGATCATCGATGAAAAGTACGTCCTACTCTATGCGCAGATAGTGCAGGTATTATAAAACAGGGCAAAGAGAAGCGCGGTTCAACTCGTGTTTTTCTTTGCCCTGTAAAATATGAGGGACTATCAGCGCGATGTATTCAGCAGCGCTGTTGTCCGTGCGTTGATACCCATAAGGTCCCGTTGTGTCTGCCGGTTTGCCTGACACATGGGCATTAAAAAGTTTACAGCCTTTCGGATCTGCTGAAGGTCAGAGGAAGTGAGTGCATTCTGGTGCAGATGCTCCAAGACGCGGCTGTAGGCGTCCTTCAAAGATGCGGACACGGCAGGCTGAAAGAAATAGGTTGAGATCAGGCCGCCGATCAGGGCGGCTTCATTATCGGTGTACTGCATGATTGCTCTCCCTTCGCAAGAATCAAACGAACGAAGCAATCATACCACAAAATATTGTAGCAGGCTATTCGCAAAACGACGAAATATATGATGCGCACCAGCGCGGAAAGGAGAAGTCATGAACGTCAGAAAACCTGTGGATTACGGCGCGATGCACCGGGAATTGACCGCCATTCTTGCGCAGAATCTTTCACAGATGGAAGAAATCTTTGCCATCGGCAAGGCTATCAGCCAGCGTCCGGAAAAGGGCGCGGCAGTCGCGGCCGCAGAATTCTTACAGGCGAATTTTCCTGACCGCGCAGGCTTTTCTCCGCGCAACGTGCGCCGGATGCGCGATTTTTACAAGACCTATGAAAATGGCCAAGCCCTTCTCCGGCTGGCAATGAAAATCGGCTGGACGCTGAACGTGGTGATCATGGAGTCGGAGTTGACGATGGATGTAAGACGCTGGTATCTTCGGAAAGCCGACGCAGGCGGTCTATCTAAGGCAGCGCTTCTGCGAATGATAGAATCTGCCGCACATCTGGAAATATCGCTCGACGAAAGCAAGCAGGACTGGTATACTAAAGAAAATGATGAATTTCCGGAGAGGATGCAGCATGAAGAAGATCCTGTTTATCTGCCACGGCAACATCTGCCGCAGCCCGATGGCGGAGTTCGTGATGAAGGACTTGGTGAAAAAAGCGGGTCTGGAATCACAGTTTCATATCGAGTCAGCAGCGACCAGCCGGGAAGAAATCGGCAATCCGGTCTATCCTCCGGCACGGCGCAAGCTGGCAGAGCACGGGATCAATTGCAGCGGTCATGCAGCGCGGCAGCTGACGAGCCGCGACTACGACGAATACGATCTGCTGATTGGCATGGACAGTGCCAACCTGCGGGATATGCACCGCATCTGCGGCGGCGATTATGCCGGCAAGATGTCCCTCCTGATGGATCATACCACTCGCCCCGGCGATGTGGCAGACCCCTGGTACACAGGCGATTTTGAAGCGACTTGGCGGGACGTGTTGGAAGGGTGCCAGGGGCTGCTGAAAGAATTATGACTGGAACGAGGTGAATGGAATGGCGAAGAATGATCAGATTCAGCTTTTTGAAGACAAGCGTATCCGCACCGCGTGGGACGCAGAAAAGGAAGAATGGTACTTTTCCATTGTTGATGTGGTAGCTGTTCTGACTGATCAGCCGGATCAGCGCCACGCGGCGAAATATTGGAGCGTGCTGAAGACCCGACTGAAAAAAGAAGGTAGTGAGTTGACTACAAAATGTAGTCAACTGAAAATGCGTTCGGCAGATGGGAAACGCTACAACACCGATGTAGCCGACACGGAACAGCTCCTTCGCATCATCCAGTCCATTCCTTCGCCCAAAGCCGAGCCGTTCAAGCTCTGGCTGGCACAGGTTGGTCGGGAGCGCATGGAAGAAACGATTGATCCGGAACTGACGATCGACCGCGCACTGGAAACCTATCTAAAGAAAGGCTATAGCCGAGAATGGATCAATCAGCGCCTGCAGGCCATTCAGGTGCGCAAGGAACTGACTGATGAATGGGACGCGCGCGGTGTTCAAAAAGGGGTGGAATACGCGATTCTGACAGACGAGATCACAAAAGCGTGGTCTGGGATGAACACGCGGCAGTATAAGAATCTCAAGGGTTTGAAGAAAGAAAACCTGCGCGACAACATGACGACGCTGGAGTTGGTTCTTAATATGCTGGCCGAAGCCACGACCACGGAGATATCCAGACAGAAAGCACCGGAAGGTTTGCGGGAGAATGTCGAGGTTGCACGCTCCGGCGGCAAGGTCGCGGGTGATGCACGAAAAGCCATCGAGCAACAAACTGGCGTGCCTGTCATTACGTCAAAGAATGCCGTGCAGCTCAATCAGGTTGTGACAAATCTGATTGAAAGTGCCGAAAGTTTTGCAGATAGCGATAAGAAGCCCGAAAAATAAATCGTTGATCCATTGTGTTCTGAAAGCACATATCATCTGAACACTTTGGATCAATTGGCGAAAAGCCCAGTTGTTTCAAGGCTTAACAGTCGTAAGGAACTATAAGTCTTGCGGTTGGGGCAGAGGACGGTGTGACCGTGAAGGTCACGCCGTTTTTCTGCGTCCAAGGGTAGATTCTGCAATCATGGGTTCTGCCAGTACGGGGATCTCCACATCGTCCACGAAGTTGAAGAAAATCTCCACCTTCTGTCGGCGCTTGCCGCCAGACTTATCCGGTGCGTGAATGATGATCTTCTTGATATACTCGTTGACAATCGTCTGCGTCAGCTCCGTGACATCCACATACTTTTTCGTCAGCGCAATGAAAGCGTCCAGATCGTCGCCCATTGCCTGCCGCTGCTCGACCCATTCTTCCGTCGTTTCAATTTCGAGCTTTAACCGTTCCTGCTCCGCCTCATAATCAGCAGTCATCTTCTTGTACTTTTCCTTGCTGATCTCACCGAGGGCGTAGTCCTCATAGAGCCGGGACATGACCACATCGAGGGTGGATAGGCGTTTTCTTGCCTGCTCCACGCGCTTCTGATCTTCCCGGATGTCACGTTCCTGGTCGGCGCGGCGGTAATGCAGCCACTCCTCCTGAAACCCCTCCACATCGCTGCGGATATACGCATTGACCGCCTGAATCCGTTCCAGCACCAGCTCCCGCAGCACATCCTCCCGGATATAATGTGCGCTGCATTCACCCCGTCCGCTCTTGTACTTGGAGCAGCGGTAGTGATCCTGCTTGCCCTCAAAGCCCTTGCAGGTGGCGAAATGGAGCTTGCTGCCGCAGTCCGCGCAATAAACAAGTCCTGCGAACAATCCCTGCCGTTCCGCTTTCACGGGACGGCGTTTGTTTTTGCGCAGCTCCTGCACTCTGTCCCATTGTGCCTGAGAAACAATGGCTTCCTGCGTGTCCGGCACGATGAACATATCCTCCGGATTGTTGGGAATCCTCTTTTTCAGCTTATATGACTTGGAGTAGGTCTTGAAATTGCAGGTGCAGCCGGTGTATTCCTGCCGTTCCAGAATCCCGACGATGGATTGATCGCTCCAGCCATACGGATTCTTGGGCAGTGGCTTTCCCTTACGGCTGGCATACAGCGCCTTGGTCGTGAGAACCTGATCCTTTTCAAGAATCCGTGAAATCTGCTCCGGGCCTTTGCCGTCGATGCAGAGGTCAAAGATGCGCTTGACAACCGGGGCGGCGTCCCCATCCAGAATCCACTTGTCCTTGTCGTTCGGGTCGCAGCGGTAGCCATAGGGCGGTTTGCCCAGATGCTTGCCGCTGGTGCCGCGCTGACGCAGGCTGGTACGGACTTTCTTGGAGGTATCTCTTGGATACCACTCGTTAAATAAGTTGCGGATTGCGGCAAAGCCCTCACCGTCCCCACGCTGACTGTCCACGCCGTCGTTGACGGCAATGAAGCGCACATCGTAGCTGGGGAAGATGATGTCGGTGTACTGGCCTACGGTCAGATAGTCACGACCGAAGCGGCTGAGGTCTTTGCAGAGCCAGCAGCCCACCAAGCCCTGCTTGACGAGTTCAAAGCCCTCCTGTACGCCTGGGCGCTGGAAATTCGTACCGGTATAACCGTCATCCACCAGCACTTTCAGGTTCGTGTAGCCATGATCTCGTGCGTATTTGGTTAAAAGCTCGCGTTGATTCTGTATCGAGTTCGACTCCCTATCCTGCGAATCCTCGTTGCTGAGGCGGCAGTAGAGTATCGTAATTTTTTGCTGATCCGTCATAACGTCCTCCTTCACGTTCGGGTCAGCCGACAGAATCGGTGTGCTTGGAATTATATTACCATAGTTTTGTGTCACTGTCATTAACAAGCCACCTCCCGGTCAGAAAAAATGAGCCGTTTTACCTTGGCGGTAAGCGGCTCAGTTCCGTCACAGACGGTTTCAATGGTGTACCATGTGTTTCCAATCTTGCGCTCCACGGTTTTGCAGAAGGGGCTTCTCCTGCTCCAGTAGGCCTCGCACTCCTGCAAAAAGGACTCCGGCGGGTCAAAGATCGGATCAAAGTAACTCTCATGGTCAAAGACCCTGCACAGGTCGATGAGCACATTCTCTCTGCCATCCATTGCGGCGCGGTTGATTTCGTCGATGCTGATAATTTTTCCCATAGGCAATTCCTTTCTTATAATTCAATTTCGTTGTTGTGTTTGCGGGTCTGAATGACAGACTGCTCCTGCGGCTCTTTCAGTTTTCTGACGATGGAGTAGTCCTTCTGCGGATGCGGCTCACACAGCAGCTCGGACACCTCCCGGTCAGCCTGACGGAAGCGGTCGGCGTCGTAATGTTTGCCGAAGGTGTCCTTGATCTTCTCCCGGACTTCTGCGGTCATATTGCCGCGCAGCTCCATGCGGGCGGTGTGTAATTCTTCTTCGTCAACGGCCTCGCTCTGCTCTTGCAGCGCATGATACTTCTGAACCTCTGCGTCCAAAGCGTCGGCTGCCTTTGCCGCAACGTCCTCCAGCCCGGTCTTGTTGGCGTTCAAGGCGTCAAGCTGCTGTTTGACCTCTTTCATCCCGTCCGGGTCGCCCTTACCGAAACCGGCGATCAGCATATCCATTTCGCTTCTCAACTCCTCCATATCCTCAGTGAGCGTCGCCAGCGCCTTCTTGATTTCAGCACGGCGCATGAGATTCAAAGGATTCAACATTCTCAACTCCGCTGTCAGGTCCTTTTTCTGTTTGGCTTTCTCCCGCAGCAGCTTCCGTATCTCCAGATACCGCGCATAGTCCGGCTGGATTGCCTGAATACTCTCGTCCAGCTTTCTCGCCGCGCCGGTATGGTAGAGCCATGAGTAGCGCAGCAGCAGAATGCCCTTGCGGGCGGTTTCCAGCGCCCTTGCAAGTGCGGGAACGGAGGACTTGATCGCTTCCATCAACTTCTGGATTTCCGCACGGAGGGCGCGGATCAGCCTGTTTTGCTCCCGTATCTGCCGGTTGATCTCGCAGCGGAAGGATACGACGCCCTGCCGTTCCAGCGCACGGGCAACGGGGCCTTCGTGAATGGTGGGGATGGTGTCCAGCCCTCGCTCGGCGTTGCTGCGGTGGTCGATGCGTTCCGCAAAACCGGAGCGCTCCAGATAGCGGTTTGACACGTCAGCCCACGCCGCCCGCCATGC
>ERZ780141.1129-NODE-1129-length-16571-cov-5.257811_pt1 | contig 16571 bp, 17 predicted proteins | sample MGYA00433080_ERZ780141 | MGnify/ENA primary metagenome ERZ780141 (study PRJEB29588, sample SAMEA2154047) | human gut metagenome | biome: human gut; feature: human-associated habitat; material: faeces | place: Denmark | collected 2008/2010 ... | reverse complement strand
GAAGGAGGGGGAACAAAAGACTTTTTGGTCACCCTCTGTTGCAGGGCGTGTCTCTGTGGAAACTCCGACCGGCTGTTCCTTGTCCTGTGGAACGCATTTCAGATGTTCCACAAACACCCCATTCATCAAATCACCGCCCCAAAAGCGGATGATAGCTTTGGGATCCTTCTCGTATATCCCGCGCATCAGGTTCGACCCGTGAAGATCGCCGGACGCTTCGCCTGCAATGATGTAGTATCTCATATCAGAAAGCCACCTCGCTCAGAATCTTAAGCTGTTCATAGTCAGTGCTGTCGATGGTGTGCGGAACAATGGAGACATATCCGTTGTCGGTGAGCAGATGGTCGGCGTCGGAGCTGTTGTCGGTGTCGCTGCTGAAGTTTCCCACCAACTTATACATCTTTACCGCCGGTTTCTCGGACGGATCTCCTGTAGGCGCACCATTCAAGGAGGCCGCTATTGCCTCAGCCTCATCGAGGCTCCTGAATTCCTTGACCCAGCGTCCTCGGCCCATATATCCGGCTCTTACGCCCTTGATCTCGTCTGCCGGGACAGAAGGAAAGTTCACGTTGTAGTATGTCATATAGCTGTGTCGCGGGAGTTCCACGAGTTTCTCGAATATTCCTGGAAAGTATTTTTCGATCTGCGAGAAATCTGCGTCAGGATTGTGGTCGCAAAGCGAAACTCCAATGCCGAGAATATGATTCACAGCCGCTTCTGCCGTCGCTCCGAGTGTGCCGGAGTAGCAGGACGCAACTGAAGTGTTCGCACCGTGATTGATGCCTGACACAATGACATCCGGCTTCCACCCGAGCCACGGTGTGCTCATCGCGAACTTTACGCAGCTGGCCGGCGTCGCGTCAAGATATGCCCACCTTTCCGTATGCTCCTGTCCGTCCTCACCCACGAAGCTCGACGACTCGATTTCCTTGAATGCTATCTTTTCAGCTCCGAGGGATACGGCCATCGACATTCCGGACTGTGCGGAAAACGGGGCTATGACGGCCACATTTCCATATTTCTTCATCATTTTCGTCAGCACCGCAATTCCCTTGGACTCGAATCCATCGTCATTTGTAATAAGTATGTTCATTTGTACGTTTTGTTTATTATTCCATTCAATTTTGCCTATTTAATTTTCATTTGCAAAGATAGTTTTATTATTTCATTATTTTTCGTATTTTTGCGGCGCTTTTTCGGAGATGTGGTGTCTCGGCGCAGAATTTGTATTTGACTACATGGTTTTGCCGGACTCAAAGTTCCGGACTGAGGATGAAATTTGTATAACAACTTAATATTACAAAACAATGATTAGACTTGGTATTAACGGATTCGGTCGTATCGGCCGTATGGTATTCCGTGCTGCCGTTGAGAACTTCTCAAACGACATTCAGGTTGTAGGTATCAACGACCTTCTTGATGCTGACTATCTCGCTTACATGCTTAAGTATGATTCAGTTCACGGTCATTTCAACCATGACATCAAGGTTGAAGGCAACTATATGATCGTAGACGGCAACAAGATCCAGATTTTCGCTGAGAAGGATCCTTCACAGATCACTTGGGGCGCACTTGACGTTGACGTGGTAGTTGAGTCTACCGGCTTCTTCCTTACTGAGGAGCTCGCTTCTGCACACCTCAAGGCTGGTGCAAAGAAAGTCATCATGTCTGCACCTTCAAAGGATGCCACTCCGATGTTCGTATATGGCGTAAACGACAAGACTTACGCTGGACAGAAGATCATTTCCAACGCATCTTGCACAACTAACTGCCTCGCGCCTATCTCCAAGGTTCTCCACGAGACATTCGGTATCAAGAGAGGTCTCATGACAACCGTTCACGCAGCCACTGCAACTCAGAAGACTGTCGATGGCCCTTCAAAGAAGGACTGGAGAGGCGGACGTGGTATTCTTGAGAACATCATTCCTTCTTCAACAGGTGCTGCAAAGGCTGTCGGCAAGGTTCTTCCTGAACTCAACGGCAAGCTCACCGGTATGTCAATGCGTGTCCCTACCTCTGACGTTTCAGTTGTTGACCTCACTGTAGAGCTCGAGAAGCCTGCAACTTACGAGGAAATCTGCGCTGCAATGAAGAAGGCATCTGAGGGCGAGCTCAAGGGTGTTCTCGGATACACTGACGAGGCTGTCGTTTCAACCGACTTCCGCAACGACGCGCGCACTTCAATCTTCGACGTTAAGGCCGGCATCCAGCTTGATCCTACCTTCGTTAAGGTTGTGTCTTGGTACGACAACGAGTGGGGTTATTCAAACAAGGTTTGCGAAATGGCCCGCGTAATCTCTAAGTAATTGAAGCGTCTGGATGTTGTCCACTTGCTTTGCAATTGGAAATTCAGACATCTTCAACTCTTTCAGAGTTTCAATATAGGCTTCCGCTTCGGCGGGAGCCTTTTTTTGCATACATTGTCTTATTGCTGAACGGCAACAACGGAAAGGTCGCAGGGGGTGGGGATGCCATAGACGGTGGCGTGGTCGGTAAACTGCCACATCATCCAGTTCTTGAAGCGGGGCGTTTCGAGGTTGTTGCCGAAACCGTAGCGGGCAATCCAGATAGGGTAGCGCTCATAAATTTCCGGTGAAAGCCGCTCGCGGAGAAAGGCGTCGCTGGTGTAGATGATGGGGCGTCGCCCGTAGTGTTTCTCAATAATCCCTAGCCAGACGAGCAGCCTGCGGTTGAGCTCGGTATTGCTGCATCCTGTATGGATGGTCTCCACGTCAAGAATCGGTGGCAGGTCCTTATGGCGGATGTTCCCTACCGTGTGAATGAAGTTTTGCGCCTGCTTCTCAGGAGACTTTGAACTTCTGAAAAAATGGTAGGCTCCGCGGCTATATCCAGCCTTGGCCGAGCGCTTCCAGTGATCCGAGAACAGTGCATCGCGATGGTTTTCTCCTTCCGTTGCCTTGACCATAACATAGCGTACTCGTTGTATGGTAGTCGCGGCCTTGATGTCCCTCATTGTATGCCCCTGCGCATCGGTGAGGACCATCAGAGAGTCCCAGACTATGCCTTTCTGATATTTGGAGATGTCGACAGCGTAGCCGTAGTGCCCTTCGGGAACCTGCACGCCCGTCTCTCCAGTGCATCGGCTGACAAGCACAGGAACAACGACAAAGATCAGCACCGTCAAGACTGCCACTGCTGCGAACCAGTAGACGGAAACAACTTTCTCCTTCCGCTTTTTCCTGCCCCTCTTCCGAACTTTCTTCTGTTTTTCGCTGTGCTTAGTGTCTTTTGCCGGTTTCTCACCATGTAACTTTCTTGTTGTAATTGACGCTTTCGCCTTATTCTCGGGCTTTTGAGCATCTTCCCTTGCTGCCATTTCGTGGACTATCTGCTCGGAATGAATGTTTCCGGGGCTGGCATCTGATAGACGGATGCACGGAGGAATGCCTTGTAGGCTTCGAGGTCTGTGAGAAGGTCTTGCTGCTCCACCGGGATTGTCTCTCCGATTGCCACTCTGTGCTTTCCCTTGGATTTGTTCAGAAGTTCTCGTGGAAGACGGAGCAGACGCACTTTCCAGTCAATAAGACCGAGTGAGTAGTATAACCAGGAATTGTGGTCGAGAAAATGAATCGGTACAATCGGCACTCTTGCCTTCTTGATTAGATGAATCATGCTCTCCTGCCATTCGCGGTCCGCAATCTCTTTTTTGCCGAGATGCAGGTCGGAGACGGCTCCGGAAGGGAAAAATCCCATCGGTTTTCCTTCGTGGAGATTCTCGAGAGTCGCACGCACTCCGTTGAGAGTTGTATGTGTGGGCTCTCCTTTTTGTGTGGTCGTCGGATTGACGGTTATGAATGCGGGGCGAAGAGTTTCCACCCTAGCGAGAATTTCGTTCACCATCACCTTGTAGTCCGGACGTTTCGGGAGTATGAGGTCGAGGAGTATGATGCCGTCGAGTCCTCCGTAAGGGTGATTACTGATGGTGATGAATGCGCCTTTTGGAAGATTTTCGAGTCTTTCGGGATTGCCGATGAGGTAGTTACAGCCCATCGCTTCGAGTATCCTGTGGGCGGATTCTCCCGGATTCTTTCCCTCGAAAGAGCTGTTGTAGAGGCGGTTGACTCCGTTTATTCCCAAAAGTGCGAAAAGTCCTTTTGCAAACCATTGACCCCAGGCTCCCTTGAACAGGGGTGCCATATTCCCGAGTTCTTCAATGCTCAGCACTTCGTGCTCGGGCCTTTCTGTCTTTTTGCGGAAAACGAAAATCTCGGCGAGGAAGTAGTTGAGTATGCCGGAGATGCAGACGGCGAGCAGGTTGCAGAGCCATGCATCCCAGCCGAAGAGTCTCTCGAAGAGTACGAGGAATACCATCTTTACGAGGAATCCGAAGATGCACGAGACATTGAACCCGCCGAAATGCCTCCAGAAACTCTTCGCTGACGAGCGGTTGCTGATGCGGTTTTTCCAGATCCAATAGTAGGACATGAGGAAGTTCGCGAAGGTCGCCACCTCAAACGAGATGGCCGGGCCTATCCAATATTCTCCCCAATACTGGAATCCGCTCCAGAACCCGCTGGCAGGGTGCGCCTCTACCATAGCTTTCAGCACCCAACCTACAGCCCAAAGTACAGCCGTGTCCACGACTGTACCAAGTGCGCGGCTGACCACAAAGTCAACCCATTTTTTCAATGACAGAACCTTGTCCTTCTCCTCTTTCATTTCGTTGTTACTCAGTAAACGTTCCGTCAAATTTCTTCGGCGGGTCAATCTTCGAAAATGCCCTCTCGTCCCTTATTTGGGAGCTGATGAGAAGGATGAAGATGAGGCAGCCGAGTCCGATTGCAATCCAGTCGAAGAGACTGTAGACGCCATTGAGGCTCTCAAGTCCTCCGCTGAAGCATCCGACTGTGACGTCGTATTGGCTCCACGGGAAATAAATCAGGAAGACAATAAACAGCGCAGCGATGACACGGAATTCTGTAGGTCCGAGCTTGCCGTAGGTGAGCTTGAACTCGTTTTTGAGAATCGTGCCGATGTAGGTGTGAGCGGAGATTGCAAGATAGGCAACCAGCACAAACAGAGCCACATCCATCCTCACGATAGGGGAGAGTCCTGCGCCGACACACATCACGATGATGGTGAATATGTCGATGTTGTGGTCGATGAAGAAGCCGTAGACAGGCCTCTGCGTATGCCTCACGCGGGCCATCGAGCCGTCGAGACTGTCACCATACCAGTTCAGAAACAATCCGAACACCGAGAGCCACATCCAGTTGAGATTGATGTTGGCAAGTCCAAAACCAACCGCGCAGAGTACTGCACCCAAAGTTCCTACGGCAGTCAGCATATTAGACGTTGCCCAAACAGGCTGGCGTTTTGCAAGCCATACCAAAGCCTTTTTCTCCACTCCGTTGAGCAGAGAAGTTTGGATTCGTGTCGCTTTTTCGTTTCCCATAATGTTTGTCTTTTATTTTTTTTAGACAAATTTAATGATTTGTTTCAAAAATGAAAAAATATTGCTACATCTTGTAATATCCTCGAAGAATTTTGGAGAAAAGAGAGGATGGCAATATTGCCTTGAGCAGTACGGAAAGGCTCTGTTCGAATGTCGCTACGACATATCTGTTTCGCGGACGGCGTGCCTTCGCAATCCTTGCCACCGTCTCCGCCACCTTTACGGGCTTAAGCCCATGACCTTCATCGTTCTCTATCTTCCTCATTGCCAGCGCGTATGCCGGGTATGCCTCAGCCACCTCCGGAGCGGTCTTCCGCCTCTTTCCTGTGAATCCGGTGGAAAAGTCACCCGGGTTTATGAGCGAGACTGAGATCCGGAAATTGTGGACTTCCATCCTAAGGGCCTCGGCATAGCCCTCGATGGCAAATTTGCTCGCCGAGTAGAATCCCTGGAATGGCAGTCCCATGAGCCCTCCTATCGAACTGAGGAAAACAATCTTTCCGAATTTTCGCGTTCTCATATGCGGGAGCACAGCCTTCGAGAACCTCACCATTCCCATAAAGTTCGTATCCATCTGGAGTTCAATCTCCTCGTCTTGGGTGAACTCAATCGGACCTCCTATGCCCATCCCCGCATTGTTCACGAGCATATCGATGTGTCCCTGTTCCGCAATCACTGTGTCCACAGCTCGTTTCACAGATTCAGCGTCCCTGACGTCGGCATTCAGATAATGAACTCCGGGGATATGTTCAACTTCACGCCGTACCGTACCATAGACAGTATATCCCGTTTCGGCAAGCATCCGTGCCGACTCAAGCCCGAATCCCGAAGAAATCCCCGTTATTAGAACAACCTTAGTTTCCATGATTCAGAGGTAATTAGCCCATATTAAAACAGAGCATCCCGTCTCTGCGAAATGCTCTGTAAAGTTATAAAATTTCTCCCAATCCGCAGCTGATTAGCTGAAAGGAGGGTGAATATGAGAGATGAAATGCAAGGCGCTCAGTGAAGATGAAACCGCAGCAACCTGATGGTTGTGAGGATTTCGCCGACGAAGCGTAACGAAGCCATTCGCCTTTAATTTGAATTTTTACCATAGGAAATTGTTGAAAGGATAGCGTCCTGCGTGGATTTCAGCGACCATCTTGTAGAGGTCGGAGCGGAGTTTGTCTATGCCGATTTTCTGCTTTGCCGAGATGAATATGCAGGGCGTGTTCTCTTTTGCAATCCAAGAGTTCTTGTACTCTTCAAGCGTGTAGTTCTCAGGTTTTTTTGGCTTCAACGAGAACTCGTCGTATTCTTCGTGGCGGTAGGCGTCAATCTTGTTGAAGACGACGAAGATAGGCTTGTTGATGGCCCCTATATCGCGGAGCGTCTCATTGACCACGCGTATGTGTTCCTCGTGGTTGGGGTGGGATATGTCCACGACATGCATGAGTATGTCAGCCTCCCTCACCTCGTCAAGTGTGCTCTTGAATGCCTCCACGAGCTGTGTGGGCAGCTTTCTGATGAATCCGACAGTGTCGCTGAGCAGGAACGGGACATTCTCTATGACAACCTTTCTGACCGTGGTGTCAAGCGTTGCGAACAGCTTATTTTCGGCGAAGACGTCGCTCTTTGCCAGCATGTTCATAAGGGTGCTCTTTCCCACGTTTGTGTAACCAACTAACGCAATGCGCACGAGCGAGCCTCTGTTTCCTCGCTGCGAGGCCATCTGTTTGTCTATTTTCTTGAGCTGTTCCTTTAGTCTTGCAATTTTGTCCTGTATGATTCGCCGGTCGGTTTCGATCTGTGTCTCTCCAGGACCCCTCATTCCGATTCCTCCCTTCTGTCTTTCGAGGTGCGTCCACATACGGGTAAGACGTGGCAGAAGATATTGATACTGTGCAAGTTCCACCTGTGTTTTGGCGTATGCAGTCTTCGCTCTTTGTGCGAATATATCGAGGATAAGGTTTGTCCTGTCGAGAATCTTTATGTTCAGCTCCCGCTCTATGTTTCTCAACTGGGTGGGGGAGAGTTCATCGTCGAATATTGCGACGTCAATCTCGTTAGACTCTATAAACTGCTTTATTTCGTCTAATTTACCGCTTCTGATATACGTTCTCGGGTCAGCCTTATCCACCTTCTGAACGAAGCGTCCGCGGCCCTCTACGCCCGCCGTTTCGGCCAGAAATTCGAGTTCATCGAGATATTCGTTCACTTGTGCCTCATCGTCACCCTGTTTCAGGACACCGATAAATATGGCTTTCTCGACATATTTCTTGATTATAATAGGTTCTGAATTTAGCATAAAACCATTTAATTTTTATCGAAAAATAATGGCGACCGAATCAGATTCAATCGCCATTATTTTATATACATAGAGTAACTCTAACTTGTCTTCTTATTGTTTTAGCTTGCATAAATAAGAGGAGAGCAATCCTGTCTTATTTATTGTTTTAGCTTGCATAAATAAGATGGAGAGCAAGGCTAGCGAGGAGTTAAAACCGCAGCAACCTAAATGGTTGTGAGGATTTTGACGACGAGTGAAACGCAGCTATCCGCTTATTTATGCGAGCGTACTAGCGAAGCTGGAAATACACAGGGAATGTGTAGGTCACCGGCACCGCACGGTCACGCTGCTTTCCCGGAGTCCACTTCGGAGACATAGAAACGACTCTGACTGCCTCCTTGTCGAGTGACGGGTCGACGCCACGGAGGACTTTAACCTTTGTGACTGAGCCGTCTTTCTCCACTGTAAACTGAAGTGTGACACGTCCCTGAACACCATTTTCCTTTGCGATTTCAGGATAAACCAACCTCTTGTTCACCCAAACTGAGAACTGGTTCGCATCACCTCCCATGAACGAAGGTTTCTCCTCTACGAGCTGGAACGGAATTGCTTCTTCCTCGACAACTTCTTCCTGGACGTTTTCAACGTAGTCCATAATCTCGACTCCCATGTCGCTATTATCCTCAAGCGAGAGGAAATCGTTGTCAATCTTGATTTCGTCGTCCACAATGTCGATCTGGTCAGAGAGAACCGGAATCTTCGGCGCCTCAGGTGGAGGTGGAGGAGTTTCCTGGGTGATAGGGATGATTTCTTCCTCCTGAACTACCTGATTGTCAGCTTCGAGCGTGCTTACCTGCGCATCCCTTGACGTCCAGTTGAACGCAATATAGACGGCAGCCAGGGCAATTACCAGTCCGATTTCCACGAACAGCAATTTCTTGTTTTCAAGACTTGCTTTTGGTGACTTCTTAACTTCCATAATTATATAGAATCTTTTTTTATTTATTTCCGATCTTACTTCCTTCTTCGGCAAAGGTTCGCCGGCGTAATGCTGCGCCTGCCATAAACCAAGAGCCATAAAGTCGTGTAAAGTTAGAAATAATAATTTTTATAACAAACTTTTTGTTTATTAGTTGTAGATTTGCAGAAAATTTTGGTAGCCCGAAAACGGGTTTCCTTTGTATTTGTGCGTATGATTTCATATTATTTTCAGGACACTGACTTCAAATTCCGCGACCGTCGTAAAACGAACGAGTGGTTGAAACTTGCGGCCGAGAGCGAAATACGTCGAATAGGGAATATATCGATTATTTTCTGTTCGGACAATTACGTGCTTGACATCAATCAGAAGTATCTTCAGCACGATTATTTTACGGATATTATAACTTTCGATTACTGTGAGGGGGACCGTCTTTCCGGAGACCTTTTTATTAGTGTTGATTCTGTCCGTGAAAATTCCGTCGAGTTTGGAACCGAATTCAAGGATGAGTTGAACAGGGTCATCATCCACGGCCTTCTTCATCTTGTCGGATATGACGATCACACCGAGAAGGACATTAAACTTATGCGCTCGAAGGAGAATTATTATCTGTCCTTGCGCGAACTCCTGTAGTTGCTTTAGATTTGAGAAATTCTAAATAAATCCATATGACGGGATTCAACGAATATGACGTCATCGTAGTCGGGGGAGGGCACGCAGGTTGCGAGGCCGCGATGGCTGCTTCTGGGCTTGGCTCTAGGACTCTCCTGATTTCGATGGACATGAACAAGTTTGGGCAGATGTCGTGCAACCCTGCGGTCGGCGGAATTGCGAAGGGGCAGATTGTGCGTGAGATCGATGCCCTCGGGGGATACATGGGAATCGTGACTGACCTCTCTACTCTTCAGTTTCGGATGCTGAATCGCTCAAAGGGCCCGGCAATGTGGAGTCCGCGTGCGCAATGTGACAAAAACCGATTTAGTAAAATTTGGCGAAAATTACTTGAAACTAATTGTAAATTAGATATTTATCAAGATACAGTCACTAAATTCCTTTTCGAGAATTCAAAAATCGTGGGCTGCTGTACGACTACCGGTGCAATTTTTAAATCTCAAGCGGTTATCCTCACTGCCGGAACCTTTCTTTCGGGCCGGCTTTTCATTGGACAGAATGACTTTGTCGGTGGAAGAATAGGGGAGATGTCATCCTTCGGACTGACAGAACAGTTGAAGGCCATGGGCATCCGGACCGGTCGGATGAAAACCGGAACTCCTCCGAGAATCGATATTTCTTCAGTGGATTTGGATTCGCTTCCCCTTCAACTCGGTGACGAGTCTCCAGAGAAGTTTTCTTTCCTTCCCTTCCTTTCCTCGGCGCAAGGAGAGACTGCTCAGATGCCTTGTTATATTCTCCATACGAACGAGACTGTCCATGACATACTTCGTTCCGGTTTTAAGGACTCTCCGCTGTTTTCCGGAAAGATTTCCGGAGTCGGTCCCCGCTATTGCCCGAGCATTGAAGACAAACTCAGGACATTTGCCGACAAGACGGAACACCAGCTTTTTCTGGAACCTGAAGGGAGTGATACTAATGAATATTACTTGCAGGGTTTCTCCTCTTCTCTGCCGCTTGAAGTTCAGCTTGAAGCTTTACGGAACATAAGAGGCCTTGAGAATGTCAAAATTTATCGTCCTGCCTATGCTGTCGAATACGACTATTTCGACCCGACTCAGTTGAAGGCTACCCTTGAACTTAGGGATATTGAGAATCTTTTCTTTGCCGGACAGATTAATGGAACCACCGGATATGAGGAAGCCGCTGCCCAGGGATTGATGGCTGGAATTAATGCTCACCAGAAGGTTTCCGACAAGGAACCTTTTGTTCTGAAGCGTGACGAAGCCTATATCGGTGTTCTTATCGATGACCTAATCACAAAAGGGGTTGACGAGCCTTACAGGATGTTTACCTCGCGTGCTGAGTATAGGATCCTTCTTCGTCAGGACAATGCGGATTTTCGTCTGACGCCTCTTTCCCATGCAATAGGGCTTGCCGATGATTTTAGATACGACTACACTATGCGGAAGTATGATGCTGTCGCGAGCATCGAGGATTTCTTCAATAACTACTCTATTCGTCCGGAAGATGTGAATGACTATCTTTCTTCGAAGTCGACTGCTGTAATTCCTTCGCGTCGCCGACTTTCTGAACTGGTGTCTCGTCCTCAGGTTTCTGCTTCTGAAATTTTTAAATATGTTCCACGTGGAACTTTTAAAAGGTATACTGTTTCCGATAGCGCTTTTGTTCCTGATTTAGGTGGGTGTGAGAAATCGGCTACTATGAATAAGGTTTTGAATATTTCTTCTGACGGGTTCTCTTTTGATATTTCTAAACAGAAGACTGTTGGAGAGTTTACTGAAAGATATCGCGAATCACTATTTGATATAGCGGATATTCACATAAAATATAAAGGGTATATCGAACGTGAACGTCAGGTCGCTGATAAGATTAGGCGCCTGGAAAATTTGATTATTCCTGACAATTTTGACTTTGATAGGGTGGAGTCACTTTCAATTGAGTGCCGTCAAAAACTAAAGCGCTATGCTCCGAAGACCATAGCGCAGGCGTCGCGTATTTCGGGAGTGTCCCCGGCTGATATATCAGTTCTTTTGGTGTATTTCGGTCGTTAGTGTGGATTCAGAAAAAGCGGTCTGCTTCGTTGGATGTTTTGATTTTGTTCCACGTGGAACATTAGAGCTTTTTCAGTGCCGCCTTGATTAATTGCTCGAGACTTGCTTCTGGGGTTTCTTTGAGCACGGTTGCGAGAGCTTTTGTTACGTTAGGTTTTGTAAAGCCAAGCATAACGAGGGCGGTGGTGGCTTCCTCGAGATTCGGGTTTCCTCCAGTTTGGAATATTGTCGTCTGTTCCGCTCCTGCTCCCTTTGTAATCTTGTCCTTGAGTTCAAGAATGAGACGCTGCGCGGATTTGAGACCAATGCCCTTTATGCTTTTTATCCTGTTGATGTCTTCGGAAAGGATGGCATTGCGAAGTTCGTCTGAACTCATTGAAGAGAGCATCATTCTTGCCGTTGCCGCTCCCACTCCCGAGACTCCGATGAGAAGACGGAACAATTCCCTTTCGTCTTTTGATGCAAATCCGAAATACTGTTCGTCGTCCTCGCGGAGGTAGTGATGAATGTAGACCGTTGCTTCTCCCCGCGTTTTCAGAACTTCGAACGACTGGAGTGAAATGAGAATTTTATAGCCGATTCCGTGGCACTCCAACGTCATTTCTGTCGGGAGTATTTCCGTTATTGTTCCCTTGATGTAGTCAATCATAATTTTTGTTTTTTACAAAATTAGGACAATTTTTCTCAAGATAGAATACTATTTTGTAATTTTGCAGTTTTATGTAGTCTCTGTTTTTGAGGGAGACGAAGAATATTGACGAAGAATGAAAATAGACGAAATAAGAGCAAAGTTTCCTGCACTTTCCGAAACTGTTTACGGAAAACCGCTGGTCTATCTCGACAATGCGGCGACTTCTCAGCGCCCGGAATCCGTACTGAGCATGCAGGATGAGTATTCGCGGACGGCGAATTCAAACATTCACAGGGGAGTTCACTACCTTTCAAACGTGGCTACTGAACACTATGAGCAGGCGCGGGATGCGGTCCGTGATTTTATCAATGCGGAACATCGTGAAGAGATAGTTTTCACGTCCGGCACGACTGCATCAATCAACCTGGTTGCATATTCCTTCGGTGATGCGTTCGTGAAAGAGGGAGACAATGTCGTGGTTTCATGTGTTGAGCACCATTCCAATCTTGTTCCGTGGCAGCTGCTTTGCCGCAGGAAAGGGGCGCAGATGAGGTTTATTCCTGTGGATGATGACGGCACTCTCATGATTGATAGTTTGGAAAAACTTGTTGATGACAAGACGAAGATTGTTGCTGTCACTCAGGTCTCAAATGTGTTGGGTGTTGTCAACCCTGTCAAGGAAATAATAACTTTTTGTCACAGCCGCGGCGTTCCGGTTCTCGTTGACGGGGCGCAGGGAATTGTCCATTGTGGAGTGGACGTGCAGGAGATGGACTGTGATTTCTACGCCTTTTCCGGCCATAAGATTTATGCCGCCACAGGAACCGGAGTTCTCTACGGAAAGAAAAAGTTCCTTGAAGCGATGCCGCCTTTCTTGTCAGGAGGTGAGATGGTGGGGACAGTGACACTTGAAGACACCACTTTCGCACCTCTTCCAATGAAGTTCGAAGCCGGCACGCAGAATTTTATAGGCCAGTCGACTCTTAAACCGGCTTTGGAAGTAGTTAAGGAATTGACAGATAGTGACATAAAGAAATATGGCAATGAAGTTTCCGCTTTTCTTTACGATGAACTTACTGCAATGAACCGCGTAAGGCTGCTCGGCACAGCAAAACCTCGCGTCCCGGTATTCTCGTTCTCCGTGGACGGTGTGCATCACGAGGATTTGGCGCAGATTCTCGACAAGATGGGCGTCGCCGTGCGTTCAGGGCAGATGTGTGCCGAGCCTGTGATGACACGTTTCGGAGTGACAGGCGTACTTCGAGCCTCACTCGCTCCTTACAACACATTGGAAGAGGCGGAAGTTTTTTTGAGGGCCCTTGACAAGGCCGTAACGATGCTTTCTTAGAAGAATTTGATAAAATATTAAATATGGGCGCAGAAAAAAGTTTGACAGAAGTTGAAACTGAAATTGTCGACGAGTTTTCGATGTTCGATGAATGGCTTGACAAGTATGAGTATCTTATTGAACTCGGAAAGTCTCTTAAAGGCTATCCGGAAGAAAAGAAAACTGACGATCATTTGATAAAAGGTTGTCAATCAAGAGTTTGGCTTGATTGGAAATATGAAGAAGGGAGGCTGTGGTTCAATGCGGACAGTGATGCCATCATCACAAAGGGAATAATATCCCTGCTCATCCGCATCTATTCCGGACGCACTCCACAGGAAATATCATCATCCGATTTTTCTGTAGTTGAAAGAATCGGGCTCAAGGAAAATCTTTCTCCGACAAGAGCGAACGGGCTCGTGTCCATGATTGAGACAATTCGGAATGCGGCGGCCGCGCAACTCTGCATCAATGCCACGAATATGCAGGCACTTGCCTAGAGGATTTAGGAGAGGGGTAACGTGGATAGAAAAAGTGTGCGGGACTTGAGAGTTTGATATAAGAGATAAGTTTATTATTTGCAGTAAGTTAGAATACTTGCAAAACTTGAGTTTGTTTGATATGGCACTTGAAGGTGATATAATACGGGCACTGAGGCAGGTCTATGATCCGGAGATACCGGTAAACATCTACGACCTCGGCCTCATTTATGAACTCAGGGTAGATGAAGAGCATAATGTTTTCATTCAGATGACTCTGACGGCTCCGAACTGTCCGATGGCAGACTATGTGGTAGGCGAGGTGCAGAAATCCGTCGAGGATGTCCCCGGCGTGGTAAGCGTTAAGGTTGAACTTGTTTTTGAGCCGGTTTGGGACAAGAGCAGAATGTCGGAGGAGGCTCTCGTAGAATTAGGGCTTGATGAATAGGGTATATTTTTCTTTAGGAAGTAATTTGGGTGACAGACGAAAGAATATCCTTGAGGCTGTGCGGCTGATGGGGGAGAGGTTTTCGGAGATGGAAGGTACTGATTGCAGGCCTGTCGCGCTGTCTTCCCTGATCGAAACGGAACCCTGGGGCTTCGAGTCGGAGGACAAATTTCTCAATTGTGCCGTATGTTTCGACCTCAATTCTTCCCCGCACGATATTCTCAAAACCGTCAAATCCATAGAAAGGCGCCTTGGACGGGAGACGTCACCGCCGCAATATGATACCGAAGGCCGGAGAATCTATTCTTCGCGCCCCATCGACATCGACATTCTTCTCTACGGCGACGAAACGCTCAACACTCCTGACCTCATAATCCCGCACCCGAGGATGAAGGAACGTGATTTTGTACTCATTCCACTACACGAAATAATGTGATTCTGCGTATTGCAGGGTAAAACACAACGCCTTCACCTGCGTATTATAGGGTAAAATTCGATTAATTCGTTTGCGTACTATATTTTTTGTCTATATATTTGTGACCACTACAAGGTAATTTTACATGAGATGATATTGTTCAGACGAAAGATTTACGACAAACTGCTAGATTGGAAAAAGAACACTGACGGTTGCAAGGCTCTCCTCATTGAAGGAGCCAGACGCATAGGCAAATCTACCATTGCAGAGGAGTTCGGCAGAAATGAATATAAAAGTTACATCCTCATTGACTTCAATATGGCAAGCGAGGTCGTCAGGAATGCATTCCGCGATTATCTTAATGACCTCGACACATTCTTTATGATTATTTCTTCGGAATATGGGGTGAAACTTCACAGAAGAGAATCATTGATTATATTCGATGAAATACAGAAATTCCCGAAAGCGAGGGAGGCCGTGAAATATCTTGTGGCTGACGGGCGTTACGACTATATAGAAACAGGCTCATTGATTTCAATAAGGGAGAATGTAGAAGGCATAACCATTCCATCGGAGGAACGCCCCATCAATATGTATCCGTTGGATTTTGAGGAGTTTGCTTGGGCAATGGGGGAAGAACAGATGATTGATTATATTCGCAAATGTTTCTCCGACCGCAAGCCTATGGAACAAAGTCTACACGCAAAGGCTATGCTTCTTTTTCGACAATATATGATTGTAGGAGGCATGCCGCAGAGTTTGTCTGCATACATAGGGAATGATAGGGATTTCGCGAAAGCTGATATGGAAAAGCGTGACATTCTCACATTGTACAGAAAGGATATAATGAGGATAGAATCCGGCTATCGAACAAGTGTTATGGCCATCTACGATCAGATTCCGGCATTCCTATCCAAATCGGAGAGACGGATTGTAATGAGCAAAATTGAGAAAGGGGCAACCTTTCCAAAGTATCACGACACATTCTTCTGGCTGTCCGAATCAATGATTGCAAACGAATGTTTCAACTGTGCGGATCCCAACATCGGGTTGTCGCTTAACGAAGACCGCACATACGTAAAATGCTATATGGGAGACACCGGACTTTTGATAAGCCATACTTTTGATGAGAATGAGATTTCAGACAGTGAACTCTACCGTGAAATACTCTTCGGCAAGTTATCGGTAAATGAAGGAATGTTCTACGAGAATGCCGTTGCACAAATGCTTGTCGCGGCTGGGCATAAACTCTATTTCTATGTGAGATACGATGAAAGCAAACACCGCAATGATGTTGAAATTGACTTCATTATATCCAACAAGAGCAAGTTGAAATACAAAATATGTCCTATAGAAGTCAAATCCAAAGAACGCTATTCGACAGTGTCACTGAACAAGTTCAAGACTAAATTCAGTCAACGGATAGAGGAGAGTTATGTCATTCATCCCAAGAATTTCAAAATTGAGGACAAGACATTATATCTCCCGCCATATATGGTTTTTTGCCTATAAACCTGATGGGAAGAAGTTGGTTTGATATCAAATGCGTGCTTATGAAAAAATCTCGCCTTGTGTATATCGTGCTTTACGACTCTGAAGGAAAAAGGATAGATTTCTCCCGCCCCATCGACATTCTTCTCTACGGCGACGAAAAATAAACACTCCTGACCTCATAATCCCGCACCCAAGGATGGAGGAACGTGATTTCGTACTCATTTCCCTCCGTGAAATAATGTGAAGCACTTTATTTGGATAAGGTGTGGAATCTTTATATCTTTGGGACGATTGTAGAATGCAGATGACCCTGCCGTAGAAACTTCCTGTACCAATGATTTATGCAACCAAAAGAACCATATGCTACTCTACGTATTCCGGACCAAGGTCGGCCAGTAATTCCAGCCTGAAATAGGTCAAAAT
>ERZ780141.1127-NODE-1127-length-16579-cov-5.208666_pt1 | contig 16579 bp, 11 predicted proteins | sample MGYA00433080_ERZ780141 | MGnify/ENA primary metagenome ERZ780141 (study PRJEB29588, sample SAMEA2154047) | human gut metagenome | biome: human gut; feature: human-associated habitat; material: faeces | place: Denmark | collected 2008/2010 ... | reverse complement strand
GTCCGGGTTGGTTCTTCCACGAAAGCGAAAACAGCAAGGTGAAATCGCCAGAAAAACTTGTCGACCTCTTCTATCGCAGCGTGGGCCATAACGCCAACCTCATCCTCAACTTCCCTATCGACAAATCGGGCCGCATTCCTGCTATCGACTCTACCAACGTGGTGCGCATGCGCGAAATCATCAATAAGGAACTTGGCAACAACATCCTCAAGAACGTGAAGCCTGTGGTGAGCAACACCCGCGGCGGGAAATATAGCGCTAAGGCCATCACCGATGACAACAACAAGACTTTCTGGGCTACAGCCGACGATGTCACAAGCGCCACTATCGAATTCTCTTTCCCTCGTCAGAAGGTCAACCGCATGTTGCTTCAAGAATACATCGCTCTCGGACAACGTGTGCAAGAATTCACCGTGGAATACCGCAACGGCAACACTTGGACTGCTATCAACGCTGGTGAAGAAACCACTACCATAGGCTATAAGCGCCTGCTCCGATTCCCTACAGTGGAAACCGACGGCTTGCGCATCACCATCAATAGCAGCCGTGCCTGCGTGTGCATCTCAAACATCGAGGCTTACTACGGCGGCGAAGGCAGCGACAATCTGTTTGTTGACAAAGGCGAAAACTTCAACTCTGTTGACTTCAATCTCACTACCCTCAACGACCGATTTGTATTCGACCTCGGCTCGGTGCGCGAAGTGAACACTTTGCACTATCTGCCTCTCACCGACGGCAACGGTTTGATAGCACAATATGAGGTGCTCTGCGGCGACACTCCAGAAACCGCTACCACCCTCATCAAGAAGGGCGAATTCTCTAACATTCAGAACAACCCTATACTGCAAACACTTCACTTTGCTCCCACTCGCGCCAAGGTGATAGTGCTCAAAGCCACTCGCATGATTAAGCCTGACGACACAGTGCAGGCAAAGCGTCTCGGCATTGAGGTGCTCTAACTCTCCTATGTGGACTTGATTCACACGCGGATAGTTGTTTCTAACTACGACAACAATTTTTCTTTCGGTCGATGTGACCGACTTAGGTTTAAGGTAAAGTTTTAGGTATAATTTTTAGGGGCAAGTCGCCGATGACTTCGCCCCTAATTTTTTGCACCAAAGCATCAGGCAAAACATAATCCCGAATCGGGATAATGTGTATTTTTTACAATAAGGCGAGCAAAATATATTACTCTATCTCCACCACCCCAATTGCCCAACAATGCGCCTCCTCGCCATATATAACAAGCATCAGCACAGACACACACAATATATACAACAAGCCTACGGCTTATATTGTTTAGTTTACAATAAGGTGAGTTCTTGTAAATTACACACCGCCACACAACGCTGACTATTAATATCTTACAACCACAAAAAACTCATATTTTTATTTCATTATTTCAAAGATATGATATAATTTTGCTTCATCATAATCCAATAACAAGATAAAAACATGGCAATAACCAACAACACACCATTAGCCAATCATCACATTTCAGTAGACTGTGTAGTAGTGGGTTTTGACGGCGAGCAACTGAAGGTGCTGCTGCTGAAACGCAATTTTTGCGACAAAGAGACAACCCTACAGGACATGAAGCTTCCTGGCGATTTGATTTATCAAGATGAAGACCTCGACGATGCAGCACAGCGTGTGCTCACCGAGCAAGCCGGCATCCGCCGCATGGCGCTCATCCAATTCAAGGCTTACGGGTCACGCAACCGCACCGACAACTTAGGCGACATGAAATGGCTCGAACACACCTGCAATCACAAGGTGGAGCGCATCATCACCATTGCCTACATCTCACTTCTGAAAATTTCGCCCAACGCCACATCATTCACCGCCGGCGACAACGAACTCAATTGGGTGCCTATTGACAAAATAGGTCAATTGGCATTCGACCACAACAAGATTGTGAGCGATGCGCTAATCTACGTGAGACAACTGATAATCAACGACCCAATATACATATTCCATTTGCTGCCACACCGATTCACGGCACTGCAACTACGCACCCTCTTTGAGCGCATATTCGGCAAACAACTCGACGTGCGCAACTTCCAGAAGAAACTCAAGCAGATGAAATATATAATTCCACTCGAAGAATTTGAGAAGAATGTGGCTCACCGCGCTGCCCGATATTATCGCTTCGACAAGGTGGAATACAACAAATTGCGTCGATAAAAAATCACCTCTATCTCATAACAGATTTTTACCCGATTCTGGCATTAGGGCTTGGGGATTTTCTTTACAAATACGTCCTAATAGCCGATTTAGGTTAAACCAAATTCAATTCTATATACTCGGGCTGGACACCCTTCATGGTTGTTCCAGCCCTTTTCATCATCCACTGCTAAGCATCCATCCCACGCCAACTCGGCTGTTTATCTTTAACCCAATTTTGCACTCTGGGCTTCGAGGATGTGGCTGAACACTAAGGGGATGTGGGGGTTATGATTTGCAAAAGCGGAATGATTTTTGTAATTTTGTCGCTTAAACCCAATTCGGTTATTAGGGATTGGATGGATTTCGGAATTTTAGAAGCGCAGATTTTGATTGCTTTTTAACCCAATTCGGGCATTAGGGCTTGGATGGATTTCGGAATTTTAGAAGCGCAGATTTTGATTGTTTTTTAATGAGTAATAGCAGGCTATTGCGAATTAAAAACAAGTAAAATATGCCTTATAAAAAACGAAAGACTCCAAGCAGTAAAACAAGATTTACATATACGGTCTACTGCCCGATTTGGGTTAGACAAGTAATAGCAAGCTGTTGCGAATTAAAAACAAAACAAAAGATGCCTTATAAAAAACGAAAGCCTCCAAGCAGTAGGAAAAATCCACATTTACGGTCTAATGACCGATTTGGGTTAAAACGCTTTGTAGCAATATTTTCATATTACAAAAGGGCAAAAGAACTTCACATTTTAGAATATATTTATTTTTCAATATGAGCATTTTCGACTTAAGTGAACAAGAAATCATCAGGCGCAACAGCATGAACGAATTGCGCAACATGGGCATCGATCCTTATCCTGCAGCAGAATTCAAGGTGAATGCCTACACCACCGAAATGAAGGAAAATTTCCGCGACGAGGAAGAACCACGCCAAGTGAGCATCGCAGGCCGCGTAATGGGCCGCCGCATCATGGGCAAGGCTTCGTTTATGGAAATTCAGGACAGCAAAGGCCGCATACAGGTTTACGTAAACCGCGACGAACTCTGCCCAGACGAAAACAAAAACCTCTACAACGTGGTGTTTAAGAAGTTGCTCGACATCGGCGACTTTGTGGGTGTTGAAGGCTACGTATTCCGCACTCAGACTGGCGAAATCTCTGTTCACGCCAAGTCTATCACCATGCTCAGCAAGTCGCTCCGTCCATTGCCTATCGTTAAGCAAAAAGACGGCGTGACCTACGATGCATTTGAAGATCCAGAACTTCGCTACCGCCAACGCTACGTTGACCTTATCGTGAACGATGGCGTGAAGGACACCTTCTTGCAACGTGCCACAGTGATTCGCACCATCCGCCGCGTGCTCGACGAGGCTGGATATACCGAAGTGGAAACCCCTACATTGCAAGCCATAGCCGGCGGTGCAAGCGCTCGCCCATTCACCACACACTTCAATGCGCTCAACATCGACATGTATATGCGCATTGCCACTGAGCTCTATCTCAAGCGCCTTATCGTGGGCGGTTTTGAGGGTGTGTATGAAATCGGCAAGAACTTCCGCAACGAGGGTATGGACCGCAACCACAACCCAGAATTCACCTGCATGGAGCTCTACGTGCAATATAAGGACTACAATTGGATGATGGAATTCACCGAACGCCTGCTCGAGGCCGTATGTATCGCCGTTAACGGCAAGCCTGAGCGCGAAATCGATGGCGAAATCATCAGCTTCAAGGCGCCTTACCGCCGTCTGCCTATCCTCGACGCTATCAAGGAGAAGACAGGCTACGACCTCAACGGCAAGAGCGAAGACGAAATACGCGAAGTGTGCAAGGCCCTCAACATGGAAATCGACGAAACCATGGGTAAGGGTAAGCTCATCGACGAAATCTTCGGCGAATTCTGCGAAGGCACATTCAAGCAACCTACATTCATCACCGACTATCCCGTGGAGATGAGTCCGCTCACCAAGATGCACCGCTCAAAGCCAGGTCTCACCGAACGCTTCGAATTGATGGTAAACGGCAAGGAACTTGCCAACGCTTACTCTGAGCTCAACGACCCTATCGACCAAGAAGAGCGCTTCAAAGAGCAAATGCGTCTTGCCGACAAGGGCGACGACGAGGCAATGATTATCGACCAGGACTTCTTGCGCGCATTGCAATATGGTATGCCTCCTACATCGGGCATCGGCATCGGTATCGACCGATTGGTGATGCTTATGACTGGCAAGACCTACATCCAAGAGGTGTTGTTCTTCCCACAAATGCGTCCAGAGAAGGTGGCTCCACGCGACCGCGAAGAGGCATTCACCGCTCTCGGTATGCCAGCACAATGGGTGCCAGGCGTGCAATCGCTCGGCTACCTCACCGTGGCTTCGCTCGCATCGCTTAGCGGCGAGAAACTGCGTCAGATGCTCTTCGACCTCAACAAGAAGTATAAGCTCGATTGGGAAATCCCAGCACTCGGCGACGTGAAGCAATGGATTGAAAAAGCCGCTGCTACACAATCAGCCGAATAATCACACGCACATATCTCGATAGTGCGGCTACAAAAGCACTATCACCATCAAAATACCACGCGGGGCAGATACTGGTATCAGTATCTGCCCCGCTGCTATTTCTACTTATCCGCCTTGCTGGCGCTATTGAAATTCTGCGCTATCTTATACATCTCGCTGAGTACCGACGTTGAAAGATCATCTTTACTTCGGAGTTTCTCAAAGATGTCGTGTATCTTTTTCTCTACGATTTCTCTATCATGCCCGTTTAAATTCGACATATCTTTGGTCAGGTCATTCATCCTTTTCAAATAAGCAAGTAGTATCTGATCGGTGTCTGTATTTTTATTTATGCCACGGCAATAAAAGTCAAAGAGGTTCATCCAATTTGGTATTGAGGCGTTTCTCAGATTCTTTCTTGAATACAACCACATTTTGCCACTGATATCGTGCAACTCATATCCCTCGGCATGCGAGAATAGCAACATGCCGTTAAGTCGCACTTTTTTCAGTTCATCATCAACCGACAAGGTTGCTCCATATTCTCCCGTCACCTCATCGCTATCCTTCACCGAGCCATCTTCGCTGATGGTGAGCGACTTGCCTCTCAGATTATACTTATTGCCGTTGATTTTCACTTTGCCGCCTTTCAGCACGCTTATGTCGTAGCCCTTGCCCACTACACGGCATTCCTTGCCGGTGGTGGCATATAAGGTTGATCCATCGATATTTGACATCGTCACAAGCCCGCTATCATCCACATATACCTTTGGCAACGCCGGTCTATCCTCATCCAACCCTTGCTTCCACTGATCTATATTTCGCTCAACGTCCTTTAATTTTTGCTCTAAGTTCTTAGTGTCGAAATCGAAAGTTGAACCCAGCACCTGCTTTGACCCTTTCGGACGTTTGCCCAAAGTGCTTATCACACGCCCTTCTACCTTATCGTCTTTGGCTACCCATTCAATGGCATAAACATATCTATAGTCATCATTTCCAGCATAGGCAAACGATGCCGACAGCAAGTTTTTGCCCTTGCCGCCAAAATTCACCGAGCGTCCGCCATCGATTTCCACATTATAGTATTGTGGCTTAGTGCCATTGTTCTCCACCTTGAAATAGGCATCGTCGGTGCTTGAGAACGCTCTTTTTATCTCCTTTATCAGCGACATCTCGGCCACTGGCATACTAAACTCAGTCACCTCCATACGTTGGCTCACACCATCACCCTTGGCAGGAATCACATACATCTCCTTGCCCGACACATAATCGGAATCGGTGATGCTCTTAAAGAGTTGGCTGATATCAGTCATCGCGGCATTTGCCACACCTATGGCCATGCCAAGCATCAATGTTACTAATCCTCTCGCTTTCATAATTTTATATTTTTCGTCGTTAATTCTATTAATTATCCCGATTTGAGTTTATGGCATTGTCACCACTTGCACCATCGTGGAGTTGGCTGCACACAGCAGCATCAACTCATCGTCGATAGTTTTCTGAGCCGCTATCATCTGTTCTTCAAATAGCGCCGATTCTTCATCCACCTTCTGCTCAGCCAGCAGGTTTGCGGCGATTATCTGATTGATAGCCGCGCTATCAACATCAAGTTTGCACTGTGAGCTGACTGTCTTTATCGGTCGGCGCTGGTGCGTTTTCACCAAGGCCTTAGCATCGGCAGTAGGCGCGGCTTCAGCGATATTGCATACGGTATCAGCCGGGGCCGCTGAAGCAGGTTTGCTCGCGTCGGCAACCACCACAGCCCTTTCTCCCGTGTCACTGCCCATATCGGCAGGCTGCATCACATATAGCGCCACACTGGCCACCAGAGCCGCCACGGCAGCCGCAGCCGCATAGCGCCACCACTTGACGCGACGCACCTTCACCACGGTGGCAGCAGGTTTTTCGTCCTTCATCCCGCCGTCGAAATAGGCAAACATCTGCTTATATGCCTTCCAATCCTCATCCACATCGTGTGTGGCAAAGTATCTGCCCAGCTCTTCTTCTTCAGCCAGGGTAGATTCTCCGTTGAAGAATCTATTCAGAATATTTGCAATATGTCGTTTCTCGTCGTTCATTGTGAGTATTGCTTAAATTGTTGCAGTAGTTTTTTTCTTGCTCTTGCCAGTAGCACCCTTGCCGAAGCCTCCTCGATGCCCAGCAAGCGGGCTATCTCGCAGTATTCACGCCGCTCCACCTGACGCATCATCAGCACTGCGTGTTCCTTATCGGGCAGCGCCCGTATCTTATTGCGCAGCCAGCGGTCTGTTTCGGCATATTCAAGGGCATCGATGGGCGTTTCTTGGCTGATATGCGTCGTCACCTCCAGGGCTTCCTTGGCGGCTATATGCTTTGCCGAACGAAATAGGTCTATCGCCCTGTGGCGCGTGGCCACCACCACCAATGCTTCGGGCGGATGTGATGCACCCAACTCACTGCGCATCTGCCACAACTTCAATAGCACGTCCTGTGCCACATCGTCGGCATCGTCGGCTGCCAATCCCATCTTTCGGGACACTTGCAGCGACTTTGCCCGCAGTAGAGGTGCTATTGTTTCGAATTCTTTGCTGTCCATGCGCTGTTGCTTTCTTTTACATTCTACTATAGAAACGAAAACATAGCCCAAATGTTAACATCGAGAGTCAAAAAAAATTTGCGCAGCGCATTGGTGCTTTTTGGCGGAGTTATTAACTTTGCACTATAGCCACTTGGCTATATTAGCTACAACTAAACCATCTCAACGAACTATGAAACAATTATTTGCTTTTCACAGCCTAATGGTGCTGATTATAGCACTATTCTCAATGCCTGCGCTCGCTCAGCAGGCCCTTCCCACCACAAAATACAAAAAGGCGCTCGTGATAGGCGCGCACCCCGACGACCCCGAAACCATCTGCGGCGGCACGATGCTCGTGCTGAAGGAGCAGGGTTGCGAGGTGGTGAGCGTATATCTCACCTCGGGCGAGGCTGGCATCGCTGGCAAAGACGCCGAGGAATCGGCAAGAATACGCAATAAGGAGGTGAACGACGCCTGCGCAGTGATGGGTGTGCGACACATAGAGATGACACAAATCGACGGCAAAACCGAAATCAATGCCGACCGTTATGCCGAGATGAAAGCCCTCATTGCCCGCGAAAAGCCCGACGTGGTGTTCACCCACTGGCCTATCGACTCACACCGCGATCACCGCGTGTGCTCAATACTCGTTTACGACGCTTGGCGCCAACTCGACCACAGCTTCGACCTCTACTACTGCGAAGCGATGTCGGGACTACAGACACAGACGTTTCACCCCACCGACTATGTCAACATCGACAAGGTGGTGGAGCAGAAGCACAAAGCCTGCCTCTGCCACGTAAGCCAAAGCATGGACTGGATTCTCGACGAATGGCACATACCCATGGAGAAATTCCGCGGACTGGAGTTTCACTGCAAGGTTGCCGAAGCATTCGTGAAGCAAATATGGACCACAAGCGAAATCGTGAACAATTAAACCCAATTCGGTCGTTAGGGCTTTGTAGGATTTCGGGATTTTAGAAGCGCAGATTTTGATTGATTTTTAACGAGGAATAGCCAGCTATTGCGAATTAAAAACAAGCAAAAAATACCTTATAAAAAACGAAAGACTCCAAGCAGTAGAAAAATCATCACATTTACGGCCTAATGACCGATTTGGGTTAGACAAGTAATAGCCATCTATTGCGAACTAAAAACAATCTAAAGATGCCTTATAAAAAACGAAAACCCCTAAGCAGTATGAAAATTATACATTTTCGGCCTAATGACCGATTTGGGTTAATCCCCATGAACCGACATTTACTCACACTCTCGATGCTCTTGCTGTGCCTAAGCATGGCGCTAAGTGGCTGCTACACCACAATGCCCATCAGCAACAATAATGGCACAGTGCTAAGCCTCGCCACATTCAATATGCGCTGCGACGTTCCCGAAGACGACAGCACAAACAACTGGAGCGCTCGCCGCCCACGCATAGCCCACTACATCGATAGCACCGCCATCGACGTGGTGGCGACACAAGAGTTGGTGGGCAACCAAGACAGCACTCTACTCGCCATTCTGCCTCAATACAGCGAAGTGCGTGCCGCCGACGGCGTGAATGCCATATTCTACCGCACCTCGCAGATAGAAGTGCTGCGTCACGGCTGCTTCTCACTCTCGGAGTGCCCCGACAGCATTGGCAAAAAGGGATGGGATGCTGCATTTCCGCGCTTGGCGCTATGGGCCGTGATGCGTCACCGCGCCACAGGCAAGCAATTTGTAGTGCTCAACACCCACCTCGACCACATAGGCGGCATCAACCGCATTGAAGGCGCCAAACTGATTGCCAAGCGGCTGAAGAAAATCGCAGGAAAACTGCCCGTAGCAGTCACTGGCGACTTCAACGCCGACGACACCAGCGAAGCCTACACCACGCTCACAGCCAGCGGGCTCCTCGACGCCTACAAGGTGGCACAGCACACCACCGGAGTGCCATATTCGTGGCACAACTACGGCCGTCTGCCCATGGCGCAGCGCAGCCGCATCGACTTCGTGCTCGTGAGCAAAGGCGTGACCGTGTGGCGCTGCCACATCCCGCAAGAAATCCCAGGCGCAATGCTCAGCGACCACTCCCCCCTCACCGCCACCCTCCAATTATGATCACAAATCGGTCATTAGGAAGTAAATGCCCGAATTGGGATGATTGATTTTCGCGGGAGAAGGTGAAAATTTGATGAAATTGTGGGGCTGGGAGGGGGAGTTTGAATAGTTTTTACTATTTTTGTATTTTAGATGTTGCCCGAACCTATGTTGGGCATCGGATTTCAATCTTTGTCGGCGAGTATTTTATGCCTAACTGATTGCATTGCCAGTTATTTTTTACCGACCCGGAGAACAATCCGCCACACGAAACTAAACGAATCGATAAACTACATAAATATAAAAATAGAAACTACTAAACTACTATGAACAAATATTTTCGCTCTGTTACGGCGGTGACAATGGTGCTTTTTGCAGTTGCCGCAATGTTGGCAGGTGTGCCAAACGGATATTACAATTCGCTGAAGGGCAAGTCGGGCATCTCGCTGAAGAACGCCATCCACGACGTGATACGTCCTCACAACGTGGTGACCTACGGCAGTCTGTGGAACCACTTCCAATCTACCGACGTATATCCAGAAAAGGTGAACGGCAAACGACTTGTGTGGGATATGTATTCCGACAACTACAACAACCGCACATTCTTCTATCCTAACGGCACCTCGGGCCTTAACCGCGAGCACACTTTCCCCACAAGCTGGTGGGGCGGTTCTCAAAACGAGGCTTATACCGACATCAACCACCTCTATCCATCGGAGTCGAAAGCCAACACCGCTAAGAGCAACCTTCCGCTTGGCGTGGTGATCAACGCGTCGTTTAATAATGGCGTCTGCAAGGTGGGTACACCACAGAGCGGTATGGGCGGCGGTTGCAAGAGCGTGTTTGAGCCAGCCGACGAATACAAGGGCGACTTCGCAAGAACATACTTCTATATGGCTACATGCTACCAAGACTACAATTGGAAATACACCTTTATGCTCTCAAACAGCAGCGACCTCACCCTCTCGAAGTGGGCCTATGAGATGTTGCTCGAATGGTCGCGCCAAGACCCTGTGAGCCAAAAGGAAATCGACCGCAACGAAGCGGTATTTAAAATCCAAAACAACCGCAACCCATTTATTGACAACCCAGGCCTTGAAGAATATATCTGGGGCAAGAAGATGGGTCAAGTGTATAACGGCGACAATGGCGGCGGTGACCCAGAACCAGACGGCGACCCAGAACTCATCTATCCTGCTCCGGGCAGCGTGATTGACTTCGGCGAAATAGCATTGGGCAAATCAGTAACACAAGACGTGGTGATCAAAGCCAAAAACCTCACCAACACTTTGCGCATGAAGCTCTACGGCACAAACGCCGACCAATTTGACAAACTCACCGTAAGCGGCATTTCTAAGAACACAGCAGCCAATGGCTACACGCTGAAGGTGACCTATCGCCCTACCGCTGTGGGCGAACACAGTGCCCGATTGCTATTCTACGATGGCGGTATGCCTGGCACTGGCGTGGGCGTGCAAATAACCGCAGTGTGCCGCGAGGTGCCTAATATGTCGACTGTAATGGCCCTCGATGCCACCGACGTGAGCGACAACGGATTCACCGCCAACTGGGAATTGTGCAGCGAAAAGGTTGACGGATACTATGTGCACCACAGCGTGTATAACAACAACACCCTCATCAGCGAAGAGACTATCACCGTGTCGGAAGACGACATCGAGGAAGATGCCGTGTGCGGCTCTACTTATATCAAGAACGAGAAGGTGGGATATACTCACACCTACCGCGTGCAAGCGTTCCGCTTGGGTTATACCAGCGACTGGTCTAACACCATCACCCTCACCCCTACAGCCCTCGACGGCGTGGAAGTGAACAGTCCGCTCGACATCACTGCTTACCAAGGCGGCATATTGATCCGTTGCAGCCAGACTCACACCAACATGCGCGTATGCAACATGCAGGGCCAGATTGTAGCCGTGGTGCCAAGCATCGACAACGGCGACTTTGTGGAATTGCCAATGGGTGCATACCTCATCACTACCGATCAAAACGTCACACCTATCAAGGCTGTGGTAAGATAACAACCGATAGTTGCCATCTCCTCTCACTCCACTATCTATTATCTCACCACACACATCTAAATACCGGCATTATGGATCTAATCACACATTGCACTCTGTCGAAAACCTACAGTGCTGCACTTATTGGCGTAGACGCCATATTAGTGACCATCGAAACCACGTTTTCCCAAGGTCTGGGCATCCTTATCGTGGGGCTACCAGATGCAGCCGTGAGGGAAAGCGGAGAGCGTGTGAAATCGGCCATCAAATGCTGTGGCATCGACTTCCCCTACACCGAGGTGGTGATAAACATGTCGCCTGCCGACGTGAAAAAGGAAGGTACGGCCTACGACCTGCCTATAGCCATAGGCATACTCTCGGCGTATGAGAAAATCCCAGCCGACCAACTGTCGAAATACATGATTATGGGCGAACTATCGCTCGACGGCACTGTGCTGCCTGTGAAAGGCGTGCTGCCAATGGCCATTCTGGCTCGCAAACTGGGCTATAAAGGATTTATAGTGCCCAACGCCAATGCCACCGAGGCTGCCGTGGTGAACGATATAGAGGTGCTCGGCGTGGACAATCTGCAGCAAGTGGTGGATTTCTTCCTCGGTAAAGCACCGCTGCAACCCACCGTGGTAAACACTCGAGAACTATTCTTCAATGCTTCGTGCCAATACCCTTTCGATATGAGCGAAGTGCGCGGACAAGAGAACGTGAAGCGCGCCTTCGAGGTGGCATGCGCAGGCGGACACAACATTCTGCTCATGGGCAGCCCTGGCGCCGGCAAAACGATGCTCGCCAAACGTCTGCCAACAATTTTGCCACCACTCACACTGCGCGAGGCCCTCGAAACCACTAAGATACACTCTGTGGCAGGAAAACTAAAACGTGGCTCCACACTGCTCACCGTGCGCCCATTCCGCTCGCCTCACCACACCATATCGCCTGTGGCACTGGTTGGCGGTGGCACAAACCCTACCCCCGGCGAGATAAGTCTGGCACACAACGGCGTGCTGTTTCTCGACGAGTTGCCCGAATTCAATCGCTCGGTGCTCGAAGTGATGCGACAGCCGCTTGAAGACCGTGTGATAAGCATTTCCCGTGCAAAATACAGCGTGGAATACCCTGCCTCGTTTATGATGGTGGCAAGTATGAACCCATGTCCATGCGGATATTTCGGACACCCCACACGCCAATGCACCTGCACCCCAGGGCAAGTGCAGCGATATATGAGCAAAATCAGCGGACCGCTGCTCGACCGAATAGACATCCAGTGCGAGATAACGCCCGTGCCGTTCAAGGACATCTCGAAAGCGCAGCCCGGCGAGCCGAGTGCCGCTATCCGTGAGCGCGTCATCAAGGCACGCGACATACAGACCGCCCGTTACAAAGACTTCAAGGGCGTACACTGCAACGCGCAGATGACATCGGCACTCATTCACGAGTTTGCCGAGCCCGATGCAGCCGGACTTGAGAAGCTGCGCGACGCCATGACCCGCACAGGAATGAGCGCAAGAGCGTATGACAGAATATTGAAAGTGGCCCGCACCATTGCCGACCTCGACGGCAGCCCCCGCGTGCAGCAGCACCACATCATGGAGGCAATAGGCTACCGCAGCCTTGACCGAAGTAACTGGGGAGAATAACAATCATAGGAAAAATTCCCCCGCCAATAGGAAAGCCATTGGCGGGGGAATTTTTTGTCTTAACTTTGCGTAACAAAACAAAAATGACACACGCAAAAAACAACACGGCCAAATCATGCAGAGCCGACACCAGCAGACAACGCCGCCCACACATACAGACAGCACATCTGATTATTAACCTAAAAAAAACATACAACTATGAAGACTCTGAAGAAATTACGCAGCCCTATTCCTCATGCTAGGAACAATTGCATAAACGCACAGAGCATGAGCCCCTCCACGCTTTCCATGCAAGTGGCAAGAAGGAGGCATATGAGGGGCAGGAGTTGTTTCATAGATGTTTCAGATGAAAAGGTTCACATTGGCCTGTTCGGCTCGTTCCATATAGCTTGCCACACCTCCCACGGTGACGTTGTCGAGCAGTTCCTCGCGCTTGACGCCCATCACGTCCATCGACATCTGGCAGGCGATAAACTCTACCCCGTTGTCGATGGCCTGCTGCCGGAGAGATTCCAGGGAATCGACTCCCTTCTTCTTCATCAGGTAGCGCATCATCCTGGCTCCGATGCCCAGCATGTTCATCTTCGAGAGAGCCAGTTGCGTACTGTCGGAGGGCAGCATCCACGAGAACATGCGTCCGAAGAGGTCTTTCTCAACCTTCGGCTTGCAGGATTTCTTGATGGCATTCAGTCCCCAGAAGGTGAAGAAGATGCTCACCTTCTTGCCCGTGGCGGCTGCCCCGTTGGCGAGGACAAAGGTGGCGAGCGTCTTGTCGAGGTCGTCACTGAAGAGGATGAGCGTCTTTCCCTGTGCTCCATCGTATATCTTCACGGCTTCAGAGGCACAGGGGGTGGCTTTCTCTATCTCCACGATGTATTTGCCACCCTCGGAACGTTTGCCCAGGAAGCGGTTGCCCGTGGTGCGGCACCATGCCTCGGCATCCCTAGGGAAGCCTGCATCGGTGGCCCTTACTTCCAGCCGTTCACCTGCCTTTAGCGAATCCATGGCCTGCTTCATCTTCAGTATCGGCCCGGGACACTGAATGCCGCACGCATCCACCTTGACGATGTGGTTGTGGTTGCATGAGCAGGCAGGATGGGGGCAGGCATCGGGTGCTTCTGCGGGGTCAAATCCCTTGGGAGTGGCTGGCTGGGTCATGGCTGCCTGATAGGTCTTCAGTCCACCCACAAGGTTGGAGACGTTCCCGAACCCATGTCCCTTCAGTATGTTGGAGGCCAGGTAGCCCCTCAGTCCCACACCGCAGAACAGCCACAGGGGGCGGGCGGGGGGTATCTCCTGTAGCCTCTCCCGTAGGTCGTCCAAGGGAATGTTTCTTGCACCAGGGAGGGTGCCCAGGGCAAACTCATCGGGCGTACGTACATCTATGAGTATGGCATTCTCCCGCTCCGCATGCTGAATGTCGCGCCAGTAGAGGGGCTTCATTTTTCCTGTAAGAATGTTGCCTGCCACGTAACCGGCAATGGCCACGGGGTCCTTGGCCGAGGAGAATGGTGGAGCATAGGCATGTTCGAGGCGAGTGAGCTGCTCTGCCGTGGCTCCCTGCTTGATGGCCAGGGCCAACTGGTCAATGCGCGTATCTACTCCGTCGTAGCCCACAATCTGTGCTCCGTACAGGCGACCGTCTTCCGGCGAGAAGGTGACCTTCAGGCTCATCTGCAGGCTTCCGGGGTAGTAGCCGGCATGTGAACCCTGGTGTATGGTGGCGGAGAGGTAGGGTATGCCCATCTGCCTGAGCCGCTTGGCAGGCAGTCCGGTGGAGGCCACGGTGAGGTCAAAGACCTTGGCAATGGCGGTCCCTATGGCTCCCTCGTACCTCACGCTGTTTCCCATGACTATGTTGTCGGCCACGATGCGTGCCTGGCGGTTGGCCGGACCGGCCAGGAAGTTGAGCCAGGGCTTGCCGGTGATGGGGTGCGGGAACTCGATGGCATCGCCCACGGCATAAACGTCCTCCTCGGAGGTCTGCAGGTATTCGTTGACCCATATCCCCTTCATCTCGCCCAGTTGGAGTCCGGCTTCCTGTGCCAGCCGCGTTTCTGCCCTTACGCCTATGCTCAGCAGCACCATGTCCGTTTCCAGCGAGATGCCCGACTTGAAATAAACGGTCAGCGAGCCGTTCTCCCGTGAGAAACTCTCCACGGCCTGTTCCAGATAGAGTTTCACGCCCTTCTCCTGAAGATGCTCATGGACGAGTGCGGCCATGGAGTAGTCGATGGGTCCCATGACCTGGTTAGCCATCTCCACGACAGCTACGTCCAGTCCCGCATGTTTCAGGTTCTCTGCCATCTCCAGTCCAATGAAGCCGCCTCCCACGATGACGGCCCTGTGTACCTTTCCTCCGTCCAGGAATGCCTTTATCCTGTCCGTGTCGCTGACGTTGCGGAGCGTGAAGATGCCCTCACTGTCGATGCCGGGAAGAGGGGGAACGATGGGGGAGGCTCCGGGCGAGAGCAGCAGTTTGTCGTAGGTTTCTGTATAATCCCGTCCGTCAGCTGTGCTTACCGTCACCGTCTTCTTCGTCGTGTCTATCTTTGTCACCTCGCTCTCTGTCCTCACGTCTATGTGGAACCTCCTGCCGAATGCCTCTGGGGTCTGGACGAAGAGTTTCCCACGTTCCTCTATGATGCCGCCTATGTAGTACGGAAGTCCGCAGTTGGCGTAAGAGATGTACTTTCCTTTCTCTATCAGAAGAATCTCTGCCTCTTCTGTCAGTCTTCTTATGCGTGCTGCTGCCGTAGCGCCTCCGGCCACGCCGCCAATGATGATGATTCTCATGTGCTGGTTTGTTTTTTTAGGGTTAGTGATTTTGATTATACTCAGCCGCCTGATGCCCTCCATCATGAGTGCTGACTGTCTGTTTTCCGTGTTTTTCCCACTTCCAAAGCGTGTCCGGTATTTGCTGTCTCAGGGAGTGAATATATTTGTAGGTACAAAAATACTGATTTATATTGGTTTATCCAAATATTCCAGCCACCTTTTGCACCAAAACATGATGTTTATGGTTGATGTGGTATAGGAGTTCATAGTTCATAGTTGAGAGGTTATCGAAGGGGAAGAGTAGTTGAATGGTTAAAGTTCATGGCTGCTTAATCGTGTATGAGAACAATAACCCAAGAACCCAAGAACTTTTCAATAACCCAATAATCCATCTTCTCGATTCACAAACATACTATCCTTTGGGTATGCTGATTGAAGTTTCCAAAGAGAAACAAGATGTTACAGACAAGTTGCTAACAAACCTCTTCGATGAAACTATAACCCTAAAAGAAAGAGCGATTGCTTATATGTCTGGCTTTGACAAGTTGGTAAAGATAATGGCAGACGATTGCTGTCTGTACTTCTGTACGCTGAGAATTTTGAGCCCTCCGAAGCATTCATGATGGCTTTGGACGAATATATCGATTACTATAACAATAAAAGAATCAAATCCCGGTGAAAAGGAAAGAGCCCGGTGAAATACCGAACTCTTTCTCAAATCGGATAGTTAATAACCCGTCCAACTTTTTGGGGTCACTTCATTACGACACAGCCCCATATTTTCATCATCACTTTATTTTATATGCAGCTTTACG
>ERZ780141.1123-NODE-1123-length-16685-cov-33.427781_pt1 | contig 16685 bp, 5 predicted proteins | sample MGYA00433080_ERZ780141 | MGnify/ENA primary metagenome ERZ780141 (study PRJEB29588, sample SAMEA2154047) | human gut metagenome | biome: human gut; feature: human-associated habitat; material: faeces | place: Denmark | collected 2008/2010 ... | reverse complement strand
AAAATGAGGTAAAAGATATTAATGAGCTTCCTGTAACGCATTTAATTGTCCTTGATAATTATACGAAGAATTCAAATCATAATTATGAAGAAATAGCTATCATGAAAAGGATAGAAGATAAATGTAGGGAATATTACAAAGGTAGGATAATGATCCATCATTTGCTATCTAATGTTAAAAATGATAAAATGAAGCTAGGAAAAGTACGTTTTGAAAGATACAAAAAGTTTTTGAAATGTTTTGACAAAAACGCAGAAGAACTTCAAAAGGATGGTGACTTATTAATGAGAATGCTAGGAAAACAAGTAGAAGCCTTTAATAGCGATGAAGAAAGAAAAAGACAAGCCTTTGAAGCTGAGTGGAAACAAATAAACGAAAGATGGGTTAAAGCTCAAAATGAGAAAGAACTTCAAACTCAAAAAGAGTTACTATCTCAAAAGGATGCTCAACTATTTCAAAAAGACGAACAAATAATGAATCAGCAATCCCAACTATTAAATCAACAAGAAAAGATTGTATCCTTAGTTAAATTATTAAAATCGCTAGGTAAAACACCCTTAGAAATCAAAGAAGCTACAGGTCTTACAACTGATGAGATTGAAAAGATGTAATAAATTTACATATATTGGAGTTATTTGTAAGTAAAATTGATTTATACTACATTTATATACCTCCTGTTTTTTAATGTTTTCATGTCAACATCATTATAGAACAAGAGGTATTTTTTTAATTCATATCTACTCTAAGATTAAAAAAAACATTAATTTCGAGATATTTGTCTTTTTTTTACAAAAAAACTATGATTTTGATTAAAATGGTTTTAGTCGATAAAACATATGAAAACGCTTTACTTATTTTTGAAAGTATGATATTTTTAGTATATCGTGAAAAGAAAAGAGTAAGGAGAATTAAATGTGAAAAAGATATTAATAGGAGCTTTACTTGCTACGGCAGTAATTGGTGTATCATCATGTAGTTCAGATATAATACCGACAACTCCAATAACACCAACTCAAAGTCAAGAACCAGAGGTTATTAAAAAAACAATAAGCTTTGATTCTCAAGGTGGAAGTAGTGTTATATCAGTAAGCGTAAAGGTTGGAGATAAGGTTCCAAAGCCAAATAATCCTGAAAAAACAGGATATGTCTTCAGTGGTTGGTATAAAGAGGCATCATGTGTTAATGAATGGAATTTTGAAACAGAAACAGTTTTAGGAGATACTACATTATATGCAAAATGGACAGTTGTAGATAATCCTACTCCAAATCCAGATCCAACTCCGCTTAAATCATTTACAATTAAGTTTGTAACTAATTGTAGTGATGTAGTTGCTGATGAAGCTATAAGTGAAAATAATAAAATATCAATGCCTAGCAATCTTCATAAGGATGGTTATACCTTAGTAGGCTGGTATTTGGATAATACGTATCAAAATGAATATGATTTTAATACGCCTATTACATCTGATTTAACTTTATATGCTAAATGGGTTGTATCAGAATACAAGGTTACATTTAATGGTACTACACTTCCCGATGTTGAAGTGAAACATGGAGAACACATCGAAAAGCCTTCAAATCCAACTAAAACAGGTTATACTTTTGTTGGTTGGTATAGTGATAATGCTTGTACAACTGTATTTGATTTTGAAAATACTATAATCACTAAAGATACTACTATTTATGCATTATTTAAGAAGATAAATGATTCATCAGATATTGATGATAAAGATAATGGTTCTGGTAATGTTACAAATCCCGGAGATATTGAAGTAGAAGCGGTATCTGGTGCTATGGAATCAGGCTATATTACATTCAAAAAATTAAATGGTGTTAATGAATATGATTATTATTTTAAAGATGATAATGGTAATTATAGTCTCGTTGATGAAAAGATAGCTTATACAAGAGCTCTTTCATCTTCTACAATGCGAGTTGATTTTACAGGACTTCAAGCAGGAAGCTATGAAGCTATGATATTACCTCATGGTAGTACAACTGCTGTTGGTACATCAGTAGAATTAAATGTTATTTCCTATGATAGGAGTGGCTACGCTCACTTTAATTATACAAATGGTGTAGGAGCTTATAATGATAATGGTATATTAAAAGAAAATGCAATTGTTTTATATGTAACTGATGAAAATAAAAATGAAGTTGAATTATCATATGGTGGTACAACTGTAAGAGGTATTGGTAATATTTTAAATTCTGTCGGTGCTGATGTTGGTGGTGGTAAAGCTAACAATGGTGGTGTTGCTAATACTAATCAAGGTATTATTAAAAAATTAGGTGACGCTAATATTCCTTTAGTTATTAGATTTGTAGGATGTGTATCTAATACAGGCTTATATAAAAAGGGTTCGTTTAGTGCAGCATCTAAGCCACTTATTGAAGGATTGACGATTTATGATTCTTATGATAATGGTGGTACCACAGGTGATAATGGTCATATGGCTCGTATTAAATCTGGTAAAGATATCACGATTGAAGGCTTAGGATCTGATGCTACTATTGATGGTTGGGGATTTCATTTTATGGCAGAAAGTTCATCCCCAACCTTAGGAAAAAGCTTTGAGGTTCGTAATTTAACCTTCATTAATACTCCTGAAGATGCTATTGGTATGGAAGGAATTCAAGAAACAAAGAATGCGAATTCTAAAATTTCTGCTAGTGTTGAAAGATGCTGGATTCACAATAATGAATTTTATGGACCATCTATTTTAAACGCTGCTGAAAGTGATAAATCAGAAGGTGATGGTTCATGCGACTTTAAGCGTGGTCAGTATTTAACTGTAAGCTATAATTATTTTGAAGGTTGCCATAAGACTAATCTTGTTGGTTCAGCTGATTACTCATTACAATTTAATTTAACCTATCATCATAATTATTGGAAGCTATGTAAAGCACGTGGTCCTTTAACAAGAAGAGCTAACGTTCATATGTATAATAATTTATTTGAAGGTCAAACAGATTATGCAATTAATACAAGAGCAGATGCTTATATCTTCTCTGAATCAAATATGTTCTATATGTGTAAGAACCCATTTAGAGTCGATGGAGGAGCAATTAAGAGCTATAATGATTCTGTAGCAAGTGCTTTATATCAAAAAGGTGGTGCGACAGTTGTAAATAATAAGACTGATGTTGTATCTAATAATTGTCAATATATAGCTGGCGGTATTAAATATAATGATTTTGATACAAATGAAAAATTATCATATATCGCAACTGGAAATTATGATATTCAAACAAATGTAACGGATGCTAGAAAGGTTATTAAGGCTTATTGTGGAGTTAGAAAGGATAAATCTATTGCTCCTAAGGATGTTACAATGAATGACATTTCTATGTTACCTAGCGGAGTTATGCCTAAGACTATTTCTTCATATCCGGCAGAAGAAACACCAGGGAAAGTTAGTAAAACGGTTTATGCATTTAAATTAGAACACGCTGCTAGTGTAACTGTTTCATATGCTTCTGATGCTTATACATCAACTGGCGTTCTTATAAATGAAGCTGGAGAAGCGCTTTTAACTGCAAGTGGTACAGTGATTCTTGAAGCTGGCACCTATATGATTCAACCTGTTAATTTCCAACCAGGTGATAGTGCTAAAATGACTATGGGTACATTTAAGGAAATTACAATAAATTCAATTAAGTTTGAAGAGTATAATTCTGAGGAATTAAATCAAAATCTTCTTAAATCTTATAATGATGCTGTATCGCAAATTCCAAATGAAATTAAATATGATGAAAAGAGCTTAAATGCGATTAAGCATGCGATGAATTGCTATAATGCATTGAAGGATGATCAAAAGGTAACTGTTTCATATGATATTGTTGAAAAAGCATATAAATCATATATTTCCCTTGGTAAAGTGCATGTTGAAGAATTGATTGATGCGATTGGTGAAGTAAATGAAAATAGTGGAGATGCAATATCAAGTGCTAGAAGTGCTTATAATTCATTAAAAGAATTAGACGGAAATATGCAAATTTCAAACTATAATATTTTAGTTTCTGCTGAGGATGCTTTTGATGGATATGCTGTTACTTATTGTATTAATAGTATTAATAGTATTGGTGAAGTAACCCTAGCAAGCGAAAACTTAATTCAAACGGCAAGAGCAGCATATAATTCGTTAGATGATGAGCAAAAATCTTTAGTTACAAATTATAGTACTTTAATTAGTGCTGAAAAGAAGTATGGTGATTTAATTCAAGCAGCTAATGTAAATGAAGCCCTTAATAATATTGATTTAAAAAATATTAATGAAATGAAGGCTTTACTTGAAAGCTACGATGGTTTGTCATTAGATGCCAAGCAATATGTAAATTCTACAAAGATAAGTGAGGTTAAAACTACTTATTTAGTTAAACTTATTGATTCAATTGGTATGGTTACATCTGCAAGTGGCAAAACAATAAATGAGGCTTTAAATTTATATGATACTTTAACTACTTCAGAAAAAGCTTTAATTACTAATTATCAAACCCTTCAAGATGCTAAAACTTCTTATGATGAAATAACTTTACAAGCTCATAAGATGACATTTGAAAATGGTACAACTGATCCTACTGGTTTCTTTACTATAACAAATGGTAATCTTAAAACGACTACTAAGGAGTATAATGGTGTTAAATATACTAAAGCATTAAAGATTGAAAGTAAGACGATAGTTAATTTTACTGCAACAGCTGGATCAAAGCTTACAATCATTTCAGATGGAGCTAGTAAACAAATAAAGATAAATGGAAAAAGGTATACATTTGATGCAAATGGTATCTTAACTGTTGAATTATCTGCGGGTGAAATTACAATTTCCAAGGATGGCTCAATGAACGTATTCGCATTTATTGTAGAATAAAATTTAATAATAGTAAAAGACATTGATAGAAATAAATCGATGTCTTTTTTTAATCAATATTAATTTGATAAGTTAAATTTAAAGCTTTAGAGCAATGTATATCTTTTTTTGTTAAAAAAATGTTATTTTCAGTATACTTTACAAAAAACAAACTAAAATAAATGTGAAACATTGGTAAAAAAAGAAATATATGTTGTAAAAATGTGTTATAATTTCAAAAAGAACGCATTAATTTTGAGAGTTGTTTTCTTAGAAATATGCCATTTGTGTGGAGGTCTAATATGAGAGATTATGATGAAATAATAAGTACATTGACGGAAGATGAAAAAATTCAGTTAGTCTTAGCTAAAACTAGTTTTACCAAAGAGCTTTGTGATAAGATTGATGATAATTTATATAGTTTTTTTAATACTTCAATTGACAAGCAACTTACCAATCAAACATTTGATTTAGAAATACTTAATGAATCTGAATTATTTTTAGATGAGATCAATCCTTTGGTTAATCATGAAGGAGAATTTTCAAATCTTAATCACTCATTATTCAAGGCTCATCAAGCTAGTGAAATAAAATCGGCACTTGAATATTATAATAAAAATAAGAATGAGCTAACAAAAGAGCTACTAGAATCAGAAAAGATGATTACGGAAGAGGAATTGAATGATGCAGTATTAAAAAGGTTATCACAAATTAACAAGGTCATTGACAGTGGTATTTATAACAATTGTGACATTTTTAAAAAGAAGGTTAATGATAATTCCTTCGTTATTTTAAAAAATGAAAATCTTCTTCCCATAAAAAAGGATTTAAAGATTTATATTGATGATGAGGATTCAAGACTTAGTGAACTTGCTCATATTCTAAAGTGTAATAATTTCAAATTAAGTCAAAATGAGGAAGAGGCTGATTTTGCAATTACATATTATAGTGGAAGCTCCTTAGATGAAATTTCAATCAATTCCTTATCTTTAAGTACAAAGCTTCTTGTAGTTGCAACTGAGCTAGTTGGTGATGCACTTGATAAGGCTAATGCTATTATATATTCGCCTTCACCAAATATAAATTCATTATATCAATTAATTGTTGGCCAGATTAATCATACAGGTAGATTGGCTTATGATGACGAGAAATATCTAAGAGGTATGGGAGAGGATTTGTATCCTGTAAAATATGTTAGTGCTACATATAATAATGGTTGTTTGAAGGCTTTTTTAAAGAATGAATTAGATGTATCAGCTTCATCAACTATTTTGATTTGTAGCGAGGGTAAGATAATTCAAATATATAATGCCTGCTTGGATGCTAAAGAAGAAAAGACTTTCAATATTTTACTTAATGCTATAGGTGAAAGAACTTTATATATTGGACCAAGTGTTGATAATCTTGTAATTGAAGTTTCTGTTAATAATAAAGCTCCAAAAGGTGAGGATAATTTTAATTATTCTAAGTATGCTACTAATGAAAATGAAATGGATTCTAATTCAAATTTAATCGAAAATAAAAATGCAAAGGAAGAAATAAAACAAGGTGCTGATGATATAAAGTCTGCAGAAGAAATTATTCTTAATGATAACATAGAACCTCAATATATTATAAAAAGGGAAAAACAATATAAGCCTGAAAGTGAAAATGATTGTCGTTTTTCTAAAATACCTTCAATTAAGAATAAGAAGGATTTTATATCAGTAAAAACAAAGCGTATTATTAGTATTATTTTAAATATATATTTTGAAGCCGCAATTGTTTTTGCAATTGTAATGAGCTATATTAATGCTCAATTACCTTATTTTATTATTAGTATTGTTCTTGCAGTTATAGTTGAAATATTATTTGTATTATTATATTTTAACCTTCATAAGCGTGAAAAGTATTTAGTAGAAGCTTTTAATAAAGATTGTCTTTTAGATGCGATGGAATGTCAAAATTTTGAAAATGTTACAAAGGAACGGGTTGAATTACCTACGCTAGATATTAGTGAGCCGGTAAATTTAGAAGAAGAGAATTATGTGGCTAATTCTTTTGATGTGACTAAATCTAGTAAAGATGTAGTTGATTCTTTAGTTAGTTATTTTGCCTCACGAGGCTTAGGAATTACAAATGCTAAGGCATTAGAGCTTATAAGTGCTATGCATGCAAGTAGACTTATTGTTATTAAGGATAAAAGAGAAGATCTTTTAAAAAAAGCTTTATTAAGCATTCGTATGTTTTTTGGTACCTCACCAAGCTTTGTTGATATGAAGGATAAAGCATTAATTGAAAATGAATTTGTAGCCTCATCAAAGCTTTATGCTAATATATTTAACAACAAAGAAAATGTAAATGTACAAGCTTTAGAAAACGTTACTAAAGAATTACTTGAGGATATTGCAAATAAGTTTGATAACTATTTATTAAATCCTGATTTACATAAATCATTTAAAAACATAAGCCTTCCAAGTAATTTATGGTTTATTGTAACACCAGATTCTAATTACTATGTAAGTGAAAATCTTCTTAAAAATGTATTTGTAATCGACCTCCATTTAGAAGAGGTAGAACCAGTTACATATAATATCTTCCCAATTAATTATGAAAGTTTTGATAAAATCACAAAATCAATTAAAAAGCTAGATTTAATTGCCCCAGAGGTTTGGAATATCTTTGATACACTTGAGCATGAATATAATATAAGGATTAATAACCAAACTTTGAGACAAATTGAGATTTTCTTAAATAGCTGTTTAATGAATGATGGCGTTATTCAGATGGGTGTTGATGCAATTATATCTGATAAGTTCGTTTCCTATTTAATGGGTTTAGATACTAATAATGATCATGTATCATCTCTTGGCAAAGTTTTATCAGCTTATGATTCAACTAGTACCATCGAAATGATTAATTCTTACAACAATTAAAAAGGAGTTTGATTTTATGAATATTAATAATTTAATAAATATCCTTGAATCAAAATCCTTTATGGAAACGGTATGGGATATATTATCAGATAAGGTTGCGATTATAATCTATGTAGTAATTATTTTAATTTTAATAATTATTGTCGCAGCTAACCTGATTATTTCAGAATACAAAAAACCAGTTTATGAATTTAAAACTAAAGAAGAAGTTAAGGAATTAAAGAAAAGTCATGGAGTGACACTTGACCATGAAATACTAAATGAGCATGAAGATAAACCAATTGAGGTTACTTTAAGTGATGTAAATATAAAAAAGACTAGTTCTAAGGAAGAAAATGATGGAAATCGTTTTTATATGCTAAATGAGTTAGATAAGCTAGATCCAACCTTAGATGAAAATTTATTTGTTCGTAATCTAAGCCTTGAGGATTTATGTGAAGATTTTAGGAATTTTTGTTCCTATAAGCTTCATCTTTATTATGATATTAAGGATATAAGAAGATTTATTGCATCCCTTGCAGTAACTCATATTCTAATTTTGCAAGGTATGTCAGGTACAGGAAAAACCTCGCTTGCCTACGCTTTTGGTGAATATATATCAAATAAAACCGTTGTAATTCCTATTCAACCGATGTGGAAGGAAAGAACTGACTTAATTGGCTATTATAATGAATTTACAAAAAAGTTTAATGAAACAACGCTTCTAGAAAAGCTTTATGAGGCTAATATTAAGCATGATGTTTATATTACGGTATTAGATGAGATGAATATCGCTCGTGTAGAGTATTATTTTGCCGAATTTTTATCATTACTTGAGCTACCTAATCCTGACGTTAGAAATCTAGATGTAGTATCAGATGTATGGGATTCTGACCCTAAGCTACTTCATGAAGGAAGATTAAGACTTCCAGAGAATATGTATTTTATAGGTACAGCCAATAATGATGATTCAACATTTGCCATATCTGATAAGGTTTATGACCGTGCCATGGTAATAAATCTTGATTATAAATCAGAACCATTTGAAGGAAAAAAGACCGAAGCAATTCATTTATCCTATGAAGATTTATCAAGATTATTTAAGGAAGCTTCCAAAGATTATGAAATATCAAAACGAAATTTAATTAAGCTAGGTGCTCTTGATAAGTATATGATTGATGTATTTCATATAACATTTGGAAATCGTATTATGAAACAAATAAAAACCTATATACCAGCATATTTAGCCTGTGGAGGATCTGAGCTTGATGCCTTAGATGATATCCTTGCAAGAAAGATATTTAGAAAGCTTGAAAGTCAAAATCCTATATATGTAAGAAATGAAGCAGATGCTTTACTTAATAAAATCGAAGAATTATTTGGTGATAATGCTATGCCATTATCTTGTGAATATATTAATCGGATTGTAAGAAATGCGTAGAAAGTGAGGTAATAATATGATTAAAAGAAAACGTAAAATCTTAATCTTAGGAAGTATTATTATCGCTCTTACTGCTGTTTTAGGTATTTATTTATTCTTAGCTTCAACTGGTGTTATTCACGCTAGTGTTAACGATTTAATAATAAAATCAGCCGATATTACTAAGGATTATGATGGCAAGGCTCTTACAAATGATGATAGAGATTATTTGATTGTATCAGGTAACCTCCATGAAGGACACAAAATTATTCCTAAATATTATTCCCAAATATCAGCTGTAGGACAAACCTCTAATGAAATGACTATAGAAATAGTTGACGCAAATGGAGAGGATGTTTCTAAGGAATATAATTTAACGGTTAATTTTGGCTTCTTAACGATAAACAAAAGAAGTATCACAATTGTAACTGCCTCAGCTTCCAAGCCCTATGATGGAACGCCACTTTCTAAAGATGAATATCAAATTACTAAAGGAAGTATTGTCCTGGGTGAGGAAGAAACAATTATTTGTACAAGTCAAATAACGGAAATTGGTGAAATTGAGAATGAATGTAATGTGAGTATTATAAATTCGAAAACGCAAGCCGATGTTACTAATAATTATGATGTTGAGATAGAATATGGAACACTTGAGGTGGGACGTCGTGAGCTTATAGTAAAAAGTGAAGTGGCACCTAAGGAATATGATGGAGAGGAATTTGTATCTAATGATACTGATTTTATGCTTGTGGGAGGAGAATTTATTAATCCTACGCATCATATTGAGTACGTTCCTCAAGTAGACGATATAAAAGATGCAGGAGAGTATACTTATAAGTTTTCTTGTATTATAAAAGATGAAGAGGGACGTGATGTTTCATCTTCGTATCAAATAGATTATGATTATGGCAATATTTCGATTACACGTCGTAAGCTTGAAGTAAAATTAATTGATCGAACAAAATACTATGATACATTACCTATTTATCAGGATGATAATCAAGAATTAGTAGCGAATGTTGATTATACGGTTGGTAATCTTGTTGGTGAAGATATACTGACTTTAAGAAGTAATTTAGAAAAAGATGCTCTTTTAAATACTAAAAGTGTTGGTATATATCCGATTAATGCTATATATGAGCTTAAAACCAATAATGAAGATAATTATGAAATTACTGTTTTGGCAGGAAAATATACAGTAAGTAAAGCTTTGATTACTGTTTCTTCTAAAAATGATTCTAAGCTTTATGATGGTAAATTATATTATGAATATCCCTCTTGGGAGCTTTCTAGTTCGGAATATGAAATAACAGGAAATATATATGATAGTACGGTTAGAGTATTTAATGATATGACAGAAGCGGAGCTTGAAAAAACCAAAGAGGTAGGAAATCATCCTTTAAAAATAAAAGCGGAAATTTATGAAAATGAAAAACTTAGCTCTAATTTTGATATTAAATATGAACCTGGTGAGCTTAAAGTTAGTAAATATAGGTTAACAATTAGTGTTGGAAATATAATCAAAACATATGATCATAAACCTTTATATGATGAGGATAATAAGCTTTTAGATTCAAGTGACTATAAGATTGCTCAGGATTTACTTGAAGGTACAAGAATTGAAGTTAGAAGTAAGCTTCAAGGTTCTTCCCTAGCAGGTACAATTAATTCTACCTCCGGAGAGGGAATCGCTCTAGATGTAGATGCTACTTTATTAGATGCTGAAGGCAACGATGTAACTAAAAATTATGAAATAGATGTTATTAAGGGACGTCTTGTTGTAAACAAAAGAAATATCTTTATTAATTTGAAAAATCCCGATTCTAAAACATATGATGGACAAGCCTATTCAAAATATTCGAGTGATAAATTACTATCAGTAAATGATTATGAAATAAGCTCCTTATCACCTCTTATAGATCATGCAAGTGTCGCTTTATATGGTGCCCTTTCTAAGAACGAAGTAGAAGAAACTAAAAATGCTGGTTCATATACTCTTAAAGCTTCGGCTACCTTGTATTATGATAAAGAAGATGATACGTCAAATTATAATGTTGTCATAACACAGGCTCAGCTTATCGTTTTGAAAAAGCCAATTGTCATTAGTGCTAAATCATGTGCTAAGGTATATGATGGAGATGTTTATAATAAATTTTTAAGTGGGAACATTCTAAGTGAAAAAGATGATTATTTATTAAGTGATAAGCTTGTGGGTCAAGACGAAATTGAGGTTTTGGGGGATTTATCAGAAACTGAGGTTAATAAGATAAAAAAGGTTGGTCAATATTATTTAAGATTAAAGGTAAATTCTGCTAGTGATATTTTAAAAAATTATGATTTTTCTTGTGTTGATGGTAGTATAACCATTACTAAAAAGCTTGTAACAATTAAAACAAAAAATGTTTCTAAAGAATATGATGGCACACCATATTATGATGAAAAAATAGCTAGTACAGATTATGAATATAGCATTGTAGCTTCTGATGATGTTTCATTAAACTTAATTAGTAAATCAGGAGATATAATTCCCGGAACATACAAAAATGCTGCGGAGTTTGTTGCATATGGCAAAGATTATGAAAATTACGAATTTGAGATTCATGCTGGTGTAATTGAAATTAAAAAGGTAGGAGTTGCAATTGCTTTAAAGGAAGAAAAACTAAGCTATAAAGACAGTGCTGCTTTAGAAAATGGTAGTTTAATTGATTCTAATTGGTATAGCGTATCTTCTAATAAAAAAGTGGTTGTTAATCTAGCCTATACAGGAGCTACGATTAATAAGCTTGGTAAATATTTGTTAAATGATACTAATTTAGAAGCTATTATTTCACTTAATAATGAAGAAATAACAAAGTATTGTGATATTTTAATTGCTAGTAATAATTTACTAGTTACAAAAGAAGCTATGCTAACGGTAAAAGGTGTTTCAAAGACTTATGATGGTGCTTCATACATTAATTTAGGTGACGAGCTTATGCCTCGTGATTATGAATTTGATTCTTTAGAAGAAAATCATCAGTTAAAGGTTACTTATAGCGGGGATGAATGTAAGGATCCTGGGCAATATCTTTTCAAGGTTTCTTGTCAAATTTTAGATGAGGGTGGCAATGATTTAACGGAACTGTATGATATTACCTATGATTTAGGCTATATTGTAATAAGATATGCTATAACGGTAACATTTAATAATGTCGCAAAGGAATATGATGGAAAACCATTCTATGAAGAGGGCTTTGAATTTGATGCAGGTACATATGAAGTAACAGCCTATGATGGCTTAGAATATAAGCTTTTTTATAATGGCAGTACTTATAAAGATGCAGGCACATATGATATTAAGCTTGCATTAAAGGTTTTAAATAATGATAAAGATGTTACTAAGTTATGTGATATTACTATTCAAAATAAAACAAGCTTAACTCCAACTATGACAATAACAAAACGTCAAATAGAGGTTTATACAGGAAGTGCTTCAAAGGTTGATGATGGCACACCTTTAAGCTTTAAAAAGCTACTTGTAGATGGTGAATTTAAAGATATTTCTGAGATTGACCTTAAAGAGGTATTTAAAAATGAACTAGTTTTAGGTGATGATTTAATTCCCGTTTATTGGAGTGAAATTTCAACCCCTTCTACATGTGCAAACTTTGTAATGCTTAAGGTAGTTGATAGTGAAGGAAATGTTGTAACTAAAAATTATGATATTCATGTTACAACCGGTCTTCTTGAAATTTATCGTCTTATTACCGATCGTGATTCAATTAAAATATCACCTGCTAAGCAAGCTCAAAAATATGATGCTAATACTAATATCAAAGATGCTTTAAATAGTCAGGGTAAGGTTTTAGGATTATCTGAATTTGAAAATGCGGGCTTTGAGGTTTCCTACCAAATCGTTTTGGAATCAACAGGTCAAGAGCCTGGAAAGTACGTTATCAAAATTGATGAGGATTCCTTTAAATTAACTTTAAATGGAGCAGATGTTACTTCAACCTATAAAAAGCTTATTATCTTTGAGACTGATTATTTATATTGGTATTTATATGATATAAAGCTTACATCAGAAAATAAAGAATCACAAGAATATAACGGTAGTCTTGATGGTGGCGAGGTTATATTATCAAGTGGAACGCTTGGTGAAGGACATACCATTCAAACAATATCACATTGCGTATTAAATGAACTAGGAAGTATTCTTAATAAACCTAAATATATGATTAAAGATAGTAATGGTAATGATGTAACAGACTTATATAATATTGAAGAAAGCTTTGGTCAATTAACTATAAGTGCTCCTAAATATATTGAAATAGGAATCACTTTAAATGATGATAATAATTTAATCTTAACAAGTGATGAATATAAGGCATCATTATGCGAAGGAGATAGTATTTCTTATATTAAGAATGCATCTGGTATGTCAAAATATGATTTAAGCAATTCGGATTTAGAGCCTGAGTATTTTGAAATTAAAATTGTAAACAAAGATGGCTTAGATGTAACTAGCTGTTACAGCATTTCGTATTATAATATAAATTAAGATTAAAAGAAGGAGGCGTCGCTAATGCTATATGATAGTTATGTGAGTCAAGTAAAGAAAGCGGCTCGAATTAAAGATAAAATAATTAAATATAAATTACCTATCTTTATTGTTATAGGAGCGATATTTGCTTTTTTGATATTTTTTGTATCGACTAAGGGTATAGTGCTTGGCGACGTTAAGCTTCCTAATCATTTTGTTTATGGTGAGGATATTACCCCTGACTCAAGTGCTATGTTTTCAGGGGTTAGCTTTGAATATCGAGCTGTTGGTGAAGAGTTATGGTCTAGTGAGGTTCCTACTACCCCTGGTGAATATGAGGTAAGAGCGACCTCTAAAAGAGCCTTTGGTGGGAAGGGACATTCAAAACCTCAGCTTTTTGTAATTGAACCATTAAGCTGTAATGTTGAGGTGATATCTTCAAGTATTACCTATGGAGAAAATCCCGAAGTTTCCTCAGATTCTTTACTAAAGGGTCACCATATTGAATGTACAAGCTTTATATATGATGATGTATCGCTTAATTCTACATCAGTTAAACCCGATTTAAAATATACTCACATTTATGATGAGACAGGGGCGGATGTAACTGATTGTTATAGCTTAAATGCTATTTCATCGGATATTACCTTTAATAAGCGTTCATTAGAAATCACAATTGATAGTAGTACTAAAATCTATGATGGAATGATTCTTAAAAATAATCAATATCAAATTACGTCAGGTTCACTGGCCTTTGATGATAGAATTGAAATTATTATTGAGAAATATATTATAAATGCGGGTAAGATTGATAATGTCGAATCATCGTATCGTATTTTAAGTGGAACTAAGGACACAACCATTAATTATGATGTTAAAATTATTCCTGGTTATCTTCAAATAGATAAACGACCAATTGTTATTACAAGTGATAACCAAATAATAACTTATGATGGAAACGTTCACTCTTCAACTTATACTTATAATGGTAATCTTATTACTGGCCATAGCTTTGAGCTTGTATCTAATACAACCGCTCTTAATGTTGGTACATATTCGAATGATTTAAAGCTACAAATTGTTGATAGTGAAGGTAATGATGTTACAAGTAATTATGAACTAACCTATATATATGGTAAAATTGAAATTCTAAAACGTGATTTGCATGTAAAAATGCTAAATCAATCGAAGGTATATGATAATCAAACTTTAATTTCAAATGCCTATGAACTTCAAGATGGTGAATTAGTCGAAAATCATGATATTAGTGTTACAGGTATGGCATCAATAACTGATGTTGGAATTATATCTAATGGTGCAAATGTAAAGATTAATTCTAATGGCTTTGATGTTACAGCTAATTATAATATTATTATAGAAGAAGGAACACTTGAAGTAACACCAAGACCTATAAGTATTAAGCCACGTGATATAAGTGTTATATATGATGGAGAATATCACAGACCAAATGACTTTGAATATAGTGACCCAAATATTATCTTATTTGATGGTGAATCATTTGTTTTAAGTTATAGTGAAGCATATAAGTATGCTGGTACTTATAAATCAAGGATTGAATCATATAAAATATTAAGGAATAATGAAAAAGATATTACTAATAATTATGATGTTACCTTAGTGGAAGGTGATATTGAAATTTTAGTAAGAAATATTAGTGTAAAGCCTAAAGATATTGAAGTTGTTTATGATAATGAATATCATCAAGCTTCAAACTTTGAATATGTAAATGATAGTCTTGAGTTAATTTCTGATGATGGAATAACGTTTATCTATAGTGATGGTTATATTAATGTTGGTGACTATGAAAGTAGTATTATAAAGATTAGATTCCAAAATGAAGATGCTAGAAATTCATACAAATTTACAACTTTACCAGGAAGTATTAAAATCCTAAAACGAGATATTAAAATTAAGCCAAAAGATTTAGAGATTACATATGATAGCTTTGATCACACATCAAGTGAGGCGGTAATAGAAAATATTAATGATCATGAGTTACTTGGAAAAATTACTATTTCAATAAAAACGGATGGTATTGTAAACGAATATACAGAAATGCCCGTTATAAATTCAATTATAGATTGTGTTATCTATAATGGTAAAGAAGAGATAACTAAAAACTTTAATATTATTTTACATACGGGTACGCTTAATGTGTTAAAACGTCCATTAAAGGTAATAGCAAAAAGTGCCTCTAAGGTTTATGATAATAAGGCTTTAACCTTAAATGAATATAGCCTTGAAGGAGAGGTAGCTTCAAATGATAAAATATCCACTATCGTAATTGAAGGAGAAATTCTTGATGTAGGAAAAGCTTCAAATAGTATTAAAGAACTTATAATAATAAGATCTAATACTTCACATGAGGTAACATCATCTTATGACATAGCATATATAGATGGAACACTTGAAGTAACACCAAGACCTATAAGTATTAAGCCATGTAATATAAGTGCTTTATATGATGGAGAATATCATGGACCAAATGCCTTTGAATATAGTGACCCAAATATTACCTTATTTGCTGGTGAATCATTTGTCTTAGGTTATAATTTCTTTAAATATGCTGGTACTTATAAATCAAGGATTGAATCATATAAAATATTAAGGAATAATGAAAAAGATATTACTAATAATTATGATGTTACCCTAGTTGAAGGTGATATTGAAATTTTAGTAAGAACTATTAAAGTAAGACCAGAATATGTTGAAGCTGTTTATGATAATGAATATCATGTATCATCAAGCTTTGAATATCTAGCTGGTAGTTATGAATTAATTCCAGGTGATGGAATAACATTTATCTATAATGAAGGCTATAGAGACTGTCCTGGTGGAGAAAGTCAAATAACGGAGATTAGATTCCAAAATGAAGAGGCTAGAAGCTCATATAAATTTGACACCCAAACGAATGAAATTAAAATAACACCAAGACCTATAAGTATTAAGCCACGTGATATAAGTGTTATATATGATGG
>ERZ780141.1122-NODE-1122-length-16699-cov-2.511416_pt1 | contig 16699 bp, 9 predicted proteins | sample MGYA00433080_ERZ780141 | MGnify/ENA primary metagenome ERZ780141 (study PRJEB29588, sample SAMEA2154047) | human gut metagenome | biome: human gut; feature: human-associated habitat; material: faeces | place: Denmark | collected 2008/2010 ... | reverse complement strand
GATTTTATCTGAAGCAAAAGTTTCTTATATTAAATGGGATATGAACCGTAGTATTACAGAATGTTACAGTGTGGCACTGCCGGCAGATCGTCAGGGAGAAGTATTCCATCGTTATATTCTTGGCGTATATGACTTATATGAGAGACTGACATCAGAATTTCCGGAAGTACTTTTTGAATCATGTTCAAGCGGTGGTGGACGTTTTGACCCCGGAATGTTGTATTATGCACCCCAGGGATGGACAAGTGATGATTCCGATGCAATTGAACGTTTGAAAATTCAATACGGAACTTCTCTTTGTTATCCAATAAGCAGTATGGGAAGTCATGTGTCGGTCATTCCGAATCATCAGGTATTCCGAAAAACCCCGTTACATACCAGAGCAAACGTAGCTTATTTTGGTACTTTTGGCTATGAGCTTGATTTAAATAGTCTGAAAGAAGAAGAAATCGCAGAAGTAAAAGAACAGATTATTTTTATGAAAAAATATAGAAAATCGATTTGGTTGCCTGTCGCTTTGTTGGTTTATACTACAGCGATGGCCGTTTGTTTTATTCCGCGTAATACGGAAATAAGTGATACGGAAAAGTATCTCACAGTAGGTTTATCCTATATGATAATAGCGTTGTTATGGATTGTCCTTCGTAAGAAAGAAAAGGCGGAGGAAAGACGTGAACGTGATTTGGAAAATAAAAAATAACTATTAAACGACAACATTATGAAGAAAATTTTAGTCAGCTTGATGCTGTTGGTAATGACTGCACTGAGTGCACATGCTCAATTTGAGAAGGAGGTATGGTATGTGAATGCTTCATTGACAGGGCTTGACCTATCTCATAGCAAGAATGAGGGTACAAATTTTGGTTTCGCTTTGACCGGTGGTGCGTTTGTAGCCGATAATGTGGCTGTATTGCTGAATTTTAAGGGCAATTATGTAGAACATGGAATGGATGAAACCAGTATTGGTGCACAAGGACGTTATTATTTTTCCAGTTGCGGTATTTATGGAGGATTGGGAATGGCGTATAAGCACCTTTCTTGTGTAGGATTTAAAAAGAATCTGGTTTGTTTGACACCGGAAGTCGGATATGCTTTTTTCTTGGGCAGAAATGTGACTATTGAGCCGTCTGTATATTATGACTTGAGTTTTAGTGATATTTCAGAATTTAGTAAATTAGGCTTCAAGATAGGGTTCGGAGTTTACTTCTGATTGATGTAATTCCACCACAGATTACGCAGATTATTGAATGGGAGAATTCATTGAAATTCAATCTATGTAAATCTGTATAATCTGTGGTGGAAAAACTTTTTATGTGAGATTAATGCGCATAGAGATGCGTGAACGGAATTTCTTTACCATCACTACCTGTTACTTTTAATTTCAGTTGTCCTCCGTTTTGGTCGAAATAACGTAATTCCATTGGATGATATCCTTTCGCCAATGCCTTTTGTCCCACTATTTCTTTAGGTCCGTGAGGTCCGTCATTGTCTACTATCTGTTCACTGTCTATGGTCAATGTACTACCATCGTCGGACAGGAGTGCAAAAGTGTAGATATCGTCTTGAGGAGCATTGAAATATCCTTTGATAATCAGTCCGATATTTCCTTTTACTTTTTTAGGAATCATAACGTCTTCCACTGGATAAGTACCATTGACCGGAGCTTTTTCTATTTCACTGCATTTATTTCCTTTAAATTCGTGCCATGTAGCTTTCAAACCCGGATTGGAAGGAGCGGCAGTTACAGAGGGGGTATATTCACTTTTGATGAAACGTGTCTTGGCTATGTCACCTTTCTTTCCATTAGGGCGGAAGGTGCAGAAAGTAAAGTCTGTGGTTTCAGTCACTTTGATGGGACCTTCATATACGGGAGATTGTAAAGTAGGAGTACTGCCATCAGTGGTATAGTGAATTTCCGCAGTGGGGTCAAGGCAAGTTACATTAATGGTTCCTTCACCGATAAAGGCGTTGACGGCATTAAAGCCTTCCAAATCGGGTATACGGTAATTGATACCCATGATATTGAGACGTTCAAACTGATCAGACAGGCGTTGTTTGAAGGCATTCCAGTCTTTTTGCTCCGGTTTGCTCCAACCTAATTCGGCAATAGCCAGCAAACGTGGAATGGCCATATATTGCATACGTGCGTTGGAAGGAATCCATTCGCACCAAATATTTCCCTGCACTCCTAAAATCAGCGACTGCTGCTCGGGAGTCAGGTTGTCTGTCGTATCCAGATTATAAATGCTTGCCATAGAATTCTTGTCTTCTGCATAATCCAAATAAAAATGTCCGTTAGGAGTGAAAATGACAGGGTTGCCTTGTGCCGTTGCCTTGGTCGCTGCATCTTTTACCCAGCTGCGCCACCACATTACGGTAGCTGTTTTAGACAATCCGCCTTCAATGATTTCATCCCAGCCTATCATTTCTTTGCCTTTCCCGTTAAAGAATCTCTCCATGTCATGAATGAACCATGATTGCAGTTCTTCTTCAGTTTTCAGATTATTGTCATGCATACGTTTCTGACAGTCCGGACATTTTTTCCAATTAGTTTTTTCTACTTCGTCACCTCCTATATGTACATACTTATAGGGGAAAAGGGCTATCAGTTCTGCATAAACATTCTTGCAGAACTCCAATGCAGAGTCTTTCCCCGGACAAACAGGTGAGGAGAAGACGCTTCCCCAACCGGTTTCGTTAAAACAGGAAACACCTTCATAGTTACTTACAGCTGCCAGCATGTGTCCCGGCATATCAATTTCGGGAATAATATCTATGCCTCGTATTTTGGCGTATGCTATGACATCCTTGATATCTTCCTGAGTGTAGTAGCCTCCATATAGGGTGTCACCTTCTACGATGCGTATCTTGTCTTCGGGAATTGCCATATCCGGATTGTTATCAGTCTTTGACTGACGTATGCATTCGCGGTCATGGGAATTGAATTTGCGCCAGGCTCCTTTTTCCGTCAGTAAAGGATATTTCTTGATTTCGATACGCCATCCTTGGTCATCGGTAAGATGCCAGTGGAATTTATTCATCTTGTAAAGGGCCATGACATCCAGTAATTCTTTCACCTCATCTATTGTGTAGAAATGGCGGGATACGTCCAGCATGATGCCTCTCCATTCAAAGCGGGGGGCATCTTGAATGTTAACGGCCGGTATGGCCCAGTCTGTACCTTTAACAATTTCTTTAGATTCTATTTGCGGGGGAAACAGCTGTCTGAGGGATTCGATACCTGCAATGACACCTCCGTAAGAGTTACCTGTAATGTTGACCTTATCGCTCTCGGCTGTCAGGGTATAGGCACCTTCTTTTCCTTGAACATCCCCCAAGGCAAGGGTGATGGTTCCTTCGCCTTCTTTTACTTTAAGGTCGTAGCCTGTGGCACTGGAAAGCATATCGGCCAAATACTCGGCTGCGGGAATTAGTTCGGCGTCAATAACACCGATGGAGGTATTACTTTTCAATACAAAAGCACCGTTTGTTTCCTCCAGATGGTTGGTTATGGGTACAATGGATACCTCTTTTGTTACAGGGGGAGTACTGGTACATGCTCCCAACATCAATGTGCCTGCTAACATACAGGCGGTCATTAACTGCTTATGTGTACATTTGGTCATAGGATAATAAATTAGGTTATTGGACAAAGATAACAGAAATATTGGGAAAAACGATATTATTTGGCGGGATATTGGAAAGTAACCAGTACTCCTTTATGGTCTGTAGGCCATACGCCCAATGGTTCTATAAACTTGTCTTTAGATGTTTCCTGAACACGCTGTGCACGGACTATGGAATTTTTCGGACCGAAAATGGCGGCGTCTTTCACTTTCAACCCCTTTTCGGGATAATACCAAATGTAATCTATACGGTCGCGTTCATCTGCTTTGGGAGCCCAGGTTATTTTGTCGGCGGGCTTTGCCGGATTATCCGAAGGATAAGTGAAGCCGGGATAGTTTAATACATCTGGATAGAATTCTCGATAGGCGTCTTTCAATCCGGCTTCGTCTAACAGGACAGGAACTGTCCAGGGGATTACAAAGCCATGATGGTCATACAGGTCTTTGGTCTCTTCAGTCCAATCTTGATGTGACGGTTCATTAAAATCTCCTCCTAAAATGATGGTGTAGCCGGCTGCACGATCTTTTTTTGCCTGTTCAATGAATAGTCTGATGGCGTCATCGCGTTGTGAGGCTACATTTCTCTTTAATACTTCTTCTACGGTAGTGGGGATAGGGATTTCTTCCCAAGTAGAGCCATCATATCCGCGTACATTATAATAGGCGTCATCCAAATAATCAAGATGAGCGGTGTAGACTGCTATTTTCTGTCCGTTCATATCGGCGATAGATACTGCCGTGGTCATTCTTTTCGGGAAAAACGGTTAATGAATCAGTGATGGGGTATCGGCTTAACAGACCTGTATCATAGGTATAGAAGGAGTAATAGGTTTCTCCTTTTTCCTTTAATGATTGCACTAGGCGGGCAGTGAAATTGGTGTTTTCGTAATTACGTACTTCGCTCAATGTGACGAAGTCCGGACGAAGACGGGCTATTTCATTCACAATAGCGTCGTAACCACCGGGAATTACAGTTCCTTCTTGCCAAATGTTCCATTGAAGAACGGTGAATTCTTTCTCTTTTTGTGAACATCCCAATAGGAAAGGGAACAGCAAGAGTAGTAAAAAAAGTTTTTTCATATTCTGTTGATTTATAAGGTTGTTAATTCAATTCTAAATTTACTCATATTTTCGTTTAGATTGACAATGCGGAAAACATTAAAACAGATTTTTAGTAAAATGATTCTGCAATCATACCACAAAATGCTAAACTTATAGAACGGAATAAATCACTTTTAAATTCCCATTTATCATCTAGTGGTATATTGCGTATAATCATATTTAATAATTTGTGTCAGTTTGGACAATCAACGGTGAATAAAAAATCAATCAGGAGAATCCATCGCCAGTTTTTCACGTAAAAACTGTCCCGTATAAGATGCCGCACATGCTGCAACCTCTTCCGGAGTGCCCGCAACTACCAGATTTCCTCCCATATTTCCTCCTTCGGGTCCTAGGTCAATCACATGGTCGGCACATTTTATCACATCCATATTATGCTCGATAATGATAATGGTATGTCCGCGGCTGATTAAGGCTTCAAATGCTTCCAGCAGTTTCTTGATATCATGAAAATGCAGACCTGTGGTTGGTTCATCGAATACAAAAATAGTGGGTTGTGCTTTCTCTATGCTCAGAAAATAAGCTAGTTTTACGCGTTGGTTCTCGCCGCCGGAAAGAGTGGAGGAGGCTTGTCCTAACTTTATATATCCCAATCCCACTTCTTGTAATGGAATTAGTTTCTTCACTATCTTTTTTTGATTGTATTCGGCAAAGAATTCAATGGCTTGATTCACTGTCATTTCCAGAATGTCATAGATGCTCTTGTCTTGGAATTTTATTTCCAGCGTGTCGCTCTTGAAACGTTTTCCATGACAAGACTCACATTCTAGTACCAAATCTGCCATAAATTGCATTTCAACGGTTACCGTACCGTCACCTTTGCATTCCTCACAGCGCCCGCCTTCGGTATTGAATGAGAAATATCCGGCAGTATATCCCATTTGTTTGGCAAGAGGCTGTTCGGCAAAGAGTTTGCGTATTTCGTCGTATGCTTTTACATAGGTCACCGGATTGCTGCGTGATGATTTTCCGATAGGATTCTGGTCTACAAATTCAATATCTTTCACCAGCTGTACATCTCCTTCCAAAGAGATGAACTCACCCGGCCGTTCGCTAGCTTCACTATATTCGCGTTTCAATGCCTTGTAAAAGACATCACGTACCAACGTACTCTTCCCCGAACCGCTGACTCCCGTAACTACCGTCATTACATTCAGTGGAAATTTTACGTCAATGCCTTTAAGGTTGTTTTCACGCGCACCTTTTATTTCTATATAATTGTTCCACGGACGATGGCATCGGGGAATCTCTATGTTTTCTTCTCCCAACAAATAGCGCACCGTATAACTGTTACTGTTTCTTTGAAGATCGTTCATGTTGCCTTGATATACTATTTGTCCTCCTAAACGTCCTGCTTGAGGACCGATATCAATGATATAATCGGCAGCACGGATTATTTCTTCATCATGTTCTACCACTACTACGGTGTTTCCCAGCTCCTGTAACTGACGAAGTACTTTTATCAGCCGGTCGGTGTCACGGCTGTGTAATCCGATACTGGGCTCGTCCAGGATATAGAGTGAACCTACCAAGCTGCTGCCTAATGAGGTGGCCAGATTGATGCGCTGACTTTCGCCGCCGGAGAGTGAGTTGCTGAGACGGTTCAGTGTAAGATATCCCAAACCTACATCCATGAGGAAGTTGATGCGGTTGGTAATTTCCGTTAAGATCCGTTTGGCGATGGCTGTGTCATGTGCATCTAGTTCTAGAGTGCGGAAGAATTCTTTTAAGTCGTGAATAGGTAAGTCAACCAGTTGAGAGATGGATTTTCCACCTACTTTTACATAACCGGCTTCTTTTTTCAAGCGTGTTCCGTGGCAGACAGGACAAATAGTTTTTCCCCGGTATCGTGCCAGCATCACACGATATTGTATTTTATATTGGTTTTCTTCCAGCATTTTGAAGAAAGAATCTATACAGGCCTTATTTCTAGGTCCATGCCATAAATAATCTTTTTGTTCCTGTGTCAGTTCATAATAAGGGGCGAAGATGGGGAAATCGTGGGCGGGAGCTTCATGAATGAATTCCTGTAGCCATTCCCCCATCTTTTCACCACGCCAGCAAAGGACAGCTCCGTCATATACACTCAGAGCACGGTTTGGAATCACCAGATGTTCATCTATACCTATCACTTTACCGAAGCCTTCGCATTCGGGACAAGCGCCGAGAGGGGAATTGAATGAAAACATTTGGTCATTCGGTTCTTCGAATTTAATTCCGTCGGCCTCGAATTTAGTGCTGAAAGAGAACAGCTGCGTACTTCCGTCAGCAGAGTAGAAGCGGAGGAGGCAATTCCCGTCTCCCTCGTACATGGCCGTTTCGGCAGAATCGGTGAGGCGGCTGATACTGTCTTTGCTATCATCGGCTGTCATGCGATCTACCAGCAGATAGATGTTTTGTTTTTTATCTTCGGCAGCTGTTTGTTGCAGAAAATCTTCTATACGGACTATTTCACGGTTCACCTCTATACGGGTAAATCCTTGTTTCAAGTCCATTTCCAGTTGCTGGAGCAGTGTACGGCCTTCACGGGGCATCATAGGAGTGAGAACCGTGTATTTCGTTCCTTTAGGAAAGGAAAGCATACAGTTTACAATATCTTCAATGCTATGTTTTTTCACCAGTTGCCCGCTAATGGGGGAATAAGTCTTCCCCATGCGTGCATAGAGCAGTCGCAGATACTCATATATTTCGGTGGAAGTACCCACGGTGGAACGAGGATTGCGGCTGTTCACTTTTTGCTCTATGGCGATAGCGGGTGGTATACCTTTGATGAAATCACACTCAGGCTTGCTCATGCGGCCCAGAAATTGACGGGCGTATGATGACAGGCTTTCTACATAGCGTCGCTGACCTTCAGCGTATAATGTATCAAAAGCCAATGATGATTTTCCGGAACCGGATAGTCCCGTGATGACGACCAGCTTGTTGCGTGGAATGTTTACATCGATGTTTTTGAGGTTGTTTACCTTTGCTCCTTTTATGGATATATAGTTACTTTCTGACATTCTTTATTGAATTTGGTTTAATATGCAAAGATAATTATAAGTTTTCTTATCTTTGCAAGCGTATTAAACAAGAATAACAAAATGAGAGCAAAAACTATTCTTCTTTTATTGATAGCACTACTTTTTACTTCTGTTGTCAGTGCTCAGACACGTTATCCTAAACGTGAGTTCCGCGGTGCATGGATTCAGTGTGTGAATGGACAGTTCCAGGGAATGCCGACAGAGAAGATACAGCGGCTGTTAATAAATCAACTAAACAGTCTGCAGGGCGCAGGCATTAATGCGATAATTTTTCAGGTACGTGCAGAAGCCGATGCCTTGTATAAATCTTCTTATGAGCCGTGGAGCCGCTTTCTTACAGGAGTGCAGGGCAGAGTGCCTTCACCTTACTGGGACCCGATGCAGTTCATGATTGATGAATGCCATAAGCGTGGAATGGAGTTCCATGCCTGGATTAACCCTTACCGTGCCAAGACAAAGGGAACTACTGCCTTATCACCCATTCATCCGTATAATAAGAATCCGGAACGTTTCGTGAATTATGCTGGTCAACTTTATTTTGATCCGGCTTTGCCCGAAAACCGTAAATACATTTGCAAGATTGTGCGCGATATTGTTACCCGTTATGATGTGGATGCCATTCATATGGATGATTATTTCTATCCTTATCCCAACCCGGGCGAAGATTTTCCTGATCATGTCAGTTTTGCGCAATATGGTCGCGGATACAGTAATAAAGCCGATTGGCGCCGTGACAACGTGAATGTGCTGATAAAGGAAATTCACGAAACTGTGCGCGAGTGTAAGCCGTGGGTGAAGTTCGGTGTTTCTCCTTTTGGTATCTATCGTAACAAGAAAAATGATCCGAATGGAAGTGATACACGCGGTCTTCAGAATTATGATGATTTGTATGCAGATGTGCTGATGTGGATTAATAATGGTTGGGTAGATTATAATATCCCTCAGATTTATTGGGAAATAGGTCATCCTGCTGCCGATTATGACAACTTGATACATTGGTGGGCAAAACATGCCGCTTCGCGTCCGTTATTTATCGGTCAGGATGTGATGCGTACGGTGAACAAGGCGGATGCCCGTAATCCGTTACAAAACCAGATGCCTGCCAAAATGAAGTTGCAACGGTCGCTTCCTACCGTGCAGGGAAGTTGTCAATGGTATGCTGCTGCAGTGGTGGATAATGCCGGCAATTACCGCACTATGCTGGAGAAGGAGTATCATCGTTATCCGGCTTTGATTCCTGAATCTCCTTTTATGGACGATAAGGCTCCAGGTAAAGTAAAGAAGGTGAAGATGGTATGGACGTATGAAGGTCCGGTACTCTTCTGGACAGCTCCGAAGGCAAAGGACGAGATGGACAAAGCTGTACAATATGTGGTTTATCGCTTTGATAAAAAAGAAAAAGTCAATTTGGATGATGCTTCCCATATTGTAGCCATTACCCGTGACCATTTTTATCCATTACCTTATAACGATGGAAAAACGAAGTACCAGTATGTAGTGACAGCGTTGGATCGTTTGCACAATGAGTCGAAGGGTACTAAAAAGAAAGTAAAACTGTAAGAAGCGGGAGTGTTTCTTTAATTTTAGATTTTATTTTTACTGCCACTGCCTGGGTATTATATTCACGTCCTATCGATGAATAAAGAATTCCGAGGCAGTGGCAGTTGATTTGTATGCCGCCTGTTTTCCGGGTGCTATATTGTTTATGTTGAAATCAGGAAAAGGTTATAACATCTGTAATCCATCTATTGCGGCTTTATCTAATCAGTGATGACAAAGAGTTGATGATTATTTCCGGAGCCGATCATACGGATTTTTTTGATGATTTCCCATAATCGTCCTATTCTCAGTAAAGCAGGACCCCTGCCACTCCGCAAAGTATAATCATTAATATAGGATTGATTTTGTATTTCCGTGTACCTATAAAGGTTACTAGAAAAATAATTATACTGATGATGAATTGATACAAATCTATTTGATAACTGCCGAAGTTTTCAGCATTCATCAAGACGAGTGCAGCTGCTGCCAGCAGACCTACTACTGCCGGACGCAACCCTTTGAATACGGCTTCTACAACCGGATGCTTTTGGTATTTCAAGAAGAACCGGCTGATGATTACCATTAATATGAATGATGGAAAAACTACAGCAAAAGTAGCTATGCAAGAACCGAATATAGCCCAGCTTTCATTGTAGCCTGCATTCAATACCGCAGTATATCCCACATAAGTAGCAGAGTTGATGCCAATGGGACCCGGTGTCATTTGGCTGATAGCGATGATATCTGTAAATTCGCTGGCACTGATCCAATTATATCTTGTTACTACTTCTCCTTGTATCATGGACAACATGGCATAGCCTCCTCCGAAACCGAAGAGCCCTATTTTACAGAATGTGTAGAATAAATATAGAAAAATCATTTGGATGAATATTTATGTTTGTACTTGCCATATATAAAACCTCCCACGCCCGCTATTATGATAATGTAGACTGGAGACACGTCCAATACCCAGATAAGCAATGCGGATACTATTGGTATCCAGACAGTGTAACGGTTTATCTTGGCGGATTTTGCCATGGAGAAAGTGGGAGCTGCAATAAGGGCTACTACTGCCGGACGGATTCCCTTGAATATATTCTCTACAATTGGGTATTGTTTGAACTGTTGAAAGAATAAGGCAATTGCCAACATAATAAAGAAAGAGGGGAGTATTGTGCCTAAAGCCATTGCCAATGCTCCACGGAATTTACGCAATTTATATCCGATAAATATGGCAATATTTACAGCAAATATTCCGGGTACAGACTGAGTGAGGGCTAATAAATCAATAAAATCCTCTTTGTCAATCCATTTTCGTTTGTCCACTATTTCATCTTGAATTAGGGGAACCATAGCATATCCTCCGCCAATAGTAAATAGTCCTATTTTTAGGAAGATAAGAAATGATTGTAAATAGAAATTCATTTTTTTAATTTTGTTTCATATAAGTGCTTGGTGGAACTCCGTAGTATTTCTTAAATGTATCCGTAAAATATTTGGGATCACTGAATCCCATCATATCCGAAACTTCGGATACGGTATAACGTTTGCTTTTCAATAAAATGCTAGCTTCGTTCATACGTACTTTACGTATAAAGTCACTGGGCGAATCATTGGTTAAGGCCTTTATTTTATTGTATAAACTACTCCGGCTCATATTCATTGCATCACATAGGTTTTCTACGTTCATTTCTTTGTTTATACTACTTTTTATGATGTCGGTAGCTTTTAAAAGAAATTCCTGTTCCAAACTGACCGTCGGATCATCTGATACCTCGTCTGCATTGAATTTGAATTGTGAGAAACGCTTTTTCATGATTTCCCTGTTCGCCAGAACGTTGGTTATGTTTGCTTTCAGTACTTCCATGTCAAATGGTTTGACTATGTATTTATCGGCTTTGGTCTGTAAGCCTTTGATAATACTTTCTTTATCGTTCAATGCGGTCAGCAATATGATAGGTATATGACTGGTTTCAATATTACTTTTCAATATATTGCACATTTTGTTTCCATTCATGATAGGCATCATTACATCCGACAGTATCAGATCAGGTTGTCGCTCTTTGATAAAATCCAGTGCTTCTTGCCCGTTTCCTACATCAGACACATGATAATCTTCCGATAGTGTATGCAATAGGAAAGTACGCAATTCCATATTATCTTCCACTATCAGAATGGAAGCGGCATGTGTTTTGACCGGCTTGTTTTTGATCTCTTTCACCAGTTCTTCCGGATTGCCTTCGATGACAGGCAGCGGGTCAATTACATCAGCTTTTTTGAATATACGGTAGTTGTATTTCCGACTTTTGATAGGGAATGCCAGTTTGAAGGTAGTTCCTACATTCTCTATACTGCTCATTGATATTTTGCCGGCATGGCTTTTTATCAGTTTGTAGGTAAGCAGCATGCCGATGCCGCTTCCTGTGATTTGCAGATTGATGGCATTATTCCCTCTGAATAGGCTTTTGAACATTTTCTTTTGTTCATTGGCAGGGATTCCGATTCCTGTATCTGTAATAGTGATGAACCAATGACTTTTATTTTTCTGAGTTTGCACAGTGACATTGCCCCCCTGACAGGTATATTTCAAGGCATTTGTCATCAGGTTACGGATAATGGAATCCATCTTGTTTCTGTCCAGCCATACTTCCTGGCTTTCGAAATTAGTTTCAAATATGATATTTATCTGTCTTTTGCGGGCATATAAATTGAACTGTTCCAAATAGTTTTTGATATAGTTGTTCAATTCGTATCGGGATACATATACAGTGGAGGTATACAGTTCCTCTTTTTCAAAATTAATCAGATTACTGGCTAACTCAGACAGATTGTCTGTATTTTGTATAGCTAGGTTGATATTGATTCTTCCCTGTTCGGACAGGTTTTCGTTTTTAAGAATCTCTCCCAAAGGAGCTTTTATCAAAGTCAGCGGTGTACGTATATCATGTGCCGTGTTGATAAAGAACCGGATTTTTTCTTTTGAATTGTTTCTGTCTTTCCTAAGCCACAAATAACGTAAGACAATTACTCCGACCAGTATAAAAATGATCAGATAAAGAATGCCTGCCCAAAAAGTAGCCCACCAAGGTGGGGTTACGGTTATGAAAAGTGAACGTTCTTCTAACAAATGGTGATCATCCATCAGGATGGCTCTCACTCTTAATTTATACTTACCGGGACCGATATTAGTGTAACGTATGCGGTTATTGTTCGTGAGTGAAGTCCATTCATCATAAAACCCTTCCAGTTTCCAGGAATAGACGATGTTGGAGGGATTATCATAATTGATGGAAGACACATCCAATGAAAAAATATTCTGGTCGTAATTCAGTATGATATGCCGGGTATCATCAATTTCTTTTTTTAAAGGGGAACCTTTTTCACCGGGCATTACTTTCTGATAGAGCAGTCGGAAATTATCAAATACCATTTTGGATTTGAATTGATGAGGCAGCGTGACGGTATCTGCCAGTTCAATGGCTCCGTCTCCACATCCGAAAATAAATTTTTTATCGCGTGTATGTACTCCGGCAGCTTGATTAAAGCTGGTAGACATCAACCCTTGTTCTTTTGTCCAGTTAGAGAATATTTTTTCTTTTGTTTTGAAACGGGTCAACCCTTTTTCTGTACTAATGATCAAATCGTCTTCCAAAGTAGACAGTATGCAATGAATATTATTAGATATCAGAGCTGAATTATTGACATGGTAATTAGTTACTTTTTCTGTATAATTGTTGTAAATCCATATACCGGAACCATGTGTACCAATGAAAGTGATGTTCTTTTTACTTTGATAAATAGTATTTATGCAGCCTAGTTCGGAGTCTAGATTCACCGCTTTGAGCTCTTGATTGACCTTATTGAACTGATACAATCCATTGATAGTTCCTATCCATAAATTGTGGGCGTCCTTATTGGTGATATAGGTGATAGGGAAATCCATTTTATAACAATGCATTTCCTTTGTATCCATATCATAACTTTTTAAATTGTAATATCCTCCGGCCCAAATCAGATTATCCCAATCCTTATAAATACAACGAATATATTTATCCGGTTTTATGGTGTCATCATTTAATGTCTGGGGAATAAAATATTGTGTGGTCATGTTTTTCTTATCTATTTTGTACATTCCCGACATATATCCTCCTACTAAAATAATTCCTGGCCGGGATTCACATATAGAGATAAATACATGATTTTGATTAGGTGTGTCATGCTGATAAGTTGATAATAAATTCGTCCATTGTTTGGTGGAAGGACGGTAGCAACATACGCCATTATTGGTCGCATACCAAATATCTCCTTCAGAATCTTCCAATATATAGTTCACTTGGTTATCTATCAGTGAGTTGGGATTGTCGTAAGAGTGCTGTATCCATTTATATCCGGGATATTTCTCGGAATACACAGTAATTCCTATAGGATAGACTGCCATCCATAATTTTTGATCATCATCAATATAGATATCATTAATGATATTACCGTTCATTTTGTTGGAATGGTTGTGGTCGGCATTTAGAAAATTTGTCAATTCGTAAGTGCCCAAGTTTAATTTATATACGCCTGCGCCATTAGTTGCTATTAGCACCTCGTTTTCATTTTCTTTACTTGCTATGATAGAGTTGACATTAATGTCTTGTAGTCCGTTGTGTACATCAATCAGTTGGCGGCTATGGATATTGTATAGATAAATACCATCCAGCAAGGTACCTATTACTAGCATTTGGGTTTCCGGATGAAAATAGATGTAGTTCACTATATGAAAATTATCCAGTTCCGGATGCTTGATTGTTTCTAATCGGCCATGATTCAGTTTTGCACAGTAAATCTTGTGGCTGGATGCTAGAAAATATTGGTTGTTCGTAGATTTTGCAATATATGTGATTTCTTCCTTGATAGGACTTTCCAGTTGAATAAGTTCATGGGTATCTATGTCGAAAAGATATTGTTTGTTTTTAGTGCAAAGCAATATATTGTTGTCTTTGGAGTCAAGAAATGAAGCGGTGAGCGGCAGTCCGCTGTTGCTTTTGTCCTTATTGGCAAAATCGCAAACTAGTTCAAATTTATCTTGTAAGGAATTGTATCTGAATAGATGACCGGTTTTTCCTATCTCCCAAACCACTCCTGCCGTATCTGTTTGCAAAGTGTTCAAGTTAGGAAAAAAGTTCAATAGTTTTCCGTTGGCTGTTAAGCTATAGTGTGTGTATTGTTTTCCGTTATACCTGTCTATTCCTTCGTGAGTGAGAAACCACATATAGCCCTTTTTATCTTTTCGTATAGATAAAACTCTACGGCTGCTCAAACCATTCTGAGTATCCAGATACTGGTATAGTTGAGCAACGGCAGGTGTTACCAAAATAACAAAAAGGCATATAAGTAAAAGAATTCTTCTCATATTATTAGGAGGCAAAATCCTTACAAAGTTCGTAATTTCCCTTAACATATCAAAATCTGTTATATACAAAAAAAGCGGTAATCAGTATGACTCACCGCTTTTTTAGTAAATATAACAAATCGTTTTTATTTTTTGTTCATCTCAATCCATTTTCTAGCATTGACAAATGCTTCCATCCATGGAGTAATCTGATCGTTCTTTATTCTATCAGCCGGATAATAAGCATTTTGCCATGGGAAACAAGAGCGTTCCAGATGAGGCATCATGGCCAAATGGCGACCGTCAGGACTGGCCAGACCGGCTACGCTGTAATCTGAACCGTTCGGATTGCCGGGATACTCATCGTATGAGTATTTCAATACAACATTGTATTTATCTTCATGATATGGCAATGAGAATTTACCTTCTCCATGGGCTACCCAGATGCCAAGCTTGCTTCCGCTTAACGAACCGAACATGACGCTTCTATTCATAGGAACAGTAACACCTACAAACTTGGATTCGAATTTATGTGAATCATTGTGCAGCATTTTCGCTTTCTTGGTGAAGTCTGGGTTAATCAGGTTTAATTCTATCATCAGCTGGCAGCCGTTACATACGCCCAATGACAATGTATCTTTGCGTGCATAGAAGTTATCCAATGCAGCTTTGGCTTTGGGATTGAACAAGAAAGCTCCGGCCCATCCTTTGGCAGAACCTAAAACGTCCGAATTAGAGAACCCACCGCAGAATACGATGAAATTGATGTCCTCTAATGTCTCACGTCCGCTGACCAGATCGGTCATTGTTACATCCTTCACATCAAATCCTGCCAAATAGAGCATGTAGGCCATTTCGCGTTCGCCATTGGTTCCTTTTTCACGGATAATAGCCGCTTTGATACCTGTCGGAGTACGACGGTCGGGGTTAAGGCCGAATTGTGAAAGTTTGCCGGTGAATGATTTGTCGAATACAAATTCCAAAGGTTGTTTCTTGTAGTTCTCGAAACGTTTTTTGGCGCAGCCGTTCATGCTCTGCTTGCGGTCTAGCAAGTAAGAGGTAGAATACCATACATCGCGCAGATAGTCTATGCCAAACTGGTAAGTCGCATCTCCCTTTTCTACCAGGATATGCCGTTCTTCAGTCGGTTTACCTAATTTTACGTAGCCTATGCCTGCGTCTTCCAAGATCTTTTTCACTTCTTCTTTGTGCTTATCTTTTACCTGGATAACAATACCCGGATTTTCGGCGAACAATATCTTGATAATGTCATCTTCCTTAATCTTGTTCAGGCTGATTTCCATACCACCTTCCATATTCGAGAAGCACATTTCAAGCAGTGTAGTAATAAGACCACCGGCAGAAATATCGTGACCGGCCATAATCAGACCTTTATTTACTAATTCTTGTACAGCCAGGAATGCGTCGCGGAAATATTCAGGATTTTGTACAGTCGGTACATCGTCACCTACTTTGTTCAGTGATTGTGCAAAAGCAGAACCTCCCAGACGTAACTTGTCAAAACTGAAATCAATATGGTAGATAGTGCTCTTTTCATCATTTACCAATACAGGAGAAACCACTTTCTTCACATCCGAAACTTCACCGCCGGCAGAAACGATGACAGTTCCCGGACTGATGATCTTTTCACCGTTAGGATATTTCTGAGTCATAGACAAAGAATCTTTTCCGGTCGGTACATTGATTTGCAATGAGCAGCAGAAATCGGAAAGGGCTTTTACGGCAGTGTACAGGCGGGCGTCTTCACCTTCCTGTGCGCGGCATGGCCACATCCAGTTGGCAGACAAGGAAATGCTGTCCAATCCTTCCGCCATCGGGGCCCATACGATATTAGTCAGTGCTTCGGCTACCGACAAAACAGAGCCTGCGGCCGGATTGGCTAAGGCGGCTTGGGGAGCATGGCCTAGAGAAGTTGCTATACCTTTTTCGCCACGATAGTCGAGAGCTACTACACCACAATCGCTCAGAGGCAACTGAATTTCACCTTG
>ERZ780141.1120-NODE-1120-length-16711-cov-6.027017_pt1 | contig 16711 bp, 15 predicted proteins | sample MGYA00433080_ERZ780141 | MGnify/ENA primary metagenome ERZ780141 (study PRJEB29588, sample SAMEA2154047) | human gut metagenome | biome: human gut; feature: human-associated habitat; material: faeces | place: Denmark | collected 2008/2010 ... | reverse complement strand
TGCCCGGACAGCGCCGTCCGAACAGCCGAAAGAAGTGCCGATTCAATTTTTGTAAGAGTCATACAAGTCATATCTATACCGCCGAAGAAATCACTGCTGATTCAAAGCAACAATGACAGGAAGTCCGGAAGCATCGCTCTTTATCGTGACAACATGCCCGGCTTTAACTTCCTCAAAGATGATGGGATACACCTGATGCCTCTCAGCCCCGCTGTTGTCCATGATGTCGCTGACGTAAACCTCGGCCTTACCCTTGACATAAGCCAAAATTAGCCTGCGGTTCTCCTCTGCCCTGTCTGCCGCATTTGCAAAATCCGCAGGCTCCTCCGCATCTTCAAACGAGACATTCGAATAATCTCCGGGAGCATCAAGCTTTGCCGTAATCGTTTTCCACCACGAAGTCCTCCCGAGATGCGTCCGGATGCTGAACCCTATGATTCTGTGGAGGAAAGCCGTATGTTTCCTGGCGTTATACTGGAGAAAAGCGTATGTTCCCCAGACAAAAAACACTGACGAAGCGATTACAATATAAAGCTGCCAATCAAGCGAGACCTTAAGAACGACGCTGACAGCCCAGATTGCCGTAATGGTTATGCCGATAAGGATTTCACTTGCCGCGGTGATGAAATGGCTTATGCCGACATTTATGAACATGTGGTGAAGGTGTGTCTTGTCCGGACTGAACGGACTTTTCTTATGCACCATGCGCATCGTCATCACACGCAGCGTATCAAACACCGGAACGGACAAAATCGCGAGTGAAAGAGCAATCAGATTCACACCATCGGCAGTCTCGTAATATGCGACCCGGCTCTCTGAACTCAAGATGCAGAGCAGAAACCAGATCATCAGCATTCCCATCACCATAGTGCCGGCATCCCCGATGAACATCCTGGATTTCAATCCGAACACATTGTGGATGAAGAACGGTATCAATGCCCCGACCATCGTGAAAGCGAGTATAGCATTCGGAATGTCCCCGGCCTTGACAAATGCCACTCCAAATAGGACGCAGCAGTTTATGCAAAGACCGCTCGACAATCCATTGACCCCGTCTATCATGTTTATGGCATTGATGATTCCCACACCTGCGAAAACAGTGAGCGGGACAGCAATCCACCATGAAAACGTTCCAATTCCCCACATGCCCTGGAACGTGTCAATGCACATTCCGCTGGAGTATATAAGGCACAGAATCGTGGCGATTTCGATGGCGAAACGCGACTTCGGAGTCAGCCCCATCACATCGTCGATAGCCCCGACATAAAGCATCAGGCTCATCGCTGCCAGCACCGAAAACAGACTGACGCTCGTCTCTCCCGGAGAAACAATCTTATGGAAAGCAGCAGACACAAGCAGCCCAGCCAGCACGCCGAAAAACACGGCAAGTCCGCCGACGACAGGCATAGGACGCCGCTGAAGTTTTCTGGCATCCGGGCAATCCACAAGGTTTTTCCGGAAAGAAATCTTAAGAATCTTGAAATAAATCCAGAATACAGACGCAAGGGCGACGACTGCGCCAAGCACAATCTGCAAAACTACATTTAGTGTCATATCAGTTTAGGTTCAGCGTTTAAGTTCAAAATGAACAGTCTCATAAATATTTGCAATGAACAGCATTATCAGTATCTTTGCACCCGGAACTAAAAATGTAAAAGGTCATTGAACTTTTTCATCAAAGAGCGACTGTCCCTATCAGTTGCTCTTTTTTGTCAATATTCACAGAAGTTAGCATTCTTGCAAGTTTTTCAAAAACTCACAACAACGTTGCATCTGCAAGTCAAAATCAAGTTCATCGCGACTTGTCCGGATGCATCTCGCAGTCATCTCGCGAAATTCTTCATCAGAAAGATCCCGCAAATGGGCTACATTTGCCGACAACGCATCATAATCCCCCGGTGCGCTGACAAATCCGACCTTATGCGACAATATGAAATCGGAAGCTTCGCCGGCACCACAGAAAAGAATCGGCAATCCTTGTGGAAGAAGATCATAAATTTTTGAAGGGACTGCACCCCGGATGCGCCCGGCAAGAGGTACAATGCTCGCATCCATTTCTTTCAGGCAAAGCGGGATCTGTTCTTTCGGGACAAATCCATGAAAAAACACATTGCCGTCAGGATGAGACTCGCACCATGCCTTTATTTCGTCCGCCTGCTTCCCGCCGCCGATTATGTGGAACTCGACATCCAAATCATGGAAAGGAACGGACTTCACTATGCCGGCGACATTCTGGGCGACTCCGAGCATGCCGCAGAACACCAGTTTCATCCGCCCATTTCTTTCCCGACAAACTATGCCGATGTCATATTTCTGAAGATTGCGGTACAAAAAGAAACGTCCCTTATTCTGGTATCCTTTTATATGTTCCAGTATCTCATTGCTTTGCCCCAGAACGGCATCACTTTTCCGATACAGATATTTTTCACACCGGTGCATGAACCGCCATGACAGACTCCCCTCTTTCATCACTCCCATGTCCACCGCCGTAGAAGGCCATATATCACTTACGTTCAACGCACATGTCTTTCTATACAGCCCTTTGAAAATGAGCATCGCGCTGACTGCAACGACAAGCGTCGGCGTCTGGATTATGACCGCGTCATATTTCCTGATTCTCTTGACATTGACAGCAAAAAAACAGATCATCACGGCAAATGAAAACATGTTGAGCACCCGGGGTATCGGATTCCGGCTGACCGTCGCATAAATCCAATAGCGGAAAAGGTTCACCCCGTTGTGTATCTCCTTTTTCCTGACATGTCCGCGGTAACCGTCGAGAATCTTTCCTGTCGGATAGTTTGGAAGACTCGTAAGCACATCCACTTCATTGCCTTCCCTTTTGAACCCTTCTGCCATATTGGCCAATCTCGACGGTGCAGCACCGACCTCCGGCCAATAGCGTTCCGAAACTATAAGAATTTTCATATTATCGAATACTTCACATTATGTTCAAATGTGATTTCTATACAATTGGATTCCAGAAAACGATTGTATTCATGAGAAACGAGACATGGTTTGACAGTGACGTCAAATGCCCCGGATATTATAATTTTTCCGGCTGTCGTCAGAACAACTGCCGCTCCCGAATCAAGTTTATCGACTTCAAGCAAAGAGACTTCTGGAGAAAGATGGATTCTGGACACAGCAGTACCGTCAGAAACGCTGTCCTCTACAATAAAACAGTCATCCTTAAGAGAAAAATCACGCCGATGTACAGCACCGGACGGAAAGCGGCATACATCACCATGTACTGTCCCCCGTGCTCCGACTCTGAATCCGCCCCAGACCTCATAAGGGCCCTGACCATCAATCGTCACGGAGTTGTGGGCGAAAGAGGAACGTTCATACTGACGACGTCCAGTCTTATTGTATGTACTTATACCTGTGTCAATTACAAATGGTTGGCCGTCTATTCTCAATTCATAGCTGAACACGTCAGAATGGGTATGGCCAGGCTGATAAGCCGCAGCGATATTTCCTCTGTCGGCAAAAGCCTCATACTTTCCATTCGACAAGTGTACATATCCCGACTCTCCGAGTTCTGCCTTTTCCCATGCTATGCATAATCTTTCCGCATAACCGAAAATTTCGGCAGGTGAGGGCGCGATTCCGTCTGCCGCATCATTGAACAGCGGATAAGTACCATCTGCATAGCACATTGCGGAAAGCCACCCGAGCATAGGAGACACGGCTATTACAAGCTGTTCAACTTCTCCGTCATAACACCATGCCGATGATTTTCCTGCATTGATACAGTCCAGAAGTCTGTCAAGTACAATGCAATGGTACATCGGCGACTGCTCAAAATGTCCTCCGTCAGCAAGGATTTCTTCACCAAGTTCCTTCAACAATTTTTTCAGAATGAGGCCATGATACCTAAAATCATTGAAAAAGAGACTTGCGATATAAAGTGAACACAGATTTTCAAGAAGGTGGTTACCAAGCAGGTGGTACTCAATGGATTGTTGAAGATGCCGATACTGTGAGAACAAGCAGTCGCACCGCCTTTTTGTCAGCTGTTCAGGACACCGGCAGAAGAATTTTATCCAATTCTCGATTCTCAAAGACGTGGGATAAGCATCAAGCCCGATTCCATTGCCGTCCAGTCCGTCAATGAAGCGGTCTATCCATGACACACATTCCTCTTCTGAAACAGCTTTCTGATTCAGCCAATCGAAATAATTGAGGTTATACGCCCACAACATTCCGTCCGACACGTCACACCAGGAAGAAAAACGTTTGCTGAGATTAAGAAAACAGAATACATCTCCGTCAAGACAAGTTACACGAGGTATAGGTTCAACAATCCACATGTGAGGCGAGACAGCATCAGGTGCAGCACGATGGACATACTTCGGCTTCCATATTCGGCGTCGGACCTGATAAAAAATCTGAACCGGCTTAAGATGCACAATGGTTCGAAACAGCCGTCCTATCTTTTTCATCACAATACTAAAACAAACTACTTCAGTAAAGAGACATCACCTTAACGGCGTAACCGGGAAAGGATTGTCTCCTCGGAATTTGATTTCATTCATTTCCTCAAAATCTTCATGCGACATATCCTTGCGTATAATTTTGGCAGGTATACCAGCCACCACACAATTGTCCGGAACATCCTTCACGACAACAGAATTAGCACCAATGATGACATTGTTTCCAATCCTCACAGGTCCAAGCACTCTCGCGCCGGCATTGATTTCCACATTGTCTCCGATAACCGGAACTTCGTACCATCCGGACTTCCCGCCTATTGTGACGCCCTGTCCAATCATGCAATTTCTGCCGACAACCGCACGTGCGTGAATGACGATTCCTATTCCGCCATAAGCCAGCTTAGTTGCCCCCCCCCAAGCTGCAACTTGGAGGAATCGAAGACTGAAACAAAAGCCTTTGAGTATAATAAATCAATTTAGGAAGCAGCGGCACATGATGCCTATACAACCAGTTTGACAATCGGTAGCCTGTAAGTAACATAATTGAATTCAATGGATAAGCTTATTATACAATTCCTTTATGGCATCAACCACATCCTCATCCTTCAAACATGAAGAAAGGACTTTTTCTGATAAAGCCTTGCCCAATGAAACACTGTCATTATAATGGAACAATATCACGCCTTCCGGTCGATCCACACAATCAGTTGCCAAAACTGTTTTCTTCAGAAACAAGCCCTCTTTAATTGACAATGAGTCTCCATCTGTCACAGTAGCCCGAATGAGGATATCTGAAAGTTCAAGCAGATGATAGAAAGAGTGATTCTCTGTAATAAAAATGACATTCTCGAATGCAGAACCGCCATAATGCGTCGAATATTGGGATGAAGGATCTGACACACAAAGGAAATATCCGGGTCGGCTTCGAAAATATTCGACAAGGAAATGTATTCCATATATTTCATTTCCATCATCAGAAAAAGACATTACAGAAGCATTTGTGGCGACAATGGTAAGGCCATTCTTCTTCGCGGTCTGAATAACCCGCTCGACAGACTCCGGCAAATAGCCTTCCGAAACCGGCGGAATGAATGCCGAGATATATCTGCTGTTTTCATTCGATTTCAGCGCGATGTGGTAACTGTGCTTATTTATCAAAACGGGGCAGTCGCACATTCGGACGCTAAGTTTGTCAAAACAATTTTTCATACGCGAGTGGCGGCCGAGATCTCCATGCACTGTCAATATAGTGCGGACACGCAATACCTTACCTAACAGAATATAGAACAAGCGCAAATAGGGATTGGATGCATGGATATGAATAACCTTATGCGCACTGATTTCTTTTATCTGTCTTAAGATTGGAACTGACTTATAATCGCAGAAATCAAAAGGATAGCCTTCTCGCTCCAGCCATTGACATAAACGCTGAATATGGATTGTCACACCGCCTATTCCTGCACTTTCTATTGTGGTCCCAAGTATTAAAACACGCGATGTCTTTGTCTTCATCACAACTTGAACAGTTTAACCATCAGATTAGCGAATTCATATACGACACGTCGCAATGGCTTAAAATCAACGCGGACACCATCCACGACACAAGTATCACCATATCCGTTCAATGTATGGAAAGACCATGAATACCGATTATCTTTAGCCCGAATTTCTTTGACGAAAGTTTCACCGAACGAGTCTTCTGTCAGATCAGTAAGTCTGGCAACATTCATAGCCTCCCCATAATGCCTGTCACACTTCTGTATCACACGGTACACCTCTTCGCCTGCTTGCACAAAGTTGCCCGCAGGCCGAGCCATAGACAGAGAATCTACAACAGGATTCTTCTTATGAGGAACCCATGGGCCATCTGGATTATCTGAAAAATAGATGTACAACTTTGAATTTGAATCAACACCACGTTTTGTACAGAACAGCCAGAACTTTCCCTGATATGAGACAACAGTTGAATCCAGCAAAGGTTCATTGACCAAAACTGTCTGATTTGTCAGCAAACCAGAATTTCTATCAATTGTATATCTGTATAGATTGCCACTGGCTGACGCTTCCGGGGCAACCCACCTTACACTCCCATCCGGATTCCGTTGAATAAACGGATACGACATGTGAAAAGGCTGTTTAAGAATAACTTTCCTATCAATCAAAGTATAAGTCTTTCTATCAACAGTCAGCATACTTATCATGCCTCGTTTGCGGTAATATGGAAAATCTTCCACCAACACCTTAACAGTAAGATCATCCGCAGACAAGATGAAAGGGTCCGCAAAAAATCTGTCCTTGTATCCATGTTGCAGCCAATGGACCTCAAATTCAGAATCTGCGCCGCTGACTACGTCCGCAGCGCTCTTTTCTATGAAGCCTATATTCCATGTGTGATATGAAAGCCTGTCTTTAATGTTCATATACCCTATTTTTCAATAATCGAAATATACTTATCAGCCATTTGGCCATGAGCGCATTTTTCAAGAGCAATTCTTCTGCTGTTCTCCCCCATCTCCACCCATTCGTCCGAACTCAGCTTCAAGAATTTCTCAAGGCATTTGAAAATATCATCGTCATCAAACGGATTGAACAGATATCCATTCTTACCATCTTCAACAATCGACGGATTATCACAGACATTGCTACACAGAATAGGCAGTCCGCAGCTCATTGCCTCACACACGACATTTGGAAACCCTTCATAAATACTCGGCAAGACAAAAACATCACTATTCTGATAGTGTTGAGCAATCTCTTTTACGGGACTATTGAAATGGAAACAGCCAGCAAGTCCGTTTGTTTCAACAAACGCTTCGCATCGTTTGAAATATTCCTCGGATACATATCCGAACCATTCGACATTGAAACATGCGCCTGTTCCTTTCAGCCTTTTTAATGCAGCCAAAAAACGTAAAGTATTCTTCTGTTCCGCCACACGACCGACTACTATCATTCTACATACTGAAGAATGTGAATGAGTCGCAGGCACAAAAGTCTCTGTATCTACGCAATTAGTTATAACTCTTGTCTTTCCGCGAAGGTTAGGGAAATTCTCCGCAATAAAGTTTGCCTGCGAATAACTGTTCGGCACGACATAATCAGCAAAACGCATCAAGAAGAACTTAAGCAGCTCCTTCAAACTAAGTTTCTGCGTCGTATTCCGTTCACTGGCTATCAGCATATATTTCATGCCCACCATTTTCAGAAAGCACGCTATTATTGCTGGCGTATCCAGATAACTTATTACGACATCAGGTTTAAAGCTTTTGATTTCCTGTCTAATCTTCACAATTCTTCTTACAACACCACCGGCATCCCCAATGTAATGGCTATCTATTTTATGCTCATCTAAATAAGATTTATAAAACTCCAATTTATGATAGTAAACTATCCGGACTTGATATCCCCTATCTTTCAGCAATCCGGCAAGAATAACAATTTGCCGTTGAGCACCGCCAGATACTAAACTATCAATCAGCAACAGTATTTTTTTCATTGTCTGTATTTTCACATTGTAAATAGAAGGACTAAGTATTCGTGCGTTTTATTTTAACTACTTTTTCTTGATGCAAGACACAATCCCATCGCACTTGTCAAATAGATATTCATATCGGAATAAGACATTGAGAAAAAAGTTTTCGCAAGGCAGATGAGAAATGCCAAAAACAAACAGGACTGCATATCTTGGCTCATCCGATTATCTTTGCCTGATTTATAAAAACACCACAAATAATACAAAAAGACAGCAATTCCCAACAGACCCTGATTTATCAGAATCTCGAGCCAGTCATTATGAGCGAAATTCATATTAACTGTAAGTGTGCCCCATGCACCGCGTCCAAACAGCATCTGTAACATACTGGATTCATGCAGGAATACATTCCATAAATGCGAGTACATTTCACTGCGGTTACTGTCATTTCCCTCCAATGTTGCCTGCAATCTTGCATTAAAATAATCACTTGTCTCTAACAGTTGTGAGACTAAGAAACATGAAAACACGAAAAAAATGCTCAAGGCAAAAAACACTATTGCTTTCTTCCGGCCTGTAGAGTGATTCAATTTATAGTAGAAAAAGTAAGCAACCGCAAAAACGCCTATTAGAATGGCCCCACGTTTCATTGAAAAGAAAATCAAAGCAAGAAACGCAAGCGCACAAACATACTGCCAAATAGGTTTCGCACGAAAAAGCAGCAAACCAGGCATCAATGCGACAAACAAATATCCGCTATTGTTTGTCACCTCATCATTTCCAACACTAATCATGTTCATATGCAATGCCCTTACATACTGCAATACTGCAACAAAAATGAATGCAACAAACCACTTGTTAAACAATGCCGAATCAAATTCCTGTCGTTTTGCAAACAAATAGAATGAATATGCCGGTAATAATGATGAGTATACTTCTTTAAGATAGCCGAATTTTCTCACTTCTCTAACATCACCTTCCGTTATAAAAATATCTTGTCCCAACATCATCAAGTATATACCATAAACAGTGAACAGAAGTAAAAGTACATTCAACCCCTTAAAGTATTTCGGTATTGGTATATATCTATTCGCTTGAATCATATTATACATACCCCAGACCATTAGGATTGCAAGCACAGATACAGATACAACTCCACCACTAGGATATAGTATACCCTGCATATTATATAGGAGCCAGAGCAATATATATATACTACACGGAGTAATCACCCGTTTTTTATGAATCATAAGCATGGTCGATTGTTATGAAAGCACCGCCTCATTCTTGCCATTTATTAACTTGCCTAATTCAACATCCCAGTTTTGCGGTTTAAATACGCCAATCCCACTTGCTGGATAAAATGTGAGTTCTCCAAAATATACTCGTTCATCAACAACATACAGATCGACACGGACGAAAGGTATACCTGAAGCAAGTTTCTTACAAATACTTATCATGTCGTCTAGACGTTCTGGTCTTGCTACCGGAGCTTCGCCATTGCCAACAATAGGGCAATTTCCATGACGAGGCAGCAAACCTACAAAATCCTGATGCCGCCACCTCATATCATAGAAATCTATCGTCTCTTTGCTGTGGCGATCCCGAATTACCTGACAATACTCCGGCGTCCCATCAAAACAGAAGAACTTGTAATCGGTCAAATCATATTGAGCGTTTTGCAATTCCGCCTTGGGAGCAATAAAAGTTTCCGCGATAATCCTTTTCCTTACATTCTTGTATGGCCACTCCCGGAAATTCTTATAAATATCACTGTCCATACTTTCGCGTAATATAGAAACAGCCTTTTCCTTATTTAGCAGGCTTTTATCCCGGCATACCACTACGCCACCGCTGCCACCACCATGCGTAGTTTTCAACACGAACTGTTCCGGCAGTCTGTCAAAATCGATTTCCTCTGGACTATCCCACACGGCTATAGTTGGTATGACAAATTCAGCCCCTACTTTTTGTGCCACGTATCCTTTTACTGCGTACTTATCAACCATCATTGTATACGCTGACTTACGATCATGAAGTTTTAGCCAGTTAATCTTCTCCGTAAAAGACTTTGGATTCTCGAAATTTGGCCAATACCCCACGCCAAGACGAAACCTGCTTTTTAAATATAATTCATCCGGAAGCCAATAAAGTAAACGAGTAACGACAGAGTCTAAGAAAAACGCTATATTATGGAACAAGTTCTTGTGGAAACGCATAATCATTCTATCAAGCATTATAGAAGCCGCCTACCTGTTCTGATAGATTTTGATTCTGCCATCCAATATCTCACCAGCTTCAAAATTATGAGCTTTTGACAAGACTTCACTATCCAATGGCCTTCCCTCGATAAAGAAATCAACATATTTGCTGAACTCCTCACTCAAGCTCTCGCTAGTTGTCTTCCAGAACAGCGAAGGTGTATGATCCACCACATAGTGTGTAATGCCATCTACACAATACGTCGGCTTCTCAATAGTAGTCGGTACACTCGTTTCAACACCTCCACATCGGTCGCATGCTACATCAATAATCATAGCGCCACGCTTCATTCTCTTCAAGTCCTTCTTATAAATTATGTGGTCTTTCCGGGACGTGTCCCACATAATGGCATTCACTACCACATCATATTCAGAGAGTTCCTTTTGGAACAGATTTTCTGTTCGTCTATCGTATTGAATGACATCAGCACCCATATAGTTGAGAGTTTTTATTGCTCCGCGAGCAATGTTGCCTCGACCTAAGACTGCGGCCTTTGTATGATGAGGAAACACGCCATGACACATATATGCGTGAAGAACTGCGGCTTCACCTGCAATTTCATTGTTTCTCCAAAAAACATGACGGCCATCTTCAAACATATCTTCCCAGGCATAGGAAGAAAGCCGGTGTTCTATTATCCTGTCTGTTATCGACCGATTCTGGACAGCATGAACCCAACCGAATATAGTCTGTCCGTCAAGAGAATCAAGATATTCCGCATCTCCTATTTTAGGGTCACATATTACATCACATTTGAGAACATCTGCACGAGAGGCCATTATACATCCACAAGACCTGTAATCATCATCAGTGTATCCCAAGACTTCGCCATAACCAGACTCTATGATGAGATTTCCAGGATATTTTATGCATCTGACGTGCTCTGGAACCAAAGCACGTCTTTTCTCGTTTTCCTTATGAGATATAGGCAAACCTACTGTATTCATATTCGTGGAAGTTGTATTTTATTTCCGAACAATATTTCTGTCTGAGGAAGGATATTGGGGTCAAAACCGCTTGCCGGAAAAAAAGTGGTCTCGCCAAAATATGGCCGGCCATTGATGTAGTACAAATCTACCCTAAGAAATGGAACCCCGGCAGAAAGTTTTCCTGCTATCTCAAACATTTCTTCAATGCAATCCGGTTTAGGCAGTTTGAATGACGGATCTGTTTCCAGCCCCCTTTTGTTTAGAGGCAGGACATTCCATTCTCTATCGAAGAAGTAGAATTTTGTATTGCCCGATGAACGATCACAACAAACCATTACATTGTCTGCGATACCGTTAAAGCAGGTGAACTTATAATCAGATAGCCCACCCTTATTAAATTCCGTATCATCCTCCATATATTCCTCGGCAAAGATCTTCGGGACAACATTCTTATACGGCCATTCACGGTAACTTTTATAAATACTGCTAGCCAGAGATTTTTCCAAACATTCCTTGGCGGCTTTTTTATCAAGTTTTGACTTGTTCTTGCATACAATCACACCGGTATTGCCACCACCATTATTTGTCTTCAATACAAACCTTTCCGGAAGGCAATTAAAGTCTATTTCATCAAAATGATTCCAAACGCCAAGTGTAGGAATAATATACTTTTCGCCGATTATACTTGCGGCATATTCTTTCGCGGAAATCTTGTCCACCATTTTTGTATATTGTTCCTTACGATTATACACCTTAAGCCACTGCAATTTTTCCTGATACAATGTAGGATTCTCCCAGTCAATCCAACGTCCCATATTGCAGCGATACCGAATCTGCAAATATGGCTTATCAGGAAGCCAACTGCAATATCTGCGTACAAACGCATCAACTAACTTCGATGCACTTAACATAATAACTTTATTTATAACTCAATAAATCTGGTCTTTAAGCCTGGATTTTCTTGTACCTAAGCGTCAAAAGCCAAGAGCCTACGCCCAATAATCCCCTACAAATCAATACTGTAACAGCAGCACCTATATACGAAAAACAGCAAACAAGAGGAATCGATATAAACATACCAATAATAGAAGACGCAAAAGTAAGATTTCTTAATGCTTTCTCTTTGTGGTTTATAATAAGATAATTTGTTCCATAAGTAAAGCTCATTGCCAAGAAAATCACTGAAATAGACAATATTCTCATAACAGGCACAGAATCAGAGAAATCCGGTCCCAGCAGAATCGATATAATCCATGGAGATAAAACAACTAGAATAACTGCTCCCGAAACCGCTGACACTATATTAATTTTCTCATATAGCCCATGCCTTTCTGGATGTCTGGATAAAAAAGGGAAGAAAGCTCTTGACAACGCTGCTTGAAAATTATAAAATATTGTGGGGACCTTGTTTCCTCCATCATATAACCCATTGGAATTTGCCCCCCAAAATGCTCCCAACAACAGAACAGAAAAACTGTTATACAGATTAGGCATCAAATTATTTATAAACACATCTGTGCTTGACTTTATTGTCTTAAATATTTCGCTAAATTTAGGTTTATATAGAGTATATCCCCATTTTTTTAGAATAACGTACATTGATATAACTCCACATACAAGATACCCAACCACCGTCAACAGGGGCTGTATGAGATAATCATCACTATCACGAATAAAAATAAATACAGCGATTGTAAATATGATTTTTATGACGAGATTAAATATAGTAGTATATTTCATCCTTTCGACAGCCTGGAAAAACCATTCTGGAAAAAGAATTTGTCCAGGAACCAGCAGAAAAGAAATTAAAATAATTGCAGCATTTTCCCTCAGATAAGGAATTGAAACTATCGCGACTAATAGCAGCAATCCAGACATCACAGACAAAAAACATCTTGCCCACAACACATTACTGAAAACACGGGACACAAATAGCTTATTATCTCTATTTTGTGCAACATCACGTGTTGCCGTCATGTTGAAGCCCCAATCTGTTATGGTCTGTACCCAAACTACTATAGCAGATGCAAATGCTATTTTTCCGAATCCCTCTGCACCAATCACACGGGCTAGATAGGGCATTGTTATCAAAGGAAACACATAACCTGCAACTTGTAACAAAGATAGATAGCTAAAGTTTGCAAATACAGTTCTGCCATCCTTACTCTGCAATAAAAGTTTTGAAACTTCCTTTATTTTCTTTCCGACACTCACTTTCAACACGATATGTATTCTAACAGTCTCTGAAATACTTTTTAGTTTCTTCCATCACTCTAGGAGCCAATGTAAATACAGCTATCATATTCGGGATTGCCATTAAGGCAAAGGCCAAGTCCATAATACTGACTGCGACATCAAGAGTAATGACGCTTGACAGAACTATTGTAAACCCAAAGAAATAACGATACTTCTGCGCGTGTTTCGTTCCCCACAAATACGATGTGCATATCGTTCCATAATAAGAATAAGAGAACATTGTTGAGAAAGCAAATATAACTACCACAAATTCGAGCAGATAACGACCACAGAATGGAATTAAAGCATCGAACGAATTGAGAGCTATGGAAAGCCCTTCTACAGACTCCGTATTATACAGACCTGCCATTATCATAGGGATTGCAGAAAGCGTGCACACCAGACCGGAATCAATTGCAGGACCAAGCATCGCGACAAGTCCTTCACGCACAGGTTCTGCATTCATTGAGGCCCCATGCATCATTCCTGCAGTTCCCACGCCTGCCTCATTTACATACATAGCCCGTCGTGCTCCAGTCAATGCTACTGCCGAAAATGCTCCAAAACCAGCTTTCCAACAAATGGCACCTTTGAAGATTGCAGAGAAAACACCTGGCAACTTATCGTAATTGAATACTATTATTCCAAAGACCATCAGAAAATAAAAGCCGACCATCAATGGGACCAATTTTGAGGACACAACAGATATGCGTTTGATACCTCCGAAGATGACAAAACTTACAATGCCTCCGATAAAGATTCCTATAAGCAGGTGTACCCATTTCGTATCTGGAACTCCAATTGGATTAAGCACAACTGAATACAATGATTCGGTCAACTGATTTGCCTGCATCATCACCAAACCGCCGAACAAGGCACAGAAAGCAAACATTATCGCCAACGGCTTCATTTTCGGGCCAATACCTTCAGTCAACACGTACATAGGCCCACCTTGAGCAACACCTCTATCGTCCTTCCCTTTGTACATTATAGCCAAAGTTCCTTCAAAGAATTTTGTCGCCATTCCCAATAATGCGCTGACCCACATCCAAAAGATGGCACCAGGACCGCCAATACACAAAGCTATCGCCACACCAGCGATATTTCCCATTCCTACAGTGCTGCTGATCGTATTCATCAGAGCCTGGAATGAACTCACATATCCCTCGCCACATTCTTTCATGTGAAGGGAATGGAGTGCAGTTCTGAACTTTCGAACCGGCAACGCCCGCGAATAGCAGAAAAGAACTAGTCCACCGCCAATCAACAAGATAAACAACGGCCACCCGCAAATGAAATCTGTGAGTTTTACTATTATTTCACCTATCATGTAAAGATCCGACTCTAGCACGTGCTTGTTTTACACAATATGTATTATCTAAGGAATAGTATACCAATCTTTTAGACAATATTATCTATGTATCCCTCAGTAGCCCACTCACGATGTTTTATTATACAAGGATTTCCAAACACAACAGAATGGGACGGGACATCTATATTGACAAAACTGTTCGGGGCGATCAAAACATCATCTCCGATTTTTATTCCACCAACAATTGCAGCATTGATTCCAATCCAAACACAATTGCCAATGGTCGGCACACCCTTCTTGATTCCTCTATTTGTCTGTCCTATGACAACACCTTTATGGATATTGCAGTTCGATCCAATAACTGCATGGGGATTAATCGTAATATTATATGCATGCCCCATATAGAATCCCCCCCCCCTATTAGCTTATTCGCACTGATTTCCAAGCCCCTTCTGTTAGCCCAAAGGCGGAACAAAATCTTGTAAACTATTTTAAATGGGAGAAAATTACACGAAGAAGCTCTACGGTGGAGGCAATGAAAAGTTCTAATATAGAAATCAGGTTTAACCCCATAGCGAGCAATATCAGCTTTATATAGTTCTCTATATGACGCGTTTCTATCAGTCATAATATCAGTCATTTATTCTAGTCACTGTATTACACTTTATCATAATACCCAGCATACCACTCGGCGAACCGTCGGAGTCCGTCGCGAAGTGAGGTGCTCGGTTTGAAGCCGAAGTCCTGTTCGAGCGGAGCGGTGTCTGCATAGGTCATCGGCACGTCACCGGGCTGCATCGGGACAAGTTTCTTGAGGGAGTTGAAATCATAGTCCTCCGGCAGAACACCGGCTCTAAGAAGTTCCTCTTGAAGAATCGTCACGAAGTCCAGCAGGTTCTCTGGATGGTTGTTGCCGATGTTGTAGACTTTGTATGGCGGAAACGGAAGTCCGTCCTCCCCATTACGCTTCTCCGGTGCATGCTGCATGACGCGGACTACGCCTTCAACGATGTCGTCGACGTAGGTGAAATCCCTCTTGCAGTTGCCGTAGTTGAATATTTCTATCGTCTTGCCCTCACGGAGCTTGTTTGTGAAGCCGAAGTAGGCCATGTCCGGACGACCTGCAGGTCCATACACTGTGAAGAACCTCAATCCAGTCGACGGGATATTGTAGAGCTTGCTGTAGGCATGGGCCATCAGCTCGTTGCTCTTCTTTGTTGCCGCATAAAGGCTTACCGGATTGTCTACCTTGTCGTCGGTCGAGTATGGGACCTTTTTGTTGGAGCCGTAGACGCTTGACGATGAAGCATACACGAGATGTTCAACCTCGTGATGGCGGCAGGCTTCCAGTATGTTGTAGAATCCTATGAGATTGGACTCGATGTAGGCGTCCGGATTTGTTATCGAGTAGCGTACTCCGGCTTGCGCTGCAAGGTTCACTACTACTGACGGGTGATATTCGGCAAAGAGTTTTTCTACGAGTTCTTTATCGGCGATGCTGCCTCTGACAAATGTCCAGTCCCGGTTCAAGGTTTCAATTTCCTTCAGGCGGGAGTACTTGATGTTCACATCATAGTAGTCGGTTATGCTGTCCACTCCTATGACCTTAATGTCTTCGAACTCCGTTAAAAGTCGCTTTGCGAGATTGCTTCCGATAAAACCGGCCGCGCCTGTCACAAGAACGGTCTTTCCTGTGAGGCTTACGTTGTATTCAAGCATAATCCTAATCTCTTCTGAAAATGTCTCTTGTGTAGACCTTATCCTGAACATCGTCGAGGCATGTGTCGTAGCGGTTGGCTATGATGGCCTGGGACTGGGCTTTGAAGGCTTCGAGGTCGTTGACCACCCTGCTGCCGAAGAAGCTGCTGCCGTCTTCGAGGGTCGGTTCATAAATAATGACCTCCGCGCCTTTGGCCTTGATGCGCTTCATTATGCCTTGGATGGCACTCTGTCGGAAGTTGTCGCTGTTGGACTTCATCGTCAGACGGTAGACACCTACGATGCAAGTCTTTTCTTTAGAACTGTCCCATTGGCTGTTGCTGCTGTAGTAGCCGGCTTTCGA
>ERZ780141.1117-NODE-1117-length-16724-cov-4.673046_pt1 | contig 16724 bp, 6 predicted proteins | sample MGYA00433080_ERZ780141 | MGnify/ENA primary metagenome ERZ780141 (study PRJEB29588, sample SAMEA2154047) | human gut metagenome | biome: human gut; feature: human-associated habitat; material: faeces | place: Denmark | collected 2008/2010 ... | reverse complement strand
GATGGAGAGCGTGGCGCTACGGCTACCGTTGTAGAAATCCACATGCGTTTCAGTTCCGTCGAGTTTCAGGTTGGGGTTCCAATAGAGTGTGCGGCGGTAGTCTTTCGTGCTCGGCAATGGCGTTTGGCTATAGTCGGGATGGTAAAACTCGTCGGGCATGGTGAACCCATGGAGCACGATACGCCTGTCGCGCATGGTGTAACGTGTGGCATCCTGGGGCATCATGTCGTAATCGACCACCACGTCGGCACTCTTGCTGTTCATCTCCGGATGGTCGTCCTCGCGTAGACTGAAGTCGGTGTAGAACTTCGCTGTTTGCAGGCGCTTCAACTTGAGGTCCTTAAACACGGCCCAGTTGCTGCGTGTAACGGGTGAGGCATCCGATTGTTCCTTGTTGGGAACGTAAGTGCGATAGAAGAGATAACGGTCGAGACGCGCGTCGACTAAGAACATTTGCTTCGCGTTGTAATTGCCCATCAGCATGATGCTCATCTGCAAGGGCAGGCGTCGGAAGTTTACCTTTCCATACGACAGGCCATAATCGGTCAGCAGGTTATACAGTTCCACGGCGTCGTATTGGCAGGCGGGCTTGCTCCAAACAATGGCGTGTTTGCTCTTCCTGCGGCGTGCCTTCACGTTCAACTCGTTCAGTTCGGTTCCCGCATATTCCACAGTGTCGGTCTCTTCATAGGTCTCTTCCCATTGGCTTGCGGGTTGATGGGTTTGGTAAAATGAGTATTTCGATGCAAAAACGGGATAGAAGAGGTCGCGTTTGACGTAGTATTCGGGCCATGCGTCTTCGTTGAACACGTCGTAATCGTCCAGTTTCTTCTTTTTCTTCTTGGAGATGTTGTCGCCGTATGCGCCCATCATCAGGATGGCGTCGCCATAGAACGGCTCCAGGCTAAAGGCGTAATGGCCTCCCTTGTCGGTGCGTTGCTCCACCTGCCAAACGTCGGTTCCCATCACCACCTCACCTTTTACGACCACTTCTTTCTTCAGCGAGCCATGGTCCACCCCGTGCTCCGCATCGGTCTGGTTGGTGGCTTCGGTCTCTTGGTCGCCACGTTCGTCGGTTGCGGTGTTCGATACCACTTCGGCTCTTTGGGTCTTATTGTTATCCGTTGGTTCGCCATACTTCTCCTGTTCGGCGAGATAAGTCATGCCTTCGCCATTGCTAAACCTTTCCGAGTATTTGCCAAACTCGCCCGCTTCGCCGCTGGCGTTAATGGCGTCGAGCGTCCAGCCGAATATGCCCATGCGCCACCAGGGCATTTCTTCGGGCTCGATGGGATGGCTCGATGGGGTGGAGTAGACGTGACCTTCCACGGTCATGGCTGTCTCAGGTTGATAGCGCAGGGGCTTGTCGGCAAGGATATCCTTGACGTCATAACGCCTCCATCCCTGCACCATGAGCAGCAAGTCAAGGCGTGCCCGATGGGTGCTGTCGTCTGCTTCGAAATAGTAGTCGGGGTTGGCTACGAAGCCTTTCAGGTCGCTCGACAGAAGCAGGTCGGTCAGAATGTTGCCCGTGTCGTAGGTGGGGGTATCGTAGCTGTTGTCTCTGACGGCCAGGCTCATGGTCTTGATGTTGGCGGGAGCCTGTAGCTTCAAGCTGATTTTCTCGTAAGGACCATATTCTTTTTTAAGACCTTCGACCGTTATCTGTTGTTTGTTGAGGTCATGATGATCAACGAAGAACAACCTGTCGGCCAACACTTGGCCCTCTTGGGTCATCACCACAAGATCGTTGACGCCCGTTGGCAACTTGCTGGTGTTGAGGCGAAGCGACGCTGCGCCTGTTGCGTCGAGGTTGATGTCGTGGTAGTCTCTCAGTTCGCCACGGCATAGAATGGCTATGGTTAGTGCCGGCGCATTGAGTCCCACGGCTTGCAGTTGCAGCTGGTCTTGGTTGAGATGGATGGCTATTCCTTGCGGTTGGGCCACAGGCAAGTCGAACGAATACGACTTTCCCTTATAGTTGAACACCACTTTCTCCGATGCGTCTTGGTTGCTGTTGAGCGAGAACACGCCGCGTCCCAAGTGGTTGGCCACGATGGATTGCTGTCCCAGGCTGCCCATGAGGTTCACTCCTTCGCCCAGTTCGTTGGTCGCCTCGAAGGCTATGCGTTGAGAGGTGCCCGCAATGCGGTTGCCGCCTTCGGGGAAGAAAGCCACGTTCAACTGTGGTTTCGGCACCTTTCGAGCTCGCTGGCGGGGCCGGGGAACAATGCTCTTCAAGGAGTAATCGCCTGCCTGAAGTGGTCTTTCGTAGATGGGCACGACGCGCGAATACAGACTTCCGTATTCGCGAAAGAAGTCGGCGGCCATCTTCCGGTTGTAGAATTCTTCGCGGTAAATGCGGTTGTACGACTTTTCCGTTACGTTGAAGTTGAGCATCCATCGTGTATAGGCTCGGAGCTCGTAGTAGCCCGAGTAGAGTGAGTCGGTGAGCGCAAAGTTGCCCGCCCCATAGCCATCGGCCGACACGATGAGCTGCTGGCGCTCCACCACAAAGCCGTCGGGCGACACCAGTTCCACGTAGACGATGCGGCTCATATCGGTGGGCGTGAGGTCGTTGGCTTTCACCACGTATGCCTTATACCAGAGCGTGTCGCCCATGAAATAGCTTGTGTTGTCGAGGTGCAGATACACCTTCTCCTGTATGGGCGCTTTCTCCAAGCGTCCTTTGAGGCTGTTGTCTTGCGCTTGCATGCATAGGGGCATACACAACAAGCCCATGAGTAATCTGAAGATACATTTGTTCATAATGGAGCCGATATGCGTTTGTATCTTGTTGGCGGTTATTGTGAAACCACCACATGTCCATTCTCGGTGATTCCTTCTGCCGAATAGTACAAGTCGTGGCAAGTGCAGTTGGCCAAGACCTCGAACGACACCTTGCCGTTGGCGTCTGTTGTCAAGTTGGGCTCCCAGAGGAGCGTTCGGCGGAAATCTTCGTTGGGTATGATGCCCATTAGCTCTCTGTCTTCGTAGGTCTCGGGGTAGGTAAGGCCGTGGAACCATGTGGTGCGCAGTCCATTGGGCTTTTTGCGATAATAGCGGCCTTGAGGGTTTTGGTACACAAAGATCTTTATGGCGTTGGGGCCAACCTGCTGGGCGCGCCAATCGTTGATGTCGGCGTTGGCTGTTGTAACGAGCACCTTGCTCACCTCATCCATATAGAAAGGAAAAGCGTAGGGAACCACGGCGCCATCTCTCTCGCTTTCTATGTTGTTGGGGTTGTCGGGCTTCCTTATTCTTCTTGATACGCCCGTGGCGCAAGCAAAGCGATTGTTTACAAACCACATGATGGGGCGACGCCCATAGGTCAGGCCTGTGTCGTAATAGTTGTATTGGTCTTTGATGTAAGGCATGTAGCCCGACACGTTGTCGCTTCCTTTGAGCTGAGGCAGTTTGCCCTTCAGGTATTCTATCAGCGTGGGCATGGACATGCCTTTGTCGAGCAGTTGGTCGACCTCATCGCCTGGACGGAATATCAGGTCGGCCGTATTCATCTTGCCCTGATAACTCTCCCAATAGTTCTTTTTCTGCCAGCGCTTGGCCGTTACCAACAGTTGGCGCAGCACATGTATGCTGTCGGTGCTCAGCGTAAGGTCGCCACGGTCAATGGCGTCTTGCAGGTTGATGGGCGGCACGGGGAGTTGTATGGGTTGCCTCTCTTGAGGGTCGAGGGCGCGTGGTTTGGGCGAGAAGTTGCGGCTTACGCCAACGTAGTAGCCTTGCAGCTTGTCTTCCTTGCTGGTCTTCACGTACATGGTCCAGCCATTGCCCCAACAGTCGGGCACGGTGAAGCGGTAACGTCCTCGGCTATCGGTCTTGGTGTATCCCTTGAGAGCATCGCCATCAGCATTGTTGAGCACCAGTGTGAGGTCGATGCCTTCCACGGGCTGTTTCTTCTTGGTGCGGTAAATCTGTCCGTTGAGAATCATCTGTCTCTCAATGGGATAGTCGAAGGCGAAGTTTTTCTTGCCCTCCATCATTTGGAAGTCGTAGCGGCGCCATCCCTGCACCAGCATCAGCAAGTCGGCTGCTTGACGATGCTCATTGTCGTCGCTCTCGAGATAGTAGGCTGCATGGTTGATGTAGCCTTTCAGGTCGCTGCTTAGCAACAGCCATGAGGCGGCGTTTTGGTTCCATTCGCTTATCTGGCTGCCTGCGTCTCTCACGGCGAGCGAGAAGGTGGTGTTGGGCAATGTGGTGGCCGACATCTTGATGGTGCGCCCTGTCACGCTGTCCATGGCGATGTGGATGGGGGCCACCTTGGTATGGGGATAGCCGAAGAGCATGCGCGAGGCGAGTATCTGCCCGTGCTCGCCGATGACGGTTAGTTGCGACACACCTTCTTTCATCTGCCTACGTGGTACCGAGAGGGTGAGGGGCTTGTCGCCCAACGTGTGTTCCTCGCAAAAGTACACCTTTCCGTTGTTCATCAGCGTCACGCCAACAGTCTGCCCTTGCCAGTCGGCTGTGGCTGATAGTTGGATGGGTACTTGGCTCTTTTGCATCATGTCGACGCTGAGTGCCACGCCTGATGTCTCGGCGGCAGGGAGAGGGATGTTGGCGCTGCGCCCGTTGTCGCATACAACGTACAGCGTGCAGGGCGAGTCGTTTGGCGTCACAAACACCATGCCGCGCCCATCGTTGTTGGTCTGTGTGCGCATCAGCGTCTGCGTGCCCTGTTTCAGCGTGCAGGTAGCTTTCAGCCGTTGCCCTTGTTGGTCCAGCAACTCGAAGGCCACCCGGGTTTTGAAGCCTTTGATCAAGTGGCCGCCCTCGGGATAAAACTTGGCGTTGATGTTGTGCTTCAGGCCTTCTGACTTGTCGCGATTGCTGGGCACGTCGGTCGCCCTGGGTGTCCAGAGCCTGGGATTGCTGTAATCTCCTTCTTTCGCGGGTTTTTCAAAGACGGGTATGGTTCGGGAGAATATGGCGTCCTTGCCCCAGTTGAGCATGTAGCGTGTGTAGGCGCGGATCTCAAAGAAACCACCGCGGAGGATGTCATCGAGTTTGATTTGCCCCATGCCCACACCATGATTCAGCTTCACCTTCACTTGTTTTTCCATTTCGCCTGTCGTGTTGTAGAGCTCCACGTAGGCTATGTTGCTGCGCCCACCCAGCGAGTCGTTGTTGCTGCAAACCTGATAGACCTTGAACCAAAGGGTCTCGCCGATAAAATAGCCTGTGTTGTCGAGATGAAGGTATAGCTTTTCTTGCGGAAACACATGGTTGAACTTCCCCACAATCTTCGTGAAGTAACTGATGCTGTCGTTCTCCGCGGCGTGAATGGGGAAGAGCGATACCATGAAAAAAAGTATGGTGGTCAGGCTTCTGAGCCTGTAGGTCTTGTGTTGTTTCATGGTTGTTTCGTTTTAGAGGGTATTTGTCAGATGGGCCCCAGCCTTCATGATGACTTTTACTTACAATAGCAAAGCTAAAAGAAAACTATGGAAAACGCAAGCGTTCTTGCGATTTTTTTTGTTTTTATTCCTTGGTTTCGCTTACCTATCGATGTTTCTCAACGCAGCCTACCATGTACTAAGCACTTTGGGGCCTTTGCCCCACACAAATGACGAGGCCGCATGATGCAAAACTTATGTCACTTTGTGAATGTTCCGAAGCTGCCCTCGCGTTCAAACTTCCTGATGATGGCCTCTTCGGTGGAAGTGGTTTTCACGATCTTGTAATGCTCACGGAAGGCTTCGTCGTTGCCCCGTTGGCTCAGGGCGTTGTAGATGTCCTCCTTGCGTGTGGACGTTCCTTCACCGATATCATAATTGCCAATGTTGAACAGGGTGCTCCAGTAGACACCACCGTAGTCGTTCTTGCCTCGGTTGACTACCATGCGCGTGCCAATGGACGCCACCTCGTCGAATCCGCGGTCGTGCTTGTAGGTCATCTGGATTTCGATGTCGCGCGGACATTAGCGAAACATGGATGTGGGGCTCGACGTGCGATAGCGGATTCTTACGAGTTCGTTGTGCACCTTCCCGCGAAAGGATAGCAGGCGTAACTTGTCCATGTCAAACATCAGTCTTCCCGTCATGGCGTGAGTGGTGCCCTGCGCCGTTTCGCCAAACTGCACCACGATGATTTTTGAGTCATCATCGCCTTGCAAGATGGCGTATGACAGGTTGTATAGGTCGTCATAGTAGTGCTTGGTCCACTTATAGGGCAGCGGTGTGTAAAGGTCTCTCCATATACCGGGATCGGGAAGCATCGGGGCGATGCAAGAAGTGGTGTAATAGTTGCGAAACTTATAAAAGGGCTTCAGCGTGTCGCCACTTTCGATGTTGCCATAGCGTCCCGTGGTGAGCATGAAGTTGCGCAGGGCGATGTTGGACTGGGTGCGGAAGAAAGCCTCGATGAGTTCGTTGTAGGTGGTGTCGTTAGATGAAACCTGGCGGTAGAAGTAATTGGATTGCTCGAAGCGAAACTGTGCATACTCCATTTTGAGTTTCTTCACCAGTTTCTTGAGCAAGCCCACGACATCGATGGGTGTAACGGTTACTTCTTGTAGCATTTTGGTATAGGGCCTCAGTGCCACCTTGCTCCCCAGGTCACTTGCTTTGATGTTTTTGGCATTGTAACCGACGTAGGTGATGCGGAGCACGTCTTCGGGTTGCGCCACGATGGAGAAGTCGCCCTCCTGGTTGGTGATGGTGGAGTGGGAGGAACTGACATATACGCTTGCCATGGGCAGCGGGTCGCCTGTGGTAGCGTCCACCACGCGAGCTGTGAAGGTGCTTTGGGCACAGACATTTGCCAAGTTCAACAGCAAGAAAAGGATTATGATGAGACTTCTTTTCATGGCAGTTCCCGTTTTATATAGGTCAGTCCCACTTTGATAGGAATCTTGCCGTGCAAAATAATAATTGTTATTTTGCGCGGCAAGATGCTTATTGATATACAATGAGTAATGAACGCTGTTTTGAGGCGTGTGCACGTGGCGGTTACGTCGTCGTTCTTGCCTGTGCCTATTGCAAGGCTTTCCACAGTTGGTGGAGAGCTTGCTGCAAGATGGCGCGTGGCGTGGCCACGTTCATGCGCATGAATCCCTCGCCGCCTTGTCCGAACATTTCGCCATCGTTGAGGGCGAGGTGGGCGTGGTTTACAAAGAGGTCGACGAGCTGATCGTGGGTGAGCCCCAGTTGACGGCAGTTGAGCCACACGAGGAATGAGGCTTGTGGCCGCAAGGGTTTTATCTGCGGCATGTGCTGTCGGCAGTAGTCCTCCACAAACAGGATGTTCTGCTCCACGTAATGGAGCATGGCCTTTCGCCACGCTTCGCCCTGCTGAAAGGCGGCTATGGTGGCGATGGGCGCGAAGAGTGTGGGCTCGTTGAACTCGTTGGCAGTGAGCCATGAGTAGAATTTCTGTCGCAGGGTGTCGTTGGGCACGATGGCGTAGGAGCTTACAATGCCCGCAATGTTGAATGTCTTGGAAGGTGCTCCGAAGGTGATGCTGCATTGTGCGGCCTTCTCGGAGGCCATGGCAAACGGCAGGTGCTTGTTACCCCAGAGCGCCATATCGCAATGGATCTCATCGGAGACGACGAGGATGTGATGGTCGTAGCAGAAGTCGGCCAGGCGCGCCAATGTGGCCTTGTCCCACACGATGCCGGCTGGGTTGTGGGGATTGGAGAGAATGAGCACCTTGCACTTGTCGTCGGCCACTTGTGCGAGGTTGTCGAAATCCATGGAGTAGGATCCGTCGGCGTTCTCCTTGAGGGGGTTGTACACCACCTCGCGGCCGTTGCCTTGTGGCGTGAGGCGGAAGGGGTGGTACACGGGTGGCTGAATGATGACCTTGTCGCCGGGCTGCGTGAAGATGTTGATCACCATGCCAATGCCTTTCACGATGCCGGGGATGAAACTGAGCCATTCAAGCTCGACGTTCCATTGGTGGTGGTCGTGGAGCCATTGCTGCACGGTGGGCCAATAGTTCTTAGGCTCGACGGTGTATCCGAAAAGCGAGTGGTCGAGGCGATGGCGAAGCGCTTCGGTGATAAACGTCGGTGTTTCGAAATCCATGTCAGCCACCCATAGCGGTAGCAGGTCGGCCCGTCCGTAGCGCTCCAGGAGCACCTCGTGCTTGAGGTCGCCGCTGCCTGTGCGGTCGATGATTTTGTTAAAGTCGTACATGTGGTCTCCGTGTTAGGTTTGTTATGCTTTCAAGGCCTGCTTGATGTCGCTGAACACATCGTCCATGTCTTCCAATCCGACGGAGATTCGCACCGTGGTGTCGAGCACATCCATGGCAGCCCTCTCCTCACAGGTGAATGTGCCGAAGATGGTGCTTGCTGGGTGTATGGCCAGCGTCTTGTTGTCGAAGAGGTTGGTGGCCCGTCTCACCAGTTTCAGGTTGTCGATCATGCTGAAGCACGCCTCCTTGCTCTCCAGGTCGATGGTCATCATAGCGCCGGCCGTGGGACCGTATTGCTTCTTGGCGATGGCGTGGTAAGGATTGTCGGGCAATCCCACGTAGTTGACGCGCTTCACCTCGGGCAGTGTGCGCAACTTCTCGGCCAAGTAAAGGGTGTTTTGGCTCTGCACGCGGTAGCGGGCGTCGAGCGTCTCAAGGCCGAGCGATTGCATATAGGCTACGTGGGGTGTCATGTAAGCACCGAAATTGAATAGCATCTCGTTCTTCATCCTGTGGCCAAATCCCTGTGTGGTGCCATAGTCGATGGCCAGTCCGCCCAGCGATGTGGCGCCGCCCGAGAGATACTTGGTGCTCGACACCACCTCGATGTCGACTCCCAGGTTCTTCGCCGAGAACTGCGTGAAGGGGATGACGGTGGTGTCGGCCACCAGTGGCACGTGGTGTTCGTGGGCAATGGCTGCCAGTTCTGCCAGGTTGGCCACCTCCATCTGTGGGTTGGTGATGATTTCGAGGAATATGCAACAGGTGTTATCGTCCATCTTGCTTTTCACCTCATCGAGGTTGAGCAGGTCGCAAGGTCGCGCCTCCACGCCGAAGCGCTTGAGCGACTGGGTGATGAGCGAGAAGGTGTTGCCAAACATGTGGCGTGAGGTAACGATGTTCTTTCCGGTGGCGGAGAGGGCCAGCATTGTGTTGCTGATGGCGGCCATGCCTGATGAGAACGCCACCACGTTGCTGGCGTTGGTGAGCGCTTTCACCTTGTCCTCGAGGTACATCACCGTGGGGTTCATCACTCTCGAATAGTCGGGTGCGATGACTCTGCCCGTGAAGGCGTCGGCCATGTCGACCGCTGTGTTAAACTCGTATGCCGCTGTGTGGTAGATGGGCATGCTCAATGATCCGTAGGCGTCGTGCTTTTCAAATGGCGTATCGATGGCCTTTGTCTTATTATCCATTACTTTTTAATTGAGTTTGTGTGTTGCAAAATTACATTAATTTGCGCTTTTTCGTGAAAGACTGATAGAAAGATTTCGCAAAAAATGCACAACAGTGGGTTGCTAATGTCCGATTTGGGACAATAAGACACCGCTCTGTTAGGCGTGTTGGATTTGTTGCCATTAACAGAGCGGTGGTGATGCAGGCGGGTTCTCTGTTATTGCAAGAGAACCACCTTTTGCCCGTTTTGGATGTAAATTCCGTGTCGTGGATGCTCCACGCGTCGTCCTTGCAGGTCGTAGAAGCCTTGCTTCTTTGCTCCCTTCAGTTCACCTTTATTGCTTACGTCCTCAATCTTGTTGGCCACGTTGTTGCCCAAGCGCAGCAGGCGCACGCCGTGGCTGGGTACGGCAATGCTGATCTTTCCCGTTGCTTCACCCAGATCTTCATGGTTCCATATGTCGTAAACGGGAACCACCTCCTGCTTGCCATATCCAAGTGACGAGAGGTCGAAGATGAACGGTTCTTGCTTGTCGGTGTAGAACAGGAACTCCATGGTGGTTCCGGTCTGCGAAGGATTGTCTTTGTCGCAACTGCTGTCGTAGCCGCAGAGTGCGCGGAAGGTGGTGAAGCGATGGCCTTCGGGCAGATCGTAGACCAAGGTGCACTGTGCGTTGAGGCCCAGGCCTGTGGTGTAGCTCTTTCCGTCCACGCGAAGCGTGCCACCCTCAACGTTCTTGTTCATGTGGAGTGAGCCCCAATCGGATGTGTAGGACGTGTGGTTGAGTGTGGTCAACGATGTCTCGTTTCCCTCGTCGTCGACGAGTACGGGATTGATGAGATCGGCTCGGTCGTAGGCAAATCCGTCGCCCCAGTTGCTGACCACAATCTTAAGCTTCGACGCCCCCGTCACGTCGGCCTCAAGCGTCTTGGCCTTGACTCCCGCGCGAGATATCAGGCCCGATCGCGCTGCCGCGTCGTCTTGTTCGGCTGATAGTGGGTTTTGGTCGAACACCATGAAGCGCAGGCTGGTGGTGGCGCCAGGTTGGTTGATGCCAGAGTCGTCGGCAGCGCCCTTTCCCTTGAACCGAACCACATCGAGCGAGTCGGGAATGGTGAAGAACAGGGCGGCGTTGGCGTCGGTTGAGAAGCCGCGGTTGTAGGTGGTTCCCATGACGGTCATCTTGCCGCCTGTTTCCACGTTCTTGTTTTCATACACCCTATTGAAGTAGGACTTGGTATAGTAGCGGGTTTTGTATTTGCCCGTCAGCGGCACCTCTCTGCCATCGCGTAACACCAGCGTGGGATTGATCCAATCGCCGTGATCGTAGTTGAAGTTGTCGCCTCCATCGTCTACGACGAGCACCAATGTCTTGCTTCCCTCAGGCCAGTTGATGTCCACGTCGACGGCATGTCCGTCGGTGGTGTAGGCCACCACGTCCGACTTGTAGAGAGCCTTTCCGCCCACCACCCATCGTGTGTTGTCGCGTTGGAACAGCGCAAGGTAGCGGTTTCCGGTTGCTGGGTCTTGTGAGGTCCATGTCAGGTGCCCATTGTCCTCATCATAGCTCACCTGATGGGCGTTGGTTCCATATTTGTGCATTTGGTGGTACTCTTCGTTGTTGAGCAAGGAGAGCGTGAAGGCATCGTTCTTTGTCATCTCTCCCCCGAAGAAAAGCGGCGAGTGGCAGATGCCCCAAAGGGTCATCATCGATAGTTGTTCGTTTTGTGTGAGTTGCGTCCAACGGCCAGCCTGTGCGCCCGTGTAGCCTGGGTCGGCGATGGTCATGGCTATCTGTCCCAACGGCAACATATCGCAGTCGGCGTAATTGCCAGGACGTGCGTATTGGCTCCATACGTTGGCTTCGTTGAACACAGCGTCGACACTCGACCAGTTGTCCCACAGGTCGTCCATCATACGCCACATGTTGGCGTTGTCGAGGCAGTCTTGCGCATACGAATATTGCGTCTTTCCCGGGCTCAGCGACAACACCATTGGGCGTCCCGTTTGGTCGATGGCGCGCCGAATCATTCGCAACTCATCGGTGTAGAAGGGGCGGGAGAGATCGTCGATCTTCAGGAAGTCGACACCCCATGAGGCGTAAAGGTCCATGATGCTATTGTAATAGAGCTGGCCAAACTCGTTGTTCTGCACGAGGAGATTGTCCTTGAGCCAGGTGCAAGGCGAAGTGGTGCCGTTGTAAACCTGCTTCCAGGGAGTGGCCTCGCTGCCCTTCAGCTTGTAGTTGCCGTTGACCACGCTTTTGGGAACGCCACGCATGAGGTGAATGCCAAACTTCAGGCCCATGCGGTGAAGCGAGTCGGCAAGCGCCTTGAAGCCTTGGTTAACGCCGCCAACCATGCACGACGGGAAACGTGTGGGCGAGGGAAGGTAGCGCCCGTATTGGTCGAGTACATAGTCCTGGGTGCCTTGTTGGTTGTAGTTGCCGCCACCCAACGATGGGTGGTTGCAGTACCAGCGTATGTCGACCACGATGTATTCCCAGCCATGTTTCAACAGGTCGTTGTCGACAATATAATGCGCATTTTGCATCACTTCTTTTTCGGTGACCGACGAGTAGTAGCAATCCCATGAGTTCCAACCCATAGGTGGAGTTAGCGCCCACTTGCGGAAGGTGGCCGTGTCGGCGTCTTGGGCCACGGCTTGGCATAGTGCCAAGCAGCATCCTAAGAGCAATAATGATAATTTTTTCATTTAGCAGAGAGTTTTGTTTGTAGATAGTTTGTCGTTATTTTCTCATCCATTTCTTTCCCTTGCTCACCGTTACGCCGTGGTGGTTGTTTCCTACGCGTTGGCCGCTGAGGTTGTAAGTGGGAGCGGCGTTGGCGTTGTCATCTCCCTCTATGCGGTCGACCCCTGTGGGGTTCCCGATGACGCTTTGCAGCTCTTGGGCTGTGAGCGGATAGTTGTAAAGGCGAATGTCGTCGATGAGGCCGCTGAACAACGGATCGGCGTCAAACTGGCTGCGTCCGATATAGTTGAGCACCGGGCGGATGTCGCTGGGCTTGATGGTGACCGACGATGACGAACCGACGGCCTCGCCATCGATCCACAGGGTTACGTTGCCCTCGCCCATGGTGACGGCCACGTGGTGCCACTTGTTGCCTTGCAACTTGCCGTTGGCGTCGACCGTTTGCTCCTCGCCTCCGTTCTTGATGGCGAAGCGCATGTTGGATCCGTTGCTCGGTGTGAGGAACATGTAGTTGGAGGTGCCGTTGCCAAAGTCGAAGAGGCGTGTCCAGTTGTTGCTGGCGTTGGTCCATTTCACCCACATGGCAATGGTGAACTCGTCCATGTCGCCCACTTCGTAAGGCAGGCGGAGGTAATTGTTGGATAGGCGCAGCGCCGAGTCGCCCACCCGATGTTCGCTCATGAAGCGAGGAGCGGTGGAACAGGTGGCGTCCATCATGTTGACCGTTGCGTCGTGAAGGTCGCCTTCCATCTGCCAACTGGCCACTAAGGTCTTCTGGGTAGTGGGCGAAGCCGTGGCGGGCTCGCTCATGGCCGACACGTTGGCCGATCGGTCGATGGCTTTCACCTTATATATATAGGTGTGTCCTTGGCGGCAAGTGTTGTCGGTGAAGGAGGTGGCGGTGATGCCCCGGGCGATGGTGCTCCATTGGCTGCCGTCGGCCTCACCACGAACCACGTTGTAGCTATGCACGTCGTCGTCGGCAGGAGCGGTCCAGCTAAGGGCCACGCTGGCCGATTGGGCGTTGGCTATGAGGTTTGTGGGCGCGTTTGGCGCGCTGCTCTCCACCGCTCCATCCTCAGGAATGAAGCGCCACATCTGCAGTCGTCGGTCGATGGCCGATGAGGCCAACAGCTTCTGCACCGCATAGGTCGACGACTCGTTGGGCATGGACAGATAAAGCCCTGACTCGCGATTGCGGATATAATAGTAGCCCTTGCCCGCATAGTGGAGCGACCATTGCTCGTTGCTGGCGTTGTTGGCATTGTAGGAAATGACGTGTGCGAAAGCCGATGTGGAATTGTTCACCACGTTCATGTGCATTTGGTTTTGTGCGTTGGTGAATGTGTGGAAACTGTAATCGCCACCGATGCGTGCGTCGGCAGGAGCCACATCCCATTGCGCCAGCAGCGGGATGGTTGACAGTTGTGAAAAGAGTTTCATGTTCAGGTCGTTGCCCGAAGAGGCGTTGCCCACCACCAACGTGCGTGCGGCGTAGTTGATGAGCTTGTAACGCCCTGCCGCGATCTCCATTGGTGGCACGTCTTCGCCGCGGTAGATGTTGTAGACCCGCTCCGCGTTGGTTTGTCCCTTTTGGTAGCCTGTTCCGCCTGGATACTCCATGCGGAAGGCGCGTGTGGGGCCCTGACCGTCGAAATAGACATCCTCGTCGGGCGACACGAAGAGATAGGAGGAGTTGGCGGCTTGTCGCTCGCTGCCTCCCACAAAAGCCTTCAACTCCTTGGTGGCGTCGTCGCGATAGACCGACGCAGCGGTCCAATGGCTGCGATCCTCTCCGTAGGCCAAGCGCGACCCATGGTTGCTTATTTGGCAGAACTCGCCGCGTGCGCGGCTGTCGAAGCCCCACCAGATACCTATCGATATGCCATAGTTGGCGGCAATCATTGCCTCGCCAACGTTGTGGAGCTCGTCGGCGTAGGCCACGTTGCCCTCGTCGACCACTTGCTTCCAGAAGTTGGTGAACGTGTTGAACTCGCCCGCCAGTTGATGGGTGTTGCCCCATGTGGCATAGGGTTTCACGGCATTGTACCACTCGGCGGCATAGTCGTTGTTGAGCGTGTTGCCCGCCGTGATGGCAATATCCTTGAAACGTGGATAATCCTCCTTGAGTTGGCGCGCTATCTCCTTGAAGTTGGCCTTCGTTCCCTCGTTCCACGGCGTGTAGTCGGGCTCGTTGAAAGGCGAAACAGCCACGATCTTATGGCGCGGGTAATTCTTTTGCATCCATGCCACCGAGGCGTCGATGAGCCTTGCCCAATGGTTGGTGTTGGCCACATTGTTCTGGGTGTAATAGGGAATGATAAATTCGGTGGAGCCGTTTCCCTGGTCGGCGTTGAGCACCATGTCGACATCGGCGCCCATGAGGTTGATGGTGTTGGTGCGGCTGCGTAGCGCCTGGATTTGCGAATGGGTGAGCGCCGTGTCGCCAATCAGTTCTTGGTTCATCTGGAAACTGCTGCGTGCGATGCTCAGGTTCTCCTTGCCAATGAAGTTGATGCCCTTGCGCATGTTCTGTTCGCTATTCCACGCCACGTCCAATCCCCAGCGTATGGGCAGTTGGATGCCGCTGTCGGTGGGGCGGAAGGGCACCACCACATCCGTCTTGGCCTGTGGTAAGAGATAAATGCTCGATGAGAGTCGGGGCTGCTGAGCCATAACCGTTGAGGCAAGGCCCATGGCCGCCAGGAGTAAGAAGGGTTTGATAGTTTTCATGATTTGTAGATAAGTAGATTGTAAAAAACAAGGGGCGAGCGTTGCACCCGCCCCTTGGGTATTGGGGCATGATGGTTTATGCCGCTTTAGCTTTCTTAAGAGCCTTGGCCTTGCGATGGCGCTTGTACCACTCCATGAACACGCCGAAGGCCGCCATCACCATGAGGATGGCATAGGCCGTGTAGGCCACAGCCTCCGTGTTGTTGATCGAAGCGGGATGGAAATCGAGCACCACCTCGTGCTTGCCAGGCTTGATGTTCATGGCGCGCAACACGTAGTTGACACGTCCCAGCTCCACGGGTTGTCCGTCGACGGTGGCCGTCCAACCAGGATAATAGATCTCTGAGAAGACGAGCACGCCGCCCTTCTCAGAGTTCACCTCATACTTCAGGTTGTTGGGCTCGTAGCTCTTCAGGGTAGCCATGGAGGTCGACTCCTGCTTGACGGCAGTACCCAGTTGCTTCTCAAACTTCTTGTCGGCCACGGCCTCATGTCGCAGGTCGATGGCGGCGAGGCCGTCGAGCTCCTGGTTGGCATTGTCCACATAGCTCACCTTGTCGACGAACCATGCGTTGCCGTAGGCGTATGGGTTTTGGATGGGCACCGTCTGGTTGTTCTGAAGGCCCATGATGAAGTACTTCGTGTTGAGCATGTTGATAACCGGGAAGATGCTGTCGCCATTCACCTTGGTCATGTCGCCAGCCGCACCAGCCACGGCCGAGGCGGTCTTGCCCATCTCCTTGCTGATGTATGCGTCGACCAACTCTTGGTAACGGCGCAACTTGGCGGGATGATAGCCACCGATGCTCTTGTGGTAATAGGATGTGGTGTTTTCGTTGAACGTGTTGGTTGCGAGGTTCAGCACACGATAATCGAGGGCTTTGTCTCTGAGGATTTGCTCGTCGGTTGCCGACATCTGCTGCGGTGTGTCGCGCACGCTCTTCTCAACAAACATGTTGTCGTTGAGGTAACGCTTGTCGACCTGCCACATATCGATGAGGCAGAGCACGGCGATGCACGCCACGAGGATTCTCGAGTTGAGCTTCTTGAAACGGTAGAGCATCAGCAGCGCCAAGCCGATGAGCACGATGAAGAACGAGCGGAGGGCGTCGGCAGAGAAGATATACTTGCGCACCTCCACGAGGTTGCCCTTGAAGCCATTGATGAATTGTGCCGCGTCGGGACCCTGCTGGGCGATCTGGTTGAACTGCATCATCTCGTTGTTGGAGACAAACTGCGAGAAGAACAAGCCCGGAGCCAACCAGAAGAGCAGGGCGAGACCGCCGGTCAAGGCAAAGCTGGCGTAGACCCAACGGGCCTTCTTGGCCAACAGGTCGGGCTCGTCTACGATGCGCTTCAGGGCCATCATGGCCAGCAAAGGAATGGTAAACTCGGCGATGACGAGGATGGAAGCCACCGTGCGGAACTTGGCGTACATCGGCACATAGTCGATGAAGAAGTTGGTGAAGCCCATGAAGTTGCGTCCCCACGACAAGAGGATAGACAGGATGGTGGCAGCCAGCAACGCCCATTTCATGGGACCCTTCACGATGAACAGGCCGAGCACGAAGAGCATAAGCACAAAGGCGCCCACGTAAACCGGTCCGCTGGTCATGGGCTGGTTGCCCCAATACTGGCCGATGCTCTGGTAAGCCTGCATGTAGTTGGGGTCGGCTTTCTCCATGGCCTTTCCGTTGGCGGCCATGGGCACACTGGCTCCGCCCTTGGTGTTGGGCACGAGCAACGTCCATGTCTCGCTCAGGCCATAGCTCCATTGCGTGATATAGTCGCGGTCGAGACCGCTATCGGTTTGGTTGGCCGAGTTTTTCTTCACCAGCTCGCTCTTGCCACGCATGCTCTCCTTGGAGTATTGCCAGGTGTGGTAAAGGTTCGAGAGGTTGATGCTGATACCGATGGCGGCAGCGGCTACGGCCA
>ERZ780141.1112-NODE-1112-length-16780-cov-8.186248_pt1 | contig 16780 bp, 7 predicted proteins | sample MGYA00433080_ERZ780141 | MGnify/ENA primary metagenome ERZ780141 (study PRJEB29588, sample SAMEA2154047) | human gut metagenome | biome: human gut; feature: human-associated habitat; material: faeces | place: Denmark | collected 2008/2010 ... | reverse complement strand
GAGCGGCGAAGGCAGGCGCTTGCCGTTATGGAGCAGGTGGGCATTGTCTCCCATGCGGCGCATAAGCCGTCGGAGCTGTCCGGCGGCCAGCAGCAGCGCGTCGGTATTGCGCGCGCGCTGATCACAAAGCCGCCCATCGTCTTTGCCGACGAGCTGACGGGAAACCTTGATACCAAAACCAGCGCGGAGATCATGGATCTTCTGACAGAACTCTTCCGCGCCGGCGGCACGACCTTCCTGCTGGTTTCCCATGACCCGGATATGTCGCGCTACACCGACCGGACGATCCATCTGCTGGATGGGAAGATCATCAGCGAAGAAAAAAACCAGAGCGTTAGGAGATAGAGAGTATGAAAGTTCAAAGAATGTGCAAGAAACTGGTGCTGCTTCTGCTGCTTGCGGCCCTCCTGTGCCAGACGGCGCTGGCGGTCGACTCGGAGTTCCTGTACGGGCAGCGGGATATCAGCTGGATCGGTATGGAGGGCGACAGCTTTCTGAAGCTGGACGGAAACGCCGCGGATCGAAACCATCCCAGCGCGGCGCCGGGATACTGGCTGGACGTCTATATCCCGCTGGTAGTGGATATCAGCTCCGACTGCGTCCTGCAGGACGTTACCGTTGAGGCGCTGGAGCCGGAATCTTCTTATGAATATAACCAGTGGCCGTATTCGATCCGTGATTTTGAAGCGGACTGTGCAAAGTTCCGTTCCAGCACGGACTGGCGCGTACAGACGCTTTATTGGGACGATCAGCTGAATATGGATTTCAAGATCCCTGTTCCAAGCGGCACACAGTCCGGCATCTACAATCTTTACTTTAAGATCACAGCGGACTTTTATGACGCAAACAGCAATCTGAGTACGGTTGAGCTGAAGATCAAGGCACAGACAGAGGTCTTGAATTCGAATGGTACTGCCACGACCAGTACTGCGGCAACCTCCTTCTCGGGCGTGCAGCCGAACGACAACGACAAGGTCGTTTCGAGCAATGTCCACGCGCTTCTCATCGCGGACGCGGGCGTTTCGGCGCCCACAGCAAAGCCCGGCGAGAACGCCGAGATCCTGATGCCGCTGGTCGTGAACCGCGAATATCTTCCGAGCGACCTCTATTTCCTGCGCAACATTACGATCGAACCCGCCATTCCGACGACCATCAAGGACATCGGCAACTGGCCGTTCGACATCACCTCCATCAGCTATGTCCGCCATCTGGACGATATGACCTATAACAGCCGGGCGGATGTGGAATACTCGATCCCCGTTTCACAGACAGCAAAGAAAGGCGTCTACCCCATCGACTTCACGGTCTGGGCAACCGTCTGGCGCTACGATGAGATGAACGGCACGGACATTCAGGAGGACGTCAAGTTTACGCTGACCATCTACGTGAACGTAACCGAGGACGGCGCGGACTCTGGCGTCACAAGCGACCTCGGCGCGCTGACAACCGTTTCCGTTGACGAGGACGGACAGCACATCGCCGCGCCGCGCGGAAACGCCGGTCAGCGCATCACCTTCACCCTGCCGCTCGTCAACCGCGGCAAAAACCTCACGGAGATCACAATCGCGCCGAAGGTTTCCTCCAACCTCAACGAATGCCCGTTCGTGGTCGAGCAGACCAACTACGGTCAGACCATCCCAGACATGGCGCCCGGCGATACGGTCATGGTGGAGTTTGACTTCCAGCTCTCGCCCTACGCGACGCAGGGCAACAAGCCGGTCACGTTTGAATGCACCTACAAGGAAAACGGCACGCAGAAAACCTGCGAGGTCACAAGCTATGTTTATATCGTCTATGGCTACGAAAAGGGCAACACGCAGTCCGCGCCCCCGGTTCACATTGAAAGCTACAGCCTGACAGTAGACGGAAACCCCGTCAGCCAGCTCTTTGCGGGCGACGAGGCGATTCTGAGTATGACGATCCGCAACGACGACCCGAACGTCAACGCCCGGAAGGTGCGCATCGGCGCGTCCATCGACACGAAGGTGCTGCTGTTTACGATGGGCGAAACGGACACCAAGTACATCGACGTGATCGAGTCCGGCAAAACAGCTGATATTTCCTATAAGATCACGGTCGCAACGGATGCGGCGGAGGGCCCGACCAATTTCGCGCTGACACTGAACTATGAGAACTGGGAGGTCACGCAGGCATCCGCCTCGCAGACGCTGCCGCTGATCGTCAAGCAGCCGGTGCGTGTAGAGGTCGGTGAGCCGACCATCTATGATTCCGACGCAAAGCCGGAAGAACCGATTGCCATGAGCCTGAGCGTGGTCAACAAGGGGCGCAGCAAGATCTATAACGTGTCTGTTGATATTGAGGGCAAGGGTCTTTCCATGTATGAAGACTACTACGGCGGAGATGTTCTGCCGGCGGCAAAGCTGAACCCCGACATCCTCGTTTCCAGCACCACAGCCGCCAGCTGCAGCGGCACGCTGCTGGTTCACTACGAAGACAGCGAGGGCGAGACCTACACCGAGCGCGTGCCGGTCAGCTTCACGGTTGCGGAGGAAACGGTTGTCCAGCAGCCGGAGCAGAACGATCAGATCGAGAGCGAACCGATCGAGCAGCCGAAGAAGAAGGTCTCCACCGGCGCGATCATCGGCGGCGCGGCAGGCGTTCTGGCGCTTGGCGGCGCAGGACTTGGCATTGCACTCAAAAAGAGGCGCGGCAAGTATGAAGTTTCTTGATTTCTTCCGCATGGGCCTTGTCAATCTCTCCCGCCGAAAGGCGCGGACGATTCTCACGGCCCTGTCGATGGCAATCGGCGTCATGTGTATCGTCGTTCTCATCTCGGTCGGTCTCGGCTACGAGGCAGCCTACCGGGAAAATATCGAGGCGATGGGAAGCCTGACAAAGATCGATGTGACCCCGCCGAGCGACTCCACCGGCGGACGCACCGCGCTTCTCAATGACAAGGCGGTCGACGCGTTCAAGAGCCTCAACGGCGTGGAGGCGGTGACGCCCGTCGTGCAGGCGACGGCGTATCTTCAGTCCGGTTCGTACATTGGCTCGGCAAAGCTCTACGGCATTGACCTTTCCACGGCGGAGAGCTTTCTGATTTACCCGATTGAGGGCGACGCGCCCGGCGCGGGCACACATTTACGGCCGGAGATCATGTTTACCGACGATATGGCGGCGTCGTTCGCAGATCCCGACAAGGACTGGGAGTTTGCACTGAACGCCGACGGAACGCCGAAGGTCGATCTTCTTCATTCGACGATCAAGCTGACCTTCGACTACGCGAACCTATCGGGCGAATACCAGGAGGGCGAGGACGGGCGTGCGGTGTCGGCGGGCAATATGTACCGGCTTAAGATTTCCGGCCTTTGCTCCGCGCAGAACTACACCTATGCGACAAGCGGCTTTCTCGACAAGACGCGGCTCGAGGAGTGGATCAGCGCGAACAGCGCCTTTATCCCGCAGCGCTCTTTAGAGGATACCGGCGGGCAGAAAACCTACGATCTGGTGTGGGTAAAGGCGGCGGAGGGCGACGACGTGCAGGCGATTGCGAAGGTCATCCGCGACGCGGGCTTCAACACCTACAGCCTGAACGATATGCTCGAAAGCGTCAAAAAGCAGTCAAACCAGATTCAGGGCATGCTGGCGGCGATCGGCGCGGTGTCGATGCTCGTGTCCGCGATCTGCATCGCAAACACGATGATGATGTCCATCAACGAGCGCCGCAAGGAAATCGGCGTTCTCAAGGTGCTGGGCAGCGAAATGACCGACATCATGTTCATGTTCATGGTCGAGGCGCTGCTGGTCGGTATTGCGGGCGGTCTGTTCGGCATGGGCTTGAGTTTCGGCATGCGGGAGCTGATCCCGGTGCTGTTCTCTGACATGGACGTGCGCAGCATCATCCCGGTCTGGCTGGTCATTGTGGGTCTTGGCTTTTCCGGCATCGTGGCGCTTTTGTCCGCGCTCGCGCCCGCCATCGGCGCAATGCGCATCTCCCCCCTCGAAGCCATCCGCGCGGAGTAAGACGAATCCTTATGTCTTCGCGCAAATCGAAAGATTTGAACCAGACACATGGATGAACAAATATATATGTTCTCAAACGCAATATCCACTCGAATAAAACCTTGAGTGCATTCACGGCGACTTGACTGCAACCAGCAAAAGCAGTCAAAGTCAAAATTGAAATTGCAAAAAATGTTCTTGTATTCCGCTCGGAATAATCCGAGTTGAATAAATATTTTGAAAAGGAAGGTAACAAGATGAAAACAAAAAAACTCGTAGCGCTGCTGTTGGCAGTTGTCATGGTCTTAGGCCTTGGCACGACTGCATTTGCATCTTCCAATGAGAAGGTGCAGATCAACAACATGATGGTCGATGCCTCGCTTGTTGAAACACAGGACGAGGAAACAATCGAACCTCAAATGGTATCGCTGGATGCTGCAGTTGCAGCAACCGCATATAATCCCGGCGACAACCCCTCTTATGCACCAATTAACGCGATCGCGGTTGACTGGTCTGGCTATGATCTCAGTGTCGGCGGTATTATGCAGGGACGAGTTGTATATGCCCTGAAAATGCCTGGAGCAACTGCGTCTGATCTGAACAACCGCACGCTGAGCTTCACAATCTCCAACAGAACGGCAATGAGCGACTCAGACATTGTCACGATCACTATGGGTTCGCAGCAGTGCACTGCACGGAAAAACAGCACGACCACAATGGTGGTTGATCTTTCGATTGGTACGCAGCTATTTACTGTTACATGGACAGAAAACGGAACATCGCGCACAGCAACCTGCATGCTGAATGTTTCTACTCCGTCAGCGGCTAGTGTGGTGCTTACCAGCTTGACAGTCGCAGGTACTCCTGCAACGTATGATGATACAACAGTTGGTGGTGTTACCCGCTATAGCTATACAGCAAAGCTTCCGACCGGAACTGCAACAACAGTTTTGGATGCAGCAACCGTAGTTGTCGTTCCGCAGAATTCTTCTGCAACGATGACGCTGAAAAATTCGGATGGCACAGTTGCAGCAACTGGATCCAAAGCCAATGGTGCATACACCTTCTCGAATGTTAATTTCAACGCCGGTACGAAGACGCTTACCGTTACTTGTGGCGACTTGACACGGGACTACCAAGTGTCTGCAAGTATTTCCGGTCGGAAAGTAAATGTTTACATTGCAATTCGAACTTATACGGTCTCGGACTGGTTAGATGGCACCAGCTCGACTTCCACAAATTATTATAATTATGTTGCAAATGGTTATGGAAGCGGTGCAGACATCTCTGATACTACGGAACGAACCAGAATCGCAGCAATTGCAACTGAACTCCAACGTTATAATACCAGAACCAATACCCTTAATACGCCTATTAGCACAAGCAGCAACAACAGGCGAATCTTTGCGGCGGATTCGTATTGTAGACTTCGCGTAGATGCAGGAAGCTCGGTTATGAGCGCACTTAAGCAATTCCTCGCTCAAGAAGGTCTCTATGAGACGGGTTCAGAAAACAATTATATTTCCTATATGGGAAATGGTACAGCTTCATCTGCACAGATCGGTGAATTTGACTGCGGCTCTGCGAGTGGATGGATGTATACAGCAAGAACTGCACGTGATGATTTGAGTACCCCATTGCCCAATGCAGGCGCGGCCAACTGGACAGTGTCCAACAATATGTACATTGACTGGTATTATACGGCTGCCTATGGAGCTGATTTCGGTTATTCGATGTTTGACCTTGGATAAGGCATCCATATCTAAGATGTAACCCACTTGGGACCGGCGGTGGGTGTACTCACCGCCGGTCCATTGTGGAAAGGAGTATGGAATGAAAATATCGAGACATAGCTCTGCAACCAGATTAACGGCATTATTACTGTTCATTGTTGCAATAATATCAGTCTTTTCTGCTACCGTATATGCGGATGCAGCATCACAAGATACCATCCAAAAGCAAAACGTTTATTATGGAGAAACCAGTCTCTATACGAGTTCCGATTACTGCCTCTCAGATCAGTATTTCTTCTCTGTCGGCACATTGCATTTGCCATTTGCTACCCCATTATCGCTTCCTACCGGGCGGGCATATAACGATGATGACAACTATCAGATCGCAATCGATCATGCAACGTCGTCAAACTACAGTACAATTCCGTACAAATTTACTGGCGTTAACCCAACGAACAGTTCCAGAAACTATTTGAAGATTCAAAAGACGGAATTGTGCTATACCCCTGCGTACCAATGGGCTGAAAAGGGACTGGTTCCATCTGGTACGAAACTACACGAATTCAAGTATTATTATATTTCCAAAAAAGCCGCTCAATACGGTATCCTTATTAAAAATGCTGGAAACAAAGAAGGCGCTGCACGCGATCAGTATTATACAGACACCGAGCGCGCCGAAATTGCAAAGCGATATCAAAAATATCGCGATAAAACAGATAAGCTATATAATCTTGGCATCTCAATCCTTGGGCAAACGAAGCAGACAGTTGGCGGCTACCATCCACAGCTTGGCATGCTGCTTGGGAATAAAGGCCTGTATGGATACCGTAATATCGTTGCCGGTCAGGAGCAATCCGCTTTTGAGTGGTATGTAATTGAGAGAGGCTTCGACATTCAGCAGCTGGATCAATACCTCGACGAAGTGCTCGAAGATGTATATCAGTATGTTGAAACGACCAGAATTACAGCTCCAGAGTTCAGCACATTCGAAATTGACGGTTCCAAAGCGCGCATTGATTATGAAAATCACACGGTAACCCTCAATCAGGCGTTTGGCGATAATTGGACAGCTGCAACCCCGGTCTATACAACACCGGAAAATATTTACTGCGAGCTGATCAGCGGTTCTCTGAAAAATGGAGACAATACACTCGTCTATAAACTGACGCCGTACTGCCCCTATTCGGGTGTTCTCTACAATGGGACGCATGGATATACAGATTTGAGCCAGCAATGGACCGTCACCATCAACCGAGGGAAAAATCCGTTTAATGATATTACTTCGTTCGGCGTAAAAGACAAAAGCGGCAAAATGCGCTATGGCACGGTGCAGACGCTGGATAACTCGACAACCGGAAATACGATCACGCTGAATCTGTCTCCCCAGACGGGTGTATCGGCGGGCGCAATTGCGCCAATCATCCAGCACCTTGGTGAGAAAGTCAGCATTCAGACCGAAGCAGGTGCTTGGGAAGAAATCACGGCAGGCACGACCTATGATTTCAGAAAGCCTCGCGTCATCCGGGTAGAAAGCGCACCGAAATATAAACTCACGACAGAATATACCGTTACTGTGACCAGTAATCCTTCGTCTGAGCGTGAGATTTTAAGTTATCAGATCGGGCAGGCAGTTGGTACAGTCGATCAGAAAAACGGCAAGATTTCAATCGAGATACCGTTTGCCGCAATTCTGAGTGATGAACCTGTTCGCATTACCACATCTGATTTTGCAAAGGTTACAAGCCCGAGCTCTTTAAAGGTCGGAAATCAAAACTTCTACACGGTTACTGCAGAAGATGGTACAACAAAACCATACGAGGTTACCATCGTCCGAACAAAACCGGCGACCGGCAACAGCATCGTTAATTTTTCCTATGGCGCGATCAGTGCCACGATCAATGAATCTACCGGAAGCATTGACATGGTTGTTCCTTACGGCACAGATCTGACGAAGCTGAAGCCATCCGTGGAAGTTTCTACGTTTGCAACGGTTTCTCCTATTTCTGGCGCGGAGGTCGATTTTTCCAAGTCCGATACGACGCGGGTTACATACACGGTCACATCGCAGTCCGGGACGCCTAGGCAGTACCATATAAAAGTAACAAAAGCCGGAAAACCGGAATCTGCTCCGTACAGCGATATTCTAAAAAAAGCACGTGAAAATATCATCGCGCTCTACAAGAGCTACAATGATGGTAAAGATCATGACGGAAAATGCGGGTATGACGATTGGGAGCTGATGAACCTCGGCTTTGCGGAATGCAAAACACCGGTCACGCCGGGAGAAGCACTTCCGTATGGACTGAATATCTACGATCATATATTTGCAATCAATCCGACTAAAATGACAGACTATGGACGTGTCATTATGATGCTGACCGCACTCGGCATCAACGCAAGTAATCTTGACAGCTATGGCGATGGAATGCCATTTAAGGATTCCAAAGGAAAGGTTGTCACGAACCTGGTGGAGGAGCTCTACAAATTCAGCGGTAGCTATACCATCAACGGTCCGATTTTTGCCCTAATCGCGCTGGACATGGGCAATTATACCGTGCCGAAGGACGCAAAATGGACGCGCGAGAAATTGGTCGAAACGATTCTTGCACACCCCTATGGCTCAGATGGGTTTGATATTGATATGGTTGCCATGCTGATGCAGAGCCTGTATCCGTATATCAATGACCCGACCTATGGCACGCGCGTGAAAGCCAAAATGCAGGAAGGCTATGACATCATTCTTGGCTATAAAACCGCACCGGGCGTCAATTCCATGGGTTCAGATTACAGCTTCTATAGCTGGGGCACAACAAACAGCGAGTCTGCGGCGCAGGTTATTTGCGCAATGTGTGCAATGGGTGTTGACATTGGAACAGACCCGAACTTTGGCGCCTACAGTACAGGCGATTACACAAAGGACCAGGGCGTCATTCCGTACTGGCTGACACATTTCCTCGTCACAAAAGCGGATGGGTCTATTGGCAGCGGCTTCGGACATGCCGATACCGGCTTCAACAAAATGGCGACGTATGAGAGTATGTATGCCCTGCAATGGTACCTGAACTTCTATGAAAACGGCGGAGCGGACGGATTCCCGTATTCACTCTATGCCGGGCGCTTTGACTTCGCGCGTGCGCTGAGTAAAGAATGCAGCATTACAAAGTTCGTTCTGGAAGGACAGGAGGGTACGATCCGCGGCGACAGTATTGAAATCCGTGTTCCGGACGAAATGCCGCTGAATAATCTGACGCCAGAAGTTACGGTATCGGAGGGTGCAAAGCTGATTGCACCAAAGCTTCCTGCTACGTTTGTTGCCGGAGCACCGACGGCTTTCACCGTGCAGGCAGAAGACGGCACCTCGAAAAAAACCTACGCTGTCACGCCGAAGTATGACGCGAATGTCAAGGGCAAGGGCACGACGCTCTTTACCGACACCATCCAGATTCAGAATGAAGACATGGCCGACAAGGACATGGAGGACATGCAGATCACGAAGAACGAGGATGGCACGACCGACATTCTGATTACCATCGTCCCCGGCGTTGACACGACGAAGCTCCGCTTCAAGGCGGACATCTCGTACAAGGCGAAAGCGAGCATCGATGTGACGGGCAAGAGCAACGTTGACTTACACGACTGGACGGAGGTCGTCGTGACCGCCGAGGACGGCGAAACGAAGCAGACCTACCGCATCAAGGTTGTAAGCCAGACGTTCGCGTCCATCACGGAATTTGCGATCAAGGTCGACGGCGTGGAGTACGGCGCGGTGATTGCGGCGACTGGCGCGACCGGCACGATCCGTTTTGTCGGCATCCCCGACACGGCAGACCTCACGCGCGTTGTGCCGACAAAGCTCACGCTGGGCGAGGGCACGAATGAAGTTCTTCCCTCCGCGACTGCGCCGCAGAACTTCGCAGAGGGTGCGGAGTACACGGTCAAGGGTCCGGGCTTGCGAACCAGAACCTACAGCGTCGTGACCAGCAGCAAGGGCGGCGGCGGAGACGATGATGACAGTAAGCCGGTCAACAACAGCTTTGCCATTACCTCCTTCAAAATTGGAGACAAGGCGGCTGAAATTGACAACACGAACGGCATCATCAAAATCACGCTCCCCTACGGCACAAATCTTTATCAGGTTGCGCCGAAGATCGAAACCGGCAGCGGCTGCACGGTCAGCCCGCGCTCGGGGCAGGTTGTGAACCTCTCCGTCCCCGCAACCTACACGCTGACGCGCGGCGATGAAAAGCGCACGTACACGGTCATTGTCACGCTGCAAAAATCCGCCTCGCAGCTCATCTGGGACAAGGCGGCGGTCAAGCTGAACCCGTCCTCGTATCAGACGAGCCCGGATCTCGGAAAGAAAGAGCCGGAGCGGACCTACATCCCGTCCACCAGCCAGATTCTCTCCGGCATGAAGGTGCAGGTGAACGGCAAGGACGTCACCTATCAGGCAAGCGGCGTTTCCAACTGGCTGACCATGACGCCGGAGGGCTACTCCGCCGCCAGCACCTACCGCTTCCGCGCGGAAAAGGGCGCGCTCAAGAATATCGTCGCCAACGGGTACAACGGCTTTGGCGTGCAGGCTGGCAAATTGATGATCGGCATCACGGAGAAGATGGACACGGCGCGCGGTCTTGACCTGTCCCTCTGCCCGGTGCCGAGCGCGGCGCAGACGGCGTGGAAGAACAAGTCCGGTGTGGTCGGCGTGTGGAAGATCACCTGCGACAGCGTCTCGGGCGGTTTGACGCTAACATTCGACTGCTCGGGTCAAACAGGAAAACTGGCGCTTGCGAAATATAACGAAGCGAAAAAGTGCTTCGAGCAGGTGTCGGAGAAAAAATGGAGCGTGAGCGGCACAACGCTGACCGCGACCAATCTGTCCGCCGGAATTTACGGCATTCTCAAAATCGGGTGATCCCGAACTCAAAAAAACGAAAGCCCGGGGCAAAGCGCCCCGGGAGAAAGGATTGAGAGAAATGAAAGGAAAACGGATCGTATCTCTCCTGCTGTGCCTCGTGCTGACGCTGGGCCTGCTGCCAGCTTCTGTACTTGCAGTATCAAACGGCGATGCATATTGTTTTAATATCATTGCACTTGATAATGGAAAACTGAAAGGGAGATTTACCGTATCAGCATCGGAAGCTGGCGTCTCAAAAATTAATAACCAAGAAGCAGAATATCCAGCCGGCATAAAGATAAAGAATTTGACGGTTGGAAAGGAGGTCGCAGTCACCTTTACCGCGCCGGCAGGGTATACTGTAGACTCTGTTGTGTTCGACTGCTATTATCCTGTGGACGATGTGCCCATTCATTTGGATCCTGAGGTTACAAAATCCGATGGAGACCGAACCGCGCAAATTGTTTTCACACCAACCGCTAATATTTTGCAAGCTGCAGTGGATGAAGCAGGCGACGACGAGGTGGTCGATAATAACAACGGATTTTATCTTGCTGTCAGATTAAAAACGGCTGGCAACGAAAAGAGGGTCACGTTCTATCCGTATCAGGGCAATAAAGATAAATTCTATACGGTCAACGTTGAAGCAGGCAAAACACTTCTTCCGCCTACCGTAACGGAAATCGAATCAAAAGCAAAACTCCAGGACGGCTATTTTGACGCCATGAAGGTGGAAGGATGGTATACGGACGAAGCGCTGAGAAACAAATATAATTTTACATCGCCAGTTTTGCAGGATCTGTCTTTGTATGCAAAAATGCAGCTCAAAGAGGATGCGAGAGTACCCGTCGAGTATAGAGTTTCAATCAAGGCAAAGCCGAATGATTCGTCGATATACGATAGATCTGCTTATTATAATCCGACGGATCATAGTATTTCTTTCACGAAACCGAGCTTAACCATAAACGTTGAAACCCCAGTGACAGGTCTTCCGATTGACAAGACTATTACCGGTGACGATTTGGGTCTTCCCAAATCCGGTCTGAAAATTACAGGCTGGGTGCTGGTGGATCCAACCGGCAAAACGACGCTGTATGAGGAAGGAAAAACCGCGATTACTGCGGAGCAGGCGTTAAAACTTTTGAAGGATAACCAAGTTGTCACATTCTGGGCTGCCTATACGGGAACATCTCTTGTTTCCTTCAACAGTAATGGGAATGGAGGTACTGTGCCAGCTGATATGGAGGTTCCCTTCGAATGGAACGGAAACAACGGGACGGTTCCAACGCTGACAGAACCCCAGCGCAAAACGCTTACCGAGTGGGAAGCGGCGCAGGAGGCAAATACAGATTACTTCTTCCGCGGCTGGTATACCAATGTACAATGCACCGGCGATGCATGGGTTTTTGGAAGCGATGAAGGTGAAATTGTGAACGGCTTCTGGAACGACACCACACTCTACGCGAAGTGGGTTGCAAAGAAGACGGTCACATTTAGCACAAACAGCAAACCGACGAACTGGGAAGAAGGTACGAAGACCATGACCGTCGGTGCAGGCGATAAGCTGACAGCGCCAGAAGAGCCCAAGGCAACGGACGAGAGCGTATTTCTTGGATGGTACACGGATCCCGCTTGCAAAGATGGACAGCAATGGAATTTCGATACGAATACGATTGCTGAGGATATCACGCTCTACGCAAAGTGGAGCAAGGAAACGCGAAGAATCACCATGAAGTTCCGCAGATTGGATCCGGATGACACGACAGACGCAACGTTGACTGACGTTACGACGTATGAAAACGTTCCGGTCGTGGCGAATTATACCTTTGGAAGAGGCAATGCGGTCCCGGCAACGCCTGATGATAACAGCGGCACGAAGAATCTTCGCACGCTGAGGTATGCCAATGTATGGACGTTTGTCGGAAAAGACAACCAGACATATCCGCTGAACGCGAATACTATTCTGGCAGAATACATTGACAAGAGCGTTACGGAGCTGACCGTCACCGCAGAAGCTACGCCGTTTATCACGGTAACCTTTGATGCGCAAGGCGGACGATTTGAGAACGGAAGCGACAAATACACGACTGCGCTTTTGGACGCATCGTCTGGCGCAAAGACAGCCGCGCCCACAAAAGCCCCGACAAAGGACGGTTTCCGTTTCGGCGGCTGGTATAAGGATACGGCAAAAACGGACGAATTTAGTCCGGAAACGGACACGTTCAGACAGAATACGACGATTTATGCCAAGTGGAACGAGATCCCTTCGCACGAAATCACGTTCGAGGTGACCGACAAGCAGAGTAAGACGCAGATCACGGATGCCCAAATCACTGTGAAAAACGGCAATGGCGAACCGCAAGAACCGAATGCCAGCGGCGTGTATACGCTGAAAGAAGGCGCATACGACGTTACGGTTCGTGCGAATGGGTATAAGACTGCAAGCAGCAAGCTCGACGTTACGGCAGAAACCAAAAAGGTATCTGTTGAGCTGGAAGCGTTTGTTGCTGTGAAAGACATCGCCCTTTCGCTCAGCCAGGTGATGAAGACCAAAGAATACGCGCTTTCCGACTATCTGACAATCACGCCAGAAACGGCAACGAGAAAAGATGTCACCTGGTCGGCAGCCGAAACGCTTCCTGCGGGTGTGACGCTGGCAGATGGAAAACTGACAGTTACGGCTGACGCGCAGGAGAACGCGGTAGTCAAACTGACTGCAACGATTCCGAACGGCGCGCTCGCTGACGACGGCAAAACAGAAACCAACTACTCCAAAGAGTTCACGCTGACTGTCACAAAATACCTTGCGACCATCACGTTTGCACACGGCAGCGGCGATCACCCGGATATCACGCTTCCAGCAAAAAAGACCGTGAACGAGGATACAACACTGGCTGCTCCAGCTGACCCCACGGATGATAACTGGACATTCAAGGGCTGGTTTAAAGACGAAGGCTGCACACAGGCGTGGCAGTCGACTGACAAGTTTGATAAAGACACGACCTTGTATGCCAAGTGGGAGCTGAAAGCCATCAAAGTTACCCTCACCTTTAACGGCGGCGACGGCGCGAAAAAGAATACCGGCGTTGAGAATCTTCTCACACTGGATTCCGGTACGACGATCAATCTTCCCGCCTGCATGTTCACAAAGGAAGGATACATCTTCTCTGCGTGGCAGGAATCTGGCGAAAGCGGCAGCACTGTTGCGGATACCTCTTATAAAGTTCCGCGCAAAAATGTCACATTTACCGCAAAATGGACGCAGATCGAAAACGACACCAGCGTTGCGCTGATCAAGCAGTCGATTCTTGGAATTACGGAAGAAAATGCGGCGAAGTACCAGCCGCAGCTGCTTGCCGCGCGTGATGCCGCGCATACGAACGCTGACGCTGGGAAGGACGCAGATCTCCGAAGCACCCTTGAAACACGCTTCCGCGCTTCTGGCATTGCAAATCCCACGATCAACGGCAATGCAGCTACTGGTGCATCGCAGAGCGGCGCGATCCTGTCCTCCGATGGTCAGGCAGTTACGCTGACAATTGACAAGGGCACTGCGGCAGCACTGCCTTCCGCTTACCAGAGCGAGGAATATAAGTCCGCGTGGAGAAACATTACCATGAAGAGCGGCACGGCTGCGCTGACAGAGCCGCTGATCCCGGTGCTGGTTACAATTCCAATTCCGGATGAGCTCAGCGGGATGGCAGCAGACACCATTCGTGTTCTGGTGTATGGCGGCGGCACAGAGCCGACGGTCGGGCAGCCAACGGTGGAAGATGGGAAGCTGACCTTCTCGGTTGAAACGCTTGGACAGTACGCATTTGTTGGAAAGGCAATCTCCGACGCGGCGGATACCCGTGTCACGGCGCTCGTCATGAAGTATAATGACACGCCGATGGGAAATGTCAAGCAGGATGCGAGCGGCAATTTTACGGTCACGTTCCCGATGTCGATGAACCAGAGTGCAATCGACGGTCTCTCCTTCGGTACAAACTGGAAGACCTATCTGACCGTTGCACCGCAGGCAAAGGTCGCGACAATAGAAAACCCGGAAGGCTGGGACGCAAAGTATTGGGCAGAAACAGGCGTTGCGCTGCAATTTGACCTCAGCGGCTCCTCCGCGTCGGATACTGTCACGCTGACGGCCATCGCGCAAAACGGTACTGAACGCACCTTTACGATCACTGCAAAGAAGATCACGGACGCTGACCGGAACTACAAAATCGCCGTTTCCAACATCAACGGCGGCACGGTCACAGCCACCCCGAGTCCTGCCGCAGCTGGAGAAGAGGTCAAGCTGACCGTTACGCCGAACGACGGCAAGAAGCTGGTCGCGGGCTCGCTCAGCTACTGCCTGCAATCCGCCGGGGCAAAATCCGTGCCCATCGACGAAAGCAGCCTGACGTTCATCATGCCCGCGGGCGACATCAACATCAACGCCCAGTTTGAAGACGACGCCAACGCGCCGCTCAAGAACCCGCCGCAGATCACAGCGTTTGTGGTGAACGGTGTCTCCGCAGTCATCAACAGCGACACCAAGGCAATCACGATTATCCTGCCCTACGGCACGGATCTTAAGCACGTCGCCCCGACGATCGTCACGGCGAACGCCTCGAAGGTCGAGCCGTCGTCTGCCCAGCGTGTCGACCTGTCGACGCCCAAGGCATACCGGGTCTACGCCTCGAACGGCGCGTACGTGACCTACACCGTCACCGCCTACACCGAAGAGCCTTCTCCCACGCAGTCGCTCTGGGAAAAGCTCCAGAATCAGATCAACAGCAACCCCAACTGGTGGGAGCTGGCGGAGTATCAGAAAAAGACCGGCTATTATCGATAACCGGCATAGAAACGCTCCCGGCTGAGATACGATCAGCCGGGAGCCATACGGACACAATTGGAATCGGCAGCCCGCCGACGGCAAGACTGACTGCCCCGGAAACGGTATGAAACGATGATTCCATATCCGCGATCATTGTGTCGAATAATGCAACCCGCAGAAGCTCCGGTTTCTGCGGGTTTCTTCGTTGTCGAAAAGACGCAGATTTTACAGAATTCAACCGAATTGTGTAAAATCTGCGCCTTTTCTGTTTTATGCAATCTATCTCGCCAGAAGATCTGAATTTTCCACAAACAGGATATTTCATATATCCAGAAGGAAAGACAGTTTCTGTGCAGCACGGTAACATTACCGCCTGCACGCGCCCCTCCGTTTCTGACATTTGCTTATCGCCGCAAATGAAATTCAGAAATGGAGGAAACATCCTTGAAGACTCGCTATTTCAGAAGAAAGCAAAACTGCGCTGCCGTTGAATGGATCGAAATGAGCGGCACAGAATACCTGGACTTTGTCCGCGATCCGGAAAACAAAGACAGGTTCTTTTTGAATATGAAGAACGTCGTTCTGGAATGCTCGAAAGAAGAATACTTACGAAACCGTGCCGAGAAGCGACGCAGTGATTATCTCGCAGAAGGTAAAAAGGACTGGACGATCATCTCGCTTTTTGCACAGAAGGACAAAGAAACCAGCGGCGAAGAAGTCATTCCAGACCTGGAAACGGATGTAGAAGAAGAAATCATACATACCATCACACTACAAAAGCTGCGGGAGGTTCTGGCGGCGCTCCAAAAGGAGGATGCGGAATTGCTCACAGATCTGTATTTGCAAACGCCACCGCTCACTTTACGCGCCTATAGTGAGCAAACCGGCATCCCAGTGATGACCTTGCATTATAGGAAGGAAAGACTGCTTCAACTTTTGAAAAAGCGGCTTTGAATCATCCACAGAAACGGTTCCCATTTGCACGAAAAAGTGGTGACGCAAAAAAAGTTTGCTTTTTTGAAAAATAGTTTCGTACAAACGCCGTAAAAATTGTGCAACTAAAGGTGAGAGGGTTTTTAGAGGAAAACCCGTGAACCTTTCCAAACACTGCTTGCAGTCATATCCGATTCAACAGTACATCAGTTGGCAGAACCCGACGAGGGAAAAGCAATCTGGCGGATGCGCGAAGACCACCTGTGCGGAAGTTCTTACTTCTGCATAAAGACGGCCCAATAAGGTGACGAGCGGTACCCATCCAGCCGAAAACAGCCTTGGCAAGCTGTTTTGCGATAATCCTGCCAACCTACAATGGTACACCTGCCCAGCCACAACGGAACGTAATGGGGGCAGCTCGGAGAGATCCTCGGAGGG
>ERZ780141.1110-NODE-1110-length-16803-cov-3.286004_pt1 | contig 16803 bp, 12 predicted proteins | sample MGYA00433080_ERZ780141 | MGnify/ENA primary metagenome ERZ780141 (study PRJEB29588, sample SAMEA2154047) | human gut metagenome | biome: human gut; feature: human-associated habitat; material: faeces | place: Denmark | collected 2008/2010 ... | reverse complement strand
ACCGGCAGATTGGTCGGCAACCCTTCGTGCATCAGGGAGAGGAAAAAGACCAGACAGATCAACGGAGCCACAATCATCCCGAACAGATAAACGGGCTGCGACGTTATCCGCCTCGTTTCCCTGCGGGCTATTTGTCCGATCCGATGTAATGATTCTTGTATTGTCATCTTCATTTCCCGTTGTTATGCTTCCATATCACCGACATGCCCGGACGCAACCCTTCTACCGGCTGCACCGGACGGGCGCGGACTTCAAATGTCTTGGCATCATACTGACCGGTTGTTTTCGTAGCTTTCCAGGCAGCATACGTGCCCATATCCTTCATATAATATACTTTCAATGTAATCTCCCGGTTATCGAGTGCCGGCACAAAAGCCTTTACTTCATTTCCGACTTTCACCTGCGAGAGCAAGTCTTCGCGGATACTGAACGAAACCCACATGTCGGTCAGGTCGGCAATGTTCATGATCGGCGCACCCGTTCCTACCAGCTCGCCTACTTCCGGAAAGCGTTCAGAGATTTCTCCGTCAATCGGAGCAACCAGCGCACTCTCCTCCACATACGATTCCACCTCGGCTAAAGCTCCGCTTGCCTGATTGACCAGGGCAGCCGCAGACCGCCTTATCTTCTTTGCGTGCTCCTTCTTTCGCCATTTCATATTGCGAACGGGCCGCTTTCTCGGTTGCCACCATCGCATTGTAGTTGGCTTCAGCCTCATCTTTCTTTTGGGCAGACATTACTCCTTTCTCATACAGGTTACGAACCCGGTCGTACGACTTCTTCGCGATTGTCAAACCGGCCTGTGCCTTCTGCCACATTTCATATGCTCCGGCAATTTCCTGTTCGCGAGCGCCTTTCATGGCTTTGGCATGCTGAGCTTCGGCAGCGGCCTTCACGGCTTCCACCTGCATCAGCTTGGCCTGTACTTCGGGTGTACTCAGGAAGACCAGCGTATCGCCAGCCTTCACCTGATCGCCCTCATTAAAACGATAGGAAGCAATTCGTCCGGGTACTTTGCCTGAAATCCGGACTGTTGTCGCTTCGGCTTGTCCCATAATCACTTCGTCGGGCGGTGTCAGCAGGAAAAAGCCCGCCAGAGCTACCAAACCAACTGCTACCAATACGGCAATGAATGCCAACATCATATTATTGACCGAATATTTTTTCTTATTATCACTCATGACTATTTACGTTTTTAGTATTTTCTTCTCTTATTTGTTTTCCTGTAAATCAACTCCCAAGGCTTTGTTCAGATACACTTGCGTCAGCTTCATGTCGATCTGTGCGTCGATCAGCGTCGAACGAGCCGAGAACCACGCCGTCTGTGCCGCCATCAGATTCAAGGCCGGAATCACGCCTTCCTCAAATCCCAGGTTGGCACTGCGCAGGTTTTCTTCGGCATTCTCCATATTCCGGTTCGAAGCCGCCAGCTTCTTGCTCGCTTCATTCACCTTATAGACCGACTGATTCACCTGCAGTTCAATTTTCTCGCGGGCATCTTCCCATTCCAGTTGTCTGATCCGTGTTTCTGCCCGTGCGGCATTTCGTTTATAACTGCCTTCCCACCAGGCTGTGATCGGCACACGGACAATAACACCCAGGTTAAACATACCGGCAAAGTCGTTCTTGTAGCCATTAAACAGATTCGGGTTGGTCACAAAGTAATTGGCCGAGAAAGCCACCGTAGGCAACAGGTCTGCCAATACAATCCGTTCTTTCTTCTTATAAATCTTCGATGCCAGATCCAGGCTTTTCAGTTCATTGCGGTTCATGAATGCCTGGTTCACATCCACGGATGTCGTACGCTCTTCCACCGGGAAGTTATCCAGCTGCTCGTCCGCCAACGTCAGCGTGTCTGTCAACGGCAAGCCACACAACTGCGCCAACAGCATCCTCGACAAAGCCAGACCGTTGTTTACCTTCGTCTGTGCCATTTCCGCCTCATTCAGTTTCACCTTGACTGACAAACCATCGGCTTGAGTAGCCACGCCTTCGGCAATCAGGGCAGCCATATCTTCATCCGTCTTCCGGAGCAGTTCCACATAAGCATCCGCCAGTTTCTTCTTGTTTACCAACGAAACCACCTGCCAGTACGTTTCATCCGTCTTATACAGCAAATCCTGCAACTTCTGGTCGTTCATCGACATGGCAAGTTCTTTGGCATACGCCGTAATCTGATTGTAGGTAACAATCTTTCCACCCATAAAAACGGGTTGCACCAAGGCCACGTTCCCGACCCACACATTCTGAATATCCAGATGCTGAAGGTCGTTAATGGCTCCCACCGTTTGCTGTACCACCGGCCAAACCGCCCAACGAAGAAGCCAGCGAACTCGACAACTGCCCCATATCCAGCAGATTCAAGTCCTTCTGATTCCACATATAAGCACCATTGGCCGAAATCTGAGGGAAATACTTGGTCAGCGCCGCCTTCTTTTCATAATCGGCCATCCGTATCTTCTCCTCGGCAATCCGCAGTTCTTTGTTGTTCTTCACCGCCAGATCCCGGCATTCCTGCAACGACAGGGTTTGCTGGGCGGAAACCATCTTTCCAAATAGCAGCAACAACACACCGCACAAAACGCATTTTCTCATTTCTATCTGTTTTTATCTTTCTTTTCTAACCTATATAAATATAACAACGCACAAAGGTACAGGTTTTAGAAATGAGTATAAATTGAATTAATTCAATTAAGTACGGATGTGGTCTTTATTATTCCTGTACTATATCCGATGGATATAATATTCTTGCCGATTCTTTGTTATGTGGTTCGCACTTTAAAAATAAAATAATATGTACAGATTGTCCTTTTTTAACAAAAGGAAGATACTCAATCTTTGTTTCAATAGATTTTACTAGCCTGAGTGCATCTTCTTTATTCGTCCACTTACACTCTCCTATAAGGAGATGTTTTTTGTCGAATGATTCAGCTACTACATCAAATTCAACCATTTCTCCATTCTTATTTTCTGCAGTGAAGATTTTTCCCCACCAGCGCGAAGCCACATTGTAAATTATGCCGTCAATGACATTACCACTCACGTATTGGCGACAAAGGTGTTCCCAACAGTCACCTACATATATAGAGAATTGTGATCTTATAATGGATAAAACAGTTTCCGTACGCCCTAGTTCCAAGATTGATTTATAAGGTGCGACAAACCTGTAATTGAACTCCAGCAGACTATCATTAATACGATATATACCTTTCTTACTCTTTTTCTCATCTTCACCAAATGGTACTTCCCTACGTATATATCCCAATTCTCTGAGTTTACCTAAAGGTTCTGTTATTTGGGTAACATCCTTTCCTGCCCTTCCTGCTATTTCCGAAAGGCGGTTTGCGCCATTTCCAATAATTGAAAGTAGCGTAGCTGCTTGTATAGTATCACGCATATCATCCCTCAACAAGCGTATGGGTTCATCAGCTAAGAAACCTTTGTTATCCAGTAAAAGTTTTTCGATGGCGGTCTCATTGTCTTTGTAGTCTGCTCTTAATTCCCAATATCGAGGTATTCCGCCCCATATAGCATATTCTTCTATGGATTGCCGCGCATCACAGCCAAGTGCTTGTCCGATATATCGCACAGGTATGGGCGTAAGACGTATGATTTCATCTGCCAATCCATACAAAGGTTCTTTTCTGTCAAGAATATAACCCTGCATCAATTGTTGCGATGATCCACAGATGATAAGATTGTATTTCAGAGATTTTTCATTAAGTAGTTTTTGTATAACAGATGGTAATGATTGGCAACTTTTAACAAGGTATGGAAATTCATCAAGACAGACGGTACTTTTTTCCTTTACCTGACGGTTCAATGCCCGAAATAGAGTTTCCCAGTCCGGATATGTTACCTTGTCGAAATCTTCTATACCTCCCATTGCAATTGTTTTGGCAAACAGCATACGCTGATTAGTCTCATTTGTCTGGTCACTCAAAAAATATATGTCCTTTTTGTTCCAGTCCATAATTTCCTTAACAAGCTTGGACTTACCGATTCTTCTGCGTCCATAAATAACAATGAATTGGGGCTTTTCTCTTTGCAAGGCATTATATACTCTTTCGAGGTAATCCTTTCTGTCTATAAAATCTGTAAATTCCATACCACATAATATATCTTTCACAAAGATAATCTTTCTAAAGTATATTTCATAATATCAGAGTTTAGTTTTACAGTAAAGTTGAAAATACTTTTGTTTTCATAAGCGTATCATTTTACTATTTCACTTCTTCGGTTTCACCAACATAATCACCCGATTATCATCTTCACCCAATTTTGCGGCGATATCCTTTAGCTTGCCTTTCAACTTTCCTTTTTTATAATCCCTGCAAAGTTCAAAAGCATCGATGGTAGCCCATAATTCGCCTTTGGCATTTATGGGAGTGAACATAACCATATATAATTCCCTTTTATCGGAATAATCGCCATTGTATATGATGTAACTGAAAAAATCCTTTTCTTGGGTATCATACACAAAGTAAGTCTTAGGGAAACCTTCTTCTTTCCTGAAATCATACACATTCTTGATGCTTTCCATGAAATAATAACGATCGGAAACCAACTTCAAAGTCAGATAAAATTCCGGATTCATGGTATGAACTGGCGGCGTTTTTGCAATAAATGGGCGTAAACTACAATCGGGCATTAATGTGTAAATTGTATCCGAAGAAGGTTCCAACAGAATCCAATTGCCCTTAAAGGGAGTTATCCTACTATAAGGTCCAGGTCCGGCAGCTCTTGTTCCGCCTTCATATCTTAAAAGTTGAATAAAGAGCTTTTTTTCTTTAAATGGAGTGATAATCTCTCTGGTTATACTTCCGTCTTTCTTTGATACAAGCAGGAACGGTATATCTGCATTACATTCATCATAGCAAATCAGATTATCCTTATCATAATTGAATATTTCCCCATAGAACTGGGTGTCACCTTCTTGCTTCTGCTTAAAACTTCGTTTAAAATTTCCTTCCATGTCATAAACCTTTATTTTTCTTGCCAGAAAATCATTTACAAACAGTTCTTCGTTTTCTTCATCCAATATAATTTTTAGACAAGATATGTATTCTTCTCCACCTTGCCCTTTTCGGTTTATTTTACGGATGGCTTTCCCATTCCGGTCATACACAAAAATATCACCGTCTTCCCGATAATTTGTTACTATTATGTATTTTTCGCCTATAGCATTCACATATCCTTGGTTAACAAACTCATCGTTTGTTTCCAACGGAATATATTCCACATCCATAAAGTCCTGAAGAACCAGTTCTTTTTTGGGCGAATAACTGCTTTTAGTTACATCGACTGTTATAAAACCATCAGTCGATGCATTGTCACTTCCGCATCCTGTCATTACAAGCAGAAGGATAGTCTCGATATAAATCAATGTTTTCATAAGCGTGAGATTATAGGTATTTAAAATTCAATCAATTCCTGCCAAGTCGCTATTTCAATTTATAGAATACAAAGATCGGATTTCCTTCTTCTTTTATTTCTTTCAATTCGTTTGGAATCTCAACTAATCCTTTGTCTTTATATACTGATAATTCTGCTGGAGTAAAAGCTTGCACAAGTTCATTTCCAAAAATACTACCCCAAACAGGGAATGAACCAGTGCCTCGCATACCCGATAAACCATATTTGTAGGAAGCCAATGTTGGTAATTCTTTAAAAGGAAGAGGAAGTTGACAATGTTCTACTTCTAATTCTCCATTGTTCTTTTCAACGGAAAGAATGGCATAATTGCCTTGATAGCGACATCGGAAATAAAAATGTGTAGCAGTTTCCAGGATGTCTTGAACAAATATTTCCTGTCCGTCTCTTTTTAAACCACCCATATCTGTAAAATCTGTAACATCAGAACCTCGAATAATTTCCTGGTCTGAATTTTCCAATTTTAAGATACAAGCCACAGAAATAGTATCCAAGCCTATCCGAAAGACAGTATCGTTTGCTCCAGACTTGAATAAAATGGATTGATTATCAAATGAAGGGGCAGAAGCAATATTTGCCGTAAATCCAGTTTTTTCGGCTGGTACTAATGGTGTATAAAAGTTATTCTTATTGAATAATAGTTCACCTGAATCGTTGAATGTTCCTATTCCGAAACTGCCTTGCTGAAAAGGTATAAATCCCATAGCTACGGCAGCAAAACGGTCTGGCGCAATCATGCGGGTGTACATCATCGGCATCGGACTGTTCATCCGTTTTATAGGTTCTCCTTCCAAGGTAAAAGCCCAGATACTACTTCCAAACAAATAAAGCCGGTTATTTTTCTCATCTACTTGCATGCCAGCCAATGGTCCGGAAAATTCATTCGGTCCTTGTCCCGATTTGATCAACGTCCGGATGAAATTTCCTTCGCGATCGAACAAAACAATCCGCGATTCTCGAACAGGTAAAACATAAATATACTTACTTGTTACCGCATAGTCATTAATGCCATCAACCAATGATTCTTCATCGTCTGTTTCCTTTAATATTACAAATTGTGGTTTCTCTATTTCATCCCCCAATGAAATACCTTCCGGATGATCTATTGCACTACGAACATCGACTTCTGGTATATTTGTTTTTCCTGCATTTTTAGATTCTGTACAAGCCGACAGACCTATAATAATACTGCAACAAGCGAGTTTCAATAACATTAGATTTTTCATAATCTGATATTTTTATTTGATTAAACTTCCTTTTTATAGGTTACTCCTTAGAATAAAACCTTCACTATATTTATTTCTAATCCTTTTCTCGTTATATTTTATATTTTTGACAAATGTCGAAAAGCTTTACCACATTTGTCAAAAAGCTTTAGCACATATATGGAAAAGCTTTACGACTACTGTCAAAAAATTAAAAAGTGACGAGTTTTGCAGATGAAAGTAATAGGAACAACAAAACTTTCATACTGAACTCGGTGTCCTTTCCTCAAAAGTAAGGAAAGAAATGATTCGTTGTATGGACACTTTTTATATGCATCAATCAGTTGATAAATAGAAAGTTGATGAATCAAATACCGTTATTTTACCGGACAACCAACTCTTAAAAATGGTGAATAAATTGTTCTAATTCGCCTTTTTCCCATTTCTTACTCGGATCTAAGCGCCTTTTGAGCCGTTGTTTTCGCTTTTCCAGGCTGTCGTCTGTTATTTTTAACAAGGACTTCTGTTCCGTTTTGTCGTATCCCAAACGAATAAGGCAACAGAGCTGGAGGTCTGAATCGGTCAACTGAGGAAAAGCTTTTCGTAACCGCTCGGAGAATTGCTGGTGCAAAGCATCCGTGCGGGCAATCAGTTCCGGCCATTCCTTCTCTTCAATTGTATGGGTTAGTTTGATTCGTGCAAATATATCCGGCGTATTTTCCCGCTGTTTGATGATTTCTTCGTATTGTTTGATTTCCTCGTCCTTTTGGTTGAGACGGACCAAAATTTGTGATTTCTGATTATTCAGTTTTTCATTCTGTTCAAGCAGATTGGATACTTCTTGTTCTAACGAAGTCTTTTCCTGTTGTAAATCATCATAATCGGATTGTCGCAACGACAGACTATCTATTTGCTCCTGATAAGCAGCGATGGTTCGTTTGTTTTCTGCTATTTGAGACCGAATGGCATGCACTTGCTCAAACAGGCGGATCGTTGTCCTTTTCTTATCCATGTAAACAAGCAAAATAATAATGATTGCCATAAACAATAAAGAACTGCCCCAGAATATCAACTTCGACTGCTTCAGTTCCAGTTGCTGTTTCTCCGTGAGGAGTTTCTCATGCTTGTATTTTGTCTCTACTTCCATAACCGCTTTCTGATTTTCTTCCTTTTGGATAGAATCATTGCATTCCCAAAACAGGTTGTTGTATTCTACGGCTTTTTGGTAGTTTCTCTGTCCTGTATACACATAATAAAAGCATTGGTAGGCAGAGCGTTTTGTATATAAATTCTTCGTTTGCAAGGCCTTTTCCAAATAGGAAATAGCCAAATCATTCCTATCTGTTAAACGATACAAATCACCTAAATTTAGATAGACCTCACCTCCCAGACCAGATAATGGATCGTCTTCCAAACTAATCAGCTGCTGCAAGCAATCGGCGGCTTCCTGATATTTCTCACAATACTTATAAATGGCGGCTAATTCATTCAACTTGGCTTTAAGAATTGGGATATAAGAGATTTGTTTAGCCATAGAAATCGCTTTTTGGTAAAACTCTATCGACCGAGTCCAATCTTTCTGTAGTCCATAAACCCTGCCTAAATAGGAATTAGCATAAGATAAGCTGATACTATCATTGTCTTGTTCAGCAAAATACAAAGCCTGCTGATAAGCTTTCAACGCTTCATCAATAAAACGGGAATACGCATAAACATGACCTAATTGTGAAGCCGCCAGATATTGCAGTTTATAATCGTCGCTACCTTTGGCAAGATCTAATACCTTCAGAAAAGAGTTAACAGCATGCTCGTTATCATTCAAATCTCTTTGTACGCGGCCCAACGTATAGAAAGCTGTAGGCAATTTCGATAAATCATTTGTTTTCTCATAATAGTTGACAGCAAAACGGATTAACGAATCCGACGTATGCGTGCGATATGTTTTATCTATGGCCTGAGTCATCAGCAAACACCAGCGGGCCCGTTCCTTCTCCGGATATTGCTGCGGATTCGGAATCTCCTTCAAAAGCGTATAGGCACTATCCGGTTTATAGGTCTGGATAAATTCTTCGGCTTTATCCAACACTTCGAAAGTCCTACCGGCATGACGGCAAGCAGCCAACAAGACAAGCAACAAAAGAATCAAGTAATTTTTCATGAATATAACATTACTAACTGATTTCGTTACTCAAAAGTAGAAAAATAATTGATTCATTGTATGGACAGCCTGTTTGTGTGTCAAATGAGTGATAAATAGGAAGTTAATCGCTAAAACGCTCAATTTTTACCGGACAGCTATTATTAAAAAGAGTAAATAAATCGTTCCTATTTGCCTGTTAAGCCGTTGTTTTCGCTTTTTCAGGCTGTCGCCTGTTGTTTTTAACAAGGACTTCTGTCCGGTAAAAGATAACGGGTAAAACCCTCTTCAACTTCCTTATTCGGGAAACCTAATGAATACACATCGAATTCCTTGTCGTATCCCTTTATCGTGAGATAGCCACTCTGATATAAAATAGGAACCGGATTCGTAGTCATCGAATCTATCCCTCCCAAACAATCAGCACTAGCCAATTCTTCAGTCAGACGATGCAAATTATATTTACTACGTTTCAACAATTCTACCAGAAAAGTCGGCGTACCGGTTTCGAACCAATAGCTGCCAAATCTCATTTTAGCAAACGTATTCAATAAACTGAATGGATTGTAAATATCATCGCTATTCCCGGCAAAATGATAACCATCGTAAAGTTTCTTCAACGTAGATTTCGCTTCTTCCGGCGTCATTCCGTTATTTTCTCCCAACGCTATAATATCTTCTTGAAAATTCTGGTAGAGTTCATCCTCCGTTATTCCACAAAGATTCGTAAAACGGTCATCAATAGATATATCCATCAGATTATTCAAATCGCTGAAGACACTCACCTTACTGAATTTCGTCACTCCGGTAAGCAAAGCAAACTTGATATATTGGTCACAACTTTTCAATGTCCCATAAAAAGCTTTCAACGTGTTCCGATAATCGGTCAGCAAGGCCTCATCGCCTAACGCCTGAAGCATTGGTTTGTCATATTCATCAATCAGGATTACAACATTATGCCCCGTCTTTTCTGACGCACGCTGTATGATTCCCTGAAAACGCAATGATAAACTGGTTTCACTGTCTCTTTTCCCATAGATTTCTTCCCATCTGCACAAAACATTATGAAGAACACCATCGAGTTTGTCCGGACTGTCATATTTCTCGTTGTTTAAATCAAGATGTAAAACGGGATATACGGTCCAATCCTTCTCCAATGTTTCCATGGCCAAACCGTTGAAAAGTTCTTTCTTACCTTGAAAATAAGCTTCTAAGGTAGAGATAAGGAGACTCTTTCCGAATCGTCGCGGACGGCTCAGAAAATAATATTTGCCACTATACACAAGCCGATGAATCAATGCCGTCTTATCTACATAGCAATAATTCCCCTTGCGTATTTCTTCAAAATTCTGTATGCCTACCGGATAGATTCTATTCATAATATTCCCATTTTATCTATTGCAGTTCCATCTTGCACATGGCTTTTACAAACATACTGATTTTTTGTTTCTCGTCCAAAATTATATATCCGAATAGGAATTATTACGAAGGTAAGTTCTACAAAAAAAGGCAAGCCAACACGTTGACTCACCTTTTCCTTTATCGTTCATGCTGATTCTCCCGCCTATCAAATAACCTGCTTAAAGGCTTTTCCGAGTGAATCGATCAGATCACCGGAAATCATGCCCCGCTCACTCCATTGGGCCGCGGCCAAATCTCCGGCTGTCCCATGCAAGAATACACCGGCAACTGCTGCCGTTTCCGGTTCATATCCCTGAGCCAACAAGCCTAAGATGATGCCCGTCAAGACATCACCGCTGCCGGCCGTTGCCATTCCCGGATTACCGCAGACACTGTAATATACATTTCCTTCGGATGTACAAATAGCCGTGTAAGCATCTTTCAAGACAACACACAACCGGTGCTCTTTGGCAAACTCACGAGCTTTCTGCAACCGCTCGTAAGCAGAATTACTGGCTCCGGCCAGACGGTCAAACTCTTTCGGATGCGGAGTCAGGATACTGCGTGTCGGTATCTTATTCAAGATATCCCGGTTAGCTGCAATCAAATTCAACGCATCGGCATCCAGTACAACCGGTTTGATGACAGCCGACATCAGTTCGTCTAAAGCCACTGCCGTTTCAATCTGCTGACCTAAACCCGGTCCAATTCCCAACGTCGTATAAGGCGTAATGTCCGGAGCCGCCGTAAAGAAATCTGTATGCGGGTCCAGATCGACCATTGCTTCCGGCACCGCCGTCTGCATCATCAACTCTCCACATTTCGGCAGATGAACAGTCAGCATCCCGACACCACTACGCAGACAAGCCTGGGCAGACAACTGGGCTGCACCCAATTTACCACGGCTGCCGGCCACCAGCAAAGCATGACCGTATGTTCCTTTATGCGTAAACCGCTTGCGAGGTTGGAATACACAGGCGATATCTTCTTCCGTTACCATGTAATAGTTCGTCGGCGTATCGGCCACTGCCTGCGGGTGCATATTGATGCTCAACACCTTCCATTCTCCCACATATACTTCGTTTTCCGGCATTAAAAACGACAATTTCGGGAAATTGAATGTAAATGTCTTTTTAGCACGGATAATACATTCCTTGTCGTTTTCCCGATTATCCTCGCCGAACAAACCGGATGGAATATCAACGGAAACAATCTCGGCCGGTGTGCTGTTGATATATTTCACCAGTCCGGCAAAACCACCTGTCAACGGACGATTCAGACCTGAACCGAACAGACCGTCGATCACCACATCCCGAGATGACAGATAAGGCGGAATGAAATTATCCCGTATCTCTGTAAATTCTACTTGGTCAATATTCAACAAACGGCGTTTATTCTCTGCACACTCGGGGCTCAGATATCCCGTCGGATTGAACAGATATACAACGACTTTATACGATTCATCGAGCAACTGACGGGCAATGCCCAAAGCATCAGCCCCGTTATTTCCCTGACCGGCAAAAACGACAATCCGGTGCATCTTCGAGTAATGGTTTCTAAACTCATTCACAAAAGCTGTAACCGCCTCTTCCACCAGATCTATCGGGGCAATCGGCATATTCAGAATCGTGTATTTATCAATATCTTTAACTTTTTCTGTTGCAAATATTTTTATCATAGCTTTCCTGTATTCTTCGTCTTTAATTTATTTCCGACAAATGTAAGGATTTGTTTTCATATTTTCTTTGTTTAATCCAACATTCTATTTCACTGATCCTGTCTTCAAAAAGTTTCCTGAACAACTTGTATGCAAAAGTAACTGCCCTCGCTTCATACACAATCCAGAAAAGTCGGTTAACAACAGATAAAGTCGGTTAATGCCATTTATTGCTATATCGAATCATAGAAATAAGAAACTTTGTCAATGTGGAACATTTTGTGAAAATCAGAAATACGTTCAAACCATGCTATTCGCTCTTTTTTCACAAACTTTTTCTAAAGGAATCGTATATGTATCTATAAACCAATAGTTTATAAAAACACTAAAATTTCATAAAAACATTTACATTATTTTAGAGCCAAAGAATCCGCCACACTTAAGCCAAATAATAAACTAACATTCAAGTCTTTAAAACCCAAATCAAGCCACACCTGAGCCAGAGAATCCGCCACCTTATATATTAGAAAGAAAGAATAAAGAAATATGGATAGAAAGGCTTGCTTTCAAAAATCAAAAAAAATGCGACAACATTCCATTCTCCTTTCAATCCGTTGTCACGAGAATCCAAATGAATTCCCTCGAATATCCTTTTTGATTCTCGTTGGTTTTTCTCCGGGTCAATAAGAATACCGTTCACAGAATAAACGACTTTATCTGTGATTAACCGACCCTAACCGACTTTATCTGTCAGTCGCCCCAAACCAGTCAACTATCTTTGCCTGCGGGTTTTCGGAAGAGAATTATATTTATTAATAACTTATTAGACTGATTCATGGAAAATTGTTGCCAATATCATCAAACCAGTACGCTACTTCTTCAAGAGAAAGGGACAACGTGGGGAATAAAGAGAAAAGCCTCTGAATCGGGATACTCCAGAGGCTCAACAAGGTTATTTCAGAAAGACCGACGAAACATAAAGCAGGACATCCGGGAATACGGAACGCCAGTATTGCCAGTCGTGTTTACCGTTGCCCATTCTGAACTCATGGGGAATTCCCGACTTTTTCAGTTCCACATGCAGCAATGCGTTATTGGGCGAAAGAGCATCATCGTCGCCACAGGCAATAAACCAGGCAACTGCCGTCTTCTGATCATCCGGCAACTGCTTGAACAAGTCGTACACATTGTATGGCTTATACCAGGCAATCAGCTCGTTCTCTTTGATATCCGGATAACGCTGTGCCAGATAAGCCTTATCATATTCCCGGACAGACGCACTTAGCGGACAGGCAACCGCAAACAGGTCCGGATGATGCAAGGCATAGAAAAACGCAGCCCCGCCGCCCATCGAAGCACCGGCAATGGCCCGGCTACCTTTTTCGGTACGGCATCGGTAGGTCTTCTCGATGTAGGGAATAAATTCCTCGAAGAAATAATCCTCAAATCGAAAGCTATTGTCCGGATCATTAAAATAGCTTATCCGTCGTGTTCCAAAATTCGCATCGGGTGTAACCACAATCATTGGAGCCACCTTTCCACTTTCAATGGCCTGGTCCATAAACGATTTCAACATACCATAATTCACCCATCCCTGCTGATTGGGCAAAGTTCCTTTAGGACCTGCCGGATGAAGCAGATACAAAACCGGATAACTCCTCTCGGAAGCATCATAACCCGGCGGCAAATAAATCGCATATTTCCGGTCCTCATTCAGGATCTCACTTTTCAGGGTTCGGTAATCAAAGACCTTTCCCCCGGTTTGTGCCTGCACAGCTCCGCACAGCAACAAAAGCACAAATGCAATCAAATTTCTCATACTCGCTTGTATTTTGTTCATGAAACATCGCATTTGTAAAAATACAATTCCCTGTTTAATGAGCCAAGCGTTCGTTAGGATAAATGTAATTTTCACCAATAAAACTCAATACATCCGGACCGGACCTTGTAATCCAATCTCTTCCATCGACGAAGTATAGCGCCGGGTGATGGTCGTCGCATAATTGCCTAAAGGTGTAACGAGTTTTATTTGTAACTGATTTTCTCCCCGTTTAAGTTTGTGCCGGATATCGAATACGGCTTCGCCATACCAATGGGTACCAATCTTTTCGCCATTGAGATAGACCTCGACAATGCCCCGAGCCTTTCCGGTATTGATAACGCGAAAAGCATTAGGATCATCTACCTGGAATGTCGTTGTATAGCTTAATGTCCCGGCAAAATGCTTCATCCAGACAAAGGGCAGTGTATTGAAGTCTACCAGACTGTCTATTTCAAAGGTCTGGGTTGAACCGTCTACATGGTTTGCCTGTACATTCCATACCTTACCGATCAACCGGACGCTGTCTGGTTCCAGAGGAAGAGCCTGGTAAGGTTCACCCGTTTTCAGCTTGTCAAAGACGATGAACTTAGATTCAGCCGGACCAAACCGCAATGCCATAGAGGTTCCGTCCTGATCAAGAAGATATCTTTTTCCGGTTTCAGCATCCCAAAGCCAGGCCTGTTTACCTCGAACGGCATCAGTAAAGCTTAAATTGACCTGATAGCTACACTGACGGTTAAAGTTGGTAATGAAGAAAATATCCTTATCACCAGATTTGTAATAATTATAGAACATCCATTTGACCGGTTTATCTACTTTCACATACGGCTTCAGATCCAATTCTTTCTGCACTTGGGCAAACCATTCCGTCTGCGGCAAGGTGGGAGCCGGAATATTGACAATCCGATCCGGATAGGTTTCGAACAGGCTATCGAAAACAGATTTGACAGTAAGCGACTTTTGCTGATAGTCAGCAAAACCAATGCTTTGATGCGGTCTTTTTCCGATGCAAATGACCTTACCGCCTTTTCTCACAAACTGTTCAATGGCAACAGCCGTTTTAGGATCCATACTTTCTACATCCAATAAGATCAGTGTCTGATAAGTTCTGGGACCAAACGACAGTTTTCCTTTCGCTATACGCGCCTGCTGTAAAATATGTTCGCTTACATAATCACACCCATTTCCGTTCTGATGCAGATTTTGCCACAAGTCATGGGCATAAGCCGGGAAGATATTTTCCGGGAACGGATCCCGCTGCTGGCCTAAAACAGACCACATATCTTCCAGAGGCGGAAGAATGGCTATATCCGATTGCGGAATACTGTTTTGCAGTATAGCACTGACACGAGCCTTGTAATCCATCCAATAATGATAATATGGCCATAGGGTATTATGTTCATTGAAATAATCACCGTATTGCACCCAACCCGGGAAACCGGCTTCGCGGGGACTATAATTAAATCCATGCAGAATAGAATGATTGACACCGGAGATGTTACTCATATCGCCCGTTATCTTAATGTCTTCCAAGGTCGACTGATAGATATTCCCCGTATTGGTCAGCTCTTCACAACTGACTCTCCCGTTACCGGCAAGCAATGAGCCTGAAGCCGTAAATTTATTATTACATGAGAAACCATGTCCTTCGCCAATGACTTTATTCTCGGTCAGCTTAAATCCGACATCCTGCCATAACCATGATTCACATTCAGGGATATCAATATACATACTTGATTCCAGCGGATGCAAGGCCCGGCCATAAGCCTGTACACGCGACTGTACGCCATTTTCCCGGCACCATTCATTTAATGTATTGATGAAGTTCTCCTGAAACAGATATATCTGAAACCGCTCGAAGTCATTTCGAACCCGGTACTCAATATTCTTCTTCACCTCATCCGAGAACGTACTGCCATAATTTTCGGGTAACGGATTTCCCATATGCCCGATCTTCTTGATGACATAAGGCAAATAAGGATACAAAGAGTAACCAAAATATTTTTTCCACTTATCCAACATACCGTCACACCAATTGGCTCCTTCCAGTTCAAAGCTATCGACGAAGGTTGCCCGGATCTTCCCTTTCAGGCTCGGATCATTAAAATGGATTTTGTCTGACAACCGGGATAAATAAGCCAGTACGGCATCTTTATTAAAATGGTTCAACACCGGACCACTGGCTCCCGGAGCTCCATTGATTACGTTCATATAACCGGTCATCTTCACAAAGAAATAAATGACATATTCGCCAGCCGGCACTTGAATAGTTATCTGATCTTGATTAACTAAAGAATCAAAAGATGTTCCTTCGGTAAATTGATCCACCCGGGCAGGCATCAGCCGAATATATACCAGTTCTTTCAACGGATGTTCATTCTTGGAAGCAATCGGAGGATTCACACGCGCCAGCAGTTCATCTTTCCGAATGGAAAAGTCCGTTCCCGTTTTACCACCATCTACCTTGACTGTCTCAATCGTAAGCATTTGCAGCTGCTGGTTACGAGGCAAAAACTCCCCGCCAAACGGCCAGCCGGAACCACCGATCATATCACAAATCATACCCCGCTCCTGGCAGGCATCGGCTGTAAAAGAAACCATATCCGCCCATTCGTCAGACAAGTAAGGTTTGCTCCGATAATTCAGGCTATCAGCCCCATCCGGGAATCGGATTGAATTGATTTCAACACCACCAATACCAATTTCTTTCATCAAATCCAATTCCCGGGTAATCTCGTCTTTATCGATCTTCAACCCGTTCCACCACCATCTCACAAAAGGCCTGTACTGAGCACCCGGATTCTTAAAAGTCTCATACAAATCCCCTTTAGGTTTAGAGAATGAAGATTTAGTGGGTAAATTCTCTCCATTGGAATAAAAAACGGAACTTATTAACAACAACGCAGCCAATAATAATCTTTTCATATCTTGTATTTTCATTCAAACCAATAATTCAGTAAAATTACAGAAATCTTTTCATTCCAGATTTGCCAAATCTGATTCAATAATTATCAAAAATGATTTTTTGAGGTTGTTTTTAATCCCACTCTTTTTAGAGAATCAGAAAGGGAGATGTCTGCGAACAAATATTTCATTCAAGTTTCGCAAGAACTCAAATAATGTAATAAAAAAAGCTAAAGAGTTTGAT